>OHCT01000050.1_pt1 | contig 100208 bp, 86 predicted proteins | sample 1566871 | NCBI WGS metagenome assembly OHCT01 (sample SAMEA3879548, study PRJEB24766) | human gut metagenome | biome: human-associated habitat; feature: feces | place: USA | collected 1985/1987 | reverse complement strand
CCGCAAAGCGGCCGTTCCAGAATGCATTTGCGACCGCCGGAGAGCGCAAAATGCACTCATACTTTATCAACAATATATCATTACATTACTTCTTTACAAAATTAGCGGCGGGAGTGGAGGCATCAATTACAACTTTTCTGCAGTGTGATAATTCTTCCTCACTCATTTCCTGCCCAATGCCAGGAAGCTCTGGTATATCGTAATACCCATCCTTTGGACAGTAATAATTTGTTCCACCATTCTTAAACTTGGTCAACAGATTAGCATTGTGCTCTTCATGAATTACAAAATTAGGAATTGCTGCTTCTACCTGCAAAGCTGCAGCTGTAGCAATTGGTCCTCCACAAACATGGATTTGAACACCAATGTCATAAACTTGTGCCATATCACAAATCTTCTTTGTTTCTGTAATTCCTCCTGTATTACACAAATCCGGCTGGATAACATCCAACGTACGATCTTCAAAGAATTGACGGAATCCCCAACGTGTGTAACTGCGTTCACCTGTTGCCAAAGGAAGCCCGCAACGCTCTTTAATATGTTTAAATACAGATGGATTACATGGCATTGTAGGCTCTTCATAATACATAATACGATATGGCTCCAATGCTTTTCCTAAATCAGCTGCTGTATTTGCATCAAGAAGGGAATGAATCTCTACAATAATATCCATATCTGGTCCACCAGCTTCCCTTGCAGCTGCAATTCGTTCTACAGATCGTGCAAGGTCATGCTGACGATAACATCCTCTGTGATGCGTTCCCTGAGTCGAAAAAATAGCTCCAATATCTCCTTTTTCATAAGGCGCGAATACAGGATCAATCTTCACAGAATCATACCCTTCAGCTACTGCGTCCTTTACAACCTCATAATAGTCCTGTGGATCATAAAGCAATGTAAGGCTGTCATTCTTTTCAATCTGCGTTCTCCAGCCAAACTGCAACTGACTCGCATATGCTCTCAGCTTATCATTTGTCTTCCCCCCTAAAAGCTTATAAACGGGTACCCCCAAGGCTTTACCCTTGATATCCCAGCATGCCGTATCAATAGCAGCCATAGCAGATGTAATTACTACGCCTCCTCCCATTCCCCAGAACGTATGGCGATGCAGATGCTCCCATATCTTTTCTGTGTCAAATGGATCCATACCAATAACCAGCTTTGCAAAATCCTGGCACTGGCCAAAAGCTGCTTCCCAACAGTTTCCATATGCTAGGCCTGCTTCACCCCATCCACTAATTCCTTCATCCGTGTTAACCTTTACCGTAATAAAATTACCCAGATAACATTCAACACTCGTAATTTTCATAAAAAAACCTCCATTATTAATAATTATTTGTTAATCTTCCGCCCATACGGAAGTATGGATCTCAATGATTCCTGTTTTAGCACGCCAAAATCCAATAATTGCAGCAATTATAATAATTCCAACATTCGCAGCTGCCAAACCACGGCTCATAGACAATACAGATTTCCAAAGTACTATTAAAAATCCTAACAGGGATACCAAACAAATCGTATAATAAATGCTGTTTGGAACATGGAATCTTGCTTTCTTCCAAGCCTCCGGATATCTTTTAGGAAGCTGTATCATAGCATAAAAATTTAACAATGCATACGCAGATGTAATTAATTGCACCATATTGGTGATAGTTGTAATAGAAAGACCAAAAATAATTGGAATGAGACCCAGTATGTACATAAAAACAAGAATATATACCCTTGCTCCTGCCCTATTCTTTTTTCCAAAAGCAGCCGGCAACCATCCATCATCACAAGACTGTCCAATTGTAATTGCATTATAAGCAAAACTTGAATTTAACGTAGACAGCAGCGCCATAATCGGTCCACCAATAATAAAGAAGTAAAATAAAGCGGTAGGAAGAATCTTTCGGGCTGCAAATACTAATGTAGTAGATTCACCATATTCTGCCACAGACATACACCCTACACCTGCAATAGCAACACCCACATAAAGGACAATCAGCGTAGGAACGCACATACAAAGAACCACAGGAATATCTCTGCGGGCATTTTTAGAATCACGTCCATAGGCTGTTGTCATATAATATCCTTGTGTCGAATATACAAACAACAATACTGCCCCGATAAAACCACCACTGATCTGCCCATTTTCAAATGTAATTCCAGATCCATTTATCATAAACTGGGGATCTGTAAAATCGAACACCGGGAGTTCCATTTTAGTAAATCCTGCAATCGCAAACATAACCAATGCAGCAATAAGAAGCCATGTCATCATCTTCTGAGCTGCTGCCATAATATCTACTCCCATAAGATTCACAACAAAGAAAAATGTCAACAAACCTCCACCTACTAAAATTCTTGGAAGGTGTCCGCTTAAAGCCGGAATAATATCACCTAAATAGGCAGCAGCAGAGGTTCCAAATAAGGATAAAGACAAACACTGTGTCAAATACATAAACGCAAAAATACCTGCTGTAGACGGGCCTGCCAAATCACATAACATGGAATAATTTCCGCCGCCTAAACGAAGGGTAGAAGAAATAAAAACAAATGGCAAAACCATTATAAAGCCCATTATAATAGCTACAAAATAGGCAAGCCACGCTGAATATCCTGTCATTTTAATTGCTGGTACAATCAGTGTAATTACCCCTGCTCCAATTACCTGTCCAATTGCCAGTGCATACAACTCAACCCTTCCCAATGTTCCCGGCTTTGGAGCCGGTTCTTTTACAACTTTAATTGCCATAATCCCTTCTCCTTCATCTTTCTACTTTATGACTTTGTATAATGTTGCCCTGCCAATAGCCTCCTGTAAAAATTCATTTCCAATTCCTGGCAAATCTGGTATTTTAAAATATCCATTTTCTGGCTGTAAATTATATTTTGTTAATCCCAGACATGTATCCATACGATTGCATGTATGATGTTCATGAATAATAAAATTAGGAATCGTACATTCTACATGAAGAGCTGCATTAGTAGCAAGTGGACTCCCCGCCACATGTACCTGTACTCCTACATCAAATGCATGGGCCATATCACATATTTTTTTTACTTCAGAAATACCTCCACAGTTTCCGATGTCTGGTTGAGCCAGCTGAAGTAAATTTTTCTTAAAATACTCTGCATACTGCCATCTTGAGAAAAGACGCTCTCCATTTGCAATAGGAACAGATGTATATTTAGTAATATACTCGACCGTATGAACCGTTGGCGTATTTGGTTCTTCAAATGCCAATATATTATATTTTTCAGCCAATTTTGCCAACTGCAGGGCGCCTAAAGCATCTGGATAAGAATGATTCTCCATTATAATATCCACTTTATCACCAGCAACCTCTCTTGCAGCCTTCATTCTATCTTCCACCATTTTTAACTGACTAGGTGTTAAAAATCCGGTTGTATCAAGAAATGTAAGCGGTTTCCCATCTTCATCCCGATCAAAAAAGTCAATCTTGACAGCATCATACCCCTCTTCAATAGCAAGTTTCACATTGTACGCATAATCATCTGGGGTTACAGCCCAAAGATGTTCTGAAATTCCCGTCTGACCCCATCCAAACTGAAGCTGACTTGCATATGTGCGTAGCTTATCACGAACCTTGCCCCCCAACAATTGATATACTGGCACATTAAAATATTTTCCTTTGATATCCCACAAAGCTACATCAATAGCTGCAATTCCAGAAAATACTACTGGTCCGCCATTCTGTCCCCAAAAAGTACGTTTGTACATGGTTTCCCAAATCAACTCGGTCTGCAGGGGATCCATTCCCACGATTAATTCTGCCAGATCACAAATCATTCCATATGCTGCAGTTCCTCCAATTCCATAAGCCATTCCAGCCTCTCCATCTCCATAAATTCCCTGATCTGTGTGAATCCGGCAGCCTATCGGGCTGTTTTGCTTACTATTAGCAGTTGGTAAACGAAAAACTTGCACTTTTGTTATCTTCAATTTTTACCTCCTCATATATATCATTTGATTGCTATTATATTGCTCATCTATTCATTTGTTCGCTAACTATGATTATACAATAGTACGTTTTTTCTACTTTGTCAATAGTATTTTGTGTGTTTGTGATATAATGCCTATTTATTTTTTATATTATTATAAAATATGCACAAAAAAATATACTCTGGCTTACCATTCATTTTTTCATGGTTCCAGAGCATATTTCATTCAGTTCTCCAGTCATCTACTCGAAACGGACAATCTCCTTTTTCAGTCTCTTCATGATCTTTTTCTCCAGTCTGGATATGTAAGACTGGGAGATGCCGAGAAGATCGGCCACTTCTTTCTGAGTCATTTCTTCGCCGTCCTCATCAGACAGGCCGTAACGCAGTTCTACAATTTTGCGTTCTCTGGGCTCTAAATGGCTGATCGCTGTATTTAAAAGATCCTTCTCCACTTCATCCTCAATTCCCTGGCAGATCACATCTTCATCTGTTCCAAGGATATCTGAGAGCAGAAGTTCATTTCCATCCCAGTCTACATTTAACGGCTCGTCGATGGAAACCTCAAGACGCGTCTTGCTGTTGCGCCTTAAGTACATAAGGATCTCATTTTCAATACATCGGGAAGCATAGGTAGCCAGCTTTATATTTTTATCCGGCTTAAAGGTATTGATCGCCTTTATAAGGCCGATCGTGCCAATGGAAATCAGATCCTCCACTCCTACGCTGGTATTATCAAATTTCTTTGCAATATATACCACCAGACGCAGATTGTGTTCGATCAGACAGGACCGGGCCTGATGATCTTCTGAGCTTCCCAAAAGACCGATCATGCGCCCTTCTTCCTCTGTCTCAAGAGGCGGCGGAAGAATATCAGCGCCTCCGATATAATGAACCTCCCCCTGCTTCTGCATCAGCATCGTGCGAAAACCCGGAGCCGTTTTAAACTGAAAACGGTTGGGTATGGATACTTTAACAATCATTTTACTTCCTCCTGTTTTTATGGCGCCGCGATTCCCCTATCTTCCGGCGCCGCCGTCAAACTCCTGTATCAGGACCTCATATTCTCCTTTCGGAGAAAGAGGCTGTTTTACCACAGCCACCAAAGGTCTCGTAAGTGTATAGCAGTTCCCCTGCTGCTCCACCTTTATTTCATCTAATGTCACTGCCGGAAGGAGTCCTTCTCCTCCCACACTGCGGTAGGGTATATAAGTCACTCCCCGTACCCTGGGCGATACGGCTTCGATCACTTCCTGAACAGCTACATGAACCGGCCTGCCGCTTACCGGCTCCTTCAGCCGGTTTCCCGTGTCGATCAGCCCCGCCGCCACATACATCCTGCTGCCCTGGCGCAGGGTTACCCTGCACAGGGCCTTTCTTTGCAGCAGAGACGCTGTAAGTCCTCTAAGCCAGCAGACCGCCCCAAAAACGGATGCTGCGCCTCCAAGGAGCATAAGCGCTCCGGACAGATCCGGTATCCCCAGTACCTTAAAACCGCAGGCCAATGGAAAAAAGATCCCTCCGGGCCTTAGCTGCTCTTCAAAAACCATCATGGCTCCTCCAAGAATGACAGCGCTCAGATAGATTCCCGCTGCCGCCCGGCCAATTTCTTTTATCCCCTTTACTTTGAATGCGGCTACTGCCATGGCAGCGCCTGCTGCCCCATACGTTCCTGCCGCCTTAAACGTCAGCGGCATCTGCGGAAATATGGCTGTTACACAGGCCCAGGCCGCCCCCAATGCTGCACCCCTCACGATCTGCGCGGCTCCTGCCCGGTAACAAAGCACTTGATTCACTGCCATAAGCACCATCAAATCCATAGCCATATTTACAGCAAATACCTCATCTATGTAGACTGTATAAACCACCTCGCTTTGGCCTCACCTCCCCTATCAGGCTGTCCTACGGACATTATAACGTTTCTCATATGCAAATACTGTCGAAGGGAGGGGGAAAACAGGAAAAATTTTTCGACAAAAAAACCGGTGAAACGGATAATGATATACATTTATCCATTTCACCGGTCAAATCGGTTCATTAAAATTGTTTATCTCTTATTTTTCAGAAAATCCGGAATATTGATCTGCATTTCTTTATTTGCAGTCGGACGGAAGGATGGCGCCTGATTCTGGGCCGGAGCAGCTGTATTGTTTCCATTGCTGCTGGCTGCAGTTGATGCCGGAGCGGTAGCTGTGGCGGAAGAGCTGAAGCTTCCTGTTCCCTGTCCAAATCGGGGAGCAGTAAAGGAAGGAGCGGTGTTTCCAGCACTCTGCTGTCCAAAGCTGCGGTTAAAGGAAAGCTGAGCCGGTCTTGTAAAGCCTGCGGAAGCGGTAGCTGCAGCTTCCGGAGCTGCGGCACGTTCTGTCTGGGATGCAGAAGCTGCAGCAGGTGCCTTGGGCTTAAAGTTTGTAAAGCCTGCCATTGCCTTTGTCACAGAAGAAGTGGAATTGTGCTCATCCAGACCGGTAGCAATTACCGTAATGCTTGCCTCATCCTGAGCATTTTCATCATACATAGCACCAAAGATGATATTTGCGTCATCTCCTGCCAGCTCCTGCACATAGCTTGCGGCATCATTTGCCTCGATCAGGCTGATGTCACCGGAAATATTGATGATCACATGGCTTGCACCCTCAATGGTCGTCTCAAGGAGCGGGCTGGAAACGGCCTGCTTTACAGCCTCAATGGCTTTGTCGTCGCCCTTTGCCTTGCCGATACCGATGTGTGCGATGCCCTTGTCGATCATAACGGTCTGAATATCTGCAAAGTCCAGATTGATAAGGCCTGGAACATTGATCAGATCTGTAATTCCCTGAACTGCCTGCTGGAGCACTTCATCTGCCTTCTTAAGAGCATCCGGCATGGTGGTCCGGCGGTCAACGATCTCCAAAAGACGGTCATTGGGGATAACGATCAGAGTATCCACTGCCTGCTTTAAACATTCGATCCCGTTTAAAGCGTTTGTCATACGGGCCTTTGCCTCAAAACGGAAGGGCTTTGTAACAACGCCCACGGTCAGGATACCCATATCCTTGGCAATCTTCGCAACAACAGGAGCTGCACCGGTTCCGGTTCCGCCGCCCATGCCGCAGGTAACGAATACCATATCCGCACCTTTTAATGCCTGTGAGATTTCCTCAGAACTTTCCTCTGCGGCCTTCTCACCTACATCCGGTCTTGCGCCTGCGCCCAGTCCCTTTGTCAGCTTTTCACCGATCTGCATGGCTGTGGGAGCTTTGCAGAACTGAAGGGCCTGCTTGTCCGTATTGATGCCGATGAACTCCACGCCTGCGATGTTCTCGTCGATCATGCGGTTTACTGCGTTGTTGCCTGCGCCGCCCACACCTACTACGATAATCCTTGCGGCATTTTCTGACTCATTTATCTTAATCTCTAACAAGATACTTATCCTCCTTATCCCTTTCATGCATTCCAGCTCTCAGAGTCTGTTTTCAGAATGCATCTCTGTTCTCTTTTCTTCAGATATTCTTTAATATGTCATGCCTTTAGCCTAACTAATACTATATTTGATTTTATTAAAAAAATCAACCCTGAATTTTGTATTTTATTTCTTTTTAAATGTGATCCCGGCCCGGTCATTTGTCTCGCTGTAATCCCCCAGTTCCAGTGTTCCACGGATTTCTCTCAGCTGGGGCTGATCTGTAAGAATATCATTTAAAACAGAAAGCTTGCTGTCAATATTTCCCATATTTCCTAAGACCACTTCCATCTGTCCGATGGTCAGGATCGGCTGGTTATACGCATCAAAGCGGATCTGATCTACCAGGATCTCATAAAGGGAAAGCTGCTGGGTCAGGTTTAAGATTTCCTCAAAGATCCGGCTATCTGCAACCGGAAGGGGCTGATAGAGCACCACCCGCCCCAGATCCATGCCTGTGATCCAGGGTACCCCCTCTAACTTTCTGCCGGAACTTTCCACTACAATGCCTTCCCGGTCAAAGTACATATAGCTGCTCATGTAAGAAACATAGCCTACAATGCTTTTATCATAAATAATGACCTCTGCATGAAAAGGGCCGTGAAACACGATTTTATAATCCTCCACAAAGGGAATCTGCTTATGGGGATTAAGCCTGTCCCGCAGATAGGCAATGACTGAATTTTTTCCCATCCGGCCGGAAAAGAGCAGTTCTTCCACCTGCTCTGCACTGTAGCGGCTGCTTCCTGATACCGTGATCGTCTGGATGCGGACAGACAGCACAAGGATAGCCGTGAGCAGAAAAACCGCCACGGCAATCCCCAGGATCATATGCTGTTTTTCGTTTGTTTTTCTCATGCGGTATATCACTCTCCTATCCATTGGATCCTGGCTCCGAGAGCCGATAAATCCCGACAGATGTCCTCATACCCACGTTCAATATGACGGCAGTCCTCGATGACCGTCTCTCCCTTTGCAGCCAGCGCCGCTACTGCAAGCGCTGCCCCTCCCCGAAGATCTGCTGCCTTTACGGCAGAGCCCTTCAGGGAACCGGCTCCGTAAATAACTGCCGTTTTCCCCTCCAGCCGAATTAAGGCCCCCATTTTTTCAAGCTCTCCAGCTGTGCCGAACCGTCCTTCAAACACACGCTCTTCAATCCGGCTCACGCCCCGGCCCGCAGCCAGAAAGGCCATGAACGGAGACTGCAGATCCGTAGGGAATTCCGGATACGGCCCCGTTTTAAGAGTGAGAGGCCCGGCAGGCCCTTTGCTGCTGATCCGGATCCTTCCCTCTTTTTCAGAGCCGATCCCTGTCGCCTGAAGGCGTCTGCTGCTTTCAGAAACCGTAACCGTTCCTCCGGATCGGGCAAAAAGGGCCAGAGGAAGCTTGAGAGCCGACGGGCGAACGCCTTTTAAGGTCACATCCCCTCCGGCTGCCATGACCGCAGCTCCATAGGTTCCTGCCACGATCCGGTCGCCTTCTACCCGAAAGGAGCTGTCTCTTAACGATCGCACCCCCTGGATCATCAGGTTTTTTGTGCCTGCACCGCAGATCACAGCTCCCATATTATTAAGGAAGCCGCACAGCTGGCAGATCTCCGGTTCCATGGCAGCACCGCGGATGATCGTTACTCCCTCTGCGAGCACAGCAGCCAAAAGAGCCTGCTCCGTAGCTCCCACGCTGGGATAGGAAAAAACAATCTCCGTCCCCCTAAGACGCCCGTCCTTTCCTGCGCAGGCCTCTATGATTCCGTCTTCTTCGCGGATCACGGCCCCCAGTTTTTTTAATGCCATAAGATGGAGATCGATGGGCCTTGCTCCGATCAGACAGCCTCCGGGATAACAGCAGCTCCCCTGCCCCATACGGCCCAGAAGAGCTCCCAACAGAATAATGGACGAACGCATGGACCGGACATATTCCTGAGGCACCTGCGTTTTTTTTATCTCTCCGGCATCAATAAAAACACTGCATCCCCGGCGGATACAGCTGCATCCCAGAGCCTCCAGGATCTTCATCATACAGGCTGTATCCTGGATCCTGGGCACATTGGTAAGAACCGTAAGACCTTTATGCAGGAGAGCGGCCGCCATCATGGGAAGGGCCGCATTTTTCGATCCCTGTATGGAAATTTCCCCCTTTAAGGGTATGCATCCACTGACACGGATTGCGGACAAAAGACCACCTCCGCAGCGATTATACTATACAAAAGTATATGCCCTTTATCCGCTGTTTGTGCATTTGTATTTTGTTTGCTGCAGCACTCATACTGCTGCACGTATCTGGTTGGATACACTGAGCACGATCCCCATCTCTACCATAAGAAACAGAACGGATGTGCCTCCGTAGCTGATAAAGGGAAGGGTAATTCCTGTATTGGGGATCGTATTGGTCACAACGGCAATATTTAAAATAACCTGAATGGCAATATGGGCCATCACTCCCACAACCAAAAGAGCGCCGAACAGATCCGGTGCATCATTGGCGATCATCACAAACCGGTAAATCATAAGAAGAAACAGCATGATAACCGCAATAGCCCCAAAAAGGCCCAATTCCTCACAGATGATGGCAAAAATCATATCATTCTGGGATTCGGGAAGGAATCCCAGCTTCTGGATGCTTTCACCCAGTCCCTGCCCCATCAGGCCTCCGGAGCCAATGGCATAAAGTCCCTGAAGGATCTGGAAGCTCTTTCCCTCCGGATCCAGCTCCGGATTCAGCCATGCCTCGATCCGGTTATACTGATACGGTTTAAGAACGTGGATATTTAAAAGGAATTTACCCAGAGGCCCGGCGGTCATAAGTATACCCAGCGCCCCTCCGCCGGCCAGGAAAAAGGGCCACTTCACCTTACAGGCTACAAACAGCATAACAAAGCCGATTCCCACCAGGATAATGCCCGTACTCAGGTTATTTGCCGCTACGATCGCGCCAATGGCAACCGCCAGCAAAAATACCTTTCCCATAACGGCCCACTGGTTAATTTTTCCTCCCAGCTTTGTAATCACTGCTGCCAGCATGATGATCAGCGCAATTTTTGCAAACTCAGAAGGCTGAAATCCGATGGGTCCGATATCCAGCCATCTTTTTTTTCCGTTTACCTCCCGTCCCACTAAGGTTACAATAATCATAAGAACATGAGACAATATATAAGACGGCACGGCCAGCCGGTAGAGCCAGTGATAGTCCATCTTAGAAATGATCAGCATAAAGATAAAACCTCCCAGGGCGATCCCACCCTGGCGCTGCATAAAATAGGCGCTGTTATTATTCAGGTCATCATTCAGCTGGGCCGTATAGGAACTGGCGCTGTAGATCATTACCAGCCCGAAAACGGTGAGGACAATAATGATCACCACCAGGCTCAGATCGTAAAAGCTGCGTTCCTTTTTCTTTTTCGGAACCGCTCCTGCCTCATAAGCCTGCTTCTGATTCCCATACTCATACGCTGCACGGGCCGCCTGCGTCCGGCTGCCCTGCTGCATTCTCTGACCCTGTCCCTGGCGGGACTCTCTCTGCACCCTCTGGTTCTGAGGGGAACGGCCGCTCGGACGCCTTCTTTCATCCTGCTCATGCCGGCTGTTCCGGGAAGTCCTCTGCACCGTACGGCTCTGAGATGCACTGCGCCCCTGTCCCCGGACAGACCGGGGCCCTTCGGAAGGACTGCCTGACCCTGAAGCCGAACGGCTGCCGGTCCCTGTCTTTCTCTTTTTGCTGCCTCCGGATCTTTGCGCAGACCGGGCGCCTCTCACCGGTGCTGCATCATACCGCGCCGGCACTCTGGCCGCCGCTGCTCCCGTTATTCCTTCCGGCCTCGCTGCCCGGCGCTTATTTCCAGCCATTCCTTTCTACCTCCTACAGAGCCATCACGCATTCCTTAAAGACGCGCCCCCGTTCCTCAAAATCCTTAAACATCCCCCAGCTGGCACAGGCCGGGCTTAAAAGCACGCAGTCTCCGGAATCAGCATAAACGGCGCAGACCTGCACCGCCTCCTGAAGATCCTCTGCATACATAACATCTGTAAAGCCGTGCTCCCTGGCACAGGCCGCAATCCGGTCCCTGGTCTGTCCGATCAGCACCAGATACTTTACCCTGCCGGAAAACTCCCTGGCCCAGGCACTGTAATCACTTTGTTTGTCATACCCTCCTGCGATCAGAAGCACCGGTCCCGGCATAGCCTTAAGAGCCCGGATGGCGGCCTCCGGATTCGTTCCCTTGGAATCATTATAATAGCGGACCCCGGTGCGTTCCCGCACAAACTCGATCCGATGCTCGACCGGCTTAAACTCTCTGGCCGCTTCTCCAATCGCCTCAAGGGATACGCCAAGGGTCATGGCAGCAGCCGCAGCAGCCATCACATTTTCATAGTTATGCTGACCTAAAAGCTGCAGCTCCTTCACATTTAAAAGAACCGTTTCTTTTCCGGCTTTTGCATATATGATTTCTTCTCCTTTCAGGAAAAATCCGTCCTTTAAGCTCTCTTTTGACGAGAACCAGATCACCTTTGGCTTCAGCCCCTCTTTTTTACCAAATTCCTTTAAAATGGGATCGTCAAAATTCAGGACAACCGTATCCTCCTCCGTCTGGTTCATGGTGATGCACTCTTTGATCTGAGTATACGTTTCCATGGTCCCGTGACGGTCCAGATGATCGGGCGTGATATTTAAAATAACGCTTACATTGGGCTTAAAATCCATAATGGTTTCCAGCTGAAAGCTGCTGATCTCAGCTACGGCAACCGAATCCTCTGTCATTTCTGCCGCTTTTGCAGTAAAGGGTTCGCCGATATTTCCCACCACAAAGGTTTCCTCATATTTTTTCCTTACCATCGCTCCCGTCAAAGCTGTGGTGGTCGTCTTTCCGTTTGTTCCCGTAATGGCAGCCAGCTTTCCTGCGCTGCACTGATAGGCCAGTTCGACTTCTCCAAGGATCGGGATCCTGGCCTCATCTACTACTGCCACAAAAGGACTTGTAAGAGGGATTCCCGGACTGATAATGCACAGCTCCACCCCCAGAAGGTCGGAACGCTTGATCTCCCCTAAAACAACGTTTACCTTAGCGCCCTCCTCAAACCGGGCCTTGATCTCTTTTTCATCCAGAGCTGTATTCCCATCATAGAGAACCACCTCTCCTCCCCGGTTAAGAATCAGCTTTGCCGCAGCAATGCCGCTTTTGCCGGTTCCCGCAACTAATACTCTCTGACTTTGATCCATTCGTGGTTAAACCTCCTTCTTTGCCTAAGCTGCCGGCGCTCTTACAGTCCCAGATAAGCGACCATGCATAAAATGGCCGTAACAATGGAAAATACGGCTACAACCCTTGTCTCAGACCATCCGCACAGTTCAAAGTGATGATGGATGGGTGCCATTTTAAAGATCCTCTTTCCCCCGGTCTTTTTAAAATACGTTACCTGAATGATAACAGACAGGACCTCTACCAGATAGATCAGACCGATCATGGGAATAAACAGAGGCAGACGCATCATATATGCTGCAGAAGCCACAAAGCCCCCCAGCGCCAGAGACCCAGTGTCTCCCATGAATACCTTTGCCGGATATACATTAAAAAGCAGAAAACCCAGAAGGCTTCCCACCACAGCTCCTGTAATGGGGCTGATCCCCATATCCTCCCCAATGGCCACAATGGTTAAAAAAGTCGCTACAAGTATGGTTACGCTGGTGCACAGACCATCCAGTCCATCGGTAAAATTCACGCCGTTATCCGTTCCCAGCGTTACAAAAAACAGAGCCGGAACAAACAGGATACCAAGAGAAAGGAATTTTCCATCCTCAAACCCTCCTGTAAAGGGAATGAGCATATCAGTTCCCACCTCGCCGCTGTTAAGCACATACCAGGCAAAAATGCCTGTGATCACGATCTGTCCTGCCAGCTTCTGGAGCGGAGTCAATCCTTCCGAACGCTTCAGGATGATCTTGATGTAATCGTCCAGAAAGCCGATAATCCCAAAACCGGCCGTCATAAAGAGCACCGGAATGATCTTCGGATAAGAGGGAATATAAAACAGGGATGTGATAATAATGCTGGATAAAATGATCAGTCCTCCCATGGTAGGAGTTCCCTGTTTTTTTAAATGGCTCTGAGGCCCGTCATCCCGGACCTGCTGGCCGAATTTCAGCTTGTGAAGAAAGGGAATGATAATCGGACACAGCAGGGCGCTGATGGCAAATGCAATAATAATCGCTAATATCGTCTCATGAATCATAGGGCACCTCAATCTCATATGTATTCTGCCGGCAAACGCCGGACAGCAATAATAGTATACGTCTTTTTCGGAGAATAATCAACCAGCTTTCGGCTCCGGCCGGATTCCCATATATGGAAGAATATTTTTAAATAATTCTCCGATTACAGGAGCCGCAATGGTTCCTCCGTAATAGATTCCCTGGGGCTCGTCAATGGTGATCAGGGCCATTACCCTGGGATCGTCCGCCGGGGCAAAGCCAAGAAAAGAGGAAATATATTTTTTGAGGCTTCTTGGAAGCTTCTCTGAGGTAGCTGTCTTTCCTCCAATGCGGAACCCCTCTAATGCCGCCCGTTTGCCGCTTCCCTCTGCCACAACCTGCTCTAATACATACCGCATGGAAGCGCTGGTCTCAGAAGACAGGATCTGCTTTCCCTGAGGATAGGAAAGCTCCTTTACAGCACCTCCATCCGAGCGGATCACTCTTACGCCAAAATGAGGCGTAACCCGGCGGCCGCCGTTTACAATGGAAGCCGCTGTCGTAATAAGCTGAATGGGTGTGATCTGAAAGGACTGTCCAAAGGATACGGTAGCTAATTCCACAGCACCCATTTTCTCCTTTTTATGCATGATCGTGGCTGCCTCTCCCGGAAGATCGATCCCTGTTTTTCCCTTAAGGCCAAACTGGGTAAAATACTTATAGTACCGGTCCACTCCCAGCCGCTGTCCCACATCAATAAACACAGGATTGCAGGAATTCATTGCTCCCTGAAGAAAGGTTTCTGTTCCATGGCCTCCTGCCTTATGGCACCGGATCCTCCGGTCTTCCACTACGCGAAAGCCCGGACAGCTGAAGGTATCCTCAAGCGTTACTGCCCCCGCCTCCAGACCGGCTGCCGCTGTGATGATCTTAAAGGTAGAGCCCGGCTCATATGTATCATTGATGCAGGTATTTCTCCACATGGCATTCAGCCGGTCCTGGAGCCCCATGGTCTGCGACCGAGCCTCCGCCTCTTCCTTAAGGCTCTGGCTTTTTAAATTCTGATCCGGTGTGAAGGGATCATTTAAGTCAAATTCCGGCGCATTAACCATTGCAAGAAGCTCGCCGTTCCGGGGATCCATCACGATCACAGAAACTTTTTTTGCATTTTTTTGTTCCATAACCTGATAGGCCAGCTGCTGGGCGTACAGCTGGATATTTACGTCCAGGCTGATCTGAAGATCATTTCCCGCCACCGGTTCGATCCTGTCTTCTGCTGCTTTATCAAGCTCCACTCCCCTTGCATCTGTCAGCGTAAGAATGACTCCGTTTTTTCCCTTTAAATACTTCTCATACATAACCTCCAGACCGATAATCCCCTGATTGTCTCCGCCGGTAAAGCCCAAAACCTTGGAAGCCAGGCTGCCCATGGGGTAATACCGTTTATAGTCCTCATCCACTTTTACTCCATCCAGCTTTAATGCCCGTATCTTATCTCCGGTTTCCTTATCCACATTTGTCTTTATGATCTCTCTGGAACTGCGTTTTTCTACCTTTTTTCGGACTGGCTCCTCTGAAAGCTCCAATATGCTGCAAAGGGAGCGGATCACCTCTTCCCGGTCCGTGACCTGATTGTAGATCACAGAAATGGTACAAACCGTTCTGTTATCTGCGATCACATTTCCCCCTGCATCCAGAATCCGTCCTCTGGCTGCCTTGATGGTACGCTCTCTTTCATGAAGATCCCGGGCCATCTCACCATAGTGATCCGCCCGAACCAGCATAAGAAAACCAAGCCGCCCTAAAAGTCCGGTCATCGCTACAGCAATGAGCAGGCCCAGGACGGCTATGTTTTTTCTGTGCTTTGTCAAATTTGGATTCATTTGATAACTTCCCCATCCGCCATTGATATTAAATATACGGATTCCTGCGGGATTTTATTCCCATCAGGCTTCAGAGGAAGCTTTTGTTTCACCGACAGCGCCTTCCGAATTCTCCTTCTCTTCTGACTGGCTCTCTTCCGTTTCCTTCCATCCATCCGATGTTTCCTCCAACGGCAGGGAAGGTGCATTTGGATCCGCGGGCACCCCATCGGGAAGGCCGCTTTCATAGCCGTCCCCTATGGTTTCGTCTGTTTCATATACCTTTTCTGTTTCCTGTGTTTCAGTTTCCGGCTCTGTTTCCTCGCCTTCCGGCCCAGAAGGCTCATTGATGCCTTCTTTCGCCGCTGTATCGCCGGCCTGTTCCTCCTCGGCGCCTGCTTCAGGAAATACATTCATATATGGAAGGGCCTCTGCCATAATTTTTGCAAAAATGCCGCTGGCAAAGGAACTGTGAGCCTGCTGGGGACCCGGAGGATAATTGGGTACATCCACCACAACATAGACAAAAAGCTGCGGATCCTCTGCAGGAGCAAAGCCTGCGAAAGACAAAAGATAATTTTTAGCCGAACGAGGCTGCTTTTCTGCGGTTCCCGTCTTTCCTCCAACGTGATAGCCCGCTACTTTTGCAGCTCCTCCCGTACCATTTTCCACGGTCTGGAACATGGCCTCTTTCAGAAATTCCGAAGTGGACGAGGATACGGTCTCACGAACCAGAACCGGATCCTTTGTCTCTACCACGGAACCCTGCTCATTCATGATCTGGCGCATAACATGGGGCTCATAATAGGAGCCTCCGTTGATGACAGAACAGAGAGCGGCAGCCATCTGGATCATGGTACAGTTGTAATTCTGTCCAAAGGCATTGGTGGCAAGCTCCGTCGGCCCCATATTTTCCGCGCTGTAGATCAGGCCTGCGCCATCCGCCTCGCCGGGAAGATCTACTCCTGTTTTCTGTCCCATTCCAAAAATGGCCTGGTACTTTGTGAAAATATCCCTTCCCATCATGGCGCCGATCCGCATCATGGCTACATTGCAGGACTGCATAATGGATTCCTGAAGGCTTAAGGAGCCATGGCCGCCTTTTACATAAGCCGTACACTTAATGGGCCAGCCGCCTACATTTAAAAGGCCCTCACAGTCAAAATATTCATTTCCCTTTAAAACGCCTTCCTCCAGTCCTGCCGCCACGGTGAGGATCTTGGACGGAGAACCGGGTTCATAGGTATCGCTGACACAGAAATTTCTCCAGATCTGGTTCCAGACTACCTGACGTCCATAGGAGATCACATCCTCCCGTTTCGTATCCGCGATCATCTGCTCCTGGGTCAGGGTTGTATCCGGATGCTCCCTTTTGTATACAAAAACCGCATCCTTTTTTCCAAGCTCATAAAGCTGGTCATCACTGTAGCCCTCGATCTTTCTGGGGTCATTCAGATCAAATTTATTGCTGGTCGCCATTCCCAGGATCTCTCCGTTTTTGGGATTCATGGCAATGGCAGCCGTCACATGGCTTCCCACGGTGGTCTGCCATTCATCAATATACTTCTGGAGGATATTCTGGATATTCAGATCAATGGTGGAAACAACGGTTTTTCCGTTTGTCGGCTCTTTTAACACTCCTTCCAGATTATTTTCCTCATCCAGATAGCCGTATTCACGGCCGTTTACTCCCATCAGATCTTCATTGTAAAACTGCTCGATTCCGCCCGTTCCCACCGTGCCGTCCGCACTGGAAAAACCGATCACACTGCAGGCGGCTGAACCGTAGGGATATACTCTCCGATACTGATCCTCAAACCACACGCCCATGATCCTTAAGCGTGACTGGCTCTCATCCTCACTTGCATAATAGGCGGCATTGCGCTCTTTGCGCATGGTTTCAAAGGCTACCTTCTGATCATAGCTTAACTGTTTGCCCTTTTTATAAGGAACATATGCCCGGTCGCTCTTTTCCTGGATCAGGCTGCGGATTTCCCCGGAATCAAAACCGAAGCAGTCCACCAGAGCCTGAATGGTCGGCTCTAAATAGTATTCCGGCTTTTTCATGATCTGCTGGGGATCCAGGATCAGGTTATACACCTTTTCACTGGTGGCAAGCAGCGTTCCATTGCGGTCTACAATATCCCCCCGTCTGTACGGAAGGGTCCGGCTGGAAAATTCCTGCTGCCTCTGGCTTAAAACGATCTTGCTGTACTGATCGTTATTTTCCTTTATAATCCCATACAATACCCATATAAGTGCAAATAAAGCCAGCGTGATCACGATTGCCGTGATTGCCAGCTTCCCCCTCATATGCTCTGTAAATACTCTTTTAGAATGGCCGCTTTTCGATCCCCTTTTACGGCCCTCAGACCGGTCCCCATAAGGGGACGGCCTAGTGTTCCGGGATGTCTTCATACTGTCTTACATACTCGCTTTCTGTCTTATCATATAAGAGCACCTGATCTCTCCTGGCATAAACCATGCCCAGCTCCTTGGTTGCAATCTCATAGATTTTATTCAGATCAATGCTGCTGTTGATGCTGGTTTCCAGCGCGTCATTTTCCGTTTTCATCTTCTCAAGCTGCGCTTCCAGCTGTTCAATATTGTGCATTCTGGCTGTAATTCCGGACTGCAGGTGCAGATAGCTGACACAAATATATAATGTACAGATACAGGCAGCTGCCAAAAGAAATACATAGGGCAGATCCATAGCCATGGCTCTCTCCCGGTTACGGCGCAGCTGCTGATTTTGATGCAGCCCTGTCTTTTTCCGTCTGACCGGAGCTTTTCTTTCCGGTCTGTACTCCGGTTCCAGCTTTGGTGCGGCTGTACCCCCGATATAAGCCATATCACGGGTATTTCTTCTGTTGTACGCCCCACTTCTGCCTGTGGGTCTTCCCATCCTCTGGGCCATGGCTGATTCCTCCCTTCATAATCTTCTGTCCTGCCTGATTTTATTCTCACTCTCCCCGTTCAAATACTCTCAGCTTTGCACTCTTTGAGCGGCTGTTTTCCTCCAATTCCTCCTCTGAAGGAAGAATAGGCTTTCGGGTGATCACCCTTCCCATGCTTTTCCTTCCGCAGACACAGACCGGAAAATCGGGAGGGCAGATACAGGGATCCTCATTGATCCTGAACCGGCTCTTCACGATACGGTCTTCCAGGGAATGGAATGTAATAATACTGAGTCTTCCTCCTGGATTTAACAGTCTTATCATACCGTCGATGGACTCCTCCAGCACATCCAGCTCATGATTCAGCTCAATGCGGATAGCCTGAAAGGTTCTCTTGGCAGGATGACCGCCTGTGGCTCTCACCTTGGCGGGAATGGCTGCCTTTATGATCTCGCACAGTTCTCCTGTAGTGGCAACCGGCTTTTCCTGCCGTGCCTTTACGATATGCTTTGCAATGTTTTTGGCAAAGCGGTCTTCTCCGTAATCACGGATAATGCGGAACAGCTCCATCTCGCTGTATCCGTTTACAATATCAGCGGCTGTCTCTTCCTTTCTCTGATCCATCCGCATATCAAGAGGCGCGTCCTCTCTGTATGTAAATCCCCTGGAAGCTGTATCTAACTGGTAGGAAGAAACTCCCAGATCCAGATAGATTCCGTCCACTCGCGGGATATCCAGTTCCTTTAAAACATCAGCCATGCTGCGGTAATTGCTCCTGACAATGGTAACCTTGTCCTTAAATGGAGCCAGACGGCGTCCCGCCGCCTCAATGGCGTCCGCATCCTGATCGATCCCGATAAGCCGGCCGCTTCCTAAACGCTTGCATACCTCGTATGCATGGCCGCCTCCGCCCAGTGTGCCGTCTACATAAATGCCTCCCGGCTTTATATTCAGGCTGCCCACTGTTTCATATAACAGTACGGACTTATGTACAAATCCATGTTCCTCCATCAAATACCCAAGCCTTCCATATGTTCTGCGATTTCTTCCATATCATCAAAGGTATTGGCCTCAGCCCATTTATCCTTATTCCAGATTTCAATGCGGCTTCCAACACCTACAAGCACGGCATCCTTTTCAATGCCTGCAAATTCCCGTAAAACAGAGGGCAGCAGGATCCTTCCCTGTCTGTCCACTTCACAGGTGGCAGCGCTTCCTAAAAGAAAACGTGAAAATTTACGTCCGGCAGCATTGGTAAGAGGCAGGGAGCGAAGCTTCTCTTCAAGAGCGATCCATTCTGAATGATCATACACAAAAAGGCAGTTATCGAGCCCCTTCGTGATCACGAACTCCTCCCCTAACTGCTCCCTGAACCGCGACGGAACGATCAGACGTCCCTTTGCGTCAACTGTATGATTGTATTCACCCATGAACATAGCTCATCACCTGCTGTACATCCCATGGCAAATCAGCGCGGCCGGGGGAAATCCCAAATCCCCCGTTCATCCACGCAACAACCATCCTCTACCACTTTGCACCACTTTCTACCACTTGTATGTCCATAATAGTACAGAAACTGGGAATTGGCAAGAAGTTTTTACGTTTTTCTTTCAAAAAAGAGAAGGAATTTTCTGGAAAAAATGAGAGACAGACAACGGTTTCATCCCCCTGTCTGCCTCTTTTGATCCATATATGGATTTTATATTTCTTTTTTGCTTAATTTTTTATAATGATAGGTCAAAGCTCCCACTGCCGCTCCCACCAAAGCGGCAGAAAGAAGCTGCGACACAGCCAGAGTGGTTCCCGGAACCTTCAGCTGATCTGTCCGCAGGCCCTCGATGCAGAAACGTCCCACGCCGTAGCCTAAAAAGTAGATCCAGAGCATTTCCCCGTCAAAACGCTTGCGTTTTCTGTACCAGAGCATAAAGAGAAGGACACCCAGATTCCACACCGATTCGTATAAAAAGGTGGGATGTACCTGAATATAGGATATCCCATTTTCCACAATCCTGTGATCGATCAGCTCCTGTGAGATCATGGACGGGTTTACGATGCTTTCCTTAATCCGCATGGCAAACAGACTGTCCGTATATCCGCCGAAGGCCTCGCAGTTAAAGAAATTCCCCCACCGGCCGATGATCTGTCCGGTCAGCAGTCCTAAAACTCCCGTATCTGCCATGGAGAAAAAGGACTGATGGCGTACTTTGGTAAATACGATAAGCGTAATTACCGCACCAATCACTCCGCCGTAGATTGCCAGACCTCCGGCCCGGAGATTAAAGATCTGAAGAAGATCATTTTTATAGTTGTCCCACTCAAAGGCCACATAGTAAAGTCTGGCCCCTATGATGGAAAATACAATGGCGTAAAGGGCAAAATCCAGATAGAGATCCGGATCCTGTCCTCGGCGCTTTGCATCTGAAAATGCCACCGCCATGCCGGCTAACATTCCAAGCCCGATGATGATCCCGTAAAAAGCAATCCGAAATCCAAAAACGGAAATGCTGTTTGGCAGGTGGGTAAAGGTGATCCCAAGGTTTACAAAGCTGAGATCTGCTCCAATTGCTTCCATATTATATACTTCCTTCCCGGCAGAGCTACAAGTCTGTATTTTTTCTGCCCTCTGATGTCATATTCTGTCCGTACCCCTTATACATCCAGACAGCTTCCCCCGATAAATTCCCGAAGAATGGAATTTTTCGGTATATCCTCACTGCTGACCCCGATAAAATAATCCAGAAATTTCAGCAGCCGTTTTGCCTCCACATACTCATCACAGTCTCTGGGAATTCCAAAAAGCAGCGGCTCCACATACTGCTTTAATACTGCCAGTTCATAGATAAGAGCGGAGTTAAACATAGCGTCCGCCTCCTCCTGATAGGGGAAAATGTTCTGTTCCTCTCCTCTGCGGACAGAAGGCCACATACGGATGGTTTCTCTGGCAGAAGAGCCCCGTGTCCTGGCATCCCGGACCATGCGGCGGATCAGACGCCCGTCCGTGGTAGGAATCCGGTTGTGCTCGTCAATATTTAACTGGGTTAAGGCGCTGATATAAATCTTAAATTTGCTTTCTCTCGGAAGCGCATAGGACAGCTCGTCATTGAGGCAGTGAATGCCCTCGATCACAAGGATATCGTCCTTTCCCAGCTGCAGAAAATCACCCTTATACTCCCGTATGCCCTTTTTGAAATTATAATACGGCAGCTCTACCCGTTCTCCTGCCATCAGAGCCGTCATATCCCGGTTAAACTGCTCCACATCCAGACATTTAATGCTCTCATAGTCATAATGTCCCTCCGCATCCCTTGGACTGTCTGCCCGGTTTACAAAGTAATTGTCTACCGCAATGGGATGGGGACGCAGCCCGGCAGCCTCAAGCTGGATGGACAAACGATGGGAAAAGGTGGTCTTTCCAGAAGAGGACGGGCCTGCGATCATAACAAATTTCGCAGTTTTCTTCTCCGCAATCTGCGCCGCGATCTCCGCGATCTTCTTTTCCTGAAGCGCTTCCTGAATTAAAATCAGGTGAGCCATCCCTCCTGCGGCAATGGTATCATTTAAAGCTCCTACGGTCTCCAGATCCGTTCCCCTGCCCCACCGGGCGGACTCGGCCAGCGTGGCAAACAGCTTATCCTGGGGTACAAACTCAGGCAGTTCTTTTGGTTTTCCCATTGTCGGAAGAAGAAGGACAAAGCCATACTGATATCGCTTTAAATCAAAATATTTCAGATATCCCGTATCAGGCACCATATACCCGTAATAGTAATCCTCAAAGCCGTCAATGCTGTACATGTTCACACGGGAGACACGGCGGTAACGGAACAGCCGCTCTTTATCATACATATGATGATCGTGAAACAGCTCGATCGCATCATCCGTGGATACGCTGCGCCTTTGGATGGGAATTTTCCGATTTACATATTCTTCCATTTTTGCCTTTACCTGCTCCAAAAAACCATCGTCCACAGTAAATGCGCCTCTTGCCTCTACGAAAAACCCCTTTCCCACGGAAAAATCCACGATCACCTTTTCCACCCGTTCTGCCCCGGCCACTGCATAGAGGGCCTTTAGCATCAGCAGGGTAGCGCTGCGCTGATAGGCAGACATTCCCGGCTTTTCCTCTGCAGTGATAAAGCGCAGACTGCCGTCCCTGACGGTCTTGTGAAGTTCCTGGAGCTTTCCACCAATCTGTACCAGCAAAATATCATGTTCAAAACCACTCTGATACTCTTCTGCCACCTGCGCCCAGGTCGTTCCCTGAGGATATTCTCTTATGTCTGTTCCAATTTTCACCCGTACCATATGCTTACCTCCCTGCTTTCAATTTTCTGCCTGCCGCTGTGAGCAGCTGCCGCTTTCCTATAAAAGAACGGACGGCCAGGCCGGCTCTGCCAGAACAAGCGCTGCCTCACCTTTTAGTTTTTCCCGCAGAACCTCAGCCATATGCTGGATAAAAATATGCTCCAGCCCGTAATGGCCTCCGTCAATGACGGCAAGTCCCCTGGCTGCCGCGTCAATTCCCGGATGGTGGCCGATATCACCAGTGATCAAAACATCGGCTCCTGCCAAAATCGCCTCCTCGATGACGCTTGATCCGGAGCCGGGACAGAGAGCTGCCCTTTTCACTTCCTTTTCCATCAGTCCCGGCCCGTAAACCAGCACAAAGGGAAGATCAAAGGCTTTCTTTACCTTCTCTGCCAGGCCGCTCACCGTCATAGGCTCATAAAGGCTTCCCACAGCCCCGATCCCGTAGGGGACAGATGTTCCATTTTCTTTCATCTCCCCCATACATTCTAACGGATGTATCTCCCTTATATCCAGCCGCTCTGCTGCCAGAGCTGCCATCCCCTCAGGCGCGGCGTCAAAATTTGTATGCATGGCATACAGGGAAATATCTGCCTGGATCAGCCGCACCAGCCGCCTTGTGATAAAATTCTGATCATTTACCTTCTTAACAGGGCGGAAAATAAGGGGGTGATGGGTAAGAAGAAGATCCGCCTTTTCACGAATGGCTGCATCTACAACCTCATCCGTGGCATCCAGGGCAATGTATATCTTTTTTACCTCCTTATCGCTTCTTCCCGCTAACAGACCGGGATTATCCCAGTCGCAGGCGCAGCTTTCCGGAGCCGTTTCCTGTAATATCTTTATGATGTCACTGCACTTCATATTCTGCCTCCCTGATCTGTGATAATTCTTCTAAAAGGGACTGTCTGGCTTTTTCCTGCCCGTTTGTAAGCTCCCCTTCCTCTTTTGCGGAAAGCGATGCAAGGATCGCCACAACCCGTTCCTCTTCTTTTTTTAAATATTCTTTTAAAACGGGTTCCTTCTGTTCAAGAAGGTATTTTCCATAGCGGTATTCAATGGTCCTGTTATAAACCATAGCTCCCCGCACCACACTCATAACCGTATAGTATTTTCCTTCCTCCCGGAGCATGGCCTCTTTTTCAATGAGAAACCCTTCTTCTGAAAGGAAGCGGCGTACCTTTTCAAGATCCGACTGAGGCGAAAGGATAAAACGCCGGATCGTGCTCCATAGATGCCTTCCCTCCTGCAGGATCTTTATCTCCAATTCGCCTCCCATTCCGGCGATGATCACTGTGTCTGCCTCTTGGGGCTTTAGCTCTTTTAATCCGTCGCTTAAACGGGTGCTTATGGGGATATCTGAAATTCCCGCCTCCTTTATGTGAGCCTCCGCCCGTTCCAGAGGGCCTGTCCGCACATCCATAGCAAGGGCGCTTTTTATGCGGCCTTCCTTTGCCAGACAGATAGGAACAAAGCCGTGGTCCGTACCGATGTCTGCGATCCGGCTGCCCTGGGGCACAAAGGAAGCCACCAGCTTCAGGCGCTCGGACAGACGGGGAACAAAATTTGCTGTATGATTCGTCATATTCATTTTCCTGTTCGTGTAATAATTTTTCTGCGCTAATCCAGAGAAATGCTGATCTGCTTTAAGGCAGCCTGCTGCTTTATGATCTCCTGCAGCTGGGCGATATCCTTTGCATTGCGGCTGGCCGTGTCAAGACTGTTTCTGCGCACCTTTAAAACCGTTTCTGAAAAAGCTTTTTTCTGCTCCTCATTGCTTAAAGACTCCTTCAGGCTGGCGTTAAAAAGTGCCGCCACCTCCCGGTACTGGTCGTCATCATTGATAAAACGGCTGAGGATCGCAGCCGGATTTAAGCTGCCCTGCTCATGGCCTTCAAAGACCATCACCGCCACCTGATGATACAGCTCCTCCACAAAATCATCTGCGGTTATGATTCCGCGGATCTTATCAAACAGAGCCGGATCCTCGATCAGCCAGGTTAAAAGCAGACGCTGGGAGCGGCGTATACCGTCTTCTCTTTCCGGACGGCGGCGGGATTTCGTTCCATCCCCGTTCCCTGTCCGGCCTTCAGATGCACCTTTAAAGGAAGCCCCTTCATCCGGTGCAGCTTCTCTGTAGCCCCGTCCTCCCGCGTCCTCTCGGTAGCTGTCACCTGCCTTTAATCCAAGCTGCATACCCATGCGGTTTACCAGCTGGCGCAGCTCATCCTCTTTAATCATATGCTCTCTGGCTACTGCCTGAAGATAATTGTCCCGCTCTAAGGGTTCCCCGAACTGGAGCAGCTTTCTGGCTGTTTCCTGATAAAACTTCGTTTTCTGCTCCGGATCATCCAGCGCATACTGCCGTTTGAGCACATCAATCTCAAACAGAAAGCTGTTTTTCGCCTCCGAAATCCGCTCTCTGAACGCATCCGGCCCCATCTGTTTGATAAATTCATCCGGATCCTTGCAGGGGCTCATATTTAAAATTCTGGCTGAAAGCCCTGCTTCCCTAAGAATAGGAATGGCTCTTAAGGCTGCTTTTACACCGGCTCCATCGCTGTCATAGGTTAAGATCACCTGATCCGTATACCGCTTCAAAATCCCCGCATGCTGACTGGTAAAGGCAGTCCCAAGAGAGGCCACTGCATTGGTAAAACCGGCCTGATGCAAAGAGATCACATCCAGATAACCCTCGCAGATCAGCATAAACTTCTCCCTGGTGGTTCTGGCATAATTTAAGCCGTAAAGGCTGCGGCTTTTATCAAAGAGCCTGGTTTCCGGAGAGTTTAGATACTTTGGCTCCCCTTCTCCCATCACACGGCCTCCAAAGCCGATCACACGGTTATTTACATCCATAATGGGAAACATGACACGGTTCCAGAACTTGTCCCTGCCGCCGCGTTCTTCTACGGTCACAAGGCCTGTTTCCTTTAAAAAGCTGTCCTCATAGCCCTTTTCCCTTAAAAACCGGTACAGGTCATCACTGGTCTTATTGGAATAGCCCAAACCAAAGCGCAGGATGGTCTCATCCGTAAGCCCGCGCTTTTCCTTAAAATACTCATATCCGGCCTTTCCCTGGGGCTGCTTCAACTGATAATAAAAATAATTGGCAGCCAGCTTGTTTACCTCAAGGAGCCTGGAGCGAAACTCTGCCTGTTCTCTGGCCTCTTTGCTGTACTCCATCCTGGGGAGACTGACCCCGGCCCGGTCTGCCAGAGCGGTAAGCGCCTCCTGAAAGGTATAGTTTTCGTATTCCATCACAAAGGTAAGCACATTTCCGCCCGCCCCGCAGCCAAAGCAGTAGTACATCTGCTTGCCCGGAGAAACGGAAAAGGAAGGCGATTTTTCATTGTGAAACGGGCACAGGCCGAAATAGTTAGCTCCTTTTTTCTGCAGTTTTACATATCCTGAGATCACATCCACGATGTCATTTTTCATTCTCACTTCTTCTATGACTTCATCCGGATAGTACATGCATCTTCTCCCTTCCGACTTGTTTTAGTATACATTCCACCGTTTAGGCACAAACAGCGCCTCAAACCGGTCAATGGCATAAATGTCACTCATTCCCGCAATATAGTCGCAGACCACCCGGGACTTTTTCTCCCCATTTACCATTAAAAGAATATACTCCATGGGAAGACGGTCCGCATGCTTCATATAGTATTCATACAGTCTGGCGATCATCTCCTGAGCCTTGCTTTCTTCTGCCTTTGGAATGTCATTTCTATATACATGTTCAAACATCCACCGGCGCAGGCCCTTCATTGCCTCCTCCATATCTGCAGACATGATAATCTGAGGCTGATCCATGCTGTTTAAAATAAGATCCCGTATCATACGGTTCAGCCGTTCCCGCACACTGTTTCCAAGAACATCCGTATACTCCTTTGGGAGCTCCTCTTCTGCAAACATACGGGCACGGATCGCATCATCAATATCGTGATTGATATAGGCAATCTTATCCGACAGCCGGACAATAGCTCCCTCCAGCGTAGATGGATGGCCTGCGGTCCGGTGATTTAAAATCCCGTCCCGGACTTCCCAGGTTAAATTAAGGCCCCTTCCATCTTTTTCCAGAACCTCCACAATGCGGACGCTCTGTTCATAATGGGTAAAGCCGTCCTCGCAGATCTGATTTAAAACAGCTTCTCCTGAATGTCCAAAGGGCGTATGGCCCAGATCGTGTCCTAAGGCAATGGCCTCTGTGAGGCTTTCATTCAGGCGCAGAGACTTGGCAATGGTTCTGGCAATCTGGGATACCTCCAGAGTATGCGTCAGCCGGGTGCGGTAATGATCTCCCTCCGGCGCCAAAAACACCTGGGTTTTATGCTTCAGCCTGCGGAATGCCTTACAGTGGAGGATCCGATCCCTGTCTCTCTGATACTCCGGCCGTATATCGCAGAGCGGTTCTGCATGATCCCTTCCTCTCGTCCGGGAAGAAAAGGAAGCATATGGACTTAAGGTCTGTTCCTCCAGGGCCTCTAATGACTCTCTAACATTCATTCCGCACCTCTTTTCTCTTATATCTGCCTGATCTGTAAACAAAAGCACCGGCTGCGGCTTTTTGCAGTCGATGCTCTTATTATATCACAAATGTATTTGAATGAACAGCGCGGCTTTTCCCCTACATCTGCCTGTCCGGCACTACCGCTGCCTTGATCACATGATCTTTGCGGTTTTCAAACACATCATAGGCAGCTTCAATCTCTGACAGAGCAAACCGGTGTGTAATTAATGGTGTGGTATCAATCTTCCCCTCCCGGATCAGCGAAAGAATCTCCTCACAGTCACAGCCATCTACGCCGCCGGTTTTAAAGGTCAGATTTTTCCCATACATTTCAGGAAGAGGTAATACCTGGGACTTGTCATAGAGAGCCACTATTGTTACAACTCCATTGGGGCGGGCACACTCCCAGGCCATGCGGAAGGTATCCTCTGTCCCTGCTACCTCCAGAACCACATCGGCCCCTCCATGGCGGCTTTCTCTCTTTACCGCTTCCCGGACCTGCTCTGGAGAAAGGATAATTACCTCTGGATAATGCTCCTTTATAAAACGGCGTCTGTCTTCATCCTGTTCACAGAGCAGAATCTTTTCCGGCTTCTTTAACATCACGCACAGCAGGGTACAGATGCCTGTGGGGCCGCCGCCAATGATCAGCACGGTGTCTTCTTCTGTAATTTCTGATATTCTGGCTGCCCAGAAGCCGGTCGCCAGCACATCCCCCACAAAAAGAGCCTGCTCATCACTGACCTCATCCGGAATTTTATTTAATCCCTGATCCGCATAGGGAACACGCACATATTCTGCCTGCCCGCCGTCGATCCGGCATCCCAGGGCCCAGCCGCCGTTTGGATCGATACAGTTGTTTACATATCCATTTTGACAGAAAAAACAGGTTCCGCAAAACGTTTCCACATTTACCGTTACCCTGTCTCCCGGCTTTACCCCGGTTACATCTTTTCCTGTTTCTTCCACGATCCCCACCATCTCATGGCCCACTGTAATTCCCGGAACTGCCCGTGGTACAGAACCGTGCTTGATATGAAGATCACTGCTGCAGATGCTGGACATGGTAACACGCACAATCGCATCTCTTGCATCTGAAAGTTTTGGAACCGGTTTGTCAAGAAGTTTAAATTTTCCCTTTTCCACATAGGTATACGCAAGCATGAAACGACCTCCTGATATTTTGAAATAACTGCCTTCATTTTACCATACTGCCTGTGCTTTCGCAATCAGGAAGCCCTTGGGTTCCTGTATTCATCTGCCTGTAAACTCCGGTTTAAACGTTCAATGCTTCTGCCAGGGCCAGTATGGTAAGAGACTGTCCATATGCCATAGGAGCAATCAGGATATTTTTGTAATGTTCTGCATCCATCCCCATTCCTGTGCCTCCGGACACTTCAAGAACCGTTCCGTCTGAATCAATACGGTCTAAAATTCCCCGAATGGCCTTTACAGCGCATGGAAGATAGGAATCATCCAGTATGCCGCAGCGGATCCCCTTGAGAATCCCCGCTGTAATCGCTGCAGTACCTGAGGTTTCCACATAGCTGTCCGGGTCTGTGAGAACCGTATGCCACAGTCCGGTTTTGGGATCCTGAAGCTCCTTAAGCTTCTCCACCTGAGCCTTATAGGTATCTATGATAAATGTTTTTAAGCCTGCATTCATAGTACCCTCAAACATATCAATGTAATCCAGGATTCCCAGGGTAAACCAGCTGTTTCCCCGGCACCAGAATATGCCTCCGAAATTATTCCTTTCGTTAAAAGTCCAGCCATGATAAAAAAGGCCCGTTTTCCGATCACACAGATATTTGATATGCATCAGCACCTGATGGATGGATTCATCGATCCAGTCCTTACGGCCATACTTCTGTCCCATACGGTTCAAAAAGAGAACTGTCATAAACAGCGTATCGATCCACATCTCATTTTCATTTAATCTTACACCCTGACGATCTCCATTTGCACTGGTCACATGCTGAAATCCGCCTTCTTTCGTCCTTGGCAGACAATTCATCAGCCAGTCTGCCCACTTTAAGCAAAGGGCCTCAAATTCGGGATTTTTACACTCCTCATTAAACTCTGCCAGAGTCAGAAGCGGAGTGGTTGTATTGATATTTTTAGAGGGAAGCCCCTGACGGATATTGTCTTCAAACCAGTGATATAAAAAGTCCGTATACTCTTTATTTTTCTTTATTTTCATGATTTTCAACAGGCCGTAAAGCCCGACTCCCTGAGGCCAGTCCCACTCATGGATGCCGAAATCCCTGCGGAAAAATCCAATCTTTTCACCGCCTGCCTCCAAATCCGCTTCATCCTCCGGTCCTCCCAGATGCATCAGCTTTTCAATGACCAAATTTAACTTCTGTTCTAATTCTTTCTGATCGATCCCCTTCATTTTTCCTCCATCCAATCCGGTATGCCTTTTCAAAAATAAGAACACTACTGGATTTTTTCATTCTCATATTATATAATTTTAACCGTTGAAAGGATATTGATCGCATGGAAAAAGTGACTTATTACGGAGAAACAGACGGTATTTCCCTGGAACAAATGGTTCGGTCTGGAACCTTTAATATGCGTGTAAAGCATTTCCATCCCCAGTATGAGATTTTTTATATCGTCGAGGGGGAACGGATCTTCTTTTTTAATAACAGAGAGTACCGGGCAGGAGCCGGGGATCTGATTCTTGTCAATTCCAATCTGATCCATATGACCCGCTCTGCAAACAGCTTTGACCAGGGGCATAACCGGATCATCCTCTATATTTCCCGGGAGAAAATGAAGTCCTATGAAGCTTTGTTTCCCTCTCTGCACCTGACCCGTTTTTTTGATGATTACTACGGCATCTACCACCTGGATGAGGAACAGAAACGGCTGATTTTATCTCTCTTTCAAAGCATCCGCCACAGTCTTTTAGACCGCTCCCATGATTACCGCACAGGCATTGATCTGGATATTTTATCCTGGCTTTTTAAGATCATAAAATTCGTCCAAAAGAAGCATCAGGAGCTTCCCCTCCAGTCTGACGATCCCAAATATCTGGCTGTCTACCGCATCGCAGATTATCTCTCTGAAAACTGCGAACGGCCCGTTTCTCTGGATGAACTCTGTACGGAATTTTATCTCAGTAAATCCTATATCTGCAGGATATTTAAAGAGGTCACCGGGTATACCGTCAGCGAATATACCAACATTCACCGCATCCGCAAAGCCAAGCGTTATCTGGAAGAAACGGATCTGAGCATATCCGAGCTCTCCCACCTGCTGGGCTTTGAAAGCGTGACCTATTTTGAACGGATGTTCAAACGCTATACCTCTCTGTCACCCTTAAAATACCGAAAAAATCCCGACAGTCCGGCTCCCTGACAGAAAGCCTCCCATCCCCAGCGCATCATTTCACCATTCCATGCTCTCAGCAGACAGGCTAGAAATGCCTGTCTGCCGGTAACAGCTACAATGTATCACAGACATAGGACAGATTCTTCTTCCGGATTGACATATTTTTCTCTTTTTCAAACTATATTGTACCCGCAGAATCGGATGGAGAAATCGTGCTTACATCCTCCAGGCTGATTTCTTTGCAATATTTCATAAAAATTTCCGGCTGAGTTTGAAACTCCTGGCAGCCAAGACGAATCCTGCGAAATACAATCCCCCGGATCTCATACCCCTCTTCGTCAAAACCCTCCAGCTCAATGACCCTGCATGGCTGGTACTCCCTGTCCTTATCCATATATCTTCCCAAAATATCCGTATCCTCAAAGAGGCATTTTTCAAATACCGGAGGCACAGGGGCGCCTCTTTTTTTCGTTCCCTTTATCTCAAGCCCATAGAGCGAATTTCCAAGATCGCAGTCCCATATAACCACATCCTCAATTCCTCCCGACATCTCGCTTCCCATGGTAATTCCATGGCCATAGGCACAGATACAGTCAAAAATCCTGATATGGGAGCAGGGGCGTCCGATCTCATTTCCTTTCGGGTTTTTTCCCGATTTAATCGCCACTGAATCATCTCCCGTATAAAAGGTGCAGGCAAATATGGTACATCCTGATGAGGAATCCGGATCCCAACCATCCCCGTTCCAGATATCTTCCGAGCGGAATATGCAGTGGTCGGTAACAATCTGTTCCGAATATATCATATGTACGTTCCATCCGGGTCCATTTTGGAGAGTAAGCCCTGTAATCCTTACATTTTTTGCATTGCATATCTGGATCAGGCGTCCTCTGGCGCGCCCCGGTATGGTATTTGCATTTTCACATTCCAGCACCTTATCTCCCAGAGAATGGATATATTCCTTCAGCCGTTCCCGTTCCGCCGCCATCATGCGCTCTGCCAGAAGCCGGCCGCCGCCGGATATGGTTCCTTTTCCGCGGATCAAAACATTCCCACTGGTACATCCCGCCCGATGGTCCATCACCCCCAGATTTAAAAGGCTCTGATAACACTCCCTCTCTGTGCCTTCAAAACGGCTTGGAATCCTGGGAAGGTAATCCTCAGGATTACTGCTTCCCTGAAGAACAGCTCCCTCCTCCAGATAAAGCTCCATATGATCATGGAGCGTCAGGGCCCCTGTCAAAAAGGTTCCTGCGGGAACGTAAACCATCTCGTCCTCTTTGCAGTCCTCTATGGCTTGCTGTATGGCTGCTGTATTTAACGCCTTTCCATCGCCCTTTGCCAGATAGGGAGCCTGGGTAATGTCAATCCGGCGTTTTCTTTTCGAGGTACGTACCGTACAGCTGCTTTCCCAGATCAGTTCTTCTTTGAGTTCCCCGTTCTTTTCTGTCCCTAAAACAGCCCGGACGGAAAGCTCATAGGCTGTTTGTCCTTTTAATCCCTCTAATGTTCCATGTGTTTTCTCTGTTTCTGCCGCCTGTGTTCCATTCAGATAAATCCGATACCGCAGCCCCTGTTCTCCTGCCATTTTTTCCCAGTATACGGTAATGGCTTCCTCCGTTGCTTCTATATGCAGACGTTTATTTTCCATCGGTTTCATTTTCCTCCCATCTTTCCTTCATCCGCTCATACAGTTCCTCATGCGTCAGATGGTTTTCCATATTTAAAATCAGGACTACTCTCTTATTTTCTTCTGTATCCGAAAATTCCCTCTGCCACTGATAAAAATGAGGCCCGTCTCCCAAAACTCTGAAATATCCCATCAGGGTCTGTGCGACCCAGCTACTCTGCTTGATATCGGCCTGGCACTCATTTTCATAAAAGCCATGCCATTTTCCATGCTCTCTGGCCCGCATCCTCCCATCTGTATTCCGGTATGATTCCGCCGCCTTTCCTGCATGGTAAAAACCTCCCAGGTTATCTCCGCCAAAACCGTACAGCAGACTTTTGCATACCTCCAGAGCACCCTCATAGCAGCCATGTAAAATATCCGCCTGCAAAAGCAGAGAATCTTCAAACAGCCTGCGGGCCCGTCCGGAGAGCCCAAGGGCGGTTTTTTGGCACGCTTCCAGATAGCGTCCATACGAACGGACTGCCTGTCTGCACAGAGCCTCGTACCACCTCACCTGCTCTTTTAAGGTATCCGCTCTGAAAGCCCACAAAAATGCCTGCGCACAGCTGTTTTTATCCTGTATAAACTGTGTCATAAGGATCCTCGGTACATGATTGGCAAACTGTTCTCCTGCCCGGTCATCCTCATTTGGCCCGTATTTGACAGCACAGCCGGAAAACTCCAGATAACGGGCCGCAATTTCAGCAGCTCCCTTTTCACCAAAATAGCGGGCCGCATACCCCTTTGCCCAGTCCTCTGGCAGTGTTCCTGTTTTCCAAAGCTGTGCGATCTCATCCAGTATAAATACATGGGGCTTTACATTGGAGCAGTTGATCAGCCAGTAGTCGTCAGCCCCCTGCTCCAGCACCTGCTTTAACTCCTTTTCCACAAACTCCGGCGAATTGGGCAGCATCGTCAGCTGGGCGGCAGCCTGAAGGTCATAAAAAGATGCATGGTAATATATACCGTGTTTTTTTCCGCTGTTTTTTTCCGGAAGGGCCAAAATCCTGGGATTGTGGTTTCCCTGCCTGCGGGAAACCATTTTTCCAAATCCATTGTCCGCCCATATATGGATCACATCCTCCGGGAGCTGCAGATATCCCTTCTTATACAGCTCCATCGTTTCACCGTAGAGATTCGTACAGCACAGCGCCTGAGGATTTTCCTTTTTTACCATTTCATACTGGATCCGGATCAGGCGGCTCATCAGCTCTCCCCTGGCTTCATCCGTATCATACCGGGGATCCGATTCCCAGAAGGGGCAGTCCCCCTGGCCCCGGAATCCCAGATTCCATACCACATTCATATCCTTCTGTTCTTTCACAGCCTTCTCCCACAGCGTATAAAATTTGTCGCTGTGCTCCGCAAAGGAGGCATTCAGAGCCGGATAGGCACGGGCAAACATCTCTGCCCCTAAAGGCTCCGCATGATGATGCGTAATCGCCAGTCCCATGTCAGAGGCCAGTTTTCTGTAGCGGTGTGCATTCCTGTCTGTGCCCGGGATCACCATATTTCCCCCCAGACGCAGCAGGGCTTCAAACACCATGCGCCAGGGCTCTGCCGGATCCCGGTTTACCTTCCATGTATGTAAAAGAACCTCATCATTTACAAACCAGCCTCTCAGTTTTACCCGAAAGGGCTCTGATCTTTTATAGAACCCATCCGGGATCTCTGCAAAGGGCTTCGTTTCAAATGCCTGGTCATTCCAGAACCAGAAGGGCTGTATGCCCAAAAAGCTGCGGCTTATTTCATAAATACCGTATACAAAGCCAAGAGGAGATCCGGCCTTCAAAAGAAGCTCCCCCTTCTTTAATTCCAGCTCCCACATCTCAGGAGGGAGTTCTGCATTTACAAGGCGGATGGGGGTACCGTTTACGCCTCCCCTCATCATCTGATCCTCTCCCGGACACAGAACACGGCTCATATCCCGCTTTAAATTTTCAACCGCAAGACACACTGCCAGATTGCCCTGATCGAAATATATCCTTGAATCCAGTGTTATTTTTTCCATCTTTCTTTCCTTCTTCTTTCTATCTGACAATCCGGGCCTGCCTTCACAGACGGAAAGCAGGCCCTGCCTTTTACTTTTATTCTGATAATGTTTCCTTTACGCCGTCAACCAGTTCTTTTGCCGCCTGTGCAGCGTCACATTCTCCTGCTGACAGCTTTCCGAATACTTTTTCATAAACGCCATCCGGAGATGCCATCAAATTGCTGGAATCAAACTTGGGATCCAGCGGGAATTTGGAGTAATTCAGCACAGCCTTATTTGCTTCCAGCACCCTGGGATCGCCCAGTCCCTTCTCCATCACATGGTTTGCCCCTGCTTCAGATAAGGGCACTCCCCGCTCCAGACCGCAAAGCTCAACGCCTTCAGGATCATTTAAAAGATAATTGATCAGCGTAGTTGCTGCTTCGGGGTTTTCACAGGTAGCAGGAATCGCAAATGCCATAGAAACCTTTGTAAATCCGCCCTGATAATCTCCGAATTTGAGGAAATCTCCTACAACCAGCTCCTGGTTTGGGACATTTACACTCTCTTGAATTGCATCCTCCATCTTAATGATTGTATTATCCCAGGAATATACGCCCGCGTACTTTCCGTCAATCCATTTAGGATTTTTATCAGTAGAATCCACCATATCGCCATTTGTCACTGCAAGTGTCGGGATCACATGACCCTCTTCCAGTTCTGTGATAAACGTAAGGGCTTCTGCTACCTCTTCCTCAGAATACTGAAGCTCTCCATCTTCAACCCAGGGTCTTCCGTATACAGATTCCAGATAGTATACCGTAAGAAGCATACGGCTGTAGCCGCCGTCAAATACAATGGGATAATATTCATCCCCATATTCCTTAAACTTTCTTCCCGCTTCCATCAAAGATTCCTTATCGGTTGGAATCTCGCATCCGATGGTATCAAAGGTTGCCTTATTCCAGAAAAACAGACAGCCCGTATTGGAAACCGGGATCGCCATCAGCTTTCCGTCTACCGTACACTGCTCCAGCACCTCCTCCGGAAACTGCGTCAGATCAATGATATCGCTAAACTGGTTTAAATCCAGAAATGTTGTGCCGTTCTTTCCATAATTGTCAATCCAGTTCCAGTTAATCTGCATCAGATCAGGCGCTGTGCCGCTTGATAATGCCAGAGACTGCTTCTGCTCCCAGCCGCTCCATGCTCCATACTCCGTTGTAACCTTAATCTCCGGATATTTCTTCATAAAGGCCTCTACTGCCTTTTCTGTAGCCTCATGCCGGGAATCACCGCCCCACCAGCAAAATGTGATTTCCCCGGAAGAATCTCCATTCTCAGACGCCTGAGCCTCCTGCCCAAAAGAGGCTGCTGCAGTTGTCTCCTCATTTTGTCCGCAGGCAGTCAAAGCTGCTGCAGCTGCCACAAATCCCAAACCCATTATCCATCGTTTTGTCACTGTTTTTTACCTCCTGATTCCCTTATTGCAATTATATTGCTGAATATGATAGAATCATTATAGAGCAATCATATGCAGAATGTATGATTGATTTTGCTCTTTTTGCACTTATTAATACAATATTGATATCAATTTAAAAGGAGTTACCATGAAGGCAAGCAAATATAAAATGGATTCCGAATTCAGGATGGAAATTGACCGGCAGATCCGGCACGCTATGCCGGAAATGCACTATCACGATTTTTATGAAATTTATATTCAGGATCTGGGTACCCATGAGCACATTGTAAACAGCAGCTTTTTTAAACTATCTCCCCATGATGTTATGCTGCTGAAACCCCATATCCTTCACCAGTCTATCAGCCTGGATTTACATACACGGACTGTTATTTATTTTACAGATAAATTTCTCCATGACTTTTTCTCAGAGCAGGCTGTAAAGGAACTGATGCGCCCCTTTCAGTATGAGGTTTTATCTCTGTCCCCAGAGCATTATTATCGTGCAGCTGCCCTTGTAAATGAACTCAGCCATGCAGATTTTTACCATCTGGCTCCATCCACCTATCTGAATGTGGCCGAACTGCTGGTTATCTTTGCGAAATCCATCGAGGAGCATCCCGGACTGTGCTCAAAAAAGCAAAATCCCGATCCTTTACAGCATTCCCCTGCTATCCAGTCTCCTCTGATTACCTATGTCCATGAAAATTTTCTCACGCTGACGAATCTGGAGGAAATTGCAGATACATTTTTTATCACTCCCAGCCATATGTGCCGAACCTTTAAAAAGCTTACGGGATTTACTATTTTTCAGTATATCAATATGCTGAAAATACAGAAAGCCTGTGAGCTGCTTCATAATACCCAAAAAAGCATAACTGATATCGCCATGGAATGCGGCTTTAACTCTGCCATGTATTTTGGCCGGACCTTCAAAGCTACTCTGGGGCTTACGCCTACAGAGTACCGACAGATGAATGACTGCGGATAATCCTATCTGCCGTTCATTCCTTCGCTGTCAGCTGCACCTGTAAGTTCATCCCCAGTGCTGCCGCAATCCGTACCAACAGCTCCAGAGACGGGTTGTAACTGCCGCTTTCAAATCTTGTAATATTGCTTCTCGGGATTCCTGTTCTTTTCGCAAGTTCCGCCTGTGTCATTCCCTGCATTTTCCGGCATTGCACATACTGCTCAATAACGGAACGTCTGGTGTTTTTCTGCTCCGCCTCTATTATGACTTTCTGTTCGCCTGATGTATAAATATAATCCATACTATTTCCCATAATTTGTATCTTTCGCTTCTTCCATGTGTATTTTCATATGTTTTCTGACCTTCTTATAGTTTGAACAAAACTCCTGTCCGGCAATATAAGTAATTCTGCTTACGCATATAAAAGACGTTCCTCTCTTTGTATCCACCAACAGAATATCTCCCGGAATAACCGGCGCCTTTTTTGTGTAAATCCAATTATATCCTTTATTCGTCTTCTTTATCCATTTCCCGTCACGAAATACCACATGAACTCCCGTAACCAGCTTTCTTAACGGCTGTCCGGATACCATTTCGCAGACGTCTGCGCGTGCATGATACTTTTTAGCCAGAAGATATGATATATAACCGTCTCTAAGCTGCCTGTTCTCGTCTACTACAATTCCGTGCGGCAAATGATTCGTTTTCTGATAATACTGCTCATAATACCTTAGCTTTCCCGGCATGGGATTCTGCATACGGTCTGTACGAATTTCTTCGATCGGACAGGCATTGGTCAGCGTCCCCACAGCACTGTATGCCAGAATGCCCTTCAGCCAATCCGTGCTTCTCAATAGCTCCTCTGCGCGAAAAACCGCCCGATCACGTTTCTGTATGTCCACTGGAATGTACATATTTGAAATACCGGAGTACTTCATGCCTGCGGTCAAAAGCAGCTGATCCATCCGCCGGATCAGTTCTTCACTTTCCTGTTCCTTTTCCGTATCCAGATTTAAATATACATACAATGACTCATTCATTAAAAATCCTCCTCTCGTACAGGAACTATATATGATACCTTAAATGTATCGTATATGATTCTTTTTGTCAAGAAGAACTCTTGATTTCAAGTCATTGCTACAAAAAATATGCGGCCTTTTTACCACGAAAATGGCTTAAAACCGCATATTTATATATAGAGGACGCTATATAGTTGTCATAAAATAATAGCTTTATCTTGGTATATTGAAATAATCTCTCATTTCTCCCTGGAAAGAAGAATGTCTCGGAAACTTTTTCCTGTATTGTTCATAAACGCATCTTTTTGCCCCCTGTATTCCCATATCTTCTTTTATTTCTCCCACAATTGCCAGAAGTCCTGCAACTTCACCGTAATGACTTCTATGCTGTCCGGATACGATCGCATCAGCTCTTTTATATACAATATTCTCTGCCCACGTCAGATATTTTTCACGTTCTGCTCTCTCCATTGGAAAATATTTTTTCCACCTCTGAAAGTAATTCCAGAATTCAGTTACTTTGTGTTCCTGACATTCCCTTTGAATTTCTGTCTCGAATTTCAGTAAATCTTTTCGCTGATTTTCATCAGGGAATCCTATACAGGAGGATATACTTTTCGCAGCCTTTGAAGGAAGCGGATACTCATATAAATACAGTAAAAATAACCGTATTCCCTCATCTATAAATGAGCCGCTCCATCCCAAAGACCCTTTCGGATTTTTTGAAATATTTTTTATGGCATTAAAACCACCTGTATAAAACACTAATCGATAATATTCATAATCGCCGATTACATTATGATTCAATTCTGAATGATTGTAACGCAGATCCGTATTTCCTTTCAATCTGTTACTCAAAATCTCTTTTCCGCACATTCCATAAGTTTCTGCCATTTTTTCAGTTCCAAACAGCCGCAGATAATTCTTCACTGTAGAATCAGAAACAAAACTTTCCCAGCAAAACTGCATCATTTTTTCTTCATGATTTAAACAGGAGGCTGCAAATGCTGCTTTTAAAGCAATTTCACTCCGTATTCTCAGATTAGCATTAATTTTACTCAATGCATCTTCACCAACATTTTCAATTTCGTCATATAAATGCCCTTTCTCATACTGCTCCATCACAGATAAATACAAAGATGGATGTACAGATGCATTTTCTCTCGCCATTTCATGCAGGCCATCTATTCCTCTGCAATACAAAACGGCTTCTTTCAGAAGTCTGGCTTCTATATCTCCATTTTTCGCCTTCAGAAGATCAATCCAGTCTTCCCAGAACTGTTCTGTTTCCTCCAGTTCTTCTCTTCCGACATGGAACATTTCTTCCAAATGTAATTTTGTAAATGCACTGCTGGAAAAATATAGATAGATATCCCCGGCGCGCTCCTTTGCCGGCAGCACCTGATAATCCGCATATAAAGTCAGCAGCGCCAGATGTTTCATGTCTGTATGTATCAGATTATTTTCTTCCAGCATTTCCAGATCCACGGAGTCTTCGTACTCACTGTCTGTAGAAACGGACATTTGCCACAGCCATTCATATATCTCATTTGCTTCCTGATACCGTCTGTCATCGACACAATCCTCCGCAAACCGAATCATAGACATGATCTTATCGCCGATTCCCTGATTATCATAATACTCTGTAACCCAGTCTGCTTCCCAGTATCCGCTGGAGTAGTCTTCATACTCTTCTGTATCAAGGTAAAGCTCCCCTTCATCAATCTGATCCTTCCAATTCTGTATTTGTATCATTTTTTCATTCACAAGATCATCCGACATTCTCACTAACGCTGCCTGTGATTTCTTATTCCCGGGCTGTATTCCAGCCTCTTTAACTATCTTCTGGAATTCCTTTTTCTGTTTATCTGACAATAATTTCTGTACTTTAAAAATGATGTCCTGCAATTCTTTTTTCGATAAATTTTTTATATCTTCTTCGGTCATCTTAAGAAATCTCCCTTACTATTTTCTTCCACAGCATTTCTTGTATCTTTTCCCACTGCCGCAGGGGCAGGGATCGTTTGGATATAAGATCAGCTTTTTTCAACCGCCTTTGAAAAAGTCTCCAGTTGTGACTTTATCCATTCCAGATCTTCTGATTTTCCCAGTTTTTCTGCCAGTAATTTCGCCCGCCCGAATAGGAGTTCATTTTTAAACGTACATGCGACACCTATAACTTCCCTGCGAATAATTTTATAGGCTTCTTCTGCTCCTTTTTCTTCCTGAATACACCAGCTCCAGACATTCAGAGCATTCTGGTTATGCGGTTCCTCCTTTAGCCAGTCTTCAAACCACGTTCTCCCCTGTTCCGCTTTTCCTTCTGCATATAACTCTTCCCCGATTGCGGATTTAAAATTACTGCCATCATCAAAGCTCCAGTCCAGCATTTTCAGGATTCTCCGGCAAAATTCTACACGCTTTTCGTGTTCACCTGCATTTCCCAGTTCCATTTCCATATCCTGCAGCCATACATCTATTGGATATTCATAGTCCTGAGATTCCATAAGTCCACTAATGCCTATTTTATATTCTGCCGTTTTAACAATTTTCTGAAAAATTTCCCATGCTTTGTTCCATTCTGTCAGAATTTCATGTGTATCTTCATAGTCAATACACTGCCGTACCATATTTTCTAATGCACCGGCATATCTTTGCTCATCATATGGTTGATTTTCCTTCATGACATCGTAAATCTCTTCTATTACAACAGCGCCAATCTTTTCTTTCGCTTCCTGTACAGAATATCCGGCAGCAATTAATCTGTCATAAGATTTGCCATTTTTTCTTCACCTTTCTCATAAAAGTACAAATAACAAACCGGCTTATAATGATATTATACTTGTAAAAGACAGGTCAATTCAATTCTTTCTTTCACAAAAAGAAAAAAATCATTTCGGTATACTCTCCTCCACGCACAGTGCCCCATACCCCACTCTCTCATTCGGCCATTCTGTATAACCGGGAAGATGGCGGGCGCCGCGGATGAGGTAGGCCTTTACCTTTTCCCCATAAAGAAAGGAGTCGTTTCCGTCTACAATGCCCCACTGCATCAAAAGCGCCGCGCTCCCCGTGACAAATGGGGCTGCAAAGGAGGTTCCTGTCACCGCTTCATATCCCCCTCCTGCTTTTGCGGTGATGATATCGACTCCGGGAGCAGCCAGATCCGGCTTTACCTGCCTGGTCTGCCTGGTAAAGCCACGGCCGGAAAAATCCGCATATGCCAGATTTGAATCATTATATGCTCCTACAGAAATAACCCCTGACGCAGTGGAAGGAATCGTAAGTGTTGTCTCCGGCACCGGACGGAGAAAACGGGTGGAGGGATTTAAAATCCGGCCTGAAGGAAGCCAGAAATCATAATGGCCTGTGACAAGCTCTATTGGCGTCAGCTGAAAGGTCCAGATCCCGCTGTCGGTGTAATCCTTCAAAGGAATAAAATCAAAGTAAACCTCCTGAGCCCGGCTGTAGGGACTGGGCTTTCCATAATAAATCAGAATACGGGTATTTTCATTTTCCAGTCTCTGAGGCCCCAGCCGTTCTTCAATCGGCCCCAGGCTCCGTCCATCAGGCGCTGTAAGGAGAATGGAAAACCGATCTGCATAGGACTTCCAGAGCTGTACACTGAAACTGGTCTCAAAGGGAGCTACAGACAGCTCAATCCTTTCCCTTTCTCCCATAACAAGATGTCCCGCCGTGTGGCCTGCTGACGCTCCTTCGTTTCCCGTACCTGTGACAATTACATTCCGGCTGTAATTGGAGGCTTCATTCATAAAGGTTTCCAGGAGGCTGGTTCCGTCATGGGAACCATAGGTATTTCCAAAGCTGACATTAACAGCCACCGGGCGCTCAAGCAGAACGGCTCTCTTTAATATAAAATCCAGGCCTTCCATAAGCTGGGTGGTCCTGGGAAAACTGTCCTTGGGAGGAGTTCCCAGCTTTACTGCAATAAGCTCGCTTTCATAGGCCACTCCCCGGTAAACTCCATCGCTTCCCCGGCCGTTTCCCGCAGCTATGGCTGCAGCTGCGGTGCCGTGTCCGCTGACATCCACAGAAGGCACTATGTTAAGAGCCGCTCTCCTGTCATTTTGTTCTCCGTATGCTGCCAGCGCCCGGTTTATATCCTCTCTGTCATAGACCTGTCCCTGATCCTGATCCCACAGATACAAAATCCGGGTACTGCCGTCTTCATTTCTGAAATCCGGATGAAGATAATCGATTCCTGAATCAATGATTCCCAGAATCACCCCTTTTCCCGTAAGCCCGTGCTCCAGGCCACCCGTATGTCCGCCCGGCTCCGTTCCAGATGGCCTTCCTCCCTCTCTTCTCCCCGGCTGAATCCCCAAAAGACAAGAGGCTGCCTTTGCCATATCCATGGCAAAGAACAGCCTCTTTGGTTTTTCGATATACTGAATCTCACGAAGACCGCTGACCCGGTCTAAGAGCCCCTGGGGAACTCTGGCAATGGCATATCCGTTAAAAAGTTCTCTCACCGTGACCCCCTGATCCGAAAGCTCTCTCAGGCGGTCCAGATTTCCCGAATAACGCAGGATCAGCTCCCATGTTTTATCTTCCGGATCGTATCCTATTTCCAGATTTTCTGATTTAAGACGTTCTTCCTCTGAAGCACTTAAAGCCAGATTTAAAAGATTTTCCCGCTTCTGATCCACTACATCCAAAGACATATTCCTCCCGGAAGAATCATCCCCTCAGCAGGGCTTTTTCCCTCTGAGTCTATGTCCCGGGCATTCGTATTATACCTATTATTTACCAGATCAAAACAGTAGGTAAAGCTCTCTGAAAATGTCTTTGCGCGTTCCTTAAAAAGAGCCGTATGCTCCGGATCCTCCTTTTCCATAAACCGCGCATACAGCAGACAGTAAAAATGAATGCCAAAGGACACATAATAGTCCTTCTGAGGCCGTTTTCCGTCTGAATACCAGCCGTTTCCCAGATAAAAGGACTCATAGCAGTCCATGGCTTTTTTCACTTCTTCAGGATTCCATTTCTTTCCCACGCTCTTTAGCGCCAGATTGACAATCACCTTAAAGTAATGCCAGTTATTATTCGCCTGAGAATAAAGATTGATCTGATACAGCCAATCTGCCAGATGATCCTTTGATGCCTCACTTAACGGCTCCCACAGCTTTTCCGGCACCAGTAAAATGCCATAGCTGATAGCCGCCATTTCCACCATCCGCTGATCCTTATTGTGAAGATCTCCCCAGTAGGAAGAAGCCTCAGGATCCGTTCCTGCCGCCAGTCCTTTCTGGTAAACTGAAAGAAGGCTTTCGTCATCTCCTCCCCCGGCCCAGTAGGAGGCCAGCCCCCATAAAACCCTGGAAAATCCTTCCATTTCTGCAATTCGGTTTCCATATCCTGCTGAAAATGCTCCCAGATAAAGTCCGGACCCGTCATCAGTATAATGACGGGTCAGCGGGCGTATCATTTTAAGGAGCATCTTCTGATAATCCGCCTTCTTCTTCATATCAGTCTCCTTTTGTATCTCTTATTCTGCTTTCAGTTCGTCTAAAATCTCCTGATACTGCTCCATTAAGGACTTTGCGGCTTCCTCAGTTTTCTGTTCCTGCCGGTTCCCCCTAATCCAAATGAAACACCGGCGCCAGATCAACGCTTACAGGACTGTTATCCTCGTTTGTTTCCATAATATCCGCCATAAAGTCCCACCATTTTCTGTTAATGGGCGTATCGGCGGAGGCGGCCCAGAGCGCTTCATCCTCGATTTCAATATAGCCGTAAAGCACATGGGTTTCCCGGTCTAAATAGATGGAATAATTATGGCCTCCGTAAGCGTGGATCATTTCCTTCATCTCCGGCCAGAGCAGGTTGTGGCGCTTTTCATACTCCTCTTCCATGCCCGGATATAAAAACATCTTAAAGGCTTTTCGGATCATGCAGATGCCTCCTTTATTTCTCGTATAAAAACTTCTCAGGCAGAGTTACATGAAAATCCTTTGCCAGATCCCTGAAATTCTGAGGAGTGATGGTCTGAAGCTTATCCGGGCGCATGGACAGCATCTTAACCAGAATCTCCGCAGATTTTTCTACGGTATGCATCAGTCCAAAGGTGATGTCAAAGTCCTCGCCTGCGGCAAAGGTTCCATGATGCGCCCAAATAGCCACATCATACTGTTTCATCAGCTCACTGGTAACCACTGCGATATCCCGGCCGCCGGGAACCATCCAGGGCACAACGCCGATACCGGCAGGGAATACGACCGGACATTCCGTTGCCATTTCCCAGAGTTCTCTTGTAAATACCTCATCCTTCAGAGGCAATACAAAGGTGAGGGCAATCACATTCACTGTATGGGCATGATAGATCACCCGGTATGCTCCGTTTGTTGCGATCTTCTTTACTTCATGGTTCATCAGGTGGGAAGGAAGCTCGCTGGTTGGCTTTCCGCCGTTTACTAACCCCCATACGATACGGTAATTCTCTCCTGCCTGATCTAACTCGATCATGCAGATGGAATCCTCAGGCTTAATAATTACATTTCTGAGATACTTTCCGCTGCCTGTTACAAGGAAATACTCTCCGCCCAGAGCTGGAACTGTGGTTCCGATGGGACGCCACTCCTTTGGCTCTAATTCTTCCTTTACGCTCTCTACTTCCTCATCCTTTACACGGTAGGATATATTTCCTCCGTTTCTCTCATGCCATCCCTGCTCCCAGCCGTCGTTTGCCATGCGGATAAAACCCTGAACAAATTCTGCATCTAAAAATCTCATTTTCAATTTCCTCCTTATTTTCTCTGTGACAGTACGTCTTTCTCATATAATTTTACTTTTTCAAACCAGCTCTGATCACTTTCTACACCGCACTGACGGCAGTATTCATTCCATACATCGCCTAATGGATACAGCTTTAACTCCTCCTGCATCATCATAAGCTCTGTCATGCGGTTCTCATCCTGAAGCCCCTTTAACAGGGCTGCCGGTGTAAGAAGTGCGGATAACAGTGCCTTCTGGAAGCTTCTAAAGCCCACAGCCCATGCAGAAATACGGTTGATGCTGGCGTCAAAGTAATCCAGCGCAATATAGACACGGTCTAAGGCGTTATTTCTTACGATCTCCTTTGCGATTTCCTTTGTCTCATCATCAAAGAGCACTACATGATCGCTGTCCCAGCGCACCGGACGGGTCACATGAAGGGCGATCTCCGGGAAAAAGCAAAGAAGGGCGGGAATCTTGTCAGAGACCATCTCTGTAGGGTGATAGTGTCCGTTGTCCATTAAAGGAAGTACTCCTTTATGGGTTGCTGCAAAGGAAAGGGCAAATTCGGCGGAGCCTGCCGTATAAGATTCAACTCCGATTCCGAATACCTTGGACTCCACACAGGGCTTAACAAGCTCTGGATCGTACGGCTCTGATAAAATCTCCTCAATCGATTCCTTATAGCGCATTCTGGGGCCCATCCGGTCTGCAGGCACATCCTTAAAGCCGTCGCCTGTCCAGATATTCATTACGCATGGAACTCCTGTCTCCTGAGCGAAATACTGGGAAATGCGGATGCAGGCCTTTCCATGGCGGATCCAGAACTCCCTCGTTTCCTTATCAGGACTGGATAAGGTCTGTCCGTCCTTTACCTTTTCATGAGAGAAGAAGGTAGGGTTAAAATCAATGCCCATATTGTGCTTTTTGGCAAATTCCACCCATTTTGCAAAATGCTTTGGCTCTAACTGATCCCTGTCTGCGCTCTCCCCATCCTCAAAAATGGCATAGCTTGCATGGAGGTTTAATTTCTTTTTGCCCGGCATCAGGCTCATAGCCATCTCCATATCATCCATCAGCTCCTGAGGCGTTCTGGCTCTTCCCGGATAGTTTCCCGTGGTCTGGATACCGCCGGTTAAGGGGCCGTCCTGATCAAAGCCCTTTACGTCATCTCCCTGCCAGCAGTGAAGGGAAACAGGGATGTTTTTTAAGATCTGAATCACCTGGTCTGTGTCAATTCCCAGGCTTTTATACATCTCTTTTGCTGATTCATAGCGTTCTGTCTGATTCATAACAATTCTCCTCTCGATTGATTCCGGTTATCATTCCGGCATATATTCATGGATGGAAAATGACGTTCCCACACACCTGCGGGCCTGTTCTAAGGTGTCAAATTCTCCTTTTTGAATCATCTGAGCCATCAGATTTCCGATGGCCGTGGCTTCTCCCGGCCCTGCAAGCACCCGGCGGCCAGATTTCTTAGCAGTCAGGCGGTTTAAATACTCCGCATTGGAACCGCCGCCCACGATACAGATGGTATTATAATGACTGCCCGTAAGGCCTTCGATTTCCTCTGCGGTCTCTCTGTAGCTGTCGCTTAAGCTTTCATACACCACTGCGGCCAGTTCATCCGGTGTTTCAGGAACCGGCTGCCCGGTCTTTGCACACATTTCCCTGATCGCCCGGATCATGGAATCCGGCGCTAAGAATACCGGATCATTTACGTCCACTCTGGAGGGGAAATCGCTGCGCCTGGAAGCCATGGCGCACAGCTCTGCAAAAGAATACTTATTTTCCAGTTCCTTTCTCACAGACTGGATCATCCACAGTCCCATAATGTTTTTCAGATAGCGGTAACGATATTCATATCCTCCCTCATTGGTGAAATTCCGTTTCCGGCTCTCTTCGGTACAGATGGCTGTTTTATTTTCAATTCCCATCAAGGACCAGGTACCGGAGCTGATATAGAGGTTTTTATCGCCCTCACCAGGCACTGCCATAACAGCAGAGCCCGTATCGTGGGTAGCGGGAAGAACTACTTCGCAGGAAAATCCCACCTCTTCTTCTATTTCTTTTGTAAAGTTTCCCACCAATGTTCCCGGCTGGCTTAAGGGAAGGAACATTTCCTGGGGATATCCCAGGCGTCCAATCAGCTCCCGATCCCAGTCATTTGTCTGTGCATTTATCAGCTGAGTCGAAGTTGCATTGGTGTACTCCGAACATTTCTGTCCTGTGAGCAGAAAATGAAAATAGTCCGGCAGCATTAAAAAGGTTTTTGCTGCTTTCAGGTGCTCCGGATTGTTTTTCTTTACTGCCATCAGCTGATAAATGGTATTAAAGCTCTGCTTCTGGATTCCGGTGCGGCTGTAAAGCTCTTCTTCCGAAATGATCTTATATACATCCTCATCCACTCCCTGAGTGCGGCCGTCACGATATCCATAGGTTTTTCCCAGTACCTGATCCTTTTCATCCAAAAGCACATAATCCACGGCCCAGGTATCAATTCCCATAGATACAGGGATCTTTCCCAGTTCCTTACATCGCTTCATTCCTGTCTTGATTTCCTCAAACAGCGCATCCAGATCCCAGCACAGGCTTCCTTCCCGGTCCTTCATTCCGTTTTCAAAGCGCCAGATTTCCTCCAGGATCATTTTCCCGTCCTCTATATGCCCAAGCATATGACGGCCGCTGGAAGCTCCGATGTCTATGGCCAGATAATAGCGTTCCATAGCCTCCTCCTTTTACCGTTTCATCACACGTTTTGTCATGGCTTTATTGTACCTGAAGGCAGCGGGCAAAAAAAGAACGGTTTTTGGCTAAAAAACTGTCTTTATTTGCAGAGTTGTGGTATACTGTGAACAGCAAAAATGCCTTCTGCAGACAGATAAGGGGAGTATTTATGAATGAACAGCTTTTGATGGAACTGAGCCATATTACAGGAGAAGAACAGGATATCCTTGATGGAAAAACAGGCATAGACCGAACCCTTTATTCAGAAGGCTCTGATTTTGTGATCACCAGCGAAAAGATGCTCAAAGAGGGGCGGCTGATCCAGTTCCGCCCCCACACCCGCTTTGTCCATTTTCCCAGACACACCCACAACTACGTGGAGATGATCTATATGTGCTCCGGCTCTACCACTCATATCATAAATGGCACAGAACTTATCCTTCAAAGGGGGGAGCTTCTGATTTTAAATCAGCATGCCTCTCAGGAAATCCTTCCTGCCGGGAAAGAGGATGTGGCCGTCAATTTCATCATTCTGCCGGAATTTTTTGATCAGACCCTTGCAATGCTTGGCTCCGAACAGAGTATGCTGAGGGATTTTGTGGTGGGCTGTCTCCAGACTGCAGACTCTCCCCTGTCCTATCTGCATTTTAAGGTTTCCGACATCCTCCCCGTCCAGAATCTGCTGGAAAATCTGCTCTGGACCCTTTCCCATGAGCTTCAGAATAAACGGCTTATGAACCAGATCACCATGGGGCTTCTCTTTCTGCAGCTTTTAAATTACACTGACCGTATTCAAGCCGGACGCACCTCATTTGAGCAGGAAATTCTCATGCAGGTCTACCAGTATGTGGAGGAGCACTATAAGGACGGAGAGCTGACTTCTCTTGCCGCACGGCTTCACTGCGACTTAACCTGGCTGTCCCGGGCCATCCGCCGTCTCTCCGGCTGCACCTACACAGAGCTGGTTCAAAAAAAGCGGCTGAACCAGGCCTGCTTTCTCCTGCGTTCCACCGCTTTGTCCGTGCTGGATATCAGCATGGCCGTAGGTTATGAAAATTTCAGCTATTTCCACCGGATTTTTAAGCAGACCTTTGGCCAGACTCCCAGACAATACCGGATGGCGTTAAAAAAAGAACCGGAAGAGAGCTAATCTCCTCTTCGGTTCTTTTCTCTTTATTTCAGGAATCCATTTACGATCTGGGCCTCTGCCTCTGCCTCTGTCAGTCCCAGAGTCATAAGCTTTACGATCTGCTCGCCTGCAATCTTTCCGATGGCAGCCTCATGGATCAGGGCTGCATCGATATTATCAGCCACCAGACCGGGAACTGCTACGATCTTGGCATCATCCATGATAATGGCGTCACACTCTGTATGACCGCTGCACTTTGCATTTCCGATCAGATTGGACTTGAATATCTGTTTGGAGCGATCCTTTGCAACGGAACGTGAAACCACATCTGCGCTGGAGCCGTCGCCGTTTAATTCCACATCATAGGTACTTTCTGCCACCTGATCTCCGTGGGTTAAAAGGCGCTCGCGGACCAGAAGTTTTGCACCTGCTGCCAGTACGGCCTTATTCGTGCGGTTGGTAGAATCTACACCCTTGATCTGAACCATTTCCATTTCCATCAGGCTGTTTTCTTCCATATATACTTCAGAAACGGGATTTAACAGGCGCTTTCCTTTCCCGTCTCCTTCGCCGTAATGCTTTTCTACGTATTTAACCTTGGCATTTTTACCTACAAAGAAGCGGTGGATGCCGTCATGCTCCGAATCCTGTACTCCGCAGTTGTGGATACCGCAGCCTGCTACGATCACCACATCAGCATCATCCCCGATATAGAAGTCATTGTAAACCACTTCCTTTAAGCCGCTGGCGCTTAATACCACCGGAATATGCACGCTCTCATGCTTTGTACCCGCCTTAATGCGGATGTCGATTCCCGGCTTGTCCGTCTTTGTCGTAATGTCAATGTTTGCCGTTGTATTTCTCCCTGCCATCTGGCCGTTGGCACGGATATTGTAAGCTCCCTCCGGCACTCCGTGAAGGTCAGCCACTTCCTCTAATAATCTCTCTTCGATCTGATCCATCCTTATGTCCTCCCTTACTGCACGGAATCAAGGAAACCGGAGCAGGCATCCACTGCGGAAGCCGTTCCCATGATCTTTGGCATGATCTCATCCCTTGTACCCTGATCTACGATTTTTCCGTCTGCGATCACAACGATCTCATCGGCAATATTTAAAATACGCTCCTGATGGGAAATGATCAGGATGGAACCCTTTGTATTCTGGCGCATACGCTCAAATACCTGAATCAGGTTCTGGAAGCTCCAAAGGTCGATTCCCGCCTCAGGCTCGTCAAATACAGACAGCTTTGCCCCTCTTGCAAGAATAGTGGCAATCTCAATGCGCTTTAATTCGCCTCCTGACAGGCTGCCATTGACCTCACGGTTAATATAATCCTTGGCACAGAGTCCTACCTCGGATAAATACTGACAGGCCTCGGACACGGTAAGCTTCTTGCCGGAAGCCAGACGTAAAAGATCGATCACCTGAACTCCCTTAAAGCGAACCGGCTGCTGGAATGCAAAACTGATACCCATCTTTGCACGGTCTGTAATGCTCTTTTCTGTAATGTCCTCCCCGTCAAACCAGATCTTTCCCCCTGTGGGATGCTCGATTCCCATGATCAGTTTAGCCGTGGTGGATTTACCGCCGCCGTTGGGTCCTGTGATCACCACAAATTTCCCATCATCTACTGTCAGGCTTATATCCTTGATAATGCCCTTTTCTCCTTTGTCGTCATTTACTTCAAAGGAGAGAGTTTCCAATCTAAGCATAATGACACTCCTACCTCTCTTTTCGTCCCGTTTTAAGGCCAGCCGCATCTGCGGCAAATGGCCACACAACTTACAGTATATACTATTTATGGACAAATTACTATTATAATTTACCTCTTAGGGCAAAAAATGTCTGCTGCATTTATCACATAGCAAAACAGGAAGCTAGTTTTCTGGCTTCCTGCTCATATCCTGCAGAAGAAGGGAGTCGAACCCTCAAGGTATTACTACCACACGGACCTGAACCGTGCGCGTCTGCCAATTCCGCCACTTCTGCATTTTCTGTTTTTGCTGTTTAGCAGTAATTCTTACTGACTGTCTCAGCAACGAAGACTATTATATCGGATGATGACGGATTTGTCAACGACTTTTTTTTATATTTCTTCGCTATTTTTTATCTTCCAAGTTCTCTTGTATATCTCCCCATCTGTCTCATCACATATACAGTCGTCACAAGCTCCGTAACCGGCATTACAAGCCATATGGAATTAGGATCTGCAAACCGAAGAAGTAGCAAAATCAAAAGCTCGCTGATGACACAGCCTCTGGCTACCGACACAATAAAGGCTGCCTTTGGCTCCATAAGCACCTGAAAATAATATTCCACACCGGCGCAACAACCGCCAGTGCTGCCGTTCCATCCGAGCCCTGATACTGTCCGACCATTGCCATATACACAATAGAATATACTGATGTAATTAGAGCACTTCCAAATGCGGCAGACAGATACTTAACGTAGATTGGTTTGATTTTTCCGTTTAATAAATCCATTTTCTCCCCTTTTGAAACAATTTCTTTAATCCAGCACCCCCATCAACTCATACACCCTCTCTCTGGTAAGCTCCATTGCCCTCAGGCTGTATGCCATAGGCTGCATGCTTCCTCCTTCAAATTCCTTTCCGGCCTCATCTGCAGCTGCTTCCTTGTCTTTAATCCAATCCCGCTGCCGGAGGGTAAGCACTTCCATCTCTTCTTCCGATTGAACCTGCTTTAGCACGCCCCACAGCTCATTTAAAATTCCGTCCCAGAGCCTGTACTGCTGTCCGGCAATGTCATTCATATCCAGCTGGGTAAGAGCCTCCTGCATCCTTTTCTCCAGCTCTGCCATTTCATTTTCTGCCTCTGCCGCTCTCTCCTTCATCCGAACTGCCAGATTCTCTCCCACAAAGCCGTAAGAATGAGCCTCGTTGACAACTGCATAAAAAGGAAGGACTTCACCGCCGCAGTGAAGCCAGATTTTTACGTCTTCCGACAGCTTCTCCACGGGCGTTCCCGGAGTATAAAATATCAGATTCTCTGCATCCTCCAGTCCGTAGGCTGTAGTATACCGATACAGCGCCCCATTCTGTATCTCCTCTGTTTCCAGTGGATTCTCATATTCCATTTCCAGAAGTTCTGCCTGATAGCTGTTTTCATCCAGCCGGACAGGAGATCCAAGACGGCCTGTGAACACAGACTCATATATGGTTCCCTGCGGATTCTCTTCTCCGATTTCTCCCATATTGGCATCCTCAAATCGTCCCGAAAGGCTGCCGTCTTCCCGGATCTGAAGCTCCGTCCTCCATGCACCTGCACCTCTTGAAAATATAAACACCGTATTTTTAAACTCTGAAAAAAACTCTGCAGATGCGGTAGTTTCCGAACCCTCTGCTCTTTTTGCGGCTTCCGGGACTGCTATCTCCGCTGTTTCCGCTGCCGCTGTTTCTTCTTTTCCACAGCCCGCCGTCAAAAGTCCTGCTGCCAGAACTGCACATACAGCCCTCATATAGCTTCTGCTTTTACCATCCATACACATTCTCCTTTTCAGTTAAAAAAGGGCAAAGCCAAAACAGCTCTGCCCTCTTAAAAAATCTTCTATTTGCTTTACGCCCTCAGCTCAATTCCAAGATTCTTAAGACCATTTAAGATCTTATTCATCACCGCTGTGACTTCCTTCTCTTCCAGAGTGTGATCCTTAGCTCTGAAAGTAATGGAGTATGCCACGGACTTGTGGCCTTCCAGTACCTGTGCTCCCTCATAAATATCGAACAGCTTGCAGCTCTCTAAGATCTTTCCGCCTCTCTGGCTGATCACATCCTCGATCTGCCCTACCAAAACTGCCTTTGGAACAACCATACTGATATCTCTGGTAACAGCCGGGAATTTGGCAATTCCGGTGTACTTCCGGTCAAAAGTGGTAAACTCTGTCATTGCGGGCATATCGATCACAGCTACATAGGCTCTGTCGCCAATCTTATAATTTTCAGCCACCTCCGGATGGATCTCACCCAAGAAGCCCACGGTGCGGCCCTCATAAACGATATCTGCCTTTCTGCCCGGATGCAGGTAAGGATGGTCGCCCTTTGGATCGTAATGAACCTTCTTGTCCATTCCCACCTTGTCGAAGAATTCCTCTACCACGCCCTTCATATCAAAGAAATCTCCGCTTCCATACATACCCAGAGTAAACTGCATCCGCTCATCGGGAAGCTCGGTTAAAGGAAGTGCCTTGGGACGGTATACATTTGCCAGCTCATACAAACGCACCTCTTTATTGCGGCGGTTGTAGTTGGTGGATAATGATACCAGCATACCGTTTAAAGGCAGGGTACGCATGATGCTGAAATCCTCGCCCAGAGGATTGGAAATGGTAATGGCCTTTCTTAACTCACTGTCCTCAGGAATTAAAAGCTTGTCAAATACCTTTGGACTTTCAAAGGAATATGTCATACCCTGGGAGAAGCCGCAGAATTCTGCTGTCTCTCTTGCCATATCCTCGATCATCAGCTTATAGGAAAGCTTTCCTGTGGTTGCTTCACCGGATGGAAGTGTGGTCGGAATCTTGTCATAGCCATAGAATCTTGCCACTTCCTCTGCCAGATCTGCCATACGAAGAAGATCCTGACGCCAGCTTGGAGCGACTACCTCACCGGAAGCCTCATCATAGCCCAGGTCGATTTTCTCAAAATATGCCAGCATATCTTCCTTTGAAATATCGGTGCCGAGAAGCTTATTGATCTTTTCAGGCTCAAATTTGATCCTTGTCTCCCCTCTCTTTACAGGATAAACATCAATCATTCCGCCTACAACCTCTCCAGCTCCCAGCTCTTCGATCAGCTGGCAGGCACGGTTTACAGCCTCTTCTGCAGTGTTGGGATCCAGTCCCTTTTCATACTTGCCGGATGCATCGGTGCGCAGGCCCAGCTTCTTTGCGGAAAGACGGATATTGGTACCGTCAAAGCAGGCGCACTCAAATACCATAGCGGACACATTGTCTGTGATCTTGGAGTTCTCTCCTCCCATGATACCGGCGATTCCCACCTGCTTTTCACCGTCATTGATCATCAAAATGGTAGAATCCAGTGTTCTGTCCTGTCCGTCCAGAGTCTGGAATACATCCCCCTCAGAAGCACATTTTACCACGATCTCATGACCTGCCAGCTGGTCATAGTCAAAGGCGTGCATGGGCTGTCCGTACTCTTCCATCACATAGTTGGTGATATCCACGATATTGTTGATGGGACGGATTCCGCTGGCAGCCAGACGGCGCTGCATCCACTCCGGTGAAGGAGCAAGCTTGATATTCTTTACCATTCTGGCACAGTAGCGCTTACACAGGTCTGTATTTTCCACACTCACCTTTAAGTAATCGTGAATGTCCTCATTGTTGCCCGTAGCTGTAACCACCGGCGGGAAGAAAGGCTTGCGGAAGGTAGCGGCTGCCTCTCTTGCGATTCCCACTACGCTGTAGCAGTCTACACGGTTGGAGGTAATCTCGTATTCAAACACCACGTCTCTCAGACCCAGGATCCGCACTGCATCGTCGCCGGGAACACTGTCCTCGGGGAGCAGGTAGATGCCGCTTTCAGGGGCATCCGGATACATATTCCGGTCAGCGCCCAGCTCTTCGATGGAGCACATCATTCCAAAGGACTCCACGCCTCTTAATTTGCCCTTTTTAATTTTAATGCCTTCCTCTGGAAGAGGGCCGCCGTCATGGCCTCCTGCTACCCGTCCGCCGTCCAGTACCACTGGTACCTTTGCACCGATGGAATCCTTTGTAATATTTGGCGCTCCGGTTACGATCTGTACGGGCTCTGCTTCCCCTACGTTGACCTGGCACACAACCAGCTTGTCAGCGTCCGGATGACGTTCTACGGAAAGAACTTCTCCTACTACGATCTTTTCCAGATTTTTATCTAAACAGGTAAATCCTTCAACCTTGGTGCCTGTCAATGTCATCGCATCTGTATACTCCTGGGCAGCCACATCCAGGTCAGGAACATATGCTTTAATCCATGATAATGCTGTATTCATGTCGGTTCTCCTTTTTATTTATGATGGAACAATTAAAACTGTTTTAAGAAGCGGATATCATTTTCATAGAGAAGGCGCATATCGTCGATCTCATATTTTAACAGGGCAATTCGCTCCAGGCCTACGCCGAAAGCAAAGCCTGTATATTCCTGGGGATCAATGCCGCACATCTCAAATACATGGGGATGTACCATACCGCAGCCTAAAATTTCAATCCAGCCGGAGCCCTTGCAGAAACGGCAGCCTTTTCCGCCGCACTTAAAGCAGCTTACGTCCATCTCGGCGCTGGGTTCGGTAAATGGGAAATGGTGGGGACGGAATTTAACCTTTGTATCCTCGCCGAACATCTCTCGTGCAAACTCTGCCAGAGTTCCCTTTAAATCGGAGAATGTAATATTTTTATCAATAACCAGGCCCTCGACCTGATGGAAGGATGGAGAATGGGTTGCATCCACCTCGTCGGAACGGAATACGCGGCCCGGAGAGATCATACGGATAGGAAGCTTACCTGTTTCCATGGTTCTGGCCTGTACCGGGGAGGTCTGGGTACGGAGCACAATGTCCTTGCTGATATAGAAGGTATCCTGCTCATCCTTAGCCGGATGGTTTGGCGGGATATTTAATTTGGTAAAGTTGTACTCATCATACTCCACCTCAGGGCCTTCTACTACCTCGTAGCCCATGCCCACGAAAATCCGCTCCACTGCCTCTAATGCAATGGTATTTGGATGGCTGTGGCCTACGCTGTTTTTCTTTGCAGGAAGGGTAACGTCAATAACCTCTCTCTTTAACTGCTCTTCTCTGGCCTTCTTTGCCAGGGCAGCCTTTGCTTCCTCTAAGCGGCCCTCGATCACAGCTCTGGCTTCATTTACCAGCTGTCCCACCTTTGGACGGTCTTCCGGAGCCACATCCTTCATGCTCTTTAAAAGGCTGGTCAGCTCTCCCTTCTTTCCAAGATAAGCGACACGGATGTCATTCAGCGTATCAAGGCTCTCAGCGGAAGAAATCTGCTGCAGCGCCTCTTCTTTGATCTTCTCTAACTGCTCTTTCATGGGTTCTCCTTTTCTGTTCTCTTTTAAATAAGTGTACGGTTCTTTTCGCGGAAATGTTTGCTGCCATAACAAAAAAAACGCCCCTTCAGATTCCTGAAGGGACGGATCAAATCATTCCGCGGTACCACCCTGATTCCTGCAATACAGATACTAAGCCAAGGCTTTCTATCCTTTGCAGACACTTAAACACGCTTAACGCACGCCTACGTCACAGGCTGCGGGCAGACGCCCTTTCACCCATGCAGCTCCGGTGGGAAATTCAGCGCTTATGTGAACTCAGGAACGCTTCCAGCCGACGACCTTCCCTCTCTGTGAGAACATAAGTACCTACTGTACACTCTCATCGCTTTTAGATATAAAATCTACTGTAAATTTTAGCCGTTTCATCTAGAAAAGTCAACCCCCATTTTTCCTGCGTTTTCGCATTTTACACCGGCCCCTGGAGTTTGGTGTGCAGAATGACTTTGGAGGTCATTAGAAAACCTTAGAGGATTAAATTTTTCGTTAAAAGCCATATCAAACCTGTTTGAGCGCAGCGAGTTTTTGATATGGCTTTTGCTTTTAGAAAAATTTCAGACTCTTAGGTTCTCTTATGACCGTAAAGCGGAGTCCTGCACACCAAACTCCAGGGGCCGGTGCAGAGTACAGAAACTCATTTTTCATTTGACCTTTCTCCCCTTTCCAGCTATCATAGAACCATCATTTTCACAAAAGAAAGGATGATTTCCATGAAATATACCTGTACCATCCCCTGCTTTGACTTAGAGCAGACCGCTCTCTCCGGTCAGTGTTTCCGGCTGATGCCAGGAAAAGAGCCCGGACTGTGGTTCGTGATCAGCCAGGGGAAGCTTTTATCCATCAGGCAAAACGATTCCCAATTCACCTTTGAATGCGAAGAAGGTTCTTTGGAATACTGGCTGTCCTATTTTGATGTGTCCACAGACTACCAGGCCATGATTGATTCCATAGATCCGGATGATACTTATCTTTTATCTGCCGCCAAAGCAGGTGCAGGCATTCGTATTCTCCGTCAGGATCCATGGGAAATGATCATCACCTTTGTTATCTCCCAGCAAAAGACCATTCCGGCCATCCGCTCCTTAGTTGAAGCTCTGTGCCGTAATTATGGAACGCACATGGAACGCACATTGAACGCATCCTCAAAGCTTTCTGAAGCCGGTCCCTCCCCCTTTGCCTTTCCTGCGCCGGAACAGTTAAGCCGCGCCTCATTGGATGACCTGCTGGCACTTAAGCTGGGATACCGGGCAAAATATATCCACCGGCTCTGCCAGGACGCACTGGAAGGAAGCCTGAACCTGGATCTTCTGTCCTCACAGAACTATAAAGAGGCCATAGATTATCTCACCGGCTTTTATGGAATCGGTAAAAAGGTAGCGAACTGCGTCTGCCTCTTCGGTCTCCATCATATTGATGCATTTCCTGTCGATACCTGGATCCAGAAAATCCTCATGGAACATTATTTTGACGAAAAAAAATACCGCCGCATCCCCAAATCTCAGCTGTTTGACCGAATCATCGAAGATTCCTTCGGATGCTATCCAGGCTATGCAGGGGTAATGCAGCAGTATATTTTCAACTATGAGAGAAATGTGATCGGAAAAAACCAGGCTTAAAGCTCCTGAGGGTTTCCGGCCTCAAATATTTTCCATCCGTCCCTTCCCTTTCCCACAGCCATTTCCCGGATATATTCTCCATCTCCGCTTAATTGTCTGTTTTTAATGGCCTGGTCTGTCCAGGTCTGATGAAAGGCCACACGGACTACACGGTATTCCTCATATCCCAAAAGGGCCGCTCTGCCGTCATAATACTCTTTGCTTCCCGCATATTCCTCCTCCGGAAGCGTCTCAAAGCTGTGAATCAGATAATCCTTTATGTAGGAGCCGCTTTTAAAATCCTCCTCCTGTTGGGGAAAATTCATAAACTCTGCCTGATCCTTTGAAAGAAAGCTGCTGCATTCCTCATACTGAGCCATGGCGTGATAGCGGAAAAACAGACCTGCTGTCATTTCGGCCTCTCCCTCAGGCATCTCTTCAAAGCGGATATGGCGGGGATTTTCCGCTGAAATCGTATATTCTTCCGCCAGACGGTTCTCCTGGCGGTTCCGGTTCACCCAGGCTACGGCAAACATAACTCCCAGACAGATCAATGTCATTCCGCAGATTTTAAGAGCCTGTCCCGATACCTTCTGCGGCCGTTTTGGTGCCTGATCTTTTTTTATATCCTTCTGTCCCACGTTCGACAGAACCTCCTTTTTGTTATGGCAATTCTTCTGTCCGGCCTTTATCCCCGGGCAGACAGCTGCTCTTTCTTCCACTTCCAGCAGACTCCGTTATCCTTCATGCATCGGGATAATCCCTCTGCCGTATCCCCAAGGAAAATCCCCAAGGCTTCTATTTTACCTGTATCGATCGTCAGATTTCTGGGGAGCGAACGAAAACGATCCCTGTCCGCTTCCACCTTTGGCAGCACTCCTGTTTTTACAGATACTGCCTGAGCAAAAATCCCGGCGGTTTCCCAGGTGCTTCTCTGATTCCTGCTCCCGAAATTATAGATTCCTCCCGGCAGTTCCATCACCTGCTCCATAGCCCGGATCACATCCCACACATAGGTGATGCCTCTGTAATCATGGATCGGACTTACAATCACCTTTCCTTCCCCGGCGGCTGCAAACATCTGTCCTAACAGCCCGGTTCCCGGCGTCCTTTTCGGAACCGGATAATCATACATCCAGGTCAAACGCAGACAGACCGCCCCTTCTGCCAAAGCAAGCGCTGCCTCCTCTGCCCGTTTTTTATCCCTTCCATACACATTCACCGGCTTCACCCGGTCTGTCTCACGATTCGGCTCCAGAGTATCTGTTCCCGTATAAACCTGATCCGAACTCATAAAGATCAGCCTGCAGCCGCTCTCCCTGCAGGCTCTTGCTATATTTTCTGTTCCCTGAACATTGATCCGTCCCGAAGCCAGGGGATCCGCCTCACACTGTCCCGTATTAGACAAGCCTGCACAGTGCAGCACTGCCTGAGGACGAATCGCCTTAAAAAATGCAGACACCGCCACCATATCTGTAATATCCAGCTCCTCATGGGTAACCGCTACCGTCTCATACCCATCCTTCCCCTCAAAATATTCCGCAAGTCTCGACCCCAGAAATCCTCCTGAACCCGTGATCAAAATCCGTTTTTTCATTCTATAACCAACAGCCTTTCTTCCTCATAAGCCTTACCCAGTCCCCGGAAATCCCACGTCATCCGGCAGTCCCAGGTAAAAATATATCTACCATTATACCCATCCTCCCCCCCCAGAATCTTTGCGATTTTCTTAATTTTTCTCAAAAATTCAGGACGGCGCGAAATCGTGCAGGAACAGCCCCGTCAAGCTTGCTTGTAAGGAGCTGTTCCTGCACAATTTCACATCGGATGAACATCCGATGCTTCTTGACCCGCAAGCGGGTCAAGAAGATCCCCGTCCTGAATCCCGCCCGGTTCCTAAAAAACCAGCTCCCGGCCATCCCCTCTCTCCCAGAGATAAAGCTTTTCCCCTCCCTCATATTCACCCCCCACTCCCATACAAAAAGAAAACCGCCCCCAAAACGTCTCTCGTCATCCTCACACAAAACCATCCAACAAGAGCAATTCCAGGGCGGTCTCCCGCTCCCATCAATCAAAGCACGAAACGCGCCTGCGATCAGCGCATCTCATCTTCATTTTTCAAAAAATTCTTTAAACCCCTTCTTCTTAGGCTTCCCTTCCTCCGAAGCCACCCCATTCATAGCCTCATCAAACCGCTTCAGGGCCTCCTTCTGGGCCTGGGTCATCCTCTCAGGAACCTGAACCACTAAAGTCACATAGTGATCCCCTCTCACATTCCGATTTCTTAAGGAAGGCACACCCTTACCCTTCAGCCGCACCTTCGTATCCGTCTGCGTACCAGGACGAACCTCATACTCCACTTCTCCGTCCACTGTCTTAATCCGGATCGTACCGCCTAAAGCCGCTCTTGCAAAGGAAATCGGCACAGTAGAATAAATGCTTGTATCCTGACGCTTAAAGATCGGGTGCTGGGAAACAACTGCCTCCACTAATAAGTCGCCTCTCTCACCGCCGTTGGTACCGGGCTCTCCGCCTCCGGCCATACGGACGCACTGACCATTGTCAATACCGGCAGGAATGGACACCTTAAATTTCTTGCGAACCGTCTTATATCCTGTACCGTAGCAATCCGAACACTTCTCCTTGATCACCTTGCCTGTGCCGCCACACTCCGGACAGGTCTGTACATTCTGTACCTGTCCAAAGAAGGACTGCTGGGTATACATGATCTTACCCTTTCCATTACATTTTGTACAGGTCTGGGGCGACGTACCCGCCTTTGCGCCTGTTCCGTTACAGGAAGAACAGGTCTCCTTAAAATTAATCTCAATTTCCTTCTCACAGCCGAACACAGCCTCTTCAAAGGTGATCCTCACTGCGGTTCTTACATTTGCGCCCCTTGAAGGACCGCTTCTTCCTCTGGAGGAACGGCCGCCGCCAAAGATATCTCCAAAAATATCTCCAAAAATATCTCCCATATCCTGACCGCCAAAGTCAAAACCGCCGAAGCCGCCAAACCCTCCTGCGCCTCCGCCTCCCTGCTCAAAGGCGGCATGGCCGAACTGGTCATACTGCTGGCGCTTCTGAGGATCGCTGAGCACGCTGTAAGCCTCAGATGCCTCTTTAAATTTGGCCTCTGCCTCCTTGTCTCCGGGATTGGCATCCGGATGATATTTTTTGGCGAGCTTTCTATATGCCTTTTTCAGGGCATCGTCATCCGCGTCTTTGGAAACGCCCAGAACCTCATAGTAATCTCTCTTACTCTCTGCCATGTTGTTTACCTCTTACATATCTATCAGAACATTTTCTCTTAAATAAAATATCCCCGGACAGACCTTTAGGTCCGGCCAGGGGGCATCTCGCCCAATGGACCGGACCTCTGGCCTTACGGTTTTATATAATGGATTCCCGCCCTGCTGCAGGCGGGAATCCTTTCTCCTTACACTTCCTTAAAGTCTGCGTCTACTACATCATCATCCGGTCTGGAGCCGCCTGCTGCGCCGCCCATGTCAGGGCCTGCACCTGCTGCTCCTGCCTGCTGTGCCTGCTCATATACCTTTGCAAAGAGCTTCTGAGCGCTGTTCATCAGCTTCTCCTTGCCGGACTTGATATCCTCTACCTGAGCATCGGTCATCTGATCTACCGGAGCACGGTTGATTGCTTCCTTCAGTGCATTTAAGTCTGCCTCTACCTCTGCCTTATCATTGGCATCAATCTTGTCTCCAACCTCTTCTAAGGCCTTCTCAGTCTGGAATACCATGGAGTCGGCGTCATTTCTGGCGTCAATGGCTTCCTTGCGCTTCTTATCCTGAGCCTCATACTCAGCAGCTTCCTTTACAGCCTTGTCGATATCAGCGTCAGACATATTGGAGCCGGAGGTAATGGTGATGTGCTGCTCTTTTCCGGTTCCCAGATCCTTTGCAGATACATTTACAATACCGTTAGCGTCGATATCGAAGGTTACCTCGATCTGAGGGATACCTCTTCTTGCTGGCGGAATTCCATCCAGACGGAACTGTCCAAGAGTCTTGTTATCTCTTGCAAACTGACGCTCACCCTGTACCACATGGATATCAACAGCAGTCTGATTGTCAGCAGCAGTAGAGAAAATCTGGCTCTTCTTGGTAGGAATGGTTGTATTTCTCTCGATCAGTCTGGTAGCTACGCCGCCCATGGTCTCAATGGACAGGGACAGTGGGGTAACATCCAGAAGAAGGATATCTCCGGCGCCTGCATCGCCTGCCAGTTTTCCGCCCTGGATTGCAGCACCGATGGCTACGCACTCATCCGGATTTAAAGACTTGCTGGGCTCTTTGCCTGTGATCTGCTTTACCTTTTCCTGTGCAGAGATCATACGGGTAGAACCGCCTACTAACAGCACCTTTCCAAGCTCAGAAGCAGTGATGCCTGCATCCTTTAATGCATTCTGTACCGGAATTGCGGTGCGCTCGATCAGGTCATGGGTCAGCTCGTCAAATTTTGCTCTGGTTAAGTTCATATCCAGATGCTTTGGTCCCTCAGCAGTTGCAGTGATGAACGGAAGGTTGATATTGGTAGTAGTAGCAGTAGACAGCTCCTTCTTTGCCTTCTCAGCTGCTTCCTTTAATCTCTGAAGAGCCATCTTATCAGCGGAAAGATCTACGCCCTCTGCCTTCTTAAACTCAGCGATCATCCAGTTTGTAACTGCATTGTCAAAGTCATCGCCGCCAAGATGGGTATCGCCGTTGGTGGAAAGAACCTCGATTACGCCGTCACCGATCTCGATAATAGAAACATCAAAGGTACCGCCGCCTAAGTCGTATACCATGATCTTCTGCTCATTTTCATTGTCAAGGCCGTAAGCCAGCGCTGCCGCTGTAGGCTCGTTGATGATACGCTTTACTTCCAGACCTGCAATCTTTCCTGCGTCCTTGGTTGCCTGACGCTGTGCGTCATTAAAGTATGCGGGAACAGTGATAACAGCCTCTGTTACTGTCTCGCCTAAGTAGCTCTCTGCATCTGCCTTCAGCTTCTGAAGGATCATGGCGGAAATCTCCTGTGGTGTGTACTTCTTTCCGTCAATGTCTACCTTGTAGTCTGTGCCCATATGGCGCTTGATGGAAGAAATGGTGCGGTCTGCGTTTGTAACTGCCTGACGCTTTGCCGGCTCGCCTACCAGTCTTTCACCTGTTTTTGTAAATGCCACGATAGATGGTGTGGTTCTTACGCCCTCTGCATTTGCGATAACGGTTGACTTTCCACCTTCCATAACGGCAACACAGCTATTCGTTGTACCTAAGTCGATACCAATAATCTTGCCCATAGTTATTTCCTCCTGATTTGATCAATCTATAAAATATTTTAGTTTGCAACTTTAACCATACTGTGTCTTACAACGCTGTCCCGGTACATATATCCCTTCTGGAGCTCCTCCGCAACGATATTTTCTCCCAGGCTCTCATCCTCCACATGCATCACTGCATTGTGGAAATTGGGGTCAAATTCCTTTCCGGCTGCCTCAATGGGCTTTACTCCGGCTTCCTCAAAGACCTTCTGGATCTGCTTGTAGATTTTTTCCATGCCCTCTGCAATGGGATCTTCCTTTTTATCCTCAGGGATTACTGCCAGTCCTCTCTCAAAATTGTCAATCACGGGAAGGATACGCTCAATGATATCTCTGGCGCCCATCTCATACATGGAAGATTTCTCCTTTTCCGTTCTCTTTCTGAAATTTTCAAATTCAGCCATCTGGCGTTTTACCCGGTCGGTCAGCTCCTCGATCTTTTCATCTCTCGGATCCTTCTTTTTCTTAAAGAAGCCTCCCTTTGACGCGTTATCCGCAGCTTCTTCTGTCTGAGTCTCTGCTTCCGCAGTTTCCTCTTTGACAGCGTCTGCTTCCGCAGCCTTCTCTTTGACAGCCTCTGCCGCTTCCTCTGTCTCCGGAATATCTGTTACTTCTTCCTTCTTATTATCTTCACTCACTGCCTATCACCTTTCATCCTTTTTAAATGCTGCATCCAGCTGGCTCATCAGATTCCGCAGCGTTCCAAGAACCTTTTCATAATCCATACGCTTCGGTCCGATAATTCCGACTGTTCCCCGAAGTCCTCCGCCCAGATCGTAATTGGCCGTAACCACGCTGCAGTCCTTCATGGACTGAACCGGCGTTTCATCACCGATATAGACCTGGATCCCGGCGTCGCCGCCATTTTCCGTATTGACCTCGTAAACAAACTCCTGAAGCATTTCCTTGTGCTCCAGTGTTCCGATCAGCTTGCTGGCCTTATCGCCTTCTGAAAGCTCCGGATACCGGAAAATATTCGTAGCCCCGCTGGTATAAATCTGAAGATCTTCTCCGCCGGCCTTGATCGCTTCCGCAACCTCGTTTAAGACCAGCTCCACCACCTGGCTGTGAATGCCTGCATCCTCCTTCAGACGACTGATGATATCCAGATTGATTTCTTCAATCGTCAGCCCGTTTAAGCTGCTGTTTAACAGGATGTTCAGATTCAAGAGTTCCTGTTCCCCCAGCTCTTCCGCAATATTGATCATGGTATTTTTAACGATATTGCCTTCTACCACAACCACTACCAGAAGCTTATGTGCCTCTACTCTGGACAGCTGGATAAATTTCAGCTTTGTCTTGTGGTAGCTGGGGCCGCTGATCATGGCCGCATAATTGGTATTGGCCGCCAGAACCTGAGCCATCTTTTTAAGGACCAGTTCCAGCTTATCAACCTTCTGAACCATCATATCCTTAAATTCTGTAACTTCATTGTCCTTTTCCTGCATGATCTGGTCTACATAGAACCTGTATCCCTTATCGGAAGGAATACGCCCTGCGGAAGTGTGGGGCTGAATGATATATCCCATCTCTTCCAGATCTGACATCTCGTTACGGATGGTGGCAGAACTCAGTTTTAATTCTGAATACTTGGAAATGGTTCTGGAACCAACCGGTTCGCCTGTCTCCAGGTAGGTTTTGATGATCGCCTTTAATATGGTGATCTTCCGGTTATCCAGCTGTGTATCCATCGTTTCCTGTCACCTTCCTCTCCTGCGATTATTAGCACTCAATGCTCTGGAGTGCTAACATCTACATTTCATACTATATTCCTTTCTCTCTGTTTTGTCAAGGGATTTTTCATTTTTTTCATGATCTTATTTCCTGTATATACAGTTTTCTCTTGACAAAAGTCCTCTCTGCCTTTATTCTGGACGTAGATTCATTTTTATTTCACAAATCAGAATTTCTGTCTGTTTTGTAACCTTCTAAACATTCTTTTATATACGTTTCAGATCCTGTTCAGGAATGATATCCGGACAATATTTTTCTTACCTGCTATGAAGCTGCCTTTTGCAGTTTACATAAATATAATGTACTAAGGGGGTATACATTTGGTATACGACGTATTTCTCAACAAAATCAAAACGGGCATGGAACAGGCCCTGGGAAAGGAGTATGAACTGAGTCTGCACAGGATCACCAAAAACAACGGCCTGATTCTGGATGGTCTGTGCATTTCCAAAGACAAAAATCCGGTAGCTCCTGCTATTTATCTCAATAACTGCTACCATCAGTATCTGAAAGGCTGCTCTTTGGAGGAAATCACTCAGGAGCTTTTGGAACTGTACCGCTCCAATGAGGTTTTGCCCACCATTCATCCGGCCCGGCTTTCCGATTACAGCGCCATGAAATCCCGGACCGCCTGCCGCCTTATAAACACGGCTGCCAATGAAACGCTTTTGCAGGATATGCCTCATATTCCATGGAACGATCTTTCCATCGTATTCTACCTGTTTCTTCAGGAAAATGATACCGGTATAATGACTGCCGGAATCCATACCTCTCATCTGAATACCTGGGGTATTTCCCAGGATGAACTCTTTCAGGCTGCCATCTCCAATGTTTCCCGGCTCTTTCCTCCGTCCATTACCAGTATGGACTGTATTTTAGAGGATCTGACAGGCACCGTCCCCGACCTGAACAGACAGGCCATGACCCCTTTCTATGTTCTTTCCAATACCTGCGGAATCAACGGAGCAATCTGTATGCTCTATCCTGATGTTCTTAAACATTTCTCAGAAGGGATTGAACGTGACGTGCTGATCCTTCCCTCCAGTATCCATGAAGTTCTGCTTCTTCCTGATGAAGAAGACATTTCTTATGATGAGCTCAGCCAGATGGTAGCTCAGATCAATGCCTCCGAGGTTCTGCCTCAGGACCGCCTCTCCAACCAGATCTATCGCTACAGCCGAAGGTCTGATTCGATTGAAATCGTATCTTCCTGCATGCTTCCCCTGAATTAAAGCATACGAAAGGAGCCGCTGTACGAACCCTTTCATCCGTTACAGCAGCTCCTCTTTTTACCTATCCTTTATACAACCCTTACTGAACCCAGGCTCCCGATCCGTCTACATATCTTCCATCCGGTGTCCAGGTATTTCTAAACATCACTCCGCTTCCGCCCATATAGTACCATCTGCCATTCACAGACTGCCATCCGGTTGTCATAGCGCCGCTTCCATCCAGATAATACCACTGTCCGTTCTGCTCCAGCCATCCGGTCTGCATTACGCCGCTGCTGTTTAAATAATACCATCTGCCGCTTACATACTGCCAGCCCGTCTGCATCTCACCGCTTCCATTGAGATAATACCACTGTCCGTTTACATTCTGCCAGCCGGTTGTAAGAGCACCATTGGAACCAAGATAATACCACTGACGGTCTACCTTCTGCCAGCCGGTGAGCATATATCCGGAACGGTCAAAGAGATACCACACTCCATCAATCTGTTTCCAGCCATCTGCCGGATAACCGCCTGTAGAGTAAGAATACCACCAGCGTCCGCCATCCTGTACCCAGCGTCCGCTTCCGCCGTAAGAACCTGCCTCATCCTCATCTACATACAGGGAAGAAGAATCCTCAGACCACTCGCCTGCCTTGTCATTATAGCTTGCAATGGCTCTCACACGGAAGGTATAATCTCCTTCTTTATTAAAATATCCGGAAAAGTCAAAATACGTATTGGATGTATTGACAGTTGTAACCGTTTTGTCATCTCTTAACAGCTTTACATCATAGCTCTTGGACCCCTCTACCTCGTCCCACTCAGCCGTGCTGTCATTCCAGTCCAGATTATCAGCAGCCTCCAGCTTGCCTCCGATACGGTCCAGCTCTACCGTCACTTCCATATAATCGCCGTCATCATAGATTTTTGCCTTTTTAAACTCAGCGTCACAGCCGCTTATCTTAAAATGGCTCTTGCTGGTATAGGAAAAACGATATCCTTCAGAAGCAGAAAGCTCTACCTTTACCTCAGGGACATCTCCTACCGTCCAGACATCCTTATCCTCCAGATTCGTGTACTCTACGGAATCTACATCATAGGAGCCGTCTCTGGCCCTTACGCTGATATCACCAATATCATCTCCGCTCTCCGGTTCCTTATCATAAGAAAACTCCAAACGCACTGTATCGATCTTCTCCGTGTCCGCATAGGCCGGAAATACAGCCATAGCTGACAAAACCGCTGCCATTGCCAGGGAAAACATTTTCTTTGTATACATATACCTCTCCTCCTTATATTTAAGATTCGTTTTGTTTCTTTTGTATGGTTTTATTATAAAGGAAAGTTTTGATTTATGCAATTTCATAATTCTTACAAAGAGTTTACAATTCTTTACAGCCCAAATCGACTCCCAGACTATTCCATATCCAAAAGCAGCTTTTTCACTTCCACCATACGGTCTCTGAGCCGGGCCGCCTCCTCAAAGTTTAATTCGGCTGCTGCCTGACGCATCTTCTTCTCCAGTTCCTTTGAAAGCTTTTTAAGTTCTCTCTCATCCATGGATTCCGGATCCTTCGTATCGGCAGAGCGGTCATTTTCCACAGCCTTTGAAATGGCGATCAGATCTCTTACTGCCTTTTTAATGGTAGTAGGCGTAATGCCATGCTCTTCATTATATCTCTGCTGGATCTGACGACGACGTTTCGTTTCCTCAATCGCCACCCGCATGGAATCTGTGATGGTATCGGCATACATGATCACATGCCCCTCAGAATTCCGCGCCGCACGGCCGATCGTCTGAATGAGTGAGGTTTCTGAACGGAGAAAGCCTTCCTTGTCCGCATCCAGAATCGCCACCAGCGTAATCTCCGGTATATCAAGCCCCTCTCTTAAAAGGTTAATTCCTACAAGCACGTCAAATACATCCAGACGCATATCCCGGATGATCTGCGCGCGCTCTAAGGTATCAATATCGGAATGGAGATATTTCACCCGTATTCCCACTTCCCGCATATAATCGGTAAGATCCTCTGCCATCCGTTTCGTCAAAGTAGTGATCAGGACCTTATGATGGCCTGCCACCTCCTTATTCACCTCTGAAATCAGATCGTCAATCTGCCCCTCCACGGGACGGACAAATATCTCCGGGTCCAGAAGCCCGGTCGGACGGATGATCTGCTCCACCCGCATCAGTTCATGCTCCTGTTCATAGACAGAAGGCGTGGCTGATACAAACAGCATCTGATCAATCTTGCTTTCAAATTCCGAAAAATTTAAAGGACGGTTGTCCAGGGCAGAGGGAAGGCGGAACCCATAGTCCACCAGCGTCATTTTTCTGGAACGATCTCCCGCATACATGCCCCGCACCTGAGGCAGAGTGATGTGGGACTCATCTACAATGATGAGAAAATCTTTGGGAAAATAATCAATCAGGGTGCAGGGCGGCTCTCCCGGCGCTGTTCCTGTCAGATGTCTGGAATAATTTTCAATACCAGAACAAAAGCCTGTCTCCCGCATCATTTCCACATCAAAATTCGTGCGTTCGGAAATTCTCTGAGCCTCTAACAGCTTATCCTCACTCTTAAAAAATGATACCCTTTCTTTTAATTCCTCTAAAATATGCTCCGTGGCCTCCATCATCTTTTCCCTGGGGACCACATAGTGAGATGCAGGAAAAATCGCCACATGACCCAGCTGGGTCTTCACCTCTCCGGTCACGGTATCAATTTCCATGATCCGGTCTACCTCATCCCCAAAAAATTCCACCCGGAAGGCCTGACCGTCTGAGTAGGCCGGATAAATATCCAAAACATCACCCTTGACCCGAAAGCTTCCCCGCTTAAAGTCCATGTCATTGCGGTCATACTGGATTTCGATCAGCTTGCGGATCACATCATCCCGGTCCTTTTCCATCCCCGGTCTCAGTGAAATAACCATCTCCTGATAATCAATGGGACTTCCCAGACCATAAATACAGGATACAGATGCCACGATGATCACATCGCTGCGCTCAGAAAGAGCTGCTGTAGCGGAATGGCGCAGCTTGTCGATCTCGTCGTTAATGGCCGAGTCCTTTTCAATGTAGGTGTCCGTGGAAGGGACGTAGGCTTCGGGCTGGTAGTAGTCATAATAGGATACAAAATATTCCACCGCGTTACCCGGAAAATACTCTTTGAACTCACCATAGAGCTGTGCTGCTAAAGTCTTATTGTGCGCTATTACCAAAGTCGGCTTATTCAGCCGCTCAATCACATTTGCCATGGTAAAAGTCTTTCCAGAACCCGTAACCCCCAGTAAAGTCTGGAATTGATTGCCTTCCTGGAAGCCTTTCACCAGCGCCTCAATGGCCTGGGGCTGGTCGCCGGTGGGGGCGTATTCGGAATGTAATTTGAAGATTTTTTGTTCATTTTGCATAAAATCCACCTCCAGATTTCAAAGTAAAAAAGGACGCCTATAAGGCAAAAATTCGTCAAGGAACTTTTCATTTTCGTCAAGGAATTTTTGCAGATCGGAAGAAAATCGGTCCTTGACGAATTTTGTTCACAATTTGCTTTTTTTACAACCTGCCATACCCATGTAATTCTATATGGACGAAGCAGGAACAAACCATATAAAAAGGACTCAGACATTGCACTTTAGTATATCACAAGTTCTTTCAAAAGTACAGAAGCAGTGAACGTCTGTTCTCTTGTTTTTACGCTGTCTCTGGAAGGAATCCTGTTACATCCACTACAATCTCCAACAGTTCGTTTTTAAACAGCTCATTTTCTTCCATATCTGGAAGCACCATGTTCATATACTCCTCTATTTCCGGCACTCCATCCGCTATGATCTCCCTGTTGTCAGCATAAACATCCATTGTTATGAGTTCCTTGGCATGCCCCATAAGCTTTGATACTGCTTTCGGATTAAACTCTTCTTTCAGCAAAAGCGTACAATAGGTACTGCGTAAATCATGCCAGCGAATATCCGGCAGCCCGCTTTCAGCCAGAAGTTGTTTATAATACTTGCAATGGAATCCTTTACTCCTTGGTCTGCCATAAGCAGAACAGCAAATATAGTCCAAATCCTGAAACTCTCTCTTTCGACGATTTCTGTTTGCTTCATACACCTGCCGTTCCTTTAAGATTTCCTCAAAGACATAATCTGGAATAGGAATTTCTCTGTAACTGGATTTTGTCTTTAGCCCCACCTCCTGTTTCGTAAATGTTTTAGGTGCAAAATCTTCTTTTTTCGCATTATGTACCCTTCCCAACTGTCGTTCCACTTTTAAGGAACGGTTAATATAATCAATATCCGAATATTTTACGCCATTGATTTCGGATCTGCGAAGTCCCATAAGAACTCCAAAGAGTACCTGCATATGAATCGGAGTATCTCTGCTTTTCTCCAGCAAAACCAAAATCTGCTCCATCGTCAGTGTTTTCTGTGTGTCAATATTACGGGTTCTGAAACCGGATTTTTGCTGTGTTTTTTCTATTTTAGGAAGACCTATTCCCTCCACCGGACTAACTGAAATCACTTTGATTGTTACCGCATAATGAAAAGAGACATTCATGATCGTTTTTACCTGCTCTGCTATTGCCCTCGAATAGTCTGCCTTGGTATTAAACAATTCCTGAATATCTCCACGGGTAACATCCTTCATTTTCTTTTTACCCAGAATCGGGATAATATGGTTCTTTACTATTCCACAATAATTATAATAAGTTTCGTGGCTGTTAGTACGTTTTTTAAGATCCATCTCAAGCCAAAACATCATAAAATCAGCAACTTTAATCTTCGCGTACACCACAAATGTACCATTATATAATTCTGCAATCGTCCTCTCTCTTGCCTTATTAGCTTCTTTCTCTGTTCCGAATCCAGATTTTTGCTGTGTTTTTTCACTCCCATCCGGATATTTTAGGAATATCCTATAGCCAAAATCAGAGCGCACAGGCATTACCTGTGACACTCTCCAATCGACATAATTTTTCAGCTGCAAATCTAGCATACAGAAGTGCCTCCCTCTGGAACAAACGTATTGTTCATAAAAGTAATGATCTGCTCATTCTCATCCATAACTTCACAATAATATTCGAATGTTGTATTGACGCTTGCATGTCCCAATAATGCAGATATCTTAATCAAAGGAACCTTCTGCTCTATCAATATCGTTGCATACATATGCCTCAATCCATGAACCGTAACATGAGGCAGACCATTTCTGGCACACAACTTTGTCAAAGCACTGTTCATTGCGGCTGTTGAATGTGGTAATCCCTTTTCCTGACATGAGATATAATCGTGATCAAAATATTGTTCGCCATACTGCTTCTTATTTGCTTCAACCAAAGTTTTTCGTTTCTCGATTTCCTTCGCAACAGCCTCTGGTATCCGCAGAAGCCGGTAACTGTTATCTGTCTTTGGCGGCTTCTCTATAACTTCATATGACTGAATTTTACTCGTACCCTTTGGAACAATAGGATTCGATGTAATCTGACGTTGGATGTAGATAGTTCTTCTTTTGGAATCAAAATCTCCAAATTTCAAACCTGAAATTTCTCCTTTTCTAAGCCCACAGAACAGTCCCAGTAAAATCTCCAAATACCATCCACTATTATACGCAGCTTTCAAAAGCCTTTTCACATTTGCTTTATTTAAAATAATAATAGTTGGCTTTCTTCTTGGGTATGGTTTGGTTGCTGATATCGGATTGCCCCTAATATAGTCCTGTATTACAGCCTCTTTCATTGCCATATTTAAAAGCTCTCTGGACTTGTTGCCTGCCGACTCGCATACTTTTGATACAACTGCCAATAGAGAATCAAAATACTCCTCATTCGCATATCGTAATTTTATATCCTGCTGCATATTCGGAAGAATCAAGTCATACAGCACATAGGCACAGACCATACGGGTTGTATTCTCAACCCTCTGGGAAAATATATCCTCAAACCAATAAAGCAGGTAATCCCTTAAATTAACATCGGGGTTCGGTTTTAATGCCATCTGATAGGCTCTGGACACTTTCTTAAACTCTTCCTCATATCGGTAATAACTTGCTTCCGCTTCGGCCTCACTCTGAAATCCACCTCGCTTACTATATTTTACAGAGCCATCCGGCTGTAGTAATTTAACTCTGTGAACCCAGGCGTTTCCTTCATAAAAGGCTACTCCGTTTTTCTTTTCTGGCTGTTTCACTAAATCACCTCGTTTATAGACCACCATTCAGCCAGTCATCAAATCCCCTCTTTGGCACTCTGAAAAGCTTACCAATTTTAAGAACTTTGAATGGCGGATTTTTCTGTTTATACACTTCTTCCAGAAACATATAAGATTTGCTCTTTCCGATTCCAAGCATACGCTGGATATCGGCTGCCAGATATACCTGCTGATCAATCCCCACTCCATTTTCTTCATTAGCTGCCATTGTTCATCCCTCCTTCCCAGTTTCCTGTGCAGCTTCCAGTCCCACTTTCTTCCATGATATCATGCTATCCCGTATTTCCCCTGCAGATGGCATTTTTCATTATCTGAAGTGAGATCAGTCAGGTCCTTGCTATGAACTTGCTTCATATTTTATATACGAATTAGACCTTGGACCTTTCAACTGCAAATATGATATTTTCCTGTATAGATTAAGGCTGTGGAGTTTTCGCACATTCATCAGGCCACTTCCTACGCCAACGTTTTGCCGCGTATTTCAGATGTTGCTGTGCAATTTTTAACCAGGGGGCGAGCTCTTTTCAAGTCATCGCACACTATCCTCCTGTATCTGTATAAATCCTGAATTGTGCTGTGAAATTGCCAAGGTTCAAAGAGACATATCATATTTTAACATGACCCATATGCTATATAAATAAGGGGAATACCTCCTCTTTTCTGCACATTCTGTAACTATTTTTTAATAAAAAACGCTGGCACAACATTGGCACAAATCCGCAGGATATTGGCGCAGTTCTGCTCTTTCGCCGTAAATACCAATATGTTAAACTAAGTATGCTCAAACATATACCTAACAGGCAGAACCAGAACGCCATGCTTCCTACAAGAGTGTGACTTTCTGGTTCTTTTCTGTATGGAAATCACAGGATAAGGAGGCTTACAACTTGAAAAAGAAATCAGAAGCAACGCCGGTTCTCTTTCCGGAAAGAAAAAAGAAGGTGAAAAAACACCTTGCAAAAACAGCCTGTTATGCATGCTTCTTTGCCATGACCTCTCTAATGTTTGCACAGCCCGTTTACGCATCTACGGATGTATGGACAAAAGCCGGAGAAATCATGAAGGATGTATATAACCAAATCGTCCTTATATCAACAGTTGCCGCCATTGTCACCGCTTCGGTTGCCCTTTTAATGATGAATTTTTCCAGAAGCGGACGGACAGTAGATGAAAGCAGAGCATGGCTGAAGCGTATTTGCATTACATGGACTATTTTAAATGGCCTTGGCTTCATCATGGCTTACGTTACGCCGTTCTTTTCTGACGGAAAATGGACTGGTTAAGGGAGGTGTAGCTTTATGGGAATTTTAGACGGGATTGTGGAGTGGCTTTCCGAGCAGGTCATGCATGGTCTTGATCTTATCAGCACATCCGTATTAGGAGCATTGGGCTGCGATATGGATGTTTTTTTACGCTATTTTCCTGCCGCAGAAACCATGTACAAGGTTTTCGTCGCTCTGTCCATCGGCTTGATTCTGCTTAACTGGGTATGGCAGCTTTTCAAAAATTTCGGTATTGGCGCTGGAATTGAAGCGGAAGATCCTGTAAAACTCAGCATCCGATCCGTCTTATTCATCCTGCTGGCTTATTTCTCTGATGATATTATAAGTATGGCTCTGAAAATTGGAGGCACTCCCTATGCATGGATTATGGATTCAGAACTTCCTGCCATCAGCTTTGCAGATTTCAATTCCGTCATGCTGGTTATCATCGGAGCCTGCGCCAATGGCGCAGTTGCCCTGATTACCCTGATCCTTGTGATCATCCTTGCATGGAATTATCTGAAGCTTCTTCTGGAAGCGGCAGAACGGTATGTCCTTCTGGGCGTTTTAATTTATACTGCTCCAGTTGCCTTTTCCATGGGCGCATCCCAGTCTACCTCCAATATATTTAAGTCCTGGTGCCGGATGCTTGGCGGACAGATGCTTCTTTTGGTAATGAACGCCTGGTGTCTGCGCCTTTTCACTTCCATGGTAGGCACCTTTATCGCAAACCCACTGTCACTGTAGGAAGGAGGTTCTTTTGAAGCGTATCAAACATTTACTCAATGCATCCTTTTTTGCACTGTCCTTGTCTTTTTATCATACCCTGACTGTTTTTGCCGTTTCTGAAGGTGAGCTTCAGGCACAGGTAGAAGCGGCCGGAAAAGAAACGGTTTCAGGGAATGTACTGATCTGGTTTCTGTGTGCCATTGCCTTTCTTAAGGTTTCCCAGAAAATTGATTCGTTTATGTCTGCCTTAGGAATCAATGTAGGGCACACAGGCGGCTCCATGCTGGCAGAAGCTATGATTGCCGCAAAAGGAATCGGATCTGTCCGAAACTTTTCCAGTCATTATTTTGGCGGCGGAAGAAGCAGCCATTCTTCCCATGTCGATTCCGGCTCCAGTGCCGGCAGCGGATTTCTGGCAGGCGGTCTGGCAGGCGTAGTAAGCCGTTCTGTAACCCAAAGCGCTGTCAAAGCCGCTGTCTCTCCGGCTTCTTCTGCTGCTTCTGGAAACAGCAGGACTGGAGGTGGGTTAAGCGGTCTTGCTGAAACAGCGGCGGCTGGTATTGGAGGACACTTATATTCTGCGTCTGTCAGCAAAGGAGGAGATTTTGCAAATGATGTGATTGGCACAGTAGCGGCTGGAGCGATTTCTTCTACCGGTTCCATAACAGGAGAAAAAGCCGAACAGGCGCTTTATTCCTATATGGGATATGCCGAATTGGAGAAAGGTGCTGAACATGTCCCCTCTTTTTCCAATGTAGAAATCGGAGGCGGTCATATTACCGGTACGGAGGTTTCTGAAAGTTATCCGGAAGGAATTGCCTTTGGTATGTACCATACGGAGCAATACGCAGCGCCGGAAGGTTCCTATACTACAGTTCATGCTGCTGACGGTTCTTCCTGGTATAAGCAGTATGCTGCTGATTCGGTAGATAAATCTCCTTACATGACTCCGGATGGTTCCATTGCCTACAAGGATACTATTGTGAAAAAACTTCCACCAACGCCCAAAAGAAAGGACCGGATATAAATGAAAGATCAGAACCAAAACAGCTTTGGTGAAGACTTGGCAACTGGTTTCTCAGCATCCCATACCCTGTGGGGAGCTGTTAAAACAGGAAAACTCTTTTCTCAGGCTGCAAAAGGGACTGCCGCCGGCGGTCCTTATGGCGCTGCCCTTGGCGCTTTATGGGAAAGCCGGAAACATCTTGGAGCGGCTGCAGCTGTGCTCTCCTTTTTCCTCATCCTGCCTGTTCTTTTCCTTCTTCTGCTTCCAGGGCTTGTTTTTAACGGTCTGGGAAATTCCGTTTCCCCTGCCGATCCAGAGCACCCCCTTCTCAACAGTGAATTGGCAATTATGGAAAACTGCAATGAGATCTCATTTACGCTGAATACCATTTTAACGGAAGGGCTGGAAAACGTAACATCCAGAATCGAAACAGATTTTGCAGCCTCCAGCGGCGATGGAATGGAAATTCTGAATCCATATGAAGAATCTCCCATTTATAACGCCAACCTCTTTATAGCACAGTACTGTGCAGCGAAAGCCGAGGATTTCAGGAGTATATCCATTTCCAACATGGCTGACATCCTGCGGCAAAATAAACATCATCTATACTCCTTCCAACGCAGGGAGGAACTGCGGGAGATAACAGAAACAGACCCCGAAACAGGGGAAGAGACCTCCACAACAGAAACATGGCTGATTTACACCATTGTTTACAACGGAGAAGCCTATTTTGCGGACCAGGTGTTTTCTTTAACAGATGAGCAGAAAGAACTGGCTGGAAATTATGCGGAAAATCTCAGCCTGTTTCTAGGAGACGGACTGCTGCAAAGCCTGGACAGCTGGACTGGAAACAGCATCCCCTCTCTTGGTAATGTGCAGTTTTCTGATGGAGTAACAGAAGTCATTTATTATAACCAAATGGATGAGCGTTATGCTGGAAAGCCCTATGGTACCGATCATATCGGCAGCTCAGGCTGCGGTCCTACTGCCATGGCAATGGTCGTATCCTCCCTTTCCGGAACAATCGTAGATCCAGTGGAAATGTCCCAATGGTCTTATGAAAACGGATACTGGTGCAAAGGAAACGGCTCTTATCATGCGTTAATCCCTGCAGCAGCCAAACATTGGAATCTTCCAGTGTCCGGCTGTACTTCCTCCGAACCACAAAGGATTCTGGATGCCCTTTCTGAAGGAAAACTGATAGTGGCAATCATGGCAAAAGGTCATTTTACCAAATCCGGTCATTTTATTGTTTTACGGGGTGTGGAGAACGGAAAAATAAAGGTTGCTGATCCTGGCAGCTATAACCGGAGCGGACAGCTCTGGGATTTATCCATCATCTTAAATGAAGCCAGCCGGCGGGCAGGGGCTGGCGGTCCTTTCTGGATTATCGGCTGAATGCCTCCTGTCCAGCTATGAAAGTGAGGGAATGAACATGAACAGTCAAAACGACCACGATACCTATATCATTCCGCCGAATTTCGTGGATACCGGAACCTTCTTCGGCGGAATGTTTAAAGCAAGGAATGTAATTGAAGCAGGAATCCTTACAGCCGCAATCGGGCTTCCGCTTTTTATTTTTATCCCCCTTGGACTTACCCCACGCATTATTATTTTATGCCTGACCGCTCTCCCCCTTATGCTGGTTGCCCTGATCGGTATATCTGGAGAAAGTCTAAGCGTATTTTTGATTATTTTTCTGAAATACCTGAAAAACCGCCGGATTATTGGAAAAGCAGATATTGTGTGTTCGACAGGAAAGGCTTCTAAAGAAAAACCATCTGAAAAAGCAAAAAAAGAAAAATCGAAGCCTTCCCATAAAGCTGCATCTTCTCCGTCTACTGCTCATAAACGGTTACTTCCAAAAGATACCGGAGACTTCCCTGCTGAATTTGATGAGGTACGCGGATATGAACTGCGGCAAAAGCTGCGTCCGGTAAGCAAAAAGACACCTGTAACTAAAAAGAAACCAAAGCAGGAAAAAAAGAAAGCTGAAAAAGAGACTTCTCAAAAGAAACGGAAAAATCAGGCTTCCGCCCCATCTTTTTTCAATCCAGTGGCAGAATATCTACCCATAGAAAAAGTGGAACATGGAATTATCTATACCAAAGACCACAGGTTTGTGAAGGTTGTGGAGGTCATTCCAATCAATTTTCTGTTGCGCAGCGCCAGGGAGCAGAGAAACATCATCTACTCCTTTGTTTCCTATTTAAAAATAAGCCCTGTCAAACTGCAGTTTAAGGTTCTGACACGCAGGGCAGACATTGGAAGTCATTTGAAAACAGTACAACAGGAAATGGAACAGGAAACCAATGAACAATGCCGTCTGATGCAGGAGGATTATCTGCAGTTTGTGCAGCAGATCAGTTCCCGCGAAGCCGTTACTCGCCGGTTCTTTCTCATATTTGAATATGAACCATGGAACAATACCAAGCGTTCCGAGGAAGAAAAGGAGGCGATCCTTTCTCTGGAAAGCGCCGTCCACACTGCCTCAAATTATCTGCGGCAATGCGGAAATGAGGTCCTGATTCCAGAAAATGAAGATGAATTTATTGCAGATGTCCTTTATAACCTGCTCTGTCGGAATGAAAGTGCTGTAAAACCGCTCTCTGCCAAAGTCAAAGAGGTAATCGGGCAGTATGTTTCTCAAGGAAGGACATCGGAGACAGAACATATTCCAGTTACGGAATTTATTGCTCCCCAGAGCATTGACTTTACTCATGGACGCTACATCTACATTGACGGTCTGTACTATGCTTATCTTCTGGTTCCTTCAGACGGCTATAAAACCCAGGTTCCCGCAGGCTGGCTCAGCCTGATCGTAAATGCAGGGGACGGAATTGACATGGATATGTTCCTCTCCCGTCAGCCAAAAGAACGCATTATCCAGAAGGTCGGTCAGCAGCTAAGGATCAACCGTTCCAAAATCAAAGATGCCAGTGATACCAATACGGACTTTGACGACATTGACAGTGCGATCCGAAGCGGCTACTTTCTGAAGGAAGGACTTGCCAATCACGAGGATTTCTATTTTTTGAATCTTTTGATTACGATTACTGCTGCCAGCCTGGAAGATCTGGAATGGAAGGTCAGCGAAATGAAAAAACTTCTTCTGTCTCAGGATATGCGGGTAAGCTCCTGCCATTTTCGGGAGGAACAAGCTTTTTTAACTGCCCTTCCTCTGGTATCTGTGGAAAAAGGACTGTATGAACGAAGCAAGCGGAATCTGCTGACAGGAGGGGCTGCAAGCTGCTATCCCTTTACCAGTTATGAAATGTGTGATGATAACGGCATTCTGCTGGGTGTCAATAAATACAACAGCTCCCTGATTATTGTAGACATTTTTAATTCTGCCGTCTATAAAAATGCCAATATGGCGATTCTGGGAACCAGCGGGGCAGGCAAAACCTTTACCATGCAGCTCATGGCGCTCCGGATGCGGAGAAAAGGGATTCCAATCTTTATCATAGCTCCCTTAAAAGGGCATGAATTCCACCGCGCCTGTGCCAATGTGGGGGGAGAATTTATTCAGATTTCCCCAGCCAGCCCCCACTGTATTAATGTAATGGAAATCCGGCGTGTGGACCGTTCTGTTAATGAACTGCTGGATGGTCCCAGTATCCAGTTATCCGAGCTGGCACAGAAAATCCAGATGCTTCATATTTTTTTCAGCCTGCTCATTCCGGATATGACACACGAAGAACGGCAGCTTCTGGATGAATCCCTGATCCGTACTTATAACAGAAAAGGAATCACCCATGATAATGACTCCCTGGAAGATCCAGACCATCCGGGACAGTACCGCCCCATGCCAGTTTTAGGCGACCTGCATGAAGTCTTAACGGAATCGGCTGCCACCCGCCGCATGGCAAATATCCTGAACCGGCTCGTCCATGGTTCTGCCAGCACCTTTAACCAGCAGACCAATGTATCGCTGGATAATAAATATACAGTGCTGGATATTTCTTCCCTTACAGGCGATTTGCTGACTGTCGGGATGTTCGTTGCCCTTGAATTTGTATGGGATAGGGCAAAAGCAGACCGGACAGAAGAAAAGACCATTTTTATTGATGAATGCTGGCAGCTTCTGTCCGGCGCAGGTGCAACTGGAACCCGCCTTGCCGGAGATTTCGTTCTGGAAATTTTCAAAACAATCCGCGGCTATGGCGGTTCGGCTGTCTGTGCGTCACAGGATCTCAACGATTTCTTCAATCTGGACGAAGGACGGTTTGGAAAAGGCATCATCAACAACTCCAAGACCAAGATTATCCTGAATCTGGAAGATGACGAGGCCATGCGTGTCCAGACCACGCTGCACCTGTCCGATGCGGAAATCATGGAGGTCACGCATTTTGAACGGGGAAGCGGACTGATCAGCACCAACAATAACAATATCATGGTAGAGTTTAAGGCAAGCCCGTTGGAGAAGGATCTGATTACCACCGACCGCAGAGAACTGAAAAACCTGGCAGCCAAAAAACGAATGGAACAGGCTGGCTGACAGTGAATGCGTCCCGATTGCGTACTGTTTACGTCTTTTGTAAAACTGCCTGAGCGGATGACGCATAGATTACGCCTTTTATACGCAAAGCAAGGAGGTGAGACTTTTGAAAACCCGCTCAGACCTTTACAGCCGGGAAGCGGCTGAACTGCTCCGGTTGATTACCATGTACCCAGGCATTCTGGAGCTGCAGCTTATCCGTTTCTTCCCTGGAAAAGAGACCAAGATAAAAAATCTTCTTTCCCATCTGAAAAAACAGGGACGTATCCTTCTTAGAGAAAATGGAGGCTATTCTGCTCCCGATGTCGGCTCTGATCTCCATCATGACGATATGGAAAAGGCAGTTTGGGTTCTTCTGGACTTTGCAGACAAAGCAGAGTTCCACTCTGTAAGCGAATTTCCTGTCAAAATCATGTTTTTTGCTGATGGAGAGCTGTACGAGATTATCCAGGTTCCCGCTGGCAGTGAAATCTTGATTACTCAAGCTTTGCCAAAAATCAGGGAACACTGCGGTCGCCGGATTGTTTTAGTGGACGAACCGGAACAGATCCCGCTCCTTGATTTTCCAAGCATAGCGGGCTTTTGCACAACCGATAAAGCCGGTCAGGTACATTACTATAAAAGAATGAATGGAGGATTGTAATTGAACAGAAACCTGCTCTCCCGCCGGATTGGAGAGATTTTAAATAACCTTTCACGCTTAAACAGCCATATTTGTGCAATGGACTCATTGGACATTCAGCGTTATCCGGAAAATTATGAAACTATATCAACGGAGGCGGCTCTCAGGGCGGAAAAAATTGCCTGCCAGCTCAGAAGCCTTCTTTATGCATCCACCAATATTCCCAAAAAGAACTATCTGGTAAAAGCCAGTGAAGCCCATGATGTGGAGATTTTTTATGAGGACGGGATCATGACAATCACCCTCCCCCGTCTTCTTCCCAAGAAGAAACAGCGGCAAAGCAGTATTTTTCTCTTAGACCCACTTCATGCGGCTCTGGAACACTATGCAGCAAAACATCCCGTCCCCCGTTATCGGGAATGCGTGGTATGCATTTCCCATGTATACGATCATGAACTGCCTGACTGGTGTTTGCTAGATTACGATAACCTCCAGCAGAAACAGCTTCTGGATACCATTGCGCTCCATGTCATGATCGATGATACAGGACTGCTTTGCGATGCTTACCACACAACGGAATTGGGGGATAAAAACTGTACCTGCGTCTATATCATGGACAAAAAAAGATTTCCTGACTGGCTGGCGGAACGTGAAAACCGGTTAAAATCCATATCAGATTTTTAAGGTTTTCCCGTCCTTTTTTTCTGATATGCCCAAAAATGGGAAACAGACGAAAACAGCTGGGTTTTATCATCCACATAACAACCGGATTTACCGAAGTCTTTAGCCACCTCGGTAAATCCGAGGAAGGAGGAAATGCGCTTGCGCTTTTCTGAACTGCTCCCCAGAAATGATACCCAAAGCTATATGCTTTTGGAGCTGACTGCCATCTGTGGCGAATTTCCTGCAGATTTGCTTTCCTGTCTCCCCGGAAGTGACAGCTATAAAATGACCATCATCTGGGCACTGAAACGGGATAAACTCTTAAAAACCTACTACAAGGACAGACTCAGGGGCTACCGATTGGGAACAAAAGCCAAAGCCGCTCTTTTGGAAGCCAATCCAAAGCGTTTTTCATTCTACCTTACTGGAAACGCGGATACGAACATGCTTAAGAGCGAATTTTCACGCCGGCTAAGACTGCACCGGCTTGCAGAAATATATCTTCTTATGCAAAAGTCCGGTATTGCCATTTTTCGTGATGAAAAGCCACAGATATTTTCTCCGGAAGGTTCTTCTGTGGAAACCATAGCTTTTCCGGCTTTCTACAGTTCCCGTGAGATAAAGGAGCTGGGGCTTGAAGCCATAAAAATCCGAAGTTCCCGCATGATGGGCGTTGTTCTGGCTGAGTCCGGTATTTTTCTTACCTACAACAGCGGTTCATCCACAGCCAAATGGGACTATCGGGCAGAACAGCGTACAAAATCCCTTTTGGAGATTCTTCTATGCCGGCAGCGCCTTTCCCATCAGTACGCCTGTCACTCCGTCAGCGGACTTTTGGTCGGTCATGGAATGGAACCTGTTTTTCAGCTTCTTACCAGCGCAGATTCCGACACCCGCTGTTTTTTTCTTCTGGATGGCAATTATGAGCACTTTTATTATCTGACAAACGACCACCATGGCGAGGTGCTTCTAAGACTTTTATGCTGTCCTGAAAAAACTGCTGCATTAAACAGAACCCTTTTCCTTGATCTGTCCCCGAAAAAAACGGATTGGAGCATTGAGAATGATGGCTTTGACAATCAGGGCAATGCCGTACTGTTCGGATATTTTTTTGATATTCCCCGAATTAACCGGTTCTGTTCTGCACTCCAGATACAGGAACGCACAGGAACCATTATCTGCTTTGACTTCCAAAGTGAAGTCCTCTTCCGCTGCTTTGGAAACCGGATTTCACTTCAGACAATCAGTTTTGAAAAATTTGAAGGGAGGTTTTTCCATCAATAAACGAAATCTATTGAAATTTTTACTCTTTGCGCCAACAGCACTCATTGCTGTTTTATATGCCAGTGGCTATCTGTCTCAGCTGATCGGCAACTATGCTCTCTGGCAGCAGGGCGGCGGCAATCCGGGAGACGGTACTTCTCCTGCGGCCGCGTCGCCTCATTTTTTTACCTGCCTGACTGCCGTATTCCGCCCTCCCTATGGCATTTACGGAATCTTCATCTGTATCGGACTTCTGGCTGTTTTAGTGCTTCTGGTCATGCGAATGGGATACAGCGATACTGGAGAATATGACCAGGACCGGAATTTTACCTATTCTGCCAAAGGAACCTATGGTACATCCGGCTGGATGAACCGAAAGGAAATGGCAGGAGTTCTTGATCTCATCCCAGATCTTCGCCGCCACCATGGGGTTGTTCTGGGACTTTTAGATGGCAAGGCGGTCTGTGTACCGGAACAGACGCGGCTCAACAGCAATCTGGCTGTTTACGGAGCCAGCGGTTCCATGAAAACTCGTTCCTTCTGCATGAACCGGATTCTTCAGGGCGTATCCAGGGGAGAATCCCTGATTATCTGTGATCCTAAATCAGAGCTGTACGAAAAGTCCAGTGAATACCTGCGGGAAAAGGGCTATACTGTTCGGGTTTTTAATCTGGTGAATCCAGAAAACTCCGATTCCTGGAACTGTCTTGCTGAAATCGAAGGTCAAGAGCTGATGGCACAGCTTTTTGTGGATGTCATTATAAAAAATACCGCCAACGGAAATAAAGGTGATCATTTCTGGGACTCTGCCGAGATGAATCTGTTAAAAGCTCTGGTACTGTATGTAGAAAAAGGCTATCCGCCGGAAAGCAGCAACATGGGGCAGGTTTACCAGCTGCTGACACTCCACTCCGACTCCGCTTTAAACAGTCTGTTTGATGTGCTTCCAGCCAGTCATCCGGCAAAAGCTCCTTACAGCCTTTTCAAACAGGCTTCCGATACGGTCCGCAGCGGTGTCATTATCGGGCTTGGGAGCCGTCTTCAGGTATTCCAGTCTGAACTGATTAAAAAGATTACAGCTAGGGATGAAATTGACCTGGAACTGCCAGGACAGATTCCCTGCACCTATTTCCTTGTTACAAGCGATCAGGACAGCACCTTTGATTTCCTTGCCTCCCTGTTTTTATCCTTCGTTTTTATCAAGCTTGTCCGTTATGCGGATAAAAACTGTGAAGGCGGGAAACTTCCGGTTCCCGTCCATGTACTGGGGGAGGAACTGACTGCCTGCGGTACGATTCCGGATTTATCCCGCCGTCTCAGTGTCATCCGATCCCGTAACATTTCCATGTCCTGTGTGTTTCAGAATCTGGCTGGCCTGCAGAACCGGTATCCACAAAATCTATGGCAGGAAATCCTGGGAAACTGTGATATCCAGTTATTCTTAGGCTGTACCGATCCGCTTACTGCCGAATTTGTATCTTCCCGCACTGGACTTGCAAGCGTGGCTGTTTCCAGCCAGTCCAAACAGCTGGGAACCTGGCGAATTTCCAACTATACTCCGGAATTCAGGGAAACCAGTGGTGTAGGAAAACGACCAGTGCTCACACCAGATGAGGTACTCCGCCTGCCAATCGACCAGGCGCTTGTAATCATCCGTGGAAAAAAAATCTTAAAGGTGGACAAAATGGATTATTCCAAACATCCGGAATACCCGAAGCTGCGCTCCTGCAAGGCTTCCGCCCATATACCGGAATGGCGCCGGATGGAAATAGAGAAAGCCAGGGAACCCGAAGTCCCTCTGCCTCCATCTTCCAAAAAATCAGTCCGGAGCAAAACAAAACCTGTGTCTTCAGAGGATTCCCCTGTTTCCCCTAAAAAGACTTCCCAGTGTCCGGAGCCGCCATCCGGAATTATTTCTACAGATAAAGACTCTATTATGTCTTAATCTATAAAAAATTTAAAGGAGGATTTATTATGGCAACAAAGAAAAAAGACTTATTGGAACAGGAATCTGTATCCATGGAATGTGAACTGAATACCGAAGAGGTTTCTCCTGAAATTTCCTTGGAAGGTGCTGATGAAGCAGGAAACTCCCCTGATGCTGACAGTACAGAAAACGAACCGGATCTGGATGAACTTTTATATCTCATGGATGAGAGCGCCGAAGCTTCCGCCCCCAGTGAATCAGTTCCTCCTGATTTGTCTGAAACAGATCCGGTAATAGAACTGGACGCTGGTGCTCTTCCTTCCGATACTGCTGCGGAAACCGTTTCTGTAAAACCAAAACGGACAAGAAAGAAAACGGAGCAGGTGATTCAGACACTGGATTCAGAAACAGAATCCGATGCGCCTACAGACGAAGCAATGTCCAATGCTCTTGAAGAAAACTCCGAAGCTGCGCCATCTTCTGCTCCGATAGAATCCGAGCCTTCCAGCAGAAACCGAAAAACAGAGACATCTGTACTTACCATCGAAAGCCGGGGCGCAGTAGAAACTGAGGAAACCCGTGAGGATGTCATCTGGCACGAAATACACAATGCATACCGAACCCGAAAAATCCTGACAGGACAGCTTGGCGGTATCGAACAGACAGATGCTGGAAAAACTATTGCCATCGTGGATTATAAGGGATTCCGGATTGTAATTCCCTTAAAAGAAATGATGATCAATCTGGGACCCAGTCCTTCCGGTCAGGAATATACCGAATTGATGATCCGGCAAAATAAGATTCTTGGAAATATGCTTGGTGCAGAAATAGACTTCATTGTAAAGGGGATTGACTCCAGAAGCCGCAGCGTTGTGGCAAGCCGTAAAGATGCCATGCTTAAAAAGCGTCAGATCTTCTATATGGACACAGATACCTCCGGTCTATACCGCATCTATGATGGGCGTATCGTTCAGGCGCGTGTAATTGCTGTGGCAGAAAAAGTTATCCGGGTGGAAATTTTTGGAGTAGAATGTTCTATCATAGCCCGCGATCTTGCCTGGGACTGGATCGGGGATGCACATGAGCGTTTTTCCGTAGGCGATCAGGTTCTGGTCCGGATACAGAGTGTCCGTCGTGACAGCTTGGAAGACATTGGCGTGAAAGCAGATATCAAGAGCGTATCCCAGAATACCAATCATGACAACCTGAAAAAGTGCAGAATCCAGAGTAAATATGCCGGCAAGGTTACGGATGTGCATAAGGGGGTAGTCTACATCCGCCTGTCCAACGGTGTAAATGCTGTAGCCCACTCCTGCTATGATTACCGCACTCCCGGCAAAAAAGATGATGTCAGCTTTGCGGTAACCCGGCTGGACGAAGAACGAGGCGTTGCTGTGGGAATTATCACGAGAATTATCCGGCAGAATCTGTAATTAAAAACAGGTAATCAGCTATCTTTCTTGGAATAGCTGATTACCTGTAAAAAAGAAAAAAACTATTAACACTCTCATTTTTATCTTGAACTCAATCTTGATATAGGATCACTTCTATTTAAAAAAAGTCTGTTTTTTTATACCCTACCTTGATCTCACTAAATACTATGAAGCTCCTTTTTATCCCTTGATTGCTTTTATCCAGCACACAAGAGTACTCCTTTTCTTCTTCGTTTCCGTAACAGAATCATAAATCTCTTTTTCCTGCAATTTATAACTTGTAATGTATGATACATCTTGTAATTGTTTAGCAAGTTTTTGGTTTTCTTCATTATTAGGTAGTTCAACACTATGTTTTTTACTTCTATCACAAAATCCCGAATACCATTGTGAAAGTTCCGAAAAACATTTTTCAAAGTCAGCTGCTTCTAAAATTGAAAGGCACTTAAACATCAACGCCCTCTTTTCTTTTTCATCCACATATTCCCAAGCTACTGTAAATACCGATTTGTTAATCGGCATAGCTGAATTAGCTAAGTTTTCAGCAATTTTTAACGTCATATAGTTTTCTCCAAAAGTCTCTAAAAGAATTTTTTCATTAGAAAAATCAAGAACTGACGAAAACAATAGTGTTTCTAATAATGTTTCTTCCATTGGAATGTTTTCTATTACTTTCATATATTCCTCTTGATTATATAAAATGAAATCTGGACATACATCAGGATAGACCGCCTTAATTTCACTATATTTATTAACATCAAAAGGAATATATTTTTTCTTGATCAAAATTCCCACTTTCTGTTTCTCAACCTTCTCTATTGGAATATCAAATTCCAATTCCAACTGAGGTAATAGTTTTTCAAAAGCAGCATCGTCAATTGTACTTGTAATAAATTCTTCAGCAAACACTTCATTTAAACATTGATTCTCTAAATATGCAAGCTGCTCACTTTTTGACTCAATATATCGAAGTAGTTCTGGCGTAATCTTATATCTGTCCCAATAACATTTGATATTCTCCCATTTCAAGCTTACTTTTTCTTTATCCAATAACTCGTCCCAAAGAATTTTCACATCCTGATCAAAATTAGAATCGAACTTTCCACAACATTTAGAAATATCATCTACGCAAAATTCTTCATGATTCAATAATTCAGAACAGATTTCGATCTCTTGTGGAGCATTTTTCAACATTCTTTCTAACAAATCCATAATCTGATCAACATCTTCCTTCGTATTATTAGGTGCTAACATAATTTCCTTCACATACTGATTCAAATTTTCTTGTATGTATTTAATTAATGGTTCATATCCCAGTGAAATAATTGTTGTATAATTTCGAGTGTCTAAATCAGAAAGCATTGTATCATCTTCAAATTCCACAATGCTACGTATCATCGTACTATTTAACTCATAGCACTGATTTTCAAAAACATATCTCAAAACCTTCTCTGAAACATTTTCAATAGCAACATTCGTAAAACTAATTCCGAGTGTTTTAATTAAGGAAATTACCTTTTGATCTTGAATGGATGATAGATGTTGTAATATATCTGCATTTGTCTCTATGAAACTGCTTATATTATGCTCATCATTTAATTCAAACAAACGTTTCGAATCCACATTATCGACAAGCAATCTTAAATAAAAAATTTTTCTTTCATATGTTATTGTTATATCTTGGACAATATAATTCCACATATTTTTCCAGCGCATTGCTAATATCTGAATGAATCTTTCTTTATATTGAGTTTGATTAATAAATTCGTCTATAAATTTCCAGCTTTCTACTGTTTCATCACTTAATTGTCCCATCAGCACCGTTCGTTTTTCAATGTCCTCTTCTTCAGATAATAAATATTCCAAAAGAATAAAATTAAAAATACTTTTTTGTTCAAATTCATACGGTTGTAAACGCTGTATAACCATTCCGACTTTTGTTAAGTTATAATTATATGGCAACTTTTCCATATTTTTTACTGCCAGTATATAATTCATATCTTCTTTTGTAATGCTTGCACCCTTAAAATAATTGATATAATTTGCGTATTTTTCATCAATGTACCCTCTTCGAATCATAAATACGAGCAATTTATTCTTACTAACTTTTTCAGATAACACATTATAAACCCCAAATTCTTCTATCAGCTTTTTAAGTGACCAACTTGAAAGTTTATGTATATTTTTCTTCAAATCTTCAATTTCACTCTTTATTGAACTAATACCTTTTTTTTGGACAAATTGAAAATTTTTAATCCTTTCCTGATATTGTTTAAAAACTTCTTGAAAATTATCCACAGATTTTTCCAACTGAGAATGACTCCAAGTATAATACTTAATTTTAACATCCTCTAAATGTTCAAGCTTCGCTAATTCGAACGAATCTTTCATTATTTCACTTGCAAAATATTCATCCCCCCAATAGCCTTTCTTAATACTATATGAAATGCCTTGCCAATCCACCATAGCGCTAAGCATGGCTATTTTAAGTTCTTTAACGCGTTCTAAACAGTCATCATGATATTTTTCTAATTCCAGTGTAAACTTATCAATCTTATTTTTCCATTGCATACATTGTTCAGATATATATCTTTGCTTATCTTCAAAAGCTTGTTTCACGACCCCTCTTTCCATTTGAAGTTCTGCAAACTCTTGTGGATACAAGTTTTTAAAAATAATCAATGCCATCATTGTCTCATCTGATAATTTAAGATCTTGGTCAATACAAATCGTTTCCTTATATATAACAAACTCATTATATATATTCTGCAAGATTCGCATATCTTCAATATATGGAGATACGTCTAATATAAATTCCTGTGAGATTTCATGAAGAATCCCCTTCTTTTTAGATTCTTCAAGTTTCTGTAAAAAAATTTCTCCTGAATTTGTTGAATTTATAATTGGGATTACAGGAATAATAAATTCGAAGAACTTTGTTCTGTCTGTATCTGTAAATATATCATCTCTAATCGCGTAAACAAAGACGATGTGTCCTTTAATCCCATCGTAGTTGTTCAATAATGTATTCAATTCTCGCAGGTGGATAAAAATAGATGGATTTTCTAATCGATCTAGGTCCTCAAAAAATACAACTCTATATTTTGTCTCTTCAAAAAAATATACAATCTCATCCATATTTTTATTAAATATCGTTTCTCCTGCAGCTTCAGAATTTTTCACAATTGTCTCTGCTGGTAATTTTACTTCACTTACTTTAAAGCGAAATAATACCAAACGATACGTTCGGGCGATAATTGCCAGTCCCCCTACACACAAAGCAAAGAAAATGCTATTTGAAACCATCCCTTTTAATCCAAATTTTCCACCTGCCTCTTCTATTTTTGCGATTATCATTTGAAAAGTATCTGGAAAAAATATAAATTCTATTACTCCAAAGGTCAAAAATATCAGAATCAAATATCCCCAGACGCATTTCCAATTAATCTTGTGTAGCTTTCGATATCTGCTCTGCGGTATCTTTTTATAATTAACTTTATAAAATAATTGTTTCAAAATTCCTAATTCTATTTCATCCTGTTCCAATGAAATTTTCTTAGGATTCCCATTCTCATCAGTTTTATTCTCAACAAAAGTTGCCATTGAAACACGAAGCGATTTACTTCTAATAATTCTATGTTTTTTCAAATATGTATCAATGATACTACTCTTTCCTGCACCATATGGACCTGCCAGTGCAATATTTTTAACTTTCTCTTTCTTTATCGCCCAATGTAATGCCTTTAAATATTCATCACCATTTTCAATATCATCAATAGGCGCCAAATCTGTAAATTCATTTTTCTTTTTTTCTTGTATTCTTTTATTTATTACTTTACAAATTTTCTCTAAAAGTGTTAGCATAGAAATCACTCCCTCAATCTTTACCTATAACACTATTTTATCATGAAATATCTAAATGACAAAACGAAAAGTCTTACTTTTCAAATCAGTGGAGAGCAAAATCAGCACACCTCTGGCACAACATTGGCATAAATTTGCTCTTTCCCCGTAAATCCATACCTGTTATACTATGTATAGTCAAAAATTTGTAAAGCAGCCGTTCCTTATGGGGCGGCCGTTTTTATGTAAAGGTGGTGGTTATTATTTTTCAAAACAAAATCCGCAAGATTCTGAAGGATGACAGGGGGGAAGCCAATTATTTCAACACCATGGTCTTCATCTTCATTTCGGTACTGCTGCTGGCTTTTATCATTGATCTGTTTTCCATCATTTCCACAAAGCAGGAACTGGATCACTGTGCAGACCAGATGGTAAAACAAATTCAGCTGTCAGGCGGTCTAAACACGGAAACAGATGAACTGTTTGACTTTCTCTGCTCGCAGATCGAAGGTGCTGATAACATTTCCTATTCGATTGATGCGTCCTATAAGTCTCCTACCCCTTCCGGAATGCATAAGGCCATCCAGTTGGGAAATCCATTTTATATTACCATTGAAGGTAATGCAAAGCTGGGAGGCTTTTGGAACTTCCGGCTGATCCAGCTGCGAATCGTTGCCCGCGGCGCCGGTGTCAGTGAGCATTATTGGAAGTGAGGTGGACAATGAAACAGATTTATCCAACAATCCGGAAAAAAATCAGTAATGACAGAGGAGATATTTCCATCTTTACCTGTTTTTTTGTAGCAGGTGTTGTAATGCTGATTTCCTTTTTACTGACTTATACTTCTATCCGGATTACATGCATCAATATCCGAAATGGTGCAAAAATGGAATTAAACAATTTAAGCGCCAGTATTTATGCCGATACCTTCCGTTCCCAGAGAGAAACTAATTTCAGCGAATATTTAAACACGCTCTATTCCGACAGTTCCTACACTGACATGCTGGAAGATATGGTGGCAGAAGGTCTGGCAGAAAAACTTCTCCTCTCAACAGAAGACTATCAGATCCGTAACATCATCCTGGATTTTCATGTGGACGGGGATAGGGTGGAATATGTTTTTTCCTGTGATGCGGAATTCTATGTCTTTATGTTTGGCCACTATTATCCCACTATCACACAGCAAATTGAACTGACCGGTTACCACAACACCAAGTTCTGACCTGCCACACAAAGCATTTTGTTGAAAACAGGCTTCATTAAGCGTAAAAAAACTATAAACAGAAAAAAGGAGATGAAACAATCCATGAAAAAATCATTTAAATCAAGAGGATTTCTGGCTTCCGCCCTTACCCTTTCCTGCATTGGCATCCTTATCGCCTGCTGGTATGTGAGCAGAGACCAAACTGCTGCCTTTCAGCCAGAAGAAGCACCCAGCGTTATCCAATCTCTGGACTGGAAGGAAAATCAGGGGGCCGCTGAAAGCCATACGGAAGAAACAGACAACTTGGAAGCTTATGTTCCACCTAGGGACTCGGATATGCAGGAATCCCTAGATACATATCCAGTCGTGTCCGAAGTATCCGAAAGCGAAGTCTCCATTGATTTCACCCCGACAGAAACACCAGCCGAAACACCTCCTTCCCCACCAGAAGGAAAAACTCTTCTGGAAGATGCAGGACCGGAGCATCCGGTTAATCCTGCCCCTGAAGTCACTGCTCCTGAACCTGAAGCCTCTTCCAATAACGAACCGTCGGCAGGTGATACCAACCAAGACGGAGCCATTTATGATCCCGTATTCGGCTGGGTAGTCTCTGGGAAGGTAACTCAGTCTACCCTTGACAGTGACGGCGATCCCAATAAAATGGTGGGAAATATGGGGAACTGATATCCATTTACAACAGGATCCAGCAAAATGAAAAGTCGTCACTCTTCAGTGGCGGCTTTTTTCTGGAATTCAATTATTTTACAGAATGGAGCGTGATATAAATTGAAACGTTTTCTCTCCCTGCTCTGCACCATTATATTTCTTCTATGTATATTTCCTGTTTCTGCCTTAGCAGACGGAGAAGGAAATATGGACGGAGGCGGCGGCAATATGGGCCAGGGAACTTCTTCTAATTACTGGTCTCCCGGCAACGATGGCGTGCGTGTTACAGTTGTTGATTCTGAATCAGGCAATCCTGTTGGAACAATTGTAGACTTTTCAAATCGGGCGCAGCCATCCGCTGTTCTTCATTTTGGAAAGGTAAATAAAATACACTATCGGAATGGAATAAACCTTTCTCTGCAATCTGGAACACCATACAACTGCATGCAGCCAGCCTATTCCATGCCTCCCATCATAAACAGCCAGAGCCGTCCGGCAGATATTGAAGTTGTCAAACGGTATTTTTGCTCTGAATATGCCTGCAAAATGGTGGCCACTGCAACGGGAACCGATTATGAAAAAATGTTAAGCGGCGCATATAAAATCCTCTTAGAACCTGTTATATATCTGACATTTAACGGTCAATATTATTGTTTCACCGCAACAGAAGCTGCTCTGTATGACCAGGTTTCAGAAGGAAGTCTGCGCAGAATAATGCCAAATGTTATGTTTCAGAATCTTCCTCTGGCTTTATTTCTGGAATACAGTGACCTTGGTTTTCCAGTCTGGACAGGTCCTAAAACAGGCGTACAGTCCAACGCTGATATTATCAATGCTCTCGGTGTAGGCATCGTATGGTTTGATAAAGTTCCAGAGCTGCCAGAAGACTTTGAGGCCCCGGATGTCGAATATAGAGTGGATACAGATGTTATCACTGCTGTTACCCTGTATACAGACCATGATCTGACACCTGATAATCCTGCATCTGTCACATTCCACATTATGGGACGTACATACCGGGTAAATGATATTGTGATTCCGGGAGGAGACTCCCAAGTGGTATGGGTTAAATGGCATACGCCAATCACACCTCAAACGATTACAATTTCTGTTTCTGTAAAAAGGGCTACTACAGTAAAAGACTCTTTAACAGCAGAAATTGTAGATTTGAATGAGAATCCTCCACCAGACCCTCTGGCTACTGATACAAATCCAGCTTACACAGTTCCTTCTCTTCCCAACCAATCACAGAAACTAACTGCTAATTGGGGTGTGTGGAGTTGCTACTGGGTTCCTGTCTGGGAATGGTGCGATCATGGGGATGATGAAGGGCACTGGGTGGATAATGGATACTGGGAATATGAGTACAATGGGTACTCTGCTTCTATTTCCGGAACCATGACGCTGATGCCGGATGACATTGTTCCTACTGCCGAAGGTAAGGATATGAAGAGCGGTTATGGAGTTAAAACAGATGTACGCGCTGTACTGTCCACAAGTTCGCCCTCTGGTCACTATACGAATCCGCAAACAGCGTTCTCTGTTTTTCCGGAATTCCAGTATGAAACCTATTTACGGCTTTTGCAGCGCGTTTCCAGCGGACGCAGTGCAAAATTTACCTTTCAGCCAAACGAATACTCCACTTATAACCGGAACGTCCATTTCACCCCCGTATGGTTTCCAGATAATACCCGCTTCGTGGTATACACTCAGGTATGGGATGCATGGACACCGGATGGCATGCTGTCTGTCAATCTGAATGACTATGTATCCATCCATCAAAGTGTATTCGATGACTGGTATACGAATCGTGAATAATACTGTGCTGTCTTTGTATGAAACCTTCATCCTTTGCGGCATCGCTGGATTTGCCGCATATGATTTGGAAAAACGGCGGGTGCCTGACAGGCTTCTCGCCGTTTTTTGTCTGGTTGCGCTTCCCGCTCCTTTTGTGCATGCCTGGCCCTTTACGGGATGGCCCATCTGGCTTTTATATATCCTTTCTTCTGTAATGGGTGCTGTTATCGGATTTTTAATCCTTTTGTCTGCTTCCCTGTGTTCAGAAGATACCAGAGGAATCGGAGGCGGCGACATAAAGCTGGCGGCAATCATGGGATTCATTTATGGTCCTACACGAATGATTACCCTACTTCTTGCCGCCTCTGTTCTCTCCGCTCTTGCTGTGTTCCTGTTTTACCGGAAACATCTGAAAGAACCTGTTTCCCTTCCATTTGTTCCATTTCTTGCAATGGGAAGCCTTCTCATTACCATGAATACTTTTATCAGATAGGAGAATGACCACATGAAACTGAATAACCGCTTTCTTTTTGGCATACTGAGCCTTCTTTTATCAGCCGTCATTGCCTTTGTCGCCCTGCCAACCATCGCCCGGCAGACTAACGGAAAAACTGAAATTGTCCGGATAAAAGAAGCTATTTTACGAGGGGAACAGCTGACCACTGACTGTTTGGAAGTCGTAGAAGTAGGAAGCTATAACCTTCCCCCAAATATCGCCCGATCCATAGAAGATGTAAAAGGGCTTTATGCTACTGCAGATCTGGCTGAAGGGGATTATATCCTGACTTCTAAGATCAGCATGACTCCCGTTTCCTCGGATGTCATACTAAACAGTATCCCATCTGGAAAAACCGCCATCTCTCTGACCGTCAAAACCCTAGCCTCCGGTCTTTCCGATAAGCTTCAGCCAAATGATATCATCCGTATCTACCATTTCCTTGATACGGCCAAGGAGATACCGGAACTGCGCTTCGTAAAAGTTCTTTCTGTTACAGATTCCAAAGGAGTCAATGTGGACAACTCAAAAGAACTGACCGAAGAGGAAGAAAAGCAACAGTCTGCAGCCATTACCGTTCTGGCAAGTCCGGAACAGGCAAAAATTATTACCGCACTGGAAAACGATGGTGTCGCCCATATAGCACTGATTTCCCGCAACAATAACCAGTTAGCAGAGGAACTTCTGGCAGAGCAGGATCTTGTCCTTCAGGAAATCTATTTCCCTGAAACCCTGGAACCTGCGGAATCTCCCATAGATTCCTCTCTGGAAGAATCCACTGAAAAGTCTGACAAAACCTTTGAAACAGAGAACCTATCCCCTGCTGAAACAGACACACCATAACGTTGGAAAGGAGGATTTCATATGGCGAAAATCATTACTGTCTGGGGCAGCCCTGGAAGCGGAAAGTCCATGTTCTGCTGCATCCTTGCAAAGGCACTGACCCGCGACAAAAGGAAGGCTATTCTTATCAGCGGTGAAATCAGCACACCCATGCTTCCGGTCTGGCTGCCGGATCAGATCGTTGAAGCCAGCGCATCCATTGGACAGGTACTCAGCAGTATGGAAATTAATACTTCTCTGGTTGCCAGTCATGTAACTGTATTAAAAAATTACCCGTTTATTGGTCTCATGGGATACTGCGCCGGCGAGAATCCCTTAAGCTATCCGGAAGTCAATTATCAAATGGTTCTGCAGCTGATTACTGCAGCAGCAAAGCTGGTAGATTTTGTGATTCTGGACTGCAGTCCTAATATGACCAATGTATTTACACCGGCAGCCATTGAATCCGGTGACCTTATTATCCGTCTTCTGACTCCGGATTTAAAAGGAATCAACTATTTAAAAGCACATGAGCCTTTGCTTCAGGACAAACGCTTCCGGTACAGCGATCATTTGACCTTCGCCGGCATGGCACGCCCCTTTCACGCATTTGATGAAATGGGATACCTGATAGGCGGTTTTGACGGTCTTCTACCCTATGGAAAGGAAATAGACCGCTGTGCCACAGAGGGCGGTATGTTCCAGGCAATCAAATACTGCAATTCCAAGTATACCGCATCTTTAAATAAGATACTGGAAATTCTGGAGCAAATAGAACTTGTCGATCAGCAGGAAGAAAACATCTGCAGGGAGGATGAGCATGAACAATTTGAATGATATTTTTTTTACCCCTGCCGCCAGTGAAGGACTTACTTATGAAAAGGTACTGGAGGATGTGCAGCGGTATTTTTCTGAAAACCATGCTTCTACCATTGCAGAAGCCGGCGAAGGCAATACGCTGCGTGCGGCGGCGATTCTGAAAGAACTGATGATCCAGTATCTCGTCAAACGTAAATATGCCATTAACGGATTCACGACGGAAGAACTATGTGCCAGACTCTATGAGGATATGGCAGGTTATTCGTTTTTGAAAAAATGGATCTACCGTCCAGGCGTGGAGGAGGTAAACATCAATGCCTACAATGACATTGAAGTAATTATGAACAGTGGGCGCAGCGTCAAAATTCCAGACAAGTTTTCTTCTCCCCAGCACGCCATTGATGTGATTCGCCGGATGCTAAACGCCTGTGGAATGGTAATCGATGATACCATGCCCTCGGTTATTGGTTTTCTGGATAAGAATATCCGTATCTCTGTGGATAAAACACCCATTGTTGATCCGGATGTAGGAATAAACGCCTCTATCCGTATTGTAAACCAGCAGACCGTATCTGAGCAGAAGCTGCTAGATTCTGGAAGTGCCACAGCGGAGATGCTTCACTTTCTTACTGCATGTATCCGTTACGGCGTATCAGTCTGTATTGCTGGCTCTACCGGTTCCGGTAAAACAACCATCATGGCCTGGTTATTATCCAATGTTCCCAACAATCGTCGCCTGATTACCATTGAAGAAGGAAGCCGGGAATTTGACCTGATTAAACGGGATGAAAACGGCAATATTCTGAATTCTGTCGTTCATCTGCTGACACGTCCCCATGAGAATCCGTCCATGAATATCAATCAGGACTTTCTCTTAGAGCGTGTTCTCAGAAAGCATCCGGATGTGATCGGTGTCGGTGAAATGCGTTCCGCGGCAGAAAGCTTATCTGCTGCAGAAAGTTCCCGTACCGGTCATACAGTCTGTACGACGATCCACTCCAACTCCTGCGACAGCACTTACCGCAGAATGATGACACTTGCCAAAAGAAAATACAACATGGATGATTCCATCCTGATGCAGATCATGGTGGAGGCTTATCCGGTGGTAGTCTTTACCAAACAGCTGGAAGACCGCTCCCGAAAAATTATGGAGATTATTGAAGGAGAAGACTATCAGGACGGTCATCTGCTCTACCGCTCTCTATACAAATACGAAGTGATTGACAATGTGACAGATGCTAATGGCGAAATCCATGTAATCGGTCATCACAACAGGTCCGGACAAATTTCCGATACCTTAAAAAAGCGGCTGCTGGACAATGGAATTTCTCATAAGGAATTGGAAGAGTTCATGGGAAAGGAGGCGCATTAGTTGCACTGGATCTATATCATCTGCTTTTCTTTACTCAGTGCAGGCCTTTTTGCACTGTTTGGCGTGAAACCCAAAGATTTATCAGATTCCATTTTTCGTTCCCAGAGAAAGACCGCTACTTTGACGGACGAGCTAAATGTCCTGATGGGAATGCCGGCGAAAGGATTTTTCAGCCAGGACTACGAGATCAAACAGATTTTAAAGGACACCGGGCGAGCTGACCGGTACGAAGCCATTACCCGTCTGACCTTGATTCTGTTTGCTGTAGGTGCTGTTTTGGCGCTTTTAATCAACAATGTATATATGGTTCCCATATTGGGACTGGGATTTTCTCTGATTCCCATTTGGTATCTCCGAAGTACAGCAGCCAGCTATACAAAGCATCTGAATGAAGAACTGGAGACCGCAATCTCCATCATTACGACCTCCTATCTGCGGACGGAAGACCTGATCCGCTCTGTGAGAGAAAACCTACCCTACATCAATGAACCGGTCAAAGCCGGATTTGAAGCGTTCGTTTATGAGAGTGAACTAATCAATGCCAATACTACCAGCGCCATCAACTCTCTGAAAATGAAGATCCCCAACAGGGTATTCCATGAATGGGCAAACATTCTCATTCAATGCCAGTCTGACCGGTCCATGAAAAACACACTGCCAACAATCGTACAAAAATTTTCCGATGTCAGGGTCGTGCAGTCGGAGCTGGAGGCTATGATGCAGGGACCGAGGCGGGAAGCAATTACCATGATGTTTCTGGTGGTTGCCAACATACCTTTACTGTATTTTCTTAACAAAGACTGGTTTCATACCCTGATCTACACCACGCCAGGTAAAATTGCTCTGGCGATCTGTGCAGCCATCATTCTGTTTTCGCTGACACAGATCATGAAACTAAGCAAACCGATTGAATATGGAGGTGACGGTACATGACATTGCTGGCATTGGTTTCCATCATCCTTTTCGGTTTTGCCGTTTACAACCTAAGCTGTACCTTTGTGGACATTCCAACCAGCAGGACATCTAAAATGATGATGCTGGCAAGAAAACAACAGGGTACCAAAAACGAAAAACTGTTGGATGTCTACATTACAAAAACAGCAACATTCATTGCCCCTTTCCTGCGGCTCGACAGGCTGCAGCGCAATAAACTGCAGGCCTCTCTTACGATTGCAGGACTTTCTATAACGCCAGAAGTTTATACCGCCCGTGCCTGGGTAACTGCCGGGGCAGTTGGTCTGTGTGCGATTCCCATGGTATTTTTCATACCGCTGTTTGTTCCTGTTATCATCGGTCTTGCCGTAGCTTTATGGTTTTCTTCCTACTACGCCGCCTTTGATTTTGTCAAACGCCGCCGTAAACTCATTGAGACAGAAATCCCCCGTTTTGCCCTTACCATCGGGCAGAACCTGGAAAATGACAGGGATGTATTAAAAATCCTTACCTCTTACCGCCGTGTAGCAGGAAAGGATTTTGGAACGGAGCTTGATCAGACCATTGCCGATATGAAAACCGGCAACTACGAAAATGCCCTGATCCGGTTTGAAACCCGAATTGGAAGTCCCATGCTCTCTGATGTGATACGAGGGCTGATCGGAGTCCTCCGCGGCGATGACCAGCGTATGTACTTTAAAATGATCTGCTTCGATATGCGCCAGATTGAACAGAATAACCTGAAAAAAGAAGCAGCCAAGCGGCCAAAGAAGATTCAGCACTACTCCATGATGATGTTAATCTGTATTATGATTATTTATCTGGTTGTGCTCTGTACAGAGGTTTTAAGCTCTCTGGGCGGATTCTTTGGTTAAGCCTATGGCTTTCTTTATAATACAACTATTTAATTTTTGAAGGAGGTTTCTCATGAAAAAAATGATTCGTTCCCTTGACAGCAAATTCCATCAGCTGGTAAACCGCAGCTGGATGGCAGTCTCTAATCAGCGCGGTGATTTTTATATCTCTGATGCTGTAAAAATTATTATTGCGGTTGTGCTGGGTGCTTTGCTTCTTGCAGCATTGACACTTATTTTCAACGATACCGTCATCCCGCGTATCACACAGGAGATCGAGGGATTGTTTAGTTAAAATTTTTTCATTTCAGGGGAGCTGGTTTGCAGAAAAAGGAAGCCGGCTCCCCTTTTTCTATTTAGATTTCCAAATATGCGGTAATGGAGGTAAGGACATTGAATCAGAAGCCTTGTAACTTGTATCCGTTTTTAAAAGCTGTCCGCGGAAACTGGCATAATTCAATTTTTCTAAACTGCAGCCATAATCCTTGTCCATATGGCCAATCGGAACTTTGTGAAGGATATTTACTTGCTTCCAATGCAGATGGCTGCCCTCTCCTTATGCCAGTGGAACGATTTCGAGAAGCAACCGGAGAGTCTATTTCTTTGGAAGAATGCCGCAGTGTGCTTGAAATACAGGCATTCGAATCTGCCTATTCTTTATATATTGAGTGGCATACCCTCTCTCCTTATGACTGCCCTCTAAAGCAGCTTTGTCAGCTTTCGGACGTTTCCTGTAAAGCAGCAGCAAAAGACGCACTCCCACCGTAATCTACGCATTGGAGGTGAAATCCATGAAAAAATACCAAATCAACTGTCCTTACTGCGGCTCTCCTGCCGTCTGCCGGCCCGCTAGCATAGTATATGGCAATACAGTCAGGGTCAAAGGCTCTTATCTGTATCTTTGTTCCCGCTGGCCTGCCTGTGATTCCTATGTATCAGCCCATAAAAAAGACCACCGCCCTATGGGTACTCTTGCTAACGGCAATCTTCGCCATAAGAGAATCCTGGCACACCGCGCTCTGGATGACCTGCGAAAGAACTGCCATATGGATAAATGGGCTGCTTACTTATGGCTCCAGGGAAAACTGAATCTGTCTGAATCTCAGATGCACATTGGGATGTTTTCTGAAGATATGTGTGATCAGGTAATCGCAGTCTGTCGGAAAATATTTGCGAACGAAAAAAAGCCGCATAAGGGAGGTAAATGATTATGAAAAAAGAAATCCATTTAACCAAAAAGCAACAAGCCCTGGTAGAAAAACATTTATCTGTTGTTCACTGGACAATTCGTAAACATATCCTTGTAAATGAATCCGTCTGCGGTATGGGATATGACGACCTGTTTCAGGAAGGCTGTATCTGGCTTTGTCATGCCGCCGTCTCCTACCAATCCGGGCAGGCGCTCTTTGCTACTTACGCCAAAACAGTTGTACGAAATGGACTGATCTCCTATTGCCGCCAACTTTGCAGAAAACAAAATCATTTTGTACGGATGACCATCGGAGAACATGGAGAACTTTCCACAGAGGATTTCATCCCAGATTCTTCTGACACCTTTCACTCTTATTTTTCAGTTCTGGAAACTCTTGATTTTCTGGAATCTCTTGCTCCAAATTACCACGGCGTAGCAAAGCTTGGCATTGAAGCTCTGGAACTGAAAATCAAAGGTATGAGCGTAACGGAAATCGCCCAGCTTTATCATGTGCCGGCCTCCCATGTGGGTGCATGGATATCCCGTTCTGCGCAAAAGCTTAGAAAGGATCCAAACTTTTTATCCGGAATCCTGTAAACTGTTGAAAATCAGAACCGGACATCCGTATAGAATAAATGAGAAGGAGGTATCAAACATGGCTACAAAATCATTGTATACCGCTGTTGGACGTTTTGAGCGCAGGAAAAATGGAGACAAACGCAGTTACCCTGTTATTATTTTAGGCGGAACAGAATATATGGTGGATATACAGGAAATGACTATCTGGACGATTCTTAACTGGCGGATCTCCAGAAAAGCAGAAATCCGCGTGCTCTATCAAAATGCCTGCCTGGATTCAGAATTCATTACAAGCCGTACCTGGGATTCCTGTGTCGAACGTCTGCTTACACGAGGGCTTCTGGTTTGCGGAACCGGAGAAACCGAATATGACGCCCTTTATGATCTGCTCTCCACATTATATATTATACCAGCAGGTGGAAGCATGTTCCTGCGGCTGCTTTCCTTTTGTAAACTAACCATTTTCCATCATGTCCCCTTTTCCGCTGCCCGTAAGCTTTTTCAAAAAGACTACCGGTCTGACAGGGAAAAGCAGGTGATACATCTTGCCAGACAGGCACTATTATCTACTGCCGAAATAATCAAATGTATTGAAAAAGATATCCGATGCCTGCCAGACGAACACAGCATTCTGGAAGGACTCTATAACGATCCGTATACGACCAGCGACAATATCAGCAGTCTGGTAAAATCCGGCTCCTGCACAGAATCCGTAACTCTGGCCGTTGCCAATTTATATCTGCGCCAGCAAATTATTTTTGAGCGTATCTGATCCTGCAATTGATGCTGCAAAACAACCATATCTTGTGATAGCGCCACTGTATACATCTATATATTATATAGATAGTGTAACTTTATCTGGGGAAAATTAAGAAATAAAAAAATAAGGCGATTTCC
>OHCT01000036.1_pt1 | contig 111482 bp, 141 predicted proteins | sample 1566871 | NCBI WGS metagenome assembly OHCT01 (sample SAMEA3879548, study PRJEB24766) | human gut metagenome | biome: human-associated habitat; feature: feces | place: USA | collected 1985/1987 | reverse complement strand
AAAGTTCTGACCTTGATGTGGTTGTGGAACTTTCCACGGCGGAACGGGAGGACGATTTGTTTAATGCCTTTAATGAGGGCGGACTTCATATCGGAGAAGTAAAAGTTGACATCAACCCTATTACAGCACAGCGAACAGGTACACTGGAAACCTATCTGCCACAGGTGGAGGAATATTTGGAGGGTGTCAGACAGGCAAGAGAGCAGGAAAAGGAGAAGGCAGAAGTAACTTTAACTGTTTCGGAATGTGGCGAATTTCATAATCTTGGTGAATGCTATGAGAATATTCCTACGGTGGATGAAGCCATAGCAATCTGGAAGCAGATACCATCGGAGAGGATGAATGGTATTCCGGCAATTGGAATCAATATCATAGAGAGAGGGGCGGAACCCTTCGAGGATTACGAGATTGATGTTTTATCTGGAAAGAGGATTGACCTTGGGGTTTTGGACTATGTTCCTGATATTAAAAACAATCCGCAGGCAATGGAAGTCATTACGGAACTGGTGGCTAAATTGCCCGATATGGAGATAGATGGCGTGATGAGTGAAGAAATGGAAGCAAGAGTGTGGGAACTGCGTATGCCGGACTTGCCACAGGAGGAACAGCTTGCAGTAGAACTTGACCGACTTTGCTACGATTATGATACTGTACTGTATCACGATAGTACAAGAAATATGACCGAGAATGTATCAGAGCTTGCAGAATCCATAAAACAGGGCGATACCGGACATTTAACAACGTGGCTTGCAGACATTATTTCGGAGGGAGCTGTACCAGAGGAAATAAAACGAGCAACGGAGCTTCTGGAAAAACTGACAGAGTATAAGCCGCTTGCCAAGATTGAGGAGGCAGAAGAACAGAATTATAATATGATTGATAATGTGCTGAATAATGGTGTTGGGGAGAAAGCCCAAAGGGAAGAAAATAAGAGAATGGAGGAGAAGCCTACAGTAAGGATTTCCTTAAAATCCCGTCTTGCGGAGAAAAAGTCACAGGTAGAAGGGCAATCGAAAGAACATGATGTTCAAGAAAATGAAAAGAAAAGTCAGAGGGAGATGTAAGTGATGAATAAGAGATTTACCGTAGAAGAGAGTAATTTAATCAGTATTTTTATGGAAGAAGGTATAGATTTAGATGTGGGAGGCAGAAAAAATGTCATAAATGGTATCAATAAGACTCTGAAACATCTGGAGGATGATGAGATGGTTGAATTGTCATTATGTGTCCTTGCAAAATTAAAGGAATTGACGGATCATGAATTTATGAAGATGGAGTTTGTAGCGGCAGAGTAACATCAAACGTAAGGCAGAACATGGCTTTTGGTGGCTGTGTTCTGTCTTTTTGAATAAGAACTTGACTGATAAATATTACGGGTGTAATATTTATAGCGAAAGGGAGTAAATTTTTTTACTTTAAAATCTTACACTTGTAATATATAAGCGTAGTACATTGATATGAATAAGAAATGGAGGTAACGATGAAGGCAAAACATAGAACCAAAAGAATACAAAGATATAGAAAAATGTTGGGCATTATAGTGTTGATGTTAACAATTACTTTGATTGGAGTAGTTGTGAGTGCAACAGTATTATATAAAAGAAAAAATGCGTGTAAAACACCAGATACTACCTTAGTAGAGTATATGATGCATATTCCAAAACAAGAATACGAAGAAATGTATGCAATGATTGATTTGGAGTCATCTGGATATATCAGTAAGGAAGATTTTCTGAAGAGAAATTCCACTATTTATGAGGGAATTGAAATGCAAAACATGTCGATAAAAAATGTCGAGTATGTGGAGGAAGATAAAAAAGTAACATATTTGACTTCGTTTGATACAGTGGCAGGAACTATCAGCTTTGAGAATGAGGCATTTTTTATAAATGGAGAAGAAGGATATAAATTGGTTTGGGATGATTCCATGATTTTTCCTAATCTGACTTCTGCAGATAAAGTAAGAGTTTCCACTACACAGGCAGAGCGAGGAGAAATTCTGGATAGGAACGGACGTGTCCTTGCAGGAAAAGGTACAGCATCTTCAGTTGGAATTGTTCCGGGCAAGTTGGAAAACAGAGAGGAAGCAATCGCACAGATTGCAGGACTATTGGAAATCACAACGGAAGTGATAGAAAAGAACCTGTCTGCAAAGTGGGTAAAGGATGATTCTTTTGTACCTATTAAAACGATTCCAAGAGTGGAAGAAATTGAGTTAATGTCTATCAGTCCAGAGGAAGAAGTTTTAAAGGAGAAAGAAAGGCATGATAAGTTGCTGGAGATTCCCGGAGTGATGATATCTGATGTTGAAGTGCGTGAATACCCATTAGGGGAAGCCGCTGCGCATTTGGTCGGGTATGTTCAAAGCGTTACTGCGGAAGATTTAGAGGAACATGCAGGAGAAGGTTATACAGCCAATAGTGTAATCGGCAGAAGCGGAATGGAGGGCTTGTTCGAGAAAGAACTGAAAGGCCAGAACGGTTGCAGGATTTACATTGTAAATTCGGAAGATAAAGAGAAGGAGGAACTGGCTTGTATCCTGGTACAGCATGGGCAGGACATCCGGCTTACGATAGATACTGATTTGCAGGTTTCCTTGTACGAACAGTTTAAGGAAGATAAAAGCTGCTCAGTAGCCATAAATCATTATACCGGAGAGGTATTGGCTTTGGTCAGCACACCGGCCTATGACAATAACGATTTTATTATGGGATTATCGAGTGAGCAGTGGACTGTACTTAACGAGGATGAGAATAAGCCAATGTATAATCGGTTCCGGCAAGTGTGGTGTCCGGGATCTACCTTCAAACCAATTATAGCTGCGATTGGTTTACAATCAGGAGCAATCGATCCAATGGAAGATTACGGGAACGTAGGATTAAGTTGGCAAAAAGATGCATCGTGGGGTTCATATCATGTAACAACGCTTCATGCGTATGAACCAGTCATTTTAGAGAAAGCCTTGATTTATTCTGATAATATTTATTTCGCAAAAGCAGCATTAAAGATTGGATCGGATGAGTTGGAGAATTCTTTGATACGGCTTGGTTTCAATGAGGAACTACCATTTGAGATTAAGATGGCAGAATCTCAGTATTCCAATACAGAAGGCATTGAAACTGAAATACAGTTAGCTGACAGCGGTTACGGACAAGGACAGATTTTAGTGAACCCGTTGCATATGGCATGTATTTATTCTGCTTTCTGTAATGAGGGAAATGTAATAAAGCCTTATTTGGTATATCAGAATGAAGCGGAAGCTGAGTATTGGATTCCGGGTGCCTTTTCTAACGAGACAGCAAGTCGTGTATTGGAAGGAACAAAGAAGGTTGTGAATGATTCTAATGGAACTGGATATGCAGCCCATCGAGATGACATTCTTTTAGCAGGAAAAACAGGTACGGCAGAAATAAAGGCATCGAAGGATGATACTTCGGGTACAGAATTAGGATGGTTTGCAATTTTTACAGCAGAAGATACGGAATGTCCTATATTGATTATCAGTATGGTAGAAGATGTGAAAGGAAGAGGAGGAAGCGGATATGTTGTTAAGAAAGACAGCCTGGTTCTGGAAGAGTGGTTTAGCAGTCATTAGTTTTGTACTGATGTTTAGTATTTCGGGGTGTAGCGATACACCACCGGAAGAAGATACAGTTTCGGAAACAGTAATTGATGTTCAGGACGTTTCAGAAGAAGAACAGGAGAATGAAGAAGAAATTATAAACATCTGCATAGATCTTTATGACAAGGCAGCAGAGGAAAATAAGTTAGATGATTTGGAAATAATTCGGAGTATTGTAAATCGTCTTGGAGAAAACGAGTATCCTGCTGTTGACAGCAGAAATCAAGTGAATATGACGGAAGCGGAGCAGGTACTGGAATTTTGTGAAAAGGTGGATACACAGGAAGAAGCAGATATAACGATTCTTGAAGTCGGCTATTTGGGCGGATTTGTAAAATACGATTTGCACACAAAAGACGGAAATGTAGATGTGGTCAGAAGCTATTATGGATACGAAAATGGAGAAATACAGAAAGAAGTTACTGGGAGGTATCAAGCAGAGTATTGGAATTATACAGAAGAAGGTTACCTGATGTTTTCTGGTGTCTGGTTTTCAGAAGAATTATACGTTCTTACATTGAGTGGAGCAGAGGAGCATACCGCATTACGAGTACAGCCATTGGATGAAACATATAGGGAACTGAGTCGGAAATATCTTCTTCCAATCAGCTTTGAACAGAATAATATGTTTATTGTGGATTGGAGTGAAGAAGATTTTGGGGATTTGAATTTCTATGATATGTATGACATTCTTTATCCAAAAGTGAATGGTCAGTATGTTCCTTATGTTGCAGATGACAATTTGTCAGTCAGTGCAGTTTATCGGATTCCAAAAGAGGAATTTGAAAGCGTTATTATGAAATATTTCAATATTGATAGTGAAACGCTGCAATCCAAAACTGTCTATGATTCGGAGGATTCGACCTATGAATACAAACCGAGAGGCTTCGAAGAAGTAGAGTATCCGGAATACCCATATTCAGAAGTAATCGGGTATACGGAGAACAGTGATGGAACAATTACACTTACTGCTAATGTGGTATTTCCATATTCGGGAAATTCCAAAGTATATGCCCACGAGGTTGTGGTTCGTCCTTTGGAGGATGGCGGGGTACAATATGTATCCAATCGAATTATACCCTCCGAGGATAATTCTGAGGAAACATGGCATACGCCACGGTTGACGTTAGAAGAATGGGAAGAATTATACGGAGGCGAATAATGGAAGATGTGAAATGGCTGCTTAGAAAATGTGGTCTTCCGATTTTGCTGCTGTTGATTTTCGTAATAGCCGGAGTGGTCTGTTGGGGAGAACTGCATACAGAAAAGCAAAAGGTGGCAGAAGAAGTATGGGAGCCACCTGTAGAAATCGAAAATAGCGAAGCAGAAACAGAAGAAGCCGAGAATGCGGAAACTTCCACAGAGTCAGCATATTGGTTTATTCCGCAAGCCAGTGATGATCTCCTTACAGAAGAGGAGAAGGAGCAACTGCAGAGTACGGTTTTGTCAGCAGCAGAATCGGTCAGAGAAATCTATAAGGATATTGTAATTGCAGATGCACTAAGCTACTCTTCCGGTATTAGTGAATTTACCAAAGAGCAGAGGAAAGCTGTGGTGGAGCAATTGGGCAGAAACGGTCTGGTAAGTGTTGAAGAAGATACTGCTATGCAAAATCATGAAGCAATCGAAGCATTTTATGCAGATTACCTGGATGGACAAGACTCGATGGTTACGGTATTTGAAGTACAGAGAGATGGGCTGATTGGAGCAGTTACCTTTATCTATCGGAAAGGTGAGTTGCAGACCTATTACATAGGAATTCGGTGGAGAGAAGGTGGTATGCCAGAAATACAGGGAACTTCGGTAAGTAATGTGGCTGAGATTAAACTGACCGAAAAAGGATATTTTATCTACGCATATGAATATGTGATTGCACATGCAAGTTTGAGACAGTATTGGAGAATAGAACCGCTACCAGAAGACTGCCAGGAATTAACGGAGAAATACATATCAGGACTAAGTTATGTGAATTACAATCTGCTCGTTACAGATTGGGATAGCAGCAATGTGGAGGACATTCTGATGCCTTGTATGTATGAAGATGTTTATAGGATTTCTACGGGGGAAAATCTGAAAACTGAGGGTTGGAAGATTCCGGCAGAGGAATATGAAAGGATAATGACTACTTATTTTCCGGTATCGGTAGAACAGTTGAGAGAGCATTGTGGATATGATGAGGGCAGCAATAGCTATGAATATGAGATGATTTATGCCAGCCCATACCCACCTTTCGGAGAAGTAGTTGACTATACAAAAAATGCGGATGGAACGATTACACTTATCGTGGATGGAGTATGGCCGGATTATAATTCTGATCTCGCTTTTCGGAATACGGTTGTGGTCCAGCCATTTGAAGACGGAACTTTCAGGTATCTTTCCAATTCTATAGAACAAATAGAGTTGGAACTGCCGCCAATAGCAAAAGCACATTAAATTTGCTTTGAAAGAAAGGATGATATTATGGCATTAAAGAAAAAAAGCATTTTGCTGAGTATGGCATTTCTGATTGGATGCTTCGTATGTGCCTGTGGAAAAGAAGATAGTATTGTGGATGAATCTCTTGTGAAAGATACGGAAGATGTATCTTCCACGGAGGAGATAAAAAGTGCCGAGGAAGAGGCTGCAGAACAATGGGAAAAGGGCTACGACCTTCCGGTAGATGAACAGAAAAGGGAAGAAGCTGAGACTGACTGTAAAAAGCAGATGGAACTTTATCTTGACATTTATGAAACTGCAGATAAAGGGATAGCATCTAATGTTGCTTTGGATGATCAAACGATTTTGGAAATGCAGAGGAAGCTAAAGGATGCAGGATGTCCGGTTACAACAATGGTAACATATTCTAACATGGAGAATTATGAAAGTGTTGACAGTTTTCTGAAAGAATGTATGGAAGGGAAAAGTGGTTCTGCAGTAATTTATGAAGTCCACAACGATGGTGGATTGGGCAGAATGAAATTCATTTTTGATGGAACAGATATGTATGTTGTAAGTGCAAAAGGAATCTGGAATGCTGATAATAAGCCGGGGATTTCATACATTTCCTATACAAGACTAAAAGAGTGGAAATATACAGATAAGGGATGGTTCTGCTACGAGTTGTGTGTGCCGGAGCCACCGGAGGTCAGTGAAATTGTGGATGGAAGCAGCGTGATTAGAATAAAACCTATGACAGAGGAACAGCGAGAGATGTCTGAGCGCCTCGTCTTGGGACTTGGATATCAGGGACAGAACCTTTTGTGTTCCAACTGGAATACGGAAAATATGAGTGAATTGGATTATAACGGAATGTTTGAATATCTGTATGGAATGAAATATGGAGAAAAGTTCAATTCCGAAGATTATCCAAATGGTATTCCAAAAGAAGAATTCGAAAGTCTGATTATGGAATATCTTCCGATAACAGCGGAGCAGATACGAGAGTACGCAGTATTTGACGAGGAAAACCACACATATGATTGGGCTCGATTAGGATGTGGAAATTATGCACCTACTTTCTTTGGAACTTCTTTGCCAGAGGTCACGGATATCAAAGAAAATGATGATGAGACAGTCACGTTAACGGTGGAGGCGGTTTGTGATATGGTTATTTGCGATGATGCAGTCATAACCCATGAACTTACGGTAAGGTTTGCAGAGGATGGCAGTTTTCAGTATTTGGGGAATAAAATCCTAAATGACGGAATTATGCAGATACCCGATTATCAATACCGGATTAAAGAATGATTTGATAATAGAAGTATTTTGTGCTAATCTTACATATGTAAGAGAATGGAGGACACATGAAGAAATAAAGGACAGAGGTTATTATATTGTATTTTCATGGGGAAATGGAAATTCTCTATTGGAAGAATCGAATATACGTGGACACTAAAAAGGAGCAAGATGAATTATGAAATATATTTCCAAAATCAGTAAAATCAGTAGCTTCATATTTTACATATTTCTATTGTGCCAATTATGGCATTTATGCCAATATGGAAGCATTAGAAGTCATTTTTTTGGAGTAGTTATTTGTACAGTAGGTTTTACAGCGGCAGTTATTGTTTGGTTGGTTTCAAGAAGGAAGAAGTTAGAAGAGGATACGGAGAGGATAATTAACGATTGGGGGATTCCTTTTTGAATAGGAATCTCTTAACGTATTTAAGGGAAGGATGGAGTAAAAATGATTATAAAGTCTATTATGACCGATGAAGATAGAAAAGCATTAGAGTATATGCTTTCGTTAGAATATGCTATGCCATATCAATTACTTAAGACAAAATATAATAGAAGGAAAATTATTTATATAATGACACCAGTATTATTTTTGTTATCAATCGGCTGCTATTTTGTAAAGAGTTATCCGATGTTTTATGTGGGAATGGGGATTTCTATTATTGCATTGATTTGGATTATTTGGTTTCAATCTAAGGGAAAAAAATTTGAAAATAATGTCCATGAATTTGTATGGAATAAATCAAGATATAACAAAGTGGAAATTGATATTCAGGGAATAAAATTAGAAGATAAAAAGATCTGTGAACTTAAAGAAATAGATAGAGTCTTTTTGTACAAAGGTTTTTTCTTTCTCATAACGAATGAAAAGAAGTTACTTGTACTAAAAACAGTAGGTGTAGAGACAGAAGAACTTATTAAGATTATTAAAGAAGCTGATATCTTATTTGAAAAAAGAGAAGAACCATTTAATATTTATGAATATTGCAAAAAGTAGTAATTAAAAAAAGAAAAAACATGTCCCTTTTCGGAATTGTGTTCCCGCTCTCCATCAATGTATAAATATAAATTTGTAATTGTGTCTGCATGACAAGGAGGCTTTCAGATGAAAGATATTTTAAAGCATTATTCTAAGTATATACTCTTAGATACACTTGTAGCCGCTACGTTATTTGCAGGTGCTCACGGCATATTATCGCTTTTCCATCTGAAGTTTATAGAATGGTTTTATTATGCGGTAATCGGAATCATAACAATAGGAATATTGTTGGGCATATTTCAATTATTGCTAAAAATACGAAAGAACTATGTGAAATATGTAGCAATATGTGTTGAAGCCATTTGTCTCATACCTTTGACTTATATTTGCATTTTAATATTTGCTTTTACTTATAAACCGATGCATATAGTTGAAAAAGACGGAATAAAATGTGTTGCCTATGTGAGAGCCTTTCTGCGGGTATATGTTGATTATTATGAATACAGAAATCCACTTATTACAGGTGATGAAGTACTTTTTACTGATTACTTTGGAAAAGGCGGATTTGATCCATTTGTTGATGGTTACGAATATGATAGTATGATAGAAGAAAATGCTGCAATGGATGATACTACTGAAATAACTGATGATTCAGAAGACGAGAGAATAGATAATGAAAATATATTTTCTCAACAGAAGAAGGAGGATGACACAGCAATAGATACAGACAGTGACGGCTATCCTATGACAGAAGAATTTCAGTCCTATAAGAAGGAACTAACAGCTGTTGCAACTTATATCAGAAATACCGAGTCATACCAAGGAGTAAAGGCTGGGGATGAACTCAGCGAGTTTCTGGCATATAATATTTCGGCTAAGGGATATCCTTACGTTAATATTGCGGAGCAAGTATACGAGCAAGATGGTATTTCAACTATAGCAACGCATTACATTATTATTAATGAATCTTATGTTGAAAATGGTTCAAGAGAATATGTTTATCAAATTAAATTCAAAGACAAATCCGGTAATGAAGTAGCTTCCACCAAGGTTGTGGATTTCTATCTAATAGATACTGAGACATTGGAGATTACGGATGAGAAAACAAATGATTGGCATTAATTCGGGAAAGCACCCGATGATGTACAGAAAGCTGTAATTTAACAACTCACTTTTCCGAAAAGGGAGAAAAACATTTAATATTTATAAGCCTCGAAAAAACGAGTAAAAGTTAATTCTACAGTTAACCTTTACTCGTTTTTGTTATTTCTGTGATACCCAGATATTCATGTCTGATAAGATAGACATGGTTATTTCAGTTGCGTTGCCGCCAGTAGCATCGCTGTCTGCACTAATGTTGGTGGCAAAAAAGTATGTATTATCTGCAGTTTCGATATAACCGATGAACCATCCGTTTACATCCTGTCCATTCACACGGCCAGTTCCGGTCTTTCCGTAGAATGTTCCGGCATCGGAAGCTGAAAGGCAGATGGCATCTTTTACTGCATTGATATTTTCAGGGGCGAAGCCGAAACTGTTATTCTGCAGCTTGGTTAAAAGTTCGACCTGTTCTATTGGAGAGATTTCCAAGGAGGATTCCATCCAATAAGAGGAGAAATCGCCACTCATGTTTTCGTTACCATATCCGATTTCTTGAACATAGCTGTAAACGTCAGAGGTTCCAAGCTGTTCGTCTACTGCTTGAAAATACCAATTCACAGAGGAGTTCATTGCAGACTGTAAGGTCTGATCTGCGTTCCATGCTTCAAATGGATAGGTTTCTCCATTCCATGCAATGAACGAATTTTCCGGTGTAATGACGCCTTCTTCCAATCCGAACAAAGCATCGTATATCTTGTAGGTGGAGTTTGGAGCAACCCGTAAGGTGGCATGCTCCATGTCATGTATACTCCATGCATCGTTTTCCAAATCGTATAAAACAAAGCTGCCTTCGTATTCTCCGAAGTATGTGGAGAGGTCTACATAGGAAATATTCTCAGAAGAGGAATCCCATTGGTAGTGGCTTCCATCTGCTGCGTATGTAGAAATAAAAGGTGCGAATCCAAGGAGAAGGACAGCAGTCAACATGAATGCAGTCATACCTTTTACTCTTTTTATAAATGTCGGCTTCTCATAAGATGCAATGTTGATAATTCTCCGTTTCATCTGCTTCATGTTTCCACCAAGACCGGCGGCAAACGGAAATGGAGTAAGTGAAATCTTTTCCGCAAAATTGATCAGTGTATTACCATAATCTGCATAATCATCCTCCTCAAGCATCTTTAAAACAGAGGTGTCACAGGCAACCTCTCTGTCATTACGCATTTCTTTCAGAGCATACCAGACAAGAGGATTGAACCAATATATTACTCCGGCAAAGTTCATTAGATAGTTGGCAATAGCATCTTTGTGCTTATAGTGCTGTAGCTCGTGTAACAGCATGTATCGCATGTCCGATTCGTTATAATCTGAGATGAGATGAATCGGCAGATAAATACAAGGTTTCAAAAGCCCCACAATAATCGGAGATTTCAAAAATGCAGTACTGTAAACATGGAGATTTCTGTTAATTCCCATTTCTTTCATACATCGATGATATAGTTTTCGGACTTCCGGGTTCTGAAGGGGAAGTGCAGATTTTTTCAAGTTCTGTAAGCGGATAGAGGACTTGATTACCAATATAATCATTGCAAGGATGCCTACAAGCCATATTCCAAATAGTATGTATCCGATGCTGGATGGAGTCTCACTATTTACCGAAAGGGCAAAGTCATTCATCCAGTCTGCATTTCCGGCTGGATTGATCCCAACAGCTTCTCCTATGGCGGTTCTGGTGCCAGAAGTAGGAGAACTTTTCAGGCTACTGAGCCACGAGAGAATTTGCGGAAACCCAATTAAACGGAACGGTATAAAAGGAACTACCAACAATCCAAGTAGCAGGAACCACAGATTATACTGCATCCGGCTGGATAGGTTGCCTTTGAATATCCGCTTGGCTATCAAAAGAATTCCGATGATACCGCTGATAAATACATTGCATATTAAAAAGCGTATCATAAAATCAGCCATGTTAATTACCTCCTTTTTTTGACCTCTTGGAAAGAAGAGAGCGGAGAGTGTCTATTTCCGTTTCGGACAGTCTGTCATTTTCTATATATGCAGACAGCATGGCAGTGATGTCTCCATCGTAGTATCGTTCTAGAAAAGAGTTACTTTCCTGACCGATGTATTCACTTTCTTTCACAACTGGAGTGTAAACAAACACCCGACTTTGTTTTTCATAAGTCAGAACGCCCTTGTTCACTAGACGTTTAATTAGAGTTTGTATTGTTTTTGGACTCCAGCTCGTAGTCTGTAATAATTTATCAGTTATTTCATTGGTGCTGATCGGCGCATGTTTCCATACGATTTTCATAACTTCAAATTCAGCTTCAGAAATCTGTGGTAAATCGCTCATTTCAAATCCCTCCTTAAATCTTACGGCTGTAATAAAAATATTATAGATGTTATTTGTGTAGTTGTCAATTTAAGAGAAAATAGATTGACTTGAAATCTTACTTATGTAATAATTCAAATATTACATAAGTAAGAATTAAAAAAAGGAGTGGAATCAGGATGATTGAAATTGTAAATAAAGTGCTTTGAAAATAAGAAAACCAATAGAGTCACAAGGAGTCTATTGGCATTCTTACAGAGTTGGATGGTCTTGCTTGTGCAGCAGATCAAGCAGATAACGAACCATAGGCAATAAATCCGCAGCCTCCTGTTCCGTGCAGTCATTCAGCAGGGTCAGGAGTTTTTGGAGATTTGGATGTTGGTTTGCGTTGGCTGGGTAGAAAATCTTATCGGCGGGTATCTTCAGATATGTAATCAAAGGATACAGCTTATCATATTTGGGGTTACCACGTCCGGCTTCAATATTTAGTATGGTGCGGGTATCCATATTAAGAGTTTCAGCCAGCTTTTCTTGTGAAAGTCCGAGTTCGGTACGGGCTTCACGCACTGCAATGGCAAGAATTTGTTTTATGTCATGCATTATAATTCACCTCGATAGTAGTTTACAATACCTATTAAAACGAGTGAATTGCAATAGAATACAGTGTAGATATGGAGCGTAATACATGGATGTAAAGTATGGGAAAATACATAGAAAAAGAATAGTGAAAAGTTTTGAGATAGCAGCATATTACACACTAAGGTGTATCGCAAAGAAGTATAAAACTTCAACGCGATACACCTTTTTTGTGGGGAAATCAGAGCGTTGTAAAGTCTTTTTCCGGTTTGTGGTTTGTGGTCTGTTCCTGTCCCGGAGTCCGGTCAAGATACTGGTTCAGATTATCCAGTTTTCGGTTGAGAGCCTGTATGTCTTTTTCAGCAGATTTATAGGTTTTCTGCAAGGCTTCTTTCTTGGCATACAGAGCATTGTAATCATTACGAAACTTATCAATATCAAAATGTTTTAAGCTGATTCCAAAGCGTTTCAGCATATTTTCTGCACCGTCATGGAGCAGGAGTTCTGTTTCATGGTGGCGGAGATAAGCGTCAGGGTCTTTCGATTTCCGGTAACGGATGTGATAGATATGATTGCTCTGATATTGTTCAGCGTATTTCAATATCTGTCCTAAATCCTTTAGCTGACGTTCTGTTTCCACAAGACTGTTCCGTGCGGTTTTTGCAAGAACAGACTTACTTTCAATCTGTTTTTCAAGCTCGATGATAGAACCTGCTTTACTGTAACTGCTGGCAGCGATTTTGAGATTTTCAATCGCTGCCCAATGCTGCAGACCGGGGCTTTGCGTGAACTTTTCTTCCGAGGTGTCAATGAGCGTTCGGGAAGAATAATCCTTGATAAGAGGTTTCTTTCGGGCAGGGAATGGGACACGTTTTTGTGTCTGTGCTAAAGCCTTTGTTTCTACCCGTTCCTTAATCCGTTCTTTGGTGTATTCTGCACCCAAAGACTTTAAGCTGCCACGGACAAAATGCTCCCGGTCAAGGGGGCGGAAGGAAATGTACTTTAAGGCGTTTCCTCCAATGGTTTCGCCTTTGATTTCATAACCTTTTGCCCGTATCAGCTCCATGCACTGTTCATATGTATCAGCGTTTTGAATTGCTTCATCAATGTCCTGCTTGAGCTTGATTTTCCACGAGGTGCCATTTCTGCCGGATGTCCATTCTTTATAACTTTTACCACGCTGGTTTGTGGGAGAAATGACGGATAACTGATGCTTGGAACACAGCTCATCATTCAGGCGGCGAATGTGGTAGTAGGTCTGTTTACAGTCATGATATTTTTCGTGATTCACATTATCTGCGGCACAGAAAATGATGTGGTTGTGAACGTGACCTTTATCAATATGAGTGGAAACGATATAAGAAAATTTCCCCTCTAACAGCTTGTTGGCAAGCTCCACACCGATCTGATGTGCTTCCTTATAAGATACCTCTCCCGGAGCGAAAGCCTGTATCAGATGAAAGGCTTTGTTGGGGTCTGCCTGATTTGTTTTTGACAGAGCAAATTTGAAGTCAAAGGCAGCGGTTTCAGGACTGCATCCGAAGGAAGAAATGAGAATACTTTCATCTGTTTTTTGGGGATTACAGATATAGTTTACTGCCTTATGGACGGTTGCCTGGATAGCATGGATTTTTGTGATTGCCATACCTGTTTCATCAGCTCCTTTACTTCGTTTACATCGGCTTTATAAACATTGCCAGTAGCATTCATCCGCTTGGCAATCTGGTTCAGATTATTGCCGATACGGGCGAGCGTGGTGTTGTATTCCCGCAGGTGTTCGTAGTTTACATCGTAGACATAGCCATACAAAATCAGATGCCGAATAAATGCGGATTTGCTCTTCATGCCGGAGGCTTTCCATTTCTGATCTAAGATGTATTGCTCGTCATCGCTGAGATAGATTTTAAGTTCATTTTGTCTTTCTCGGTTTGCCATTGCAGTATCAGTCCTTTCCTTATTTGTATAAAAGATTTTCAAATATGCCGTAGCCGGCGGTTGTTTTTTGCTTTTAGGGGGACAGGGGGATATGCCCCATGCAAGCCAATTTCTGCAAGTTTTCACTTGGTAGAAACTTGCGGAAATGGTGCCTGTGAGGGAACACAGGCAGTGCTTGCTATTCTTCTGCAAATTACCCGTAGGGAATTTGCGTGTTGCGTGAGTATAGGCGAGCGGTTTGCAACACAGTAGGGCGTTACCGCCCTTGTTATGGATAGCGTTGATAATTCGACTTTGCAGTTGGGCAGAAGCAATAAAAAACTGCCACGGTTCATAAGGGCATGGATTGCCCGTAAAAACTCCATAGCAGTTTGTGTGACTTTTTATGATTTTTGATTCTATCCATAATGATTTTATCAATGGGAAAGGGGAAAGTCAATGGCTGGAGAGAGATAAAAGATTTACAGAGAAATTTAGGGGAATAAGCAAAGATACTGCATATTCTGCATTTAAAATTAGAATTGGAAAACCAGAAGAGAGGGGGTGAAGCATGAATACCGTACATCGTAGAACGGAAATAATCAATATTCTTATTATCAGACGACATACAACAGCGAATGAATTGGCACAGGAATTTGGCGTTTCCATTCGCACGATACAGTATGATATTCAGGCTTTAACTCCGGTTTATCCGATTTATACAAAACAGGGAGAGAACGGAGGAATTTTTATAAGAGAGGATTACAAGCCTTATGCCAATTCGCTGACACCTATGGAAGTAGCTGCCTTGCATGAATTATATGATTGGACGGAGGGCATACATAAAAAAGTTTTATTTCAAGTTCTAAGAAAATATGGACCGGATAAATTACAACTTTGATCTTGTCATTCTGATAAAGCACATAATTTTTACAGAACCGTTCATAGCAGACGGAAGTGTGCTTATGTGCTTTTTAGGCTGACAATTTCAGCTTTGATTTTATCCAAAATGCAGACGATGTCTGCGATTGTACCTTGACAATTTCATAAACCAATGCGTACAGGACGTGTGGAATATGTGGAGCCGCTTTGAGGATACGCCATAAGACACCTGCTTTTGCCTTTGGCAGAGGTGGATACGAAGGAATATTGAAAGCAGATATTGAAGTTAAGGTGTGGAGCGAGAAATATCCGGCATAAATGTGTAGCAGTTACACGGAGGCGTTGATACATATTTTTGATAATGATACTTCCGGCTTAGTCCGGTCAGATAAGATGACGGTGCGATACCGATGTGGGTAGTGTAATGAGCTGCCACCTGTACGGATTTTTTAATATCTTCCAATAAAAGCATATTTGTTTGTTAAGTATGTTTTTATTGGCAGATATGCCATAACCATAGCAAGAGAAAAAGAACACACTTTGAAAAGGTAGGTGGAAGAATGCAGGCAAAAGTGAACACAAAAAATTTTATAAGGTATGACGAGGGTGCGGAGAGGTATTCTATGAGTAAACACAGCTTTATGAAATTGGCACAGGATGCTCGTGCTGTTTATAAAATTAACCGTATCACATTGGTAAACGTGAAGATTTTTGAGGAGTATTTGGAATCTTTTCGGGCGTAGACATGATAAGAAAGAGGAAAACGAATTATTGTATATCAAAAAGCATTTGACTTTTTGATATACAAGTAGTAAAATGAAGTCAGGTTATGAAAGGCAGGTGTTGACGGATGGCAAGAATGGGTAGACCTAAGTTAGAAAATCCGAGAAGTGAAGGTGTATTCATCCGTCTTACAAAAGATGAGCATACAGATATAACAGAGTATGCCAGCTCTCATGATCTGACCATAACACAGACGCTTGTTCAAGGATTTAGAAAGCTGCAAGAGCAGGATAATACCGAGAATGAGTAATGGCATTTGTGACCTCTTTCTTATATTGAGAGGAAGGTGGTACATAATGTCAATGTCGAGAAAAGATTCAAAAGGCAGAGTATTAAGGAAAGGCGAAAGTCAGAGGAAAAACGACGGAAGGTATATCTACCAGTACACCGATTCGACAGGTAAAAGGCGGGTCGTTTATTCAAATGACCTGTTGGAGTTAAGGGAAAAGGAAAAAGAACTTGTTCGCAATCAGTTGGACGGTCTTGAAAGCTATTGCAGTGGAAAGACAACTTTGAACTATGCATTTGACAGGTATATTTCAACGAAGTATGATTTGAAAGAACACACACGGGTAAATTATAAGTATATGTATAACCGTTTTGTCAGAGATACTTTTGGAAAAAGAATCATCAATGATATAAAGTATTCTGATGTGAAATTCTTTTATTGTTCGTTGATGAACATATTGGGGTTACAGGCGAATACATTGGATAATATTCATACGATTCTGCACCCAACCTTTCAGATGGCAGTTAGGGACAATGTGATACGCAATAATCCGGCAAGCGGTGTAATGGCAGAAATCAAAAAGGCGAATGGAAAGAATAAGGGCATAAGACACGCACTTACATTGGAACAGCAGAGAGCATTTTTGAATTATGTATCGAACAGTCCTGTGTATTGCCATTGGTTGCCACTGTTTACAGCACTTTTTGGAACGGGATGTCGCATAGGAGAAATGATAGGGCTGCGTTGGGAAGATTTGGATTATGAGAATAAAACCATTAGTATAAACCATGCGGCTATCTATCGAGTAATGGAGAATGGAAAGAGTGAATTTCATATTTCTTCGCCAAAGACAGAAGCCGGGATTCGTACTATTCCGATGATGCAGGCTGTAGAACAGGCATTTAAGGATGAATACGAAGCACAGAAAGAAACCGGTTTTAATGTGCAAGTGGTTGATGGTATGAGTGGGTTTATCTTTTGCAATAAAGACGGAATTATCCATAAACCCAGCGTAATCAACAGTGCAATCAAAAGAATTTACGAAGCCTACAATGCCGAAGAAATTATTAAGGCAAAACGGGAGAGCAGACGCCCGGTATTGATTCCTCATTTTTCGTGTCATCATATCCGACACACATTTTGCACCAGATTTTGTGAAAATGAAAGAAATCTGAAAGTGATTCAAAGTATTATGGGTCATGCAAATATTGAAACAACGATGGATATTTATGCGGAAGCAACAGATGTGAAGAAAAAGGAAGCAATTAAAGCTCTGGAAAATAATAGTGATATATTTTAGGAAGAAGTCCTTGCAAGGGGACGATTTCCAAGACAAACCTGACATCAAAAAAGTCAGAATACATCAAAATGACATTAGTTTGTTGGATTTTGGTGGACAAATATGGACTGGCGATATATAATGAAAATCGTGTAAAAAAGCGTTTATCAACTTATTTGGACTGTGGTGGATTAGCTTCGGTTATATTCCCGACAATGAAAAGTTTGGATAAATAAATCCAGTATTTATGCGGGTTCCGAAGCTCGTGGTTGACACTTTGACACCAATCTGACACCAAACGATGCAGGAATGAAAACAGAATAATGGAAGCGGTATAGTAATCCGACAAACAAGAGCACCAACAGGTTATGTTTCATCTGCTGGTGCTTTTTTTTTGTGCCTTTGCCGGATTTTTCTCAATTTAGTACGATGTATTATAATAAATAGAAAAGTGGTGAAAAGAGGATATGCTGATGGATACACAGAAACCAGTTTGTCAGATATGCGGTAGTGCGTTGAAATATTATGACAGTGTACTTAGAATTGTTCGTTCTAAAGCCAGAAAAACTGATCATGTAAAGATACCACGCTTTCGATGCCCTCGTTGTGGCGAGATACACCGTAAGCTGCCAGCTGACATTCTTCCATACAAACAATACGAAGCCGAGATTATTCGAGGAGTTATTGAGGGGTTCATTACTTGTGAGACTTACGGCTTTGAGGACTATCCGTGCGAGATGACAATGATTCGATGGAGGGCTTCGCATGAATTACAGATTCTGTTGTGAAAGGAGAGTGAAATTATGAATATTAAAAATCCATATTTAGCAGGACTTATCCCTTGGGTTGGTGTCTGTATTATAGGGATTATTGGAACAGAATACTTAATTACAAAACTTTTAAAGAATTGAGTCCTAACAAGGACTCTTTCTTTTTTTTCTTCTCACAAGCCACCGAGGTTGTTTTTACTATCGCTTATTTCTAACCTAGAATAGATTCCATAAGGATGGCCATCCGTAAATAAGCAAAAGGAGGACAAGCCTATGGGGACAACAATACGTCCGGAGCTGTCTACAAAGAATCCTTATTGGATTGAAAAACATCGGTATTATGAACTGAAGCATTTCTGCCTGCAGTATCCTATCTGGAAGAAAGCCTATGCGTCTTTAAGTGGTCTTGCCACTCGACCAACGGACTTGGCATTGTTCAAGACTTCTAATCTGTTGAGTGATCCAACGGCTAGATGTGCCGTAGCGAGGGCTTATTACTCAGAGCGCATGGAGATGGTTCGGAAAGTTGCCGAGCAAACTGATCCAGTGATAGGAGATTACATTCTCAAAGCAGTCACAGAGGGATGGTCTTATGATATTCTGAAAGCTAGATTAGAAATTCCATGCTGTAAGGATATCTATTATGACTTGTACAGACGATTTTTCTGGTTATTGAATAAGGAGCGACAGTAATATGAAAATTGTAGATAAGGCGATAAAGAAAGTATATCGGTTTAACTGCCCAAATTGTCAGAGCCGGCTAGAAGCAGAAAGCCAGGAATTGGTTGATATCGGTGGGAAGGTCAGCAAGTTTTTCTGTCCAGTTTGCAAAAAGGAACGGTATATCACCTGGTCGGACTTGCGAAAGAAGATTATATACGAGGGAGAAGAAACCTCGTAAGAATTACATCTCCTGTAGTGAAAGGAGAGTGATATTTTATGACATTAAGTAAATACGGAAGGGTGTTTAATTCGTCATGTTATGCTTGGGAGAAAAATCGGCAATTCAATTTGCTATTCTTAAAAGCAGAGCAAGACTATTTTAACGATGTTCTAAGGAATAGAGGATTCGTGTTTTTAAGAGATATTTATGAATTACTCGGATTCCCGATAACAAAAGAAAGCGTTATAGTAGGTTGGGTGTACGAAAAGGATAATCAAATTGGAGACAACTATATTGAGTTCTCTATCGAGGATAACGATGATGAAACAAATCCGGATGTGAAAATTGACTTTAATGTAGATGGAAATATCTTGGATCGAATTGAGGGATTGAGCCGCTAACAACGGCTCTTTCTTTTTTGTCTTCGTATCAAGGACATTGTCTGTTATGGAAACCTATAGCTCACATTTTAGAAGGAGGTAAATAAGATGAGCAAATGGAACGTCAAATTGAAAGACTATGTGAATGAAAATCTACCATCTATACTGTCTGGTGCGGCAGTAGTCGGTGTCATCGTCGCAGTAGGTCTGACAATTGAAGCAACGCTGAAAGCAAAGGACAAGCTTGACAAGATGAAAAACGAGCCATTGACGGATAAGGCTTTGGCTGTCGTTCCTCTGTGTCTGGCTCCTGCGGTAGCTGGTGGGGCTACAGTATGCTGTATCCTTGGCGCCGATCGAGAGAACAAGAAAAGATATTTGGCAATCGCCAGTGCATTGGAGCTCTCGAAGGGGCAGTTCAGCAACTATAAGAAGCAGGTGTCTGAGATTATCGGCAAAGAGAAATCCGACGAGATTGACAAAGAGGCAAAGAACCAAGCGAGTAAGCAGGTAGACGGCAGAACAAGAAAAGGCGTAGAAGAAATTTTAGATTTGGTGACTGGGATACGGTTTGTATCAAGCCAGGTGGCAATTTTGAAAGCACAATCCAGAATCAACTCAATGGCTCTTTTGGATGGATCGGCACGATTGAGTGATTTCTACGAATATCTTGGAGTAGAGACCGATGTTATACCTGAGATCGCTGATAAGATTCGATGGTCTGCAAGCAAAGGAATCGACCAGATGAATATCGAGTTTGGTGGCCTGGTAACAGACAATGGCGAAATGCTTATGACGATCGACTATGAATATGACATCGACAATGAGCACTGAGATAGTAAGAGGAAGACCTGAAACATGGTCTTTCTTTTATTCTAGCTTAGAACGACAGTACGGAGGTTACCGGAAAAAGTGCTATTTTGATATTTGAAAAAATTCCCGGAAGAAAATTTTGAAAAACATTTTTGAAAGGAGGGGTAACTATGTGGATAATCATTATGTTCGTAATTGGAGTTCTATTCGGAGTTATGGCGACAATTGCTTATTATCGGAGAAAGCGTGTCGGAACACTTCGAATTGATACTTCAGATCCTTCGGACGGTGCTTATTTTTTCCTGGAGATAGAATCCGGAAAAGCCAAAACCATACCAAATCAGAAAACTATTGTGCTGTCAGTAAATACTCAAAATTACATTTCGCAAGGATAACAGCTGCTTTTATGGAAACTGGCGTATCCAACAACTAAGAAAGGAGATAAAACGAAAATGAATGAAGAACTTATATTAATGTTGGACGAGGAAATTAAAGCCGAAATTGAGGGATTGAAATCTCTTGCAGAAGGGAGTAAAGAGTATTCGGACGCAGTCGATAACTTGACGAAGCTTTACAAACTGAGAATCGAAGATTCAAAAGCAGCTATGGACTACAACAAGGAGATTGATAACGACCAGTTCCGTCGTGATCAGATGGAAAAGGATGAGCAATCTCGGAAAGAGCAGTTAGCAGAGCAGCGAATCGATCGGTATGTCAGAATTGGTATCGCAGCGGCTGAGTTGATGATTCCGATTATGTTTTACAATATCTGGATGAGAAAGGGATTCAAGTTTGAGGAAACCGGCTCGTTCACAAGTACGACATTTAAGGGTTTAATCAATCGTTTTAGACCGACGAGGAAGTAAACAAGAGTATTCCAAAGGCGGAAGGGCGTGTAATTTACAGCGTCTTTTCGTCTTTTCTACATCTTCTGTAATGAAAGGATGGTGTACAATATGGAAATCAGGTGTATAGAAACGACAAGGAAAATCCTAGAGGATGAAATCCTGAAAGCAAAACGAATGGTTGCTTATACAGCAGAATTCGAGGATAAGACAGCTTCAGGTCGCTGGAAAATGGCTGTTTTTCAATTGGAGTGTCTGTATAAAAAGCTAGATACGGCTTTCGGATTGATTCAGAAAGGTGCTTCTGATGAAAAGATTGAAGACTTGTTAGACATTTTGGACAAGAAACTTTTTATGGAAGGGCCTTAACATGGCCTTTTCATTTTTCTCGCAATATCAGCATATCGTATTATGGAGATGAAGGCTTTTATCTCTTAACTTAACAATCAAAATGGTGTATGATTTGCTTATACACCGTCTAGTTATGAAAGGAGATAAGAATTATGAGCCAAATTATTAAACCGGAGGGTATCGAATTGCGTAGATACCTGAATGAAGGATATGCGATTTGCAACAAATGTGGAGCAATTATGGACAGAAAAGAAGGTCCGAATGGCAGAGATGATATTTATGCCTGCCCATCATGCGGATGGAAAGTAGACGTGATGGATTATGAGTATGAAGAAGACGAGGAAGAAGAATGGACAGAAGAGATACTCAAGGCATATGACGGAGATGTTCCGCCTGCCGGCTGTAGGGCTTGTGGAGGTCCTTATCCACAGTGCAAAACGTCATGTAAATTATTTGACGATTAATTTTGGGGGAGAGGGTCCTGACGAGGACTCTTTCTCTTGCATTTTTTGGAGAATACGATGAGATACTATTCTGAAAAACCTAAAATGCCAAGAACCGTCTTTGGCAGGCGATATGTTTGTAATCATCCGGTTTATGATAGCTGTACATTATTTGAAATTGGCAAGAAAGGGCTTGCTGTTATTCAGCAGCGTTTTGATAAACAAACTAAACGAACCTGGTGGGGCGAAATCGAACCATGGATTACAAACTCTTTATATTTGCATCCGCAGTTTTTGAATTATTTTGAAGAGCGTTCCGGAGAGTGTACGGACGATGGTTTGTATCCAACAGTAACAGTCAGGCAAATTATGTGGGCGCTTAAAATAAAACCTTTGAAAAGGGAACGATGGGAAACGGTCTTTGACAGAAGAGAAATATAGCCGCAAGATATACAACCCCTTTAATGAAACACATTTTAATGAAGGAGGTTGTAACGATGTATTTAGGAGAAATGAGTGAAAGAGAGCTTCAAAACAAAATTCAGTACTTTGAGGATTTATTGCTCAGGAGTAAGAATTTTAATGAACAGTTGAAATTTCACGATATGCTGACAAAAATGCGTAAACAAGCGTCATTAGTAAAAATGAATCAGATGAAGAGAGGGTCCTGTTAAACCAGGGCTCTTTTCTTTTTCTTCGCTATTTTTACAGCTCCTTTTATGAAAACCATTATATTGAAAGGAGTTAAAAGAATGGACGAAATGAATATAGTATCGAAATTCACAACAATGATGATTTCAAAAATTGCAAGGAAAGTTTTACGAAAGAAGCTCGGATATGATGTAGATATTCAGCTAAATGAGATAAAGACTACCATTGCAGATGGAAAGACTCACGTTCATGTGGATCTTGATGCAGAACTCAGCAAGGAAGAACTTTTAAAGATTCTAAAAAATATTGGTTTGGATTGAGAAGATGGACTCGTGCTTCGGCATGGGTCCTTTTCTTTTATATTTCGCATTTTCTACAAGCCGCTTTATGAAGAGAATGATTAGCTCGGTTGGTAGAGCACCGGTAAGATTCGGGGGTCATGGGTTCGAGTCCCATATCATTTTCTTTTCTGTTATTTTTAAAATTTGCTAAAAAACGAAAGGAGAAAACAAAAATGAGCAAATTTACAACAACATTACGACGATCTTCTCCAACTATCCTAACTTGTCTAGGGGTAGTCGGAGTGATCGGAACGGCTGTTATGGCTGTTCGAGAAACACCAAAAGCTTTGCGGCTTATCAAAGCAAAGAAAGATGAACTGGAAAAAGATAAGCTGACGCCCGTAGAACTTGTACAGACGACATGGCAGTGTTATATTCCGTCTGCCTTGATAGGAGTTGGCACGATTACCTGTATTATGGGCATTCGAGTCATGGATAAGCGTAATCAGGCAGCTTTGACAAGCGCTTATGCTATGTTAAATGAATCCTATAAGCAGTATCGGCAGGCAGCCAAACGGGTTTATGGTGAGGATGCGGATAACCGTATTCATGCTGAGATGGCTAAGGATGCACAAGTAGCCAGTTATGACTGGGGCTATCAAGTCTATAACATGGATATGGATCCGGAAAGTGAACACTTACTCTTTTACGATCTGGCATCCAAAAAGTATTTCAACACCACAATGGCGGCGGTTTTAAATGCTCAGTATCATGTAAATCGTAATCTGTCCGTAAGAGGCGATTGCTCGTTAAACGAATACTTATCGTTTCTCGGTCTTGACGGGGTTGATCATGGAGATGATATCGGCTGGGACATCAGTTATATGGTGGAGGAGTGCGATGCTTACTGGTTGGATTTCGATAATCAGAAGACAACTCTGGAAGATGGGCTGGAATGTATCGTAATTGACACCATGGCACTGAATAAATTTGAGTAATCGCAGAATCTACAGGCAGTATTATGAAAGGAGGTAAACGCTTTATGAAGTCGAAAACTAACATGATTAAAGTTCTTGGACTGGTTACCACTGTGATAGGAATGGCAGCATCGCTGTTATCTGACTGGGTGAGTGAGCAGAAGATGAACGAAAGGATTGATGAAAAAGTCAATGAAGCACTTGCCAAAAGAGATGAAGAAGAAAATGAGGAGTCCTAGACCGGGACTCTTCTTTTTTCTTTGTTTCGAGGAGGTCTAAATGGACGAACGAGCAATATTTGCCATTAAGGAGTACATGTATGATCTTTTCGAGCCTGGCAGAAATTGGCCAAAGTATGAATTTCAGAAACGAAGCTATGCAAGATGGGCTACAGCAGAGATTTTACGATGTATTCAGAAGCAACCGAACAGACCATCGATGGAGGTGGTAAAAGACTTTGTCCGTAAAACAGACGAGTATTCCGGTATCGACCACGATGATCGGAATGACAGCTTTATATTCTATGTTGCGCATGACGTAGCTACAGATATCTTAGATATTTTGAGAGCTATGAATTAAATGCATGCAAATGAAAGGAGAAAACAAAATGGAAAGAATCAATGTTATGCGGATGTATGAAAAGGAAGTATGCGACATTCAGCTCGGGGACAAGATTCTTGTTCCTTTGGAAAAATTTGGGGAGTTCACCGCAACAGCACATAAGATTACGGACAAAGGTGTGCTGTTTATATTTGATGATTATGTCGCCAGGCATCAGATGAACAGCCGCGATACCAATAAGGGTGGCTTCGAGAAGTCTGATCTTAAAAAGTGGCTCGATACGGTTCTGTTTGAAGCGTTTCCAGATTGGCTGAAAGGAAGAATTGAGAAGCTTTCAATACCAACAGTTGGTGAATTGTTCGGTCATGAAGATGAAGAGGAATGGGATAATGAATTTTCTGAATCGGATACGGACGAGCAGTTACCTCTGATGAAAGATCGTAGAAATCAAGTTGCTTATTCTGACAACGATCTTAGCTGGGGTTGGCTTCGAAATGCTATGAAAAAGGAAACGTCTACGGCTCATTTCGCTAGTGTGAACTATTATGGCTTTGCGGGCTGCACCGGCGCTTCGTTCCCTAATGGAGTTCGGCCTGAATTTTGGTTGGTTAAGTAAACAATTCAAACTATATATTTGCAACTTTTGAAAGGAGAAAAATTATGTTAAATATTGAAATGAAAGTAAAGAACTACGAGATCGGAGATCAGATTTCTATTAAACTTCCCAAATATGGAGAATTTACTGCCACAGCAGAAAAAGTGGAAGCAAATAGAGTTCTGTTTATATTTGACCAGGTTGTAACTCGCCGGCAGATGAACGGTAGTGACACCAATGATGGTGGCTTCAAAGAAACAGAGTTGTATCGTTGGCTGCAGGATGAATTATTGCCGTTATTTCCCGAGGAATTAAAGAATTACATTGGCGAACTGACTATTCCGACGATTGGTCAGATTGTTGGACATACGGATGAGTGGGACAACGAGCACATGGAATCTGATGAGGATGAGCAGTTACCTTTGATGAGAGATGTAAAACATCGAATTGCAGCTCTCGATAATGAGATAGTTTGTTACTGGCTGCAGAATGCTTCAAAAAGCAGCTGGTCTGCGGCTTCTTTCGCTATTGTGGACTCCTATGGCTATGCGGCCTACGACGGCGCTTCGAACTCTTTTGGGGTTCGTCCGGCTTTTTGGTTAGGGAAGAACGACGGTGGCCTTGTGCCCCGGAGCGACATGGCTGCTAAAAGTAGTCCCTCTGATGATTCCGTAGAATCTTTGAAAGAGGAAATAAAGTCTAAAACTGAGGAAATCGCTCTTTTACACAGTAAGATCAAAAAGTTGGAAACAACTGAAATGGGGAAGAAAGCTGGAGAGGAAATCAAGGCAACTATGGACGGTTTTGTATCCGCTGGATTCACTGAAGATCAGGCATTTCAGCTTGTTATTCTTTCTATCTTGCCATCTATGTTTGGGAGGTAATACCACATGAAGAAACCAAATTTATCGAAAGCTCTTAAATCGATTCGGATATCCGCTCAGAAACACAGTCCGGAGATTCTTACCGGGGTTGGTATAGCTGGAATGGTCGTTACAACGGTTATGGCGGTTCGGGCAACTCCGAAAGCACTGATTCTTATCGAAGAGAAGAAAGAGGAGCTTCAGGAAGAAAAACTGGCGCCTGTAGAGACCATTAAAACGACTTGGATTTGTTATATTCCAGCTGCGGTCACAGGAACGATATCGATTGCCTGCTTAATTGGTGCCAGTTCTGTCAATATGAGGCGCAGAGCGGCGTTGGTTACGGCGTATACGCTTTCTGAATCTGCATTGAAGGAATATCAGGAAAAAGTCGTTGAGGCAATCGGTGAAAAGAAAGAGCAGGCGATTCGTGATTCTATTGCGAAGGATAAGGTTACGAAAAATCCGGTTAGTAATCACGAAGTAATTATCACCGAAAAGGGAAATACGCTCTGCTATGATACCTTGTCCGGGCGATATTTTAAATCTGATAGGGATAAGATTGATAAGGCTATCAACGAATTGAACCGTAGAATGCGTGATGAGATGTATATATCTTTGAACGATTTCTATTATGAGATTGGGTTGAATTCTATCGATCTTGGTGATTTGCTTGGCTGGAATATTGATAACGGGTATATAGAACCCACATTCAGTTATCAAGGAGCGGATGACGGAACTCCCTGCTTGGCGATCAGTTATCTGGTTGAGCCCCGGTATGATTATCGTGGGCTCTAAGATAACTCGCAAAAATTACAAGCACTCTAATGGAAGAATTATCCACTAAATCCATATTATTGAAAGGAGATAAAAAAAATGGAAGCGAACGAAATCATGAGAAACGAAGAGGTTACTGAGGCGGTTGAGACGGCTACAGAGGAAATCGTATCTAAGAGTTCTGGAAGCAAATTCAAGACGGCAGCTATTGGTGGCTTGACAGTATTGATCGGCGGTTTAGTCGTACAGTACGTTGTCATCCCGACAGTAGTAAAGATCAAGAATAAGAGACGGAATTCGGGTGCAGATTTCGAAGAGCTGCCCGTCGCCGGCAACGAAGAGGTCAATGGTTCGGACGAGGACAAAGACGAAGAATAAAAATGGAAGGAAATTCTTAACGGAAGGAGAGTGTCTGTAACAAGGCACTTTCCTTTTTCTATTTCTTTTCCAGGAAGGAGAAATTTATGAACCAGTATAGTTATAGTGGTCCAGTTATGGAGTTTGACCGATGTGTTTCTGATAACTGGAAAGGTACTACTTACGCCGTATCTGAAAAGAAAGCAAAAAGCAATCTGGCGTATCAATTTAAAAAGCAAAATAATCGAATTGCTGCGACAAGGATTTCCCTTCCTGGGAAATTAAAGCAGGTTTGAAAGGAGAAAACAAAATGAGTAGAGATGATTATGATTGGATTTTAGGATTTGGAATGATGGTGGCTGGTTTGATCGGTCTTGGATATGGTATTGGCGTTCATTGTAAAATGAGAAAGCTTTGCGAGAAACTGGATACGACTATCGAGAACCTTTCAAATGATGTTCCAATTGATATTCCGAAAGAAGTAATCAATCAGGCCGTTGAAATGGCGGCGGAACGGGTGGCCCAGAAAGCAGTTAATGATGCCACTTCAACGGTAATTAAGCAGATCCATGAAGATATCCATGATCAAGTATCGGCAGCGGTGTCAAATGAACGAAATACCATCGGAAAAGAAGTAACCAATAAGATTGCTGAAAGGGTTGAAAAGATCGATGAGAATAGTCTTCGTCGGGAAGTCGTAGAAAAAGCAAGAGAACAGATCGCAGAAAAATTTGACAGCAAATTAGATGACCTGTTGGACGATTTCAACACAAATTTGAATAACGTATCTAAGATTTACAGTTCGATTGCACATTCGATGGCTGGTAATAAAGAAACAATGTTCAGAGTTGTGTAAAGGAAAGGAGAACACGAATGGAAGAATACGGACCAAATTCCTATAAGTCAAAAGAAGAGAAAAAAGAAGCAGCGAACGTTCCTGAGAAAAAGGTTGGTAAAGTTATTGCCGGATCTGCAAAATCCAAAAAGAAAGGCGAAATGCAGAAATTTGCTGACGTATTTATTTCAGAAGATGTTGGCAATGTGAAATCTTATATTTTCATGGAGGTCATCGTTCCCGCCATAAAAAAGGCAATTTCAGATGTTGTGACAAATGGAATTGATATGATTCTGTATGGCGAGTCTGGAAGAAGCAGAAAAAATGCTACAACGACCAAAGTATCCTATGGAAAATATTATAACAGTCCTGAACCGAGGCGGACACAGCCGAGAACTGGCTTTGATTATGATGATGTTATATTTGAGAATCGTGGTGATGCCGAGTCCGTTCTCGATGCTATGAATGAAATCATCAGCCAGTATGGAGTAGTCAGCATAGGTGATTTGTATGATCTTGCCGATGTCTCAACGGATAACTTTACTGTGAATAAGTACGGCTGGACAGATATCAGCGGATGCAAAGCAGTTCGTGTTCGTGAAGGATATATTCTCAAATTGCCGAAAGCAACACCAATTTAATTAGTGAAGGAGGAATAACGACATGGATGCTTTGAAAAGAGATGAGATCTTAGAAACGGCAAAGTCTATTATTAACGGCGAACGGGAGGGTACATACGGGAAAGCAGAAGATAGTTTTAAGACGATCGCTGCTTTGTGGAGTGGATATCTGAATCGAGATATTTCTTCCATCGATGTAGCGAATCTTATGATTCTTATGAAGGTCGCTCGTAATTGTACCGGCGTTTACAAAGAAGATAACTGGATTGATATTTGCGGTTATGCCGCATTAGGCGGAGAAATTCAAGAAAAGGAGAATAAATAATCATGAAAAAAGAAGAAATCATGAATAAGGTCAGTGGGGCTTTTGGAAAAGTCGGCTTTAAGCTGCAGAAGCACAGCCCTGAAATTCTGATGGTGGTTGGTGTTGTTGGAGCAGTCGCAAGTGCAGTTGTTGCTTGCAAGGCTACTCTGAAAGTAGAAGAGATCGTGGATGATACAAAAGAAAAGATGGACAAAATCCACGAGTCTGAGGAAAAAGGATGCACCGCTATGGGCATGGATTATTCCAAGGAAGATGCCAGGAAAGACACAACGATTGTCTATGTTCAGACCGGAATTAAACTTGCTAAGTTGTATGCTCCGGCAGTTGCTATGGGTGCTCTGTCTCTCACAAGTATTCTTGCATCCAATAACATTCTGAAGAAGAGAAATGTTGCTATTGCGGCAGCGTACACAGCGGTTGACAAGAGCTTTAAGGATTATCGAGCGCGTGTTATTGAGCGTTTTGGGCAGGAAGTTGACAAAGAGCTTCGTTATAACCTCAAAGCAGAAAAGACAACTGAGACGGTAGTTGACGAGGAAACTGGAGAGAAGAAAAAGGTCAAGAAGACCAATTTTGTTGTGAATCCGTCGGATATCAGCGGTTATGCTCGTTTCTTCGAGAAGTATACGACTGATGAAGAAGGCAATAGTGTCCTGAATCCTCATTGGGAACCGAATAACGAGTACAATCTCATGTTCATCAAGGCACAGGAAAATTATGCAAACGATCTTCTGAAAGCAAAGAAGCGTCTTTTCCTGAATGAGGTATATGAGATGCTTGGTCTGCCGGTGACAAAAGCTGGTCAGGTTGTTGGATGGGTGTATGATCCAGAGAATCCAATCGGGGATAATTATGTGGATTTCGGTCTTTACAAAGATAATCTGAGTTATTCAGATTTTGCAAATGGCATGGATCCAGCAATTCTTCTCGATTTCAATGTAGATGGAAATATTTGGGAACTGATGTGAAGAGATGGCCTCAATGGGGCTGGCTCTGGAAATCCATATCGTACAATGGCAGATTACCCTTGGTTAGGTTTCAGAGAACTGAGGGTAATCTAATCACTGATTAATAAGAAAGGAGTTTTGACTTATGACTAACCTTATGATGGCACTTATATCTTATACGTTTGCGGCTATGGCCGGTATTTGCTTTGTAGGTGGGGTATCCCTTTTGTCTGACAGGAAGGGAAGGTAAAACATTATGGATGAGATCGAACGTACCCTATCAGTATTGGACTATGTACTGGATACTCCCCGAAAACGGCATATTGCAGGAGGAATCTTGTTAAGTTTGTCTATGCTCTTCACGGGACTTGCCTTAACCGTGATGACCATACGAAATGAGGACTATTCAGAGGAAGGAGAAGACGATGAGTAAAGTAACTGGTTTATTTATATTTGTTCTTGGAGCTGCCGTAGGCTCGGCGGTGACATGGCAATATGCAAAAAATTTTTATGAGCAGCGTGCGCAAGAGGAGATCGACTCGGTCAAGGAGACCTATGGAAAGAAAGTAGCGCCGGTTCAGGTAGAAGCGGATACGGCTGAAAAGGAAGCTGCAACTGTAGTGGACGGAGTCGATGACAAACCGGATATTCTTCACTATGCCGAGATTCTGAAGAATGAACAGTATACTACGGACAATGAATCCACTACTGCCGAGAATAAGCCTTATGTCATATCGCCGGATGAGTTTGGCGAATTTGAGGAGTATGATCGGATCAGCCTTACTTACTATGCGGATCAGGTTCTTGCGGACGAGAACGACGATAAGATCAAAGATGTGGACGAGGTCATTGGTGTTGAATCTTTGACACATTTCGGAGAGTTTGAGGACGATTCCGTGTTTGTAAGGAATGATCGGCTGAAGTGTGACTATGAAATTCTTATGGATAGCAGAACCTATTCTGAGGTTTTAAAGCAGAAGCCACATCAGAAGGAGGACTAAATGACAAAAAGCGAGCTGAATAACAGATATTTTAACTGGATGTGCCAGCTCGTATCGGTGCGACGATATTCCAAAGGTCGTTCTTATGTCAGACTTTTAAGATTTCTTCACAAAACTGATTTTTATTACACAATCCCTATGGACGGAAATCGAGAAGCAGACGGGATCGACCTTCGATATCGTTTTGGTTATGAAAATTCATACGATGAATCTATGATAGCGGCTTATCTGGACGACAGGCCGTGTAGTGTGTTGGAAATGATGATCGCCCTTGCTATTCGATGCGAGGAAAACATTATGGACGATCCTGATATCGGTGATCGAACTGGTCAATGGTTTTGGAGCATGATTGAAAACCTTGGTCTATCTGATATGGACGATGCCGAGTACGACGAGCTATATGTTCACAGGATTGTTAAACGATTTCTGGATCGGGGTTATAAAAAGAATGGCGAGGGCGGTTTATTCACAATTCATCACTCTGCCGGCCGAGATCTGCGGAACGTAGAAATCTGGTATCAAATGTGCTGGTACTTAGATGAGCTTGTATGAATCGCGGAGGTATAAAATGGTACATCAAAAAGTGTTCGAAGTGTTTGACGCATATTTTCCGAATTATAGTGGAGAAAATGCGGAGGCATGGTTTGCAAATGGAAAGAACAGTATCCGTGTCCGACTGAAGAATCAACAAGAATTAGTATTTACCTATCAAGGCAAATCCGACTGGAAACTCGAAACAGTTAAATGCTTCCTCGATAGTAAGAAAGGAGAAAAACGATGAGTGAACGTAATGCGTATATTATCAACCATAATTTTGAGTTGATATTTCGAAGGCTTAATCGTGATGTAATACCGACCATGGAAGCTTTTCGAAAGTTTATGAAAAGACAAAGAAGAGCGAATAAGTGGGATGCACTAGCTCTGATTCTGATCGATCTTTATATTTGCTATAACGAGAAACACAAATACGAACTGACAAAAGAGCTCAATGAGCTTAGAGAAGAGATCGACCAACTGAAAGGAGAACAGATAATGAGATGATTGATTTTCTGGTGATTTCAACCCGTAGTACAAAGCGTGGTATAATTGAAATCTATCCAAAGTTCATTATCAAAAAAAGCGAAGATCTTATGATACGAGGCGGTGACTTTTACGCTATCTGGATCGAGGAGCGTGGTCTGTGGTCAACAGATGAGCAGGACGCGTTGCAATTGATAGATCGAGAACTGGATAGATATGCCGAAGAAAACCGCCAACGCTTCGACAATGATATAAAGGTTTTGCATATGTGGGATGCGGAGTCCGGCATGATTGATTCTTGGCATAAGTATTGCCAGAAGCAACTGCGGGACTCTTTTCATATGCTTGACGAAAAATTGATATTCTCCAATACGGAGACAAACAAAAAGGATTATGCCAGCAAAAAGTTGAGCTATCCTTTGGAACCTGGAGATTTGACTGCTTATGACAAGCTGATGTCTGTTTTATATTCTGAGGAAGAAAGGCACAAGATTGAATGGGCGGTTGGCTCTGTTGTTTCTGGAGATTCTAAAAAACTTCAGAAATTCATGGTTTTATATGGAGCTGCAGGAACTGGTAAATCCACAGTGCTGAATATTATTCAGCAGCTCTTTGAAGGGTATTATTCGGTGTTTGATGCGAAAGCGTTAGGCTCTTCCAGCAATTCTTTTGCATTGGAAGCATTTAAGAGTAATCCCTTAGTAGCAATCCAACATGATGGAGATCTGTCCAGAATTGAGGACAACACGAGATTGAACAGTCTGGTTTCCCATGAACTTATGACAGTGAACGAAAAATTCAAGTCAACATATGCAAATCGATTCAAATGCTTTTTGTTCATGGGTACAAATAAGCCGGTGAAGATTACAGATGCAAAGTCTGGTTTGATCCGAAGACTTATTGATGTGTCGCCAACTGGAAATAAGTTATCTCCTAAAGAATACAAAACAATTGTCAAGCAGGTTGGATTTGAATTGGGTGCGATTGCGTATCATTGTCAGGAAGTATATTTAGAAGACCCTGGCAAGTACGACGATTATGTTCCGATCGCAATGCTTGGCGCGTCGAATGATTTCTATAATTTCATTATTGACTCATACCATGTATTCAAAAAAGAGGATGGAACAACCTTAAAAGCTGCTTGGGAAATGTATAAGACTTACTGCGAAGACGCAAAGGTTTTATATTCTCTGTCACAAAGAGCATTTAAAGAAGAACTGAAAAACTATTTCTGGGAATTTAACGAGCGGTTTAATCTTGACGATGGTTCGAGGGTACGGAGCTATTATTCTAAGTTCAGGACAGATCGGTTTGAGACGGAAACGAACGATAGTAAATCAGCTCCGAAGCCGGTTGTGCTTCAGTTCAATAGCACGGAGTCTATTTTGGACAAGGTTTGCTCAGATTGTATTGCGCAATATGCCAACGATGATGAGAAGCCGGTTAGAAAATGGACAGAGGTTAGAACAAAGCTTAGCGATTTGGATACATCGAAGGTCCATTATGTGAAAGTCCCAGAAAACCACATTGTTATCGACTTTGATATTCCTGATAAGGACGGTAATAAGTCTTTTGAAAAGAATCTCGAAGCCGCCAGTAAATGGCCGCCAACATACGGAGAATTAAGCAAAAGCGGAGCAGGGATTCATCTGCATTATATTTATACGGGTGACCCAAAGAAACTCAGTAGAGTATATGGCGACCATATTGAAGTGAAAGTGTTCACCGGCAATAGTTCACTCAGACGTAAATTGTCCAAGTGTAATGATTTGCCTATCGCTACAATTAGCTCTGGTTTACCTATGAAAGGAGAAAACAAGATGGTAAATTTTGACGCGATAAAGAGCGAGAAGGGGCTTAGAACACTGATAAAAAGGAATCTTAACAAAGAGATTCATCCGGGAACTAAGCCTAGTATCGACTTTATCTATAAGATACTAGAAGACGCCTATTCAAGCGGACTGAAGTACGACATCACTGATATGAGAAATGAGGTATTGGCGTTTGCTGCGGGAAGCACACATAATGCCAGTTACTGTATCAAATTGGTCAACAAAATGATGTTTAAATCATTTGAAGCTTCGGAGCCCGTCAAGAACGAAGAGGCAAAAATGATATTTTATGATGTGGAAGTCTTTCCGAACCTGTTTCTCGTGAACTGGAAATTTGAAGGGAAAGAGAAGCCGGTCGTGAGAATGATCAATCCGACACCGTCCGAAATCGAAGAATTGATGCGGTTTCGTTTGGTTGGATTCAACTGTCGGCGGTACGATAATCATATTTTATATGCAAGATTGATTGGGTATACCAATGAACAGCTTTATAATTTGTCTCAAAAGATTGTCGGGGCAAAGAAAGGATCCAACCGAGATTGCTTCTTTGGTGAAGCTTACAATGTCTCCTATACAGATGTGTATGACTTTGCATCTGCAGGAAATAAGAAAAGCTTGAAAAAGCTGGAGATCGAGATGGGAATTCATCATCAGGAATTAGGGCTTCCGTGGGACGAACCGGTTCCTGAGGAATTATGGACGAAAGTGGCTGAATATTGTGACAACGATGTTATTGCAACTGAGGCGGCTTTCAACTATCTCAAAGCTGACTGGACAGCAAGGCAGATTCTGGCGGATTTAGCTGGCATGACGGTAAACGATACGACAAATACGTTGACCCAGAAAATTATATTTGGGAATAATCGTAACCCGCAGAGCGAATTTCATTATCGCAACTTAGCAGAGCCGGTACATGACTTGGATGAGGACTCTTATGATTTCCTGGCTGAAGCCTGTCCAGAAATGATGAGTCAGACACACGGGGAAGCAGGAAGCTTTTTACCATATTTTCCTGGATATACATTTGACCATGGAAAATCCATTTATCGGGGAGAAGAAGTTGGAGAAGGTGGATATGTATATTCCGAGCCTGGTATGTACGGAAATGTAGCTTTGCTGGATATTTCTTCTATGCATCCGCACAGCGCCATTGCTGAGATCCTCTTCGGTGTCAGGTTTACGAGGGCATTCCGAGATATTGTAGAAGGACGTGTAAGTATCAAGCATGAAGCTTGGGACATCGTCAACCAGATGCTGGATGGAAAGTTGGCGCCCTATATTCAGAAAGTCATCAACGGCGAGATGTCTTCTAAGGATTTGGCGAATGCTTTGAAAACGGCTATCAACTCTGTATATGGTTTGACATCCGCTTCCTTTGACAATCCATTCCGAGATCCACGAAACGTAGACAATATTGTAGCAAAACGAGGAGCCCTGTTTATGATTGACCTTAAAAATGAGGTGCAGAAACGGGGCTTTACTGTTGCCCATATTAAGACAGATTCGATTAAGATTCCAGATGCAACACCGGAAATCATTCAGTTTGTAATGGATTTTGGTAAGCGTTATGGATATACCTTTGAGCATGAGGCGACCTATGATCGAATGTGCCTAGTAAATGATGCTGTTTATATTGCTCGGTACAAAGATGGTGACAAACTTGGAAAATGGACAGCAACTGGCACGCAGTTTCAGATTCCCTATGTGTTCAAAACACTCTTCAGCAAGGAGGATATTCTCTTTGAGGACATGGCAGAAACAAAGGAAGTCAAGTCAGCTTTATATTTGGATATGAACGAGGATTTACCGGATGTATCCGAGTATGAAAAGCAATTTGCCAAAGCAGAGAGCGATTACAAAAAGGGATTGCTTTCTGATACGACCTTTGAAAGTACTTGCGCAGAACTTCGACCGGAAATTGAGAAAGGACACGATTATCATTTCATTGGAAAGGTTGGTTTGTTCTGTCCGGTTAAGCCTGGAAATGGAGGAGGAATCCTTCTTCGGTCCCAAAACAACAAGTATTATGCCGCTACTGGTTCATCTGGATATCGATGGTTGGAATCTGAAATGGTGAAAGAATTGGGGAAGGAAGATGCCATTGACCGCTCATACTACGATAAATTGGTTGATGATGCTGTTGCATCTATTTCCCAGTACGGAGATTTTGAGTGGTTTGCTTCGGACGATCCCTATGTAAAAGAACTTGGAGCCAACGATGCAGATATTGACTGTACTCCACCGTGGCTTCCTCCATGCGGAGAAATGAAGTACGAAACCTGCTTCGATTGTCCGAATTTCCACGATGATCCATTCCATATGGATTGTAATCTTGGCTATGATATTTCAGATGTGATTATGAAGCGTGCATTTATGAATCCTCCGGAAAGTGATCCGGATGAAGATTATTTACCATTTAACTAAATGAAAGGAGAATTAGTATGTCAAACAGAGTCGAAAACAATATTATTATGGAGAATGCTCGTATTATATTTCGGAACTTCTCCGGAAAAGAAGGAAAGTACAACCGTGCCGGAAGCAGAAACTTTTGTGTCGTGATCGAGGATAATGGTCTTGCCGATCGCTTGAGAGCTGAGGGATGGAATATCCGGGTTCTTCCGGCTCGTGAAGAGGGAGATGAAGATCGGTATTATATTCAGGTTCAGGTCAGCTATGAGAATATTCCGCCAAAGGTCTATATGGTCACCAGGAATAATAAGACGCTGCTGGATGAGGAGTCCATTGATTCTCTGGATTATGCAGAAATCCGCAATGTTGATCTGACAATCCGCCCGTATAACTGGGAAGTCAACGGAAAGACCGGCGTAAAGGCATATTTGAAAACTATGTATGTCACCATCGAGGAAGATGAGTTTGCGGACAAATATGCCAACATGGAGGGTCCGGACGAATTGCCGTTTAACTAAATGTATCAGAATAGGTGCCAGCTTATTACATGTCTGGTCAAATGTCCAGTAAGGTCTCAAAAGATAGTGCACTATCTGGAGAGTAAGAGGAAACAGCCTGTTCGCCCAGCTCTAAAGGAGAAAAACGATGCTATTTGGGAAAAAGAAACCACGGAAACGAGTAAAAACTAATAAGAAACCTAAAGTTGCTCCTGCTAAACCCAGTCCTAGACCACCAGCACAGAAGCCGATTACTCCAATACCAGATAAGAAAGAGACTGATATTTTCTTAAACGGATTGAGTAAAGAAAAGTCAAAGGAGAAAAAGCTAGATTATCATAAAGAGTTTCTAAAAACATTCCAAAAACTTACTTATCGACATCGAGCTTGGGATATTTGGCGGGATTTTGTTGTTATGTTTACGTGTTCTCTATCGAATGCAGTAAATAAGGAGCACTATGAAGAACGAGAGGCACGCTATATGAAAATTATCGGGAAGTATAACAAAGAAGAACAAAATCTATTTCCCGAACTAGCCGCTCATACAGTCATGGCTTTGGAAGAAAATCCGGAGCAAGACTTTTTGGGCGGTATTTTTATGGAATTAAACCTTGGGGACGGCAAAAATGGTCAATTTTTCACGCCATATCATGTGTGTGAATTAATGGCAGAAATCGCGGAAGGTAACAATGTAGCCGAACAAGTGAAGAAAGAAGGTTATATTACCATTCACGATTGCTGTTGTGGTGCCGGAGCTACTTTGATTGCTGGAGTTCATGCAGCAAGAAAGCAGTTGGAAAAGGTGAATCTGAATTACCAAAATCATGTGCTTGTGGTAGCTCAGGATATTGACGAAATAGTCGCTCTTATGTGTTATATTCAACTTTCCCTTTTGGGTGTAGCAGCTTACATCAAAGTCGGAGATGTGTTTACGGATCCGATTGCTGTGGGCGACTCTACTGAAAAATATTGGTTTACGCCTATGTATTTTTCAAGTACTTGGACTTATCGAAGAATCTTTCATGATATGGAGAATCTTATGAAAGGAGATAAAACGGAATGAAAAAACTCATCATATTTTTAATACGAAAACGGCTTGGTCTTGGAAAGCGTGAACTATTCCAATTCTCAAATCAGAAAACGAGTGCAGTGTACTATTTTGACGATGACGTGATTTATAAAGTCAATGATTGGAATATAAACTCCCAATCATGCTTGACGGAATCCGGTGTAAGTCTGAATTGGTTACTCAGCGATGAATGTAGAAATTCGATTCGAACTGATATTTTACTCGGAGGATCTTCAAGTTATGGGCATTGAGTTACGAGATTACCAATCCCAAGCTATTCAAAATATGAAAAATGGCTGTATTCTCTGTGGGGGTGTTGGGAGTGGAAAATCTCGAACAGCGTTGGCGTATTACTTTTTTCAAGAAGGAGGAAATCTATTAGGTAATGTTGCAGGAGATGACTATGTTCCTATGCCAGATCCGCCCAAGGATCTATATATCATTACAACCGCTCGAAAACGTGACACACTAGAATGGGAAGGAGAACTGACTCCATTTCTGTTGTCCACGAAGAAAGAATACAATCTTTATTCCAATACTGTAGTTGTGGATTCTTGGAACAACATTAAAAAATATTCGGAAATCACAAGTGCATTCTTTATATTTGATGAGCAGCGAGTTGTAGGTTCCGGAACATGGGTGAAATCCTTCTTGAAAATTGCAAAGCATAATCAATGGATTCTCCTATCTGCAACACCTGGGGATACCTGGCAGGATTATATTCCAGTGTTTATTGCCAATGGATTTTATAAGAATCGAACCGAGTTTATCAGAGAGCATGTTGTTTACAGTCGGTTCAGTAAATACCCAAAGGTAGAGCGATATTTGAATACTGGGCGCTTGATTCGAGAACGGAACAGTATCCTTGTCAATATGGACTTTCAGCGCCAAACTGTTTCACATCATGAAGATGTATTTGTATCTTATGATGTTGAAAAGTACAAGGATGTATCCCGGACTCGATGGAACCCTTATAAGAACGAGCCAATCATGAATGCTGGGGAACTTTGCTATGTCTGGAGAAAAATCGTAAATTGCTCGGAAGCCAGGCAGATAGCATTGCTAGAGATTGTGGAGAAGCATCCACGAGTTATTATATTTTATAGCTATGACTATGAGTTGGAGCTACTTAGAGAAATATTCCTCGGTCGAGCAGATTGCGGATCTGATGGAGATTTTGAAATGGCTGAATGGACTGGTCACAATCATCAGCCCATACCAAAATCCAAAAGCTGGGTATATTTGGTTCAGTACAATGCCGGAGCTGAGGGGTGGAATTGCATTACGACTGACACTATTATATTTTACTCACAGAATTATTCCTATAAAATTATGCAGCAGGCAGCAGGTCGAATCGATAGGCTAAATACGCCTTACAAGGATTTGTATTACTATCACTTGAAATCACGTTCAGGAATTGACCTGGCTATTAGCCGCGCATTGAAAAATAAGAAGGACTTCAATGAGTCGAGATATGTGAAGTGGTAACGCAAAACCTACATCTCCTATAGTGAAAGGAGGTTGGCTCTATGGATGAATTGGAAAGAATTAATGCAAAAATTTCTAAGAAACAGATGATAAGATTTACTGTCGGACCTGGATTGATGGTTCTTGGTTTGGTATTACTTGGAAATGGTATATATCAAAAAGGAATTACATATTGCCAGGAGAAAATGAGTAGGTTTTATCCAGATCTGTACGATGAAATGACAGAAAGAGTTATAAAAGAATTCGAAAGAACTGACTGATATTTTAAAAGAAGGGAGTCCTAACAAGGGCTCTTTTCTTTTATCGCAAAACGAAAGGAGAAAACCATGAACACGGTAGGAACTATTAAATTCGGGAACAAGGTACTAAATGTATACGGATCTTTGGACGAACCTTTATTCCGCGCTTCAGATGTCGCAGACATGCTTGACCGTCGAGCTGAAAACACCGAGGGAATGTTGCGGATGTGTGAAGACGATGAAGTATTAAGACTTCCAACTACTGTAGCCGGCCGCACACAAGTAGTATATTTTGTGACGGAAATTGGCTTATACAATCTGTTATCCCAGAGCAGCAAAGAGATTGCACGAGGCTGGAGAAGGATTGTAAGCAACGAGTTGGTGGAACTTCGTCGTTCTCGTAACAAAGATGTTGTTGAACAGTTTGAGGATTGGGATCATCAACTGGATGATATTTACTTCGATGAGGAAACTGGAATGTTAATGCAATCAGTAACAGTGCCCGGCGGAGATGTCATTCAGGTTCCTTACAACGGAGGTAATAGTAATGGATGAAAATTACCAGGAAGTCTACTTTGACCAGTATTGTAAAACTTGTAAGTACGAAAAACTTGATGAGGCAGAATCTCCGTGTAATGAGTGCTTAGAAGAGTTCGTAAATCTTGATTCGCATAAACCAGTTAAATGGGAGGGAAAAGAAGCGTGAAACAGCCGAAAAAATTGACTCGCAATCAAAAAGCTTGTCTATCTGCTCATTCTTTGGATTGGAGAGACTGGATGCTCGTTGAAGAAACGGAATTCTATTATCGAATTATCCATAAAGAGAGCGGAATCATTAAGAGCGTAGACAAATTTCGAAGAAGTCGGCGATGAAAGGAGACATGTATGAAACAGGAACGAGCTTTTGCAGATATTTTCTCTGTTGGCTACGATGACAAGAGTGGAGAAATACCTGTATTAGTCATTGGGAGAAATACCAAACATGGGATCGATGTAATCAACGTGTTTAAAGGCGAGGCAGCAGAAGATATTTACAGACAGCTGACCACGCCAAGTACACTCAAATTATAAGGAGGAAACGATAAATGAATAAGGGGTCTGCAGCACAAGTTATAGATTTTATTGATCTGACATCTTATAACACCGGGTATGCTGAGGGATATGAGCAATGTAGAGCGGAGTACAAGCAAAGGCTGAAAGAACGAAGAGAAGCCAAATATGCAGAGAGACGACGTCGATTATATTTCTTGAAACAGAAATTGATCGGCGTTCTCTTTTTGATTGGAACGATCATCATGGTGAAGTTTTTAGAAGGAGATGCCACCATTGCCCTGTTCACGGTTCCCGTTAGCCTGATGCTAATATTCAGCAAAGAAAAGTGTTGGATGGACCAATACTACTTTGAAACGGAGGAGGAACGAGAACGACGATGAGGAAGTTTATATTTATAGTCCCTTTCCTACTGTTGCTGTGTTCAACTCCGGTGTATGCAGCAGAAAATGAAGATACATATATCAGCGAAGAAATTCAACAGATATGTATTGAATACGGAGACCAATATGATATTTGTCCGGAACTCCTAATAGCTATCATTGAACGGGAGAGCAGCGGTGATGCAAATGCTGTCAATGGTAGCTGCAAAGGTCTGATGCAAATCTCTGAAAAATGGCATCAGGACCGTATGGAACGGTTAGGGGTTTCGAACATTTTTGATATTCATGGAAATATTTTGGTTGGGTGTGATTATCTTTCCGAATTATTTGATGAATACGAGGATGTTGGTGTGGTTCTTATGGTCTATCACGGAGAAAAAAATGCTACGACAAAGATGGAGCTGTCGGATTATGCCAGCGGTATTTTGGAACGAAGTGCAGAATTGGAACGGCTGCATGAGGAAAAGGAAAGAGGTGATAGGAATGAAGAAAGCTTATATATGCAGTCCATTCCGAGCTACAACCAATTCCGAGCAGGAGCGCAATATCAACTATGCGAAAAGATTAACTCTGAAAGCTTTACGAGATGGTTTCGCGCCTATTACGCCACACTTATATCTTACACAATGCCTAAATGAGAAAGACTTGTACGAACGTCAAATGGGGCTCAATGCCGGACTTGCCTTACTGGAAGATTGTGACGTGATGTATATAGGACTGGCTTATGGAATGAGTGAAGGTATGTGCAGCGAAGTGAAAAAAGCACAGATGCTTGGAATTGATATTGTAAAATTCTAATTTGAAAGGAGAAAAAACGATGACAAGAATTGATGAAAACATGACACAGGCTGAAAGATCAGAACTTTGGGGTAGGCTAATCGATGTAGTGGAAGATTGGTTAGAAGAAAAGGGCTTCTCACCGAAAGATTTTCCGAATGATGATAGGATTTTCCCTATGGATCCAGACGAGGCAATTATATTTGGCGAGGACTACGATCATTTAGCCGATAATTTTGCAAAAGTAATTGGGATTGCAAGGGATTGCGTTGATCAGACGGAATCGGAAGAAGGAACAAGCTGGGCAGAGCGTGAAGTTAAACTGGCCTGTAAAAGAGAAAACCCAGATCGGAAAGATGGAGAATGGGATTACGGCTGTGCCTGCTATGAAAGTGCATTAAAGGCTTACAAGAGCTTAGCAGAAGATGGTCACAGCGGATTTAGTATTGGTCTGACGAAAAGCATTCTAAACCGTCTTATCGATCAGAAACCACTTACTCCGATTGAAGATACGGATAATGTATGGAATGATATTTCGGACATTTCTGGACTTGATGGGGAGGCAGTCAATTACCAGTGTAAAAGAATGAGCTCCTTATTCAAATATGTTTATTCCGACGGCACTGTAAAGTATAAAGATATAGATCGAGTCGTCATGGTAGTGGAGGAGGATGATGGAAGAGAAAGCACTTGGCATAATGGCTTAGTCAGCGACATCATCAATGAATTATTCCCGATTACAATGCCCTATATGCCGGAAAATAATCCATATAAAGTATATTGCATGGAATGCTTGAGTGACAAGGCCAATGGCGATTATGACACTGTTGGCGTTTTTTATGCAATAACACCGGATGGAACACGAGTAGAAATCAACAGATTCTTTGGGGAGATTGACGGAGAATTCAAAGAAATCGATGAAGCGGCATATCAGAAGCGGGAGGAGATGAGTCGAAATGTCTGACAATACAAAGAAAAATCAAGCTGAGCAGCTGGCAAAAGATGTTCTTGCGTTTGTCAATGCTTTTGGTTATGACAGTGAGACTTTTGCAGAAACGATTTGCCGGGATCACAAGACATTGCAGCAGTCGGTTATGCGGCTGTTTATTGCTACGATTCGCAAAATGGCAGAAGTAGTTCCTGACGAGAGAAATAAGGCTACTGTAGAGCTGGCAAAAACAATTTCAGTTATAGCTGAGGAATATCCCCTACCGTTAATTTAAAAACGTAATAAATACATCTTCTATAATGAAAGGAGAGCGATATTTATGAGTATGATGAAAAGATGGTTCGAAGATCATATCTCGGAGTTTACAGATGAAGAACTTCTGAAAATGGGATATGATCAAGAGGAAATTAATCTCATGCGAGAATGCTTTGCTTCGAGAAAGGAGTCCTAACAAGGGCTCTTTTCTTTTTGCAAACATATTGAAAAAGGAGAAAAAACGATGAAAACAAAATTTGAACTTGGGCGAGTTGTAGTAACTCGTGGAATCGATGAACGAATGAAAGACAGAAAATTTCAAGTCTTTGTGCAAACCTGCCTCGGACGATATATGAATTGTGACTGGGGTGATACTACAGAAGATGATAAGTGTTCGAACAATCAGGCTTTAAAGAATGGCGAAAGGATCCTGGCAGTTTATATTTACCAGTCAACCAATGAAACGATATGGATTATTACAGAATGGGATCGAAGTGTAACCACCGTTCTGTTTCCAGAGGAATATTGAAAGGAGTGAAGATTATGCCAGCAATGCCAAAGATCGAGGTAGAGTGGACAACTCGATTATGTAAAGTTGGAGAGAAACTGGGATATTTTCATACATGGGAGCATTATTCAAAACCGCTTCCAGCCAGTCCGCTTATTGGCGGGGAGCCCGCAGGGATTTTCAGCAAGGTATTTGGAATTGTAGAATTCCCTGACGAGGTACAGAGAGTAGATCCGACTGATATTTGTTTCTGTGATGACGGAAATGAAATACTGACGGAGCTTAACAAAAAACTTTGATTTTTCAAGCAAACAAATAGGAGGAACCCCAAAATGATTAGGCTAGATGTGCAGGATTATTGTCACTCATGTCCAGAATTTGAGGCATCTGTAGTAATGATCGATCATATTACAAAGATAGACACAATTATACATTGCGAGCATCAATTCAAATGTGATCGAATTAAACAATATTTAAAGGAGAAAAGTGAAAATGATTAGGATAGAAAATGCAGAAGTAATTGGATGGGAGCATGTCATTCGGGGAATGCGAAACCCCATGAATAGCTGGGAGAAATCCGATAGTGGAATTTGCAAAGGCGGAGATGATGGGATCGGATGTGAGAATTGCAGCGATTGTGGATGCGATCATGCTTATGACCATTCGTTTAGGCTTGGCAAAGAAGACCATAAACTCATGATGAAACTGGCAGCAGGCGGATCCGTTCATGCGAAATATCGTCGGATGATTGTGGTCTATGTGGATATTGTAGCACCGCTCTATTGGTGGAAAGAGTTCGATACATATAAAGTTGGAACGGTTGCCAATAGCTGCTCAACCATGCATAAGATTCAGGCGAAGGAATTTACGTTGGATGACTTCAGTCATGAACATCTGATTGATGATGAAATCGACGAAAACACAGAGATGTATAATCCTTCAGATTTATGGTTTAAAAGCGCTCTCGTTATGACTATACATAGAATGAATGTTGCCAGATCTTCATTTCTTGAAACAGGCGATAAAAAATACTGGTGGCAGTTGATCCAGCTTCTGCCCAGCTCTTATAATCAGCGACGGACGGTGATGCTGAATTATGAGGTTTTGGCTGGCATTTATCCATATCGTAGAAATCATAAGCTTGATGAGTGGCATGATTTCTGTCATTGGATTGAGAAACTTCCATACAGTGAGATTATCACTTGCGGCTCAAAAGGAGAGTGAAGCAATGAGTGTACAATATGATTTATATTTAGAGCAGCATAAAGGAAATGTTCTGAAAGGTCTGAGATGGATTCAGGAAAATTTGCCGGATATTGCTGTTGGTGCAGTTGAATGGCAAATCGAGTTTGCTCATGACGAGTCTAAATCTCATTCGGATGAGTATGAAGCTTATGATGCTTATTTTTATGGTGGAAACCGATCCTATAAGGTGGTACAGGATTTCAATAAAGCTTGGCTTCTACATATCCATCGAAATCCCCATCATTGGCAGTATTGGGTGTTAATTCACGATGATCCGGATGAAGATATGACCATACTGGACATGCCGTATAATTATATTTTGGAGATGATCTGTGATTGGTGGTCATTTAGCTGGCAGAAAAAGAATCTGTTTGAGATATTCAAGTGGTATGATGAGCATAAAGATTATATAAAACTCAGCGACAAGACGAGAAAAACTGTTGAAAAGATTCTCACTCAGATAAACGAGAAGCTGATAGAGAATGCTTCCGAATCTGAACTTATGCACCATGGTGTGAAGGGACAGAAATGGGGTGTTCAAAACGGTCCGCCGTATCCAATTGACAGATCGAATAGAAAGGAATTGACAAATGCCACCGGTCAAGTAATAATTGAGGTTGATCATAATTCATTAACCGGGCCAGCGAATGGGGTAACGCAAGTTACAAATAAAAATGGTGGCATTGATCGAAATTATTATGATGAATCGGGTAAACAGAAAAAACAAATTAGTAACAACGATCATGGAAATCCTAAACATCATGATTATGGTGATCATGGAGAACATGCGCATGATTATATTTATGATGAGAATGGACAGCTTGTCGATCGACCAATACGAGAATTAAACGATGAGGAAAGAAAGGAGAACAGTGATATTTTATGACTATTTTAGAACTGAAAAATCATCTTACAAATTTAATTGGACATGTAACATTTGAGTATAATGGTTATTCCTGCGGAATTGATCCACTGTCGTTAAATAAGTTTGATATGTGGTATGGAAACGATGCCGTAACGGTCAATTCTATTGAAAAAGTTATGAATGAACCGTTATTCAATGGAAAATCTTTGAAAGATATTTGGGATGATATAACCAATTTAGATTTCTAAGGAGGAGAACGAAAATGAAGATTGATCAATCATTAGAAGGAAAGAGAGTACGAATAGTTGACATTGACGGAGAGATATTTGAGGGTACGGTAGGTGATTATGTATATCCAGAAGATAACGAACCAGAAGGAATCGCCGCTATTGATATTGAAAATTGTCCTCAAAGCCCTGGTATGTTGATAGGGTTCAACGAAACAGACATAAAATCCATCGAGGTCATATCTTAAAATGTAAAAAACAGGGTCAAGTCGCTCGTCTTTATCATAACTGATACGGACGGGCCATTTTTTATTGCAATAAAGCTACTGCATCGAATGAAATCATGATTGAACAGGTACGGCCGTAGTAGTGGAAACTGGCGAATAAATTTTTAATGATAGGTCTTTACATGTTAATTCCACGTTACGGTTATATTTTGCGTTGACTGTAATTGTCGTACAGTAACATACTCCAGCAATAAGAGCCAAACCCAAAACAGTAGCGGCTACTACTGGATTGGATACGTCTAGGTTATAGCATTGAATTTGCTGTGTAGCATTATTCATAAGCATTTACCTCCTTGAAGTGATATATTTCTTTGCAGTAGCTTTATTATATTTATAACACAATTTATAGAAAGGAACAACAATATGAGTTTTTTACAGTATGCCATTATGTTTCTTGTTGCCTATCTCTGCATTTATGCCCTGATTGATCGGGTATGCCGCTGTGTGGAGAACTGCATTTCAGCGAAAGCGCTTGCAAAAAGTTTGGATAAGTTGGACGACTTAAAGGAACTGAAGCGTAAAGGAGCTGATCTTCGTGAATTATCAGAAAATCACACCAATTAGTATCGCTGATGGTATTGGATGCAGAGTTGTTTTGTGGGTGTCAGGTTGTGACCACCACTGTCCTGGGTGCCATAACCCTGATACGCACGATCCTACATCTGGATATTTGTTTGACGAGGAAGCAGAGAACCGACTTTTTGAGTTACTGCAACCCAATTATATTGCGGGGATCACGTTTAGCGGCGGTGATCCCTTATATTTTTCCAATCTTGAGACCGTTACCAGACTGGTAAAGCGAATCAAGACAGAATTACCAGAAAAAGATATTTGGGTCTATACCGGGTATCTATTTGAGCAGGTGCAGCATCTGGAGCTGATTCAGTATATTGATGTGCTGGTAGATGGTGAGTATGAACAGGAGAAACGATGCGTTGGTCAATTTTATGGAAGTACAAATCAAAGAATTATATTTTTAAAAGACCTGGAGGGACTAAGACATGATTAAAAAAGTGATTAAGAGAAATGGAACAGAGGTTGCTTTTGATGCAAACAAAATCGCAAATGCAATCTCTAAGGCAAATGTAGAAGTTGACAAGGACGATCGGCTCTCCAATATGGAAGTAGTCACTTTAACCGGAGCGGTTGTAGCTCGCCTCGAACAGTTGAATCGAGCAGCCGAAGTGGAAGAAATTCAGGAGATTGTAGAGACGGAACTGATGCGATCCGGAGCCTATGAAGTAGCCAAGCATTATATTCGCTATCGCTACGATCACAAACTGAAACGAGAAAATGATACTGACAGACGGATTCTCTCTTTGGTCGAATATGAGAATGAGTCTGTCAAGCAGGAGAATAGTAACAAGGATCCCGAAATCATCCCGACACAGAGGGATTATATCGCTGGCGAGATCTCTAAAGATATCACCATGAGAAAACTTCTGCCGGCGGCAATCGTAAAAGCCCATGAAGACGGTTTGATTCATTTCCACGATGCCGACTATTTCATTCAGCATTCTCATAACTGCTGTTTGGTTAATCTGGAAGATATGTTGCAGAACGGTACAGTGATATCCGGTACCCTGATCGAGAAGCCTCATACATTCAGCACAGCCTGTAATATCGCCACTCAAATCATCGCGCAGGTGGCAAGTTCTCAGTATGGTGGTCAGTCTATCAGCTTGGCACATCTGGCTCCTTTTGTAGACGATACACGGCAGAGGTTTAAGAAAAAATACCAGGAACTGCGATCCTGTATGGATGATACAGAGTTTGACGAGTTTATCGAGAAGCTGGTATCTGAAGACATTACCAAGGGTGTTCAGACGATTCAATATCAGGTTGTAACTTTGATGACGACAAATGGTCAGGCGCCGTTTATCACCGTCTATCTGAACATCAACGAGGCTAAGAACGACATTGAGAGAAAAGACCTTGCTGCCATCATTGAGGAAACTCTGAAACAGCGTATCCAGGGTGTAAAAAATGAGGTGGGTGTCTGGATTACGCCGGCATTCCCGAAGTTGATTTATGCCTTGGACGAAAACAACATCTATCCAGATTCTGAATATTACTATCTGACAGAGCTGGCTGCGGAGTGTACAGCGAAGCGAATGGTACCGGATTATATTTCTAACAAGATTGAGCGGGAACTGAAGAATGGCGATACCTACGTTTGCATGGGGTGTCGTTCTTTTCTTACGCCAGATCGTTTCACAGATGCTGGATTCGGTAATCTGTCAAAAGCGAAGAATTATATTCCGGGGCAGCATCGCTACTACGGACGATTCAATCAGGGTGTTGTAACGATTAATCTTCCTGATGTGGCATTAAGCTCAAAAGGTGATTTTGATGCCTTTGATGATATTTTGAAGGATCGACTGGAAAATCTTTGCTATCCGGCGTTGATGGCGCGGCATAATCGTTTGAAGGGTACTCCGTCGAATATTGCCCCGATTCTTTGGCAGTATGGAGCTCTTGCTAGACTGGAAGAGAATGAGCCGATTGATTCGCTGTTGTATCATGGATATTCCACAATTAGTCTTGGATATGCCGGTCTCTATGAGTGTGTCCGATACATGACAGGAGAATCTCATACCGGTGGCGGTAAAGATTTTGCCTTGCATGTCATGAAGCTGCTGAACGAGTACACAGCCAAGTGGAAAGCCGAAACGGATATTGATTTCAGCCTTTATGGAACGCCTCTGGAGTCCACGACCTATAAATTCGCCAAGTGCCTGCAGAAACGCTTTGGCGTTATTCAGGGTGTAACAGACAAGAATTATATTACCAACAGCTATCATGTCCATGTAACAGAGCCGATTGATGCTTTTACAAAGCTGTCCTTCGAAGCAGAGTTTCAGGCTCTTAGTCCTGGTGGAGCAATCAGCTACATTGAGGTTCCGAACATGAATAACAACATTCCTGCCGTACTCTCTGTGATTCATTATATTTATGACCATATTATGTATGCAGAGTTGAACACCAGAAGTGACTATTGCCAGGTTTGTGGTTTTGACGGAGAAATCAAGACGGTAGAAGACGATGGAAAGTTGGTATGGGAATGCCCGGTCTGTGGCAATCGTGACCAGAATAAAATGAATGTTGCTCGCCGGACATGTGGATATATTGGCACAAATTTCTGGAACCAGGGGAGAACGCAGGAGATCTCAGAAAGAGTGCTGCATTTGTAAGAGGTGGTGAGACAGTTGAAACCAGCAAGTATTTGTGTTGTGGTAACCATCATTGGGATTGTCCTTTTTATCAGGGCTATTTATGCTGTAAGAACTTTTATGGACGATTCATTTCGGCGGGGAAACAAAGACAATAGTAGAAAGGATGATATTTTATGACAATTAATGAATACCAAAAGGAAGCTATGAGAAGCGTAAATCCAGAATCGCTGCTTGACCCTCAAAAGGGGTTGAGCAACGCCGCTCTGGGTTTGTGTGGGGAGTCTGGTGAAGTTGCTGACATGATTAAAAAGCATCTGCACCAGGGACATGACCTGGATACAGCACATATGGCTAAGGAGCTTGGAGATGTGGCATGGTATCTGGCTCTTGGAGCAACAGTCATTGGGTATGATCTGGAAGATATTCTTCAAATGAATGTTGACAAGCTGAGAGCAAGATATCCGGAGGGATTTGATACGGAGAGAAGTCAGCATCGAGAGAATAATGATATTTAGGAGGGGCTGACTGGTGGATGATTTACGAAAAAATGGAGAAGGATATCTCGATCTTACAGCTTATGAAGCGATGAAAAATGTAAGAAAAGAGGAGGAACGATTCCACAAACTCTTACATACCATATTTTCCATTTGCGAAATGGCTGGATTTGAGATTGAGGGGAGAATTGTGCTGATTGACAAAGAAACTGGGCGAATCTGGAGGTGACAGTGAGATGACAGAGGAAGAATTCGGACGATTTATCCATAGACTCATTGATGACCTGCAGCTATTTACAGTGGCATTCCGAAATGTTCTTGGTAAACTCAACGGATGGATTAAATAAAAGGAAGGGGTAATAAAGAAATGGAGAAAACGATGGATTTGACAAAAAGTATATTGGAAATTGCGGATGCGCTTATTCCTAAATATGGAGCAGACATCAGTATTGATATGGTAAGAAGGGCTGAACATTGGTCAGATGAGACGGAGTACATCATACGAGTTCGTCCTTGGGGAAGCGAATTGTCTGTGAATATCTGCGTATCGAGTTTTGATATTCGCAATACAAAGGTATCAGATCTGATTTCTTTGCGACTGGACGATGCTGTGAAAAGAATGGAGGCGAAGACTCATGCTTGACCATCTTAGACGCTGGAACAAATGGCGAAAGCGCAATATTAATGGTGCTTTCTATCATTTTTTAGTATTGATTGGTGCCGTTCATTCGCCGACTTTTGCTGCTACTTTTACAGATCAGGAAGAAAAGAAATTGCATGAGGCATGGATGGGAGTTTTCAATGAACATGGAAGAATGGAATAAAGCACTTGAACAGATCCAGAAAGTATGGGATCAGTTTACTTCTACGATTGAGGAAGCGGCTGATCGGATTATTGAGATCTTTCATGCTTTACAGAAAGAGGAACAAAAGAAATCAATTATGACGCCTCGTAAGTATGGAATGTCGGTGTTGAATCGGCATAAATATGACCCAGGAAAGCAGTCCTGTAAGACGAATTATATGCCTGTGGCACCGAAAAACCGTCCGTATCAGCGAAGAAATTTTTAAAATTACTGGTCAAATCTCTGCCCACTTTTGAGTTTTAAAAATGGGCTTTTGGTCAGAAAAAGTGGGCGCGGGATAAATTTGGGTGGATTTTTGGAGCGATTGACAGAAGAATACGGACGATTTTGGCCAATTTTCTGCCCACTTTGCCCACTTTTTTTCAAAAGTGACCAGGCACTTTGGCCACGAAAAATGGCGTATTTACGCGGTTTTTGAGCCAAAAGCCCACTTTCCCACTTTTTTCAGCAAACTAAATGTGATAAAAAGTTTAATATATATAATAAATAAGCGGCAAAAAAGTGGGTTTTTGACCAAAACCGAAAAATGGAGGTAAAAAGACATATGAGAGCAGAAAAAGTTACATTTGCAGATGTGTATAAAGATTTTAAAGCACGACTACCGAATTTATCGAAAGGTGTGTCACATTGGCAACCAAATGGGTATCTCTCTATACGGATATTTTTCTGGGACGGTTCACAAATGGTGTATGACTATCTCTACAAGAAGGGCGTCTTTAGCATCTTGCCAGGAGCTGTAGCCAAGAGCAGATGATGGCACAAATTTGCAAGACCATATTTCATTTTCTGCCGTTTCATGATATACTGTATCTGCGACACAATTCTATAGGTGACCTAGTCAGGGAATTCACTTTGGTAAAAAGTGTTTTCTCTCTTTACCTTTGCCTTGATTAGGTCAGGATTGTGTCGCAGCAATGGGGGATACACTTTTTCGGTGCGTCTCTCAATGGGGCGCACTTTTTAATTTGCGCCTAATATAACATGGAGGCATGAAAATGGAACCCATCAAATTATATGATTTTGAAATAGTGCCATGTGATGATATTTCCAAACAGGGGAACCTGAAGAAATTGGAAATGAGCTCTGCGCAGAAGATGCAAACCAGCGCTTTGTTTCAACAACTCCCGTCCATCACAACAGCAGGAGCTGTGTCGAATGCTTATATGATGAAGTTGCCGGCTGGGGTCAGTTCTGCAGATTTGGTACATTACACCAAATATCAAGGGGCTGTTAGCAATGTCTATTTGGACGAGAGTGGAAAATTTTCAGGGCAAGCTCCTTTATATTCTCTAAAGGGTCAAGCGATTGTTATGGGTGCTTTCTCAGCCATGTCAATTGCAACTGGTCAATATTATCTTTCTGAAATAAATAACAATCTTACGGCGATTAACCAAAAGACAGATAAAATTCTGGAATTCCTTTATGGAGATAAGAAAGCAGAACTAATGTCCGAGGTAAGGTTTGTGAACTTTGCGTATCAAAATTATAGTTCTATTATGATGAGTGATGCACAAAGGATAGCAACTATTGTAAACATACAGGAAGCCAGGAAGATTGCTATGAAAGATATAGAATTTTATGTATCTGACCTGGACTCTTTGGCGAAGACAAAAGACATTTCTGATTTAGACTCGTTTGTCAATGATGTATTTCGGATAAAAGATTGTCTGCAGCTGGCTATTCAGTTATATGGTATGAGTAACATACTTGAAGTATATTATTCACAAAACACAGACAACACCTATCTCAAATATGTAGAGGATGATATTTTCTCATACATTGATAAATGTGAGAAACGTATGTTGTCTAACTTCTCTGCTGTTCAAATGAGAATCAACAATTACAAAGGTCCTTTATTGAGAAAAACTGATAAGTCAGGATATGAAAAACGAATCAGCGAAATTGTTGACTTATTGGGAAGTGGGGAAGAACTCATTAAGAGAAGCCCACTGCAAGCAGTTTTACATTCTTATCAAAAGGCATCAATTTACTATCTGGACGAAGATGGTAATGTGTATTTAAAAACTGCTTGATAAGAAAACATTAAAATTTCAGAACTCAGAATAGCGGACAGGGATGCTTTTAAGTATCTCTGTCTTTTTCTTTTATTTTTGAGTTCGCACTAATTACATCCCCTTTTATGAAGAGAGAGGTAGAATATGTATTTTTTATACACGTTCTTTCTCTCTTTTTATTTTGTCTAAAAATCATGAAAGGAGGCTTACAAAAATGTTAGAGAGCAATTTTCAAGCACAGCTTATTCAAAAAATTAAGAAACTCTTTCCTGGCTGCATCGTAATGAAGAACGATCCTAATTACATTCAGGGTATTCCGGATTTGCTCATTCTATACAAAAATAAGTGGGCCTCTCTGGAATGTAAGAAAAGTGCGGGCTCTAAAAAGCAGGCAAATCAATCTTATTATGTCAATAAGATGAATGAGATGTCCTTCTCAAGATTTGTCTATCCTGAAAATAAGGAGGAAGTGTTACATGAACTTCAACAATCATTCAATACTTGAAGGGCAGCACGCTTTTCTTGGAGCCAGTAAATATCACTGGATCAATTATGATGAATCCAAAGTTGTTGAGTCGTATAAAAAATACTTGGCAACTCAGAAGGGAACGGTTCTCCACGAGTTTGCTGCACAGTGCATCAGACTCGGACAGAAATTGCCCAAGTCGCAGAAAACACTGAACATGTATGTCAATGATGCCATCGGCTATAAGATGGTTCCAGAGCAAGTATTATATTACTCTGAGAACTGTTTTGGAACTGCTGATGCTATTTCATTCCGAGACAATCTTTTGAGGATTCATGACCTTAAAACCGGTGTCGTTGTCAAAGCACATATGGAGCAGCTTATGATTTATGCTTCTCTTTTCTGCTTAGAATACAAAATCAAACCGGCAAATATTGATATCGAGTTGAGACTTTATCAATCGAATGAAATTGAGGTTTGTAATCCAAGCTTAGATGAAATTGCACCCATTATTGACAAGATTATCACTTTTGATAAAGTCATCAACAAAATTAAAGAACAGGAGGGGTAAACCATGAATTCAATCGTTGAAGAAATGAACGATGTTCTCATGCATTATGGGACACCAAGACATTCAGGTCGTTACCCCTACGGTAGTGGCGAAAATCCATATCAGCGTACTGGCGATTTTCTGAGTCGTGTTGATGAGTTTAAAAGTCAAGGAATGAGTGATACAGATATTGCAAAGGCTATGGGATTAACTACTACGCAGTTTCGAATTCAACGATCCCTGGCAAACGAGGAACGAAGATCCTTGGAAGTGGAAAGAGCAAAGGCTTTACAATCCGATGGATATAATCCTAGTGAGATTGCCAGAATAATGGGCTACAATAGTGAATCTTCCATTCGCTCTCTTTTGAATTCTGATTCAGAAGCACGCATGAAACTTGCTCGTGTAACAGCGGATAAGCTAAAACAGCAGGTTGATGAAAACGGAATGATTGACGTTGGTGTTGGAGCCGAGCGGTATTTAGGAGTATCCAGAGAAAAACTGAATGAAGCTCTTTATATTTTGGAACTTGAGGGATACAACCATTTTGGCGGAGGCGTTCCTCAGGTAACAAATAAAGGAAAGCAAACCAACATTCAGGTGCTTTGTCCTCCTGACACTCCATACAAAGAGGTCACTCGAACTTGGGTGGATAAGAATGGAGAAACCCACACCAAAGTGACCAAAGTATCAAGTGCCATTTACGATTTTGACAAAATCCATTCTTTAAAAGAAGTTTGCGATGAAATCTCTTATGATGGCGGAGATAGTTTTCGGAAGAAATTCGTTTATCCGGAAAGCATGGATTCTAAAAGAATTCAAGTTGTTTATGGAGATCAGGGCGGCTCTCAGAAAGATGGAGTTGTGGAAATCAGAAGAGGTGTTGAAGATCTGTCTTTGGGCGATGCTCATTATGCCCAGGTTAGAATCCTTGTAGACGGTACTCACTACATCAAAGGAATGGCCATTTATGCAGATGATCTTCCCGATGGTGTTGACGTTCGTTTCAATACCAATAAAAAATCCGGGACCCCTATGTGTGGACCAAAAGACAATACTGTTTTGAAGACCATTAGTAAAGATCCGGACAATCCTTTTGGTTCTTTAATCAAAGAAGAAGGCGGTCAGAGTTACTACGATGATCCAAATGGGAAATATACTGACCCAAAGACGGGAAAGAAACAGTCTCTTTCTTTGATTAATAAGAGAGCAGAAGAAGGAGATTGGGGAGATTGGGATGACAAACTTCCTTCTCAGTTTCTTTCTAAGCAGAGTATGAAGCTTATCAATAAGCAACTCAGTTTGACAATGGCTGATGCTCAAGCAGAATACGATGAAATCTGTTCGCTTAATAATCCGACTGTAAAGAAAGTTTTATTACAGTCGTTTGCTGATGACTGTGATGCAGCTGCTGTTCACCTTAAAGCAGCATCTCTTCCGAGACAGAAATATAAGGTTATTCTTCCAATCACTTCGATGAAAGATGATGAGGTTTATGCTCCTGGATATGAGAATGGAGAAAAGGTAGCCTTAGTTCGATTTCCGCATGGAGGAACTTTTGAGATTCCAATTCTTACTGTAAATAATAAGCAACCAGATGCTAAGAGGATACTTGGTCTGGCGCAGGATGCAGTAGGTATCAATTCTAAAGTAGCACAAAGATTATCCGGTGCAGACTTTGATGGAGATACCGTCATGATTGTTCCTACAGGAAGGAATGTCAAGATTACTTCTACAGATCCAAACACTTCTAAAGCATTGAAAGAGTTGTCGGAGTTTGATGGGAAACTCAGTTATGGACACGACTCCACCAAAACAGATGCAGATGGTACTGTTCATTATTATCGTGGTGGCCGTGAATTCAAACCGATGAAGAATACTCAGATACAAATGGGTATAATCTCAAATCTGATTACAGACATGACTTTGCAGGGGGCACCTCCTGAGGAATTAGCTAAAGCTGTTAGACACAGTATGGTTGTAATCGATGCTGAGAAACATGGTTTGGATTATCGACAGAGCGAAAGAGACAATGACATTGCCTATCTCAAGAAGAAGTATCAGGGAAGAGTCGAGGAAGATGGAAAGTACCATGAGGGAGCAGCGACTCTTATTTCAAGAGCCAAATCTGAGGAGGATGTCTATAAGCGTAAAGGGAGTCCTAAAGTCAATCAACAGGGGAAGGATTGGTATGATCCAACCAAACCAGAAGGTTCTCTTATATGGAATTCTGTAAAAGAGGAGTATGTTGGCAAAGATGGTAAGACCCATGTTCGTATGCAGAAGAGTACCAAGATGGCAGAGACTGATGATGCCCGTACCCTCATATCAGATGCTGATACTCCACAAGAGAGAGCCTATGCAGAGTATGCTAATCAGAGGAAAGCCCTGGCTAACAAAGCCCGTATGGAGATCATCAATACTGGTAAGATAGCCTACTCTGCTTCTGCTAAGAGGACCTATGAAGAAGAGGTAAAGGGTATGCTTGCTGATCTGAACCTGGCTCTTCGTAATGCACCTAAAGAAAGGCAAGCACAGCTTATCGCCAACTCTGTGATAGCCGCTAAGAAGAAAGAGAATCCCGATATGACTACCAAAGAAATAAAGAAGGCCAGTCAACAGGCGCTGACTCAAGCTAGGCAGCAGGTAGGAGCTGAGCGAACTACAATACCACTGGATGAAAAGAGATGGGAAGCTATTCAAGCTGGTGCTATCAGCGAGAATCAGTTGATACAAATCTTGAACAATGCTGACATAGATCAGGTTCGTGAATTGGCAACTCCTAGGTCTCGACAGACATTGAGCCAGGCGAAGCAGAATAAGATTGCTGCTATGCAAGCTTCGGGCAACTACAGTATTGCTGAGATTGCTCAAGCTGTTGGAGTCTCTTCTTCAACTGTAGCCAAGTACATGAAATGAAAGGAGTGAATTGCAATCATGGCTGGAAGAGTAAGATTAACAACAGTTGACAATCCTTATGATCCGTTTGAACAATTCACTTCTTGGTTTCTGTTTGACGAGGAAAAAGGTTATCATACAACTTCTTACTTAGGAAGAATTGCTCGAACTTCTTCTGAGCTTTCAGATGAAGAGAATAATCGAGAAGAAGAAAGAGCGATCGACGAAATCATCAAGTATGATTTTCAAAATATCTATAGAAAAGTTCGAGAAAAGACTAAAAAATAGTTTATTCTGAACTCATTCAAAGACTGCACCTGCCTAAGAGACTAAAGAGGCAGGGGGAGGGGGTCTTCAAAACTACACCCCCTCCCATATCGCGGCGGTCTTTAAAAATTCTCCGGGGGATATTTTAGGATTGTGTTTCAGCCTCTGAGTGGGCTCACGGGGTTGGTTCGTATGCTTCTTCACATATTTGGGTTTATCATCGTTTTCTCCTTTCAGTGTGGACATATGACATGCCAGCTTCGTGAGTTCATTCAGATGCTGAAAAAGTCTGTGAATATCCCCCGAAAGTTGGTGAAAAACCAACCATATCTCATCGAGAGGAGGCAGTAAGGATGAAAAAAGCCAAGGCTGTAAGCTCTTCTGATTCTTCGAGAAAGATGAGACCAGCTTTGTCTCCTGAGGCTAGAGAAAATCAGATGATATCTTTGGCAATAGATCTTGCCGAGAAACAGTTGATGGAAGGTACTGCTTCTTCTCAGGTTATAACACATTATCTGAAACTGGGATCAACAAAGGAACGTATTGAAAAAGAGATTCTCGAAAAGCAGAAGGACTTAATCGAAGCAAAGACTGCGACACTGCAATCTGCACAGCGGATAGAAGAACTTTATGTGAAAGCTATGGATGCGTTCCGGAGTTATAGCGGACAGGGGGTTCCACCAGATGATTAGAACATATACGGAATTGATAACAATACCAACTTTTGAAGAGAGGTATCGTTATTTAAGATTGTCTGGCACTGTTGGGGAAGACACATTTGGATTTCGACGATGGCTCAATCAAGAATTATATCATTCTGCAGAGTGGTTACGTTTCAGAGATCGAATTATTCTTCGAGATGGCGGATGTGATTTAGCTATTGAGGGTTATGAGATCTACAAATCAATCATCATTCATCATTTAAATCCAATCACCTACGAAGATGTTTTAAATCGCAATCCATGCATCTTCGATCCCAATAATGTGATCTGCACAAAACTTTCTACTCACAATGCTATTCATTACGGAGACGAAACATTGCTGCTCAATCCCCAAGTTGAACGAACAAAAAATGATACATGTCCATGGAAGCATTGAGAAAGGAGTTTGTCTATGGAGAGTATACTGACATCAATCAAGAAATTGCTTGGGATTGCCGAAGAGTATAAACACTTCGATACAGATCTTATTATCGACATCAACACAGCATTTTCAGTTTTGACCCAATTGGGCGTTGGTCCATCCGATGGTTTCTCGATTGATGATGATAGTGCTGTGTGGTCTGATTTCATTTCCGGTAACTCCAGAATTGAGATGGTAAAATCTTACATTCATTTAAAGGTAAAACTTCTTTTCGATCCGCCGCTTAATTCTGCAGTGATTGAATCAATTAATCGAATGATTAGTGAACTGGAATGGAGGATCAATGTGGCAGTCGATCCTGGCAAGGATCAATCTTAATCGAGAAAGGAGGAAATTCAAAATGGATGAAGTTACTAAAAACTATCTTTCTCATCATGGGATTCTCGGTCAGAAATGGGGAGTACGTCGTTTTCAGAACGCAGATGGAAGTTTGACTTCTGCTGGAAAGAAAAGACTTACAAGTAATTCTGATGACAATTCGCATGACGACTATAAAAAAGCTCATAGCAAAGAGCCTGTAAAAAGTATGAGCGATGCCGAGTTAAGAAAAAGATTGAATCGGCTTCAAATGGAAAAGCAGTATTCGCAGTTGTCAAAGTCGGAAATAAATAAAGGGAAAAAGTATCTTGACACCATTATTAAAGCCGGCACAACTGTCGCCACGGTAACGAGCACCGCTCTTACAATTTACAATAACTTTGACAAGATTCAAACAATCTTGAACAAAGGTAACTCATAAGGAGAGATTGCATTATGGCATTATCAAACACTGCCGTTCCAAAATACTACGGCATGTTTCGAGATGCCGTAATTCATGGGGAGATTCCAATATGTCGTGAAATTGATTTAGAGATGCATCGCATTGATGAATTGATTATGGATAAAGGAATCTACTATGACGATGAAGCTGTCGAAGGTTGGATTCGTTATTGCGAAGGCGAAATGACTTTGACAGATGGCTCAGATTTGATTCTGCTTGATACTTTTAAGTTATGGGCAGAGCAAATCTTTGGTTGGTATTACTTTGAAGAGAGAAGCGTCTATGAACCAAACGAAGATGGTCATGGCGGGCACTATGTCAATCGATGGATTAAGAAGCGGCTTATTAATAAGCAATACCTAATCATTGGTCGAGGTGCTTCAAAGTCATTGTACGAATCCTGTATTCAAAGCTATTTTCTGAATATCGATACATCCACTACTTATCAGATGACGACTGCCCCCACAATGAAACAAGCCGAAGAGGTTATGACTCCTATTCGAACTGCCATCACGCGAGCCAGAGGTCCACTGTTTGCTTTCTTAACAGAAGGCTCTTTGCAGAATACTACCGGCTCGAAAGCAAATCGAATGAAGTTGGCCTCAACTAAAAAGGGAATCGAAAACTTTTTGACTGGCTCTCTTTTGGAAATTCGTCCCATGTCAATCGATAAATTACAAGGTATGAGACCAAAGGTGGCAACTATCGATGAATGGCTATCCGGAGATGTCAGGGAAGATGTCATTGGCGCGATAGAACAAGGTGCTTCAAAAGTTGACGACTGGCTAATCGTTTCGGTCAGTTCTGAGGGGACTGTTCGAAATGGTAGTGGTGATACCATCAAGATGGAATTGATGAAAATTCTTAAAGGGGAGTATCGCGATATTCATACTTCTATCTGGTGGTATAAGCTGGATTCCATTGATGAAGTTGGAAATCCAGATATGTGGCTGAAAGCAAATCCAAACATTGGACGAACTGTCAGTTATGACACCTATCAAAGGGATGTGGAAAGAGCAGAGAACGCCCCTGCAGCAAAGAACGACATCCTTGCGAAAAGATTTGGACTTCCGATGGAAGGCTATACTTACTATTTCACTTATGAAGAAACCTTGCCACATCGAAAAAGAGAGTATTGGCAAATGCCTTGTTCTATGGGTGGAGATTTATCGCGTGGCGATGACTTCTGTGATTTCACATTTCTCTTTCCTCTTCAGGGTGGAGCTTTTGGAGTTAAAACAAGAGCTTACATTTCTGAATTGACTCTTATGAAACTTCCCGGAGCAATGCGTATAAAGTATGACCAGTTCATAAAAGAGGGGAGCCTTATCGTTATGGAAGGTTCCATTTTAGATATGATGCTGGTCTATGAAGATTTGGATGCGTACATTGTCAAAGCTGGATATGATGTTCGTTGCTTTGGATATGACCCGTACAATGCAAAAGAATTTGTCGAGCGATGGGAAGCTGAGAACGGTCCGTTTGGAATTGAAAAGGTTATTCAGGGTGCAAAGACTGAATCGGTTCCTTTAGGTGAACTGAAGAAATTATCAGAAGAGAGAATGCTTTTGTTTGATGAGGAATTGATGACATTCTGCATGGGTAACTGTATAGCACTTGAAGATACAAATGGTAACCGGAAACTTTATAAGAAGCGAGGAGATCAAAAGATTGATGCGGTAGCAGCTATGATGGATGCTTTCATAGCCTACAAGCTAAATCGAGATGCTTTTGAATAAATCAAAATGGATAGAAACGGAGGTGAGGAGATTTGTCGAATGAACTATATCATCATGGGATTCTCGGTCAGAAATGGGGAGTACGTCGTTTTCAGAACGCGGATGGAAGTTTAACCGCTGCTGGGCAGAAACGATTGGAGAAAAAAGATGTTTCCTGGGCAAAGAAGAAAAGTGACAAAATTACTGCTCAAGCTCAAAAGAAGAATCAGAGGCAGCTCAATAAATATGCTGAGGAATTATTGAAAAATCCTGATTCTGTTACCAGTTCTGGAAAGTTGAAAGCATCCACAATCAACGACTATAACCAGAAAATGGCAAAACTTATGAGTCAGTCAACAGCAAATCTTCGCTCCCCATCAGGTAGAGTTGTTACCTTTGTAGCAAAACGTGGAGAGATTGGGGTCATGATGGCTCTTGCTGACGAAGGCTATAACATACAGCAATTAAAAAATGGTGTTTGGGCAGACGGAAGAGTAGCTTACAAGAAAACCGTCTTGGATAAGGCATAAGGAGGTGATGAAAAATGGAGATTGCTTTTGGTTCCAGACTGAAACATGCCTGGAACGCTTTTATGAATAAAGATCCCACGCGATCTTATATGAACTTAGGAAGCAGTTATTCTTATAGACCGGATCGGCCACGATTTACGATGGGAAATGAACGGTCTATCGTTACTTCCGTTTATAACAGAATTGCTTTAGATGTAGCGGCTATTGACATTCAACATGTTCGATTGGATGACAACGGCCGCTTTCTTGAAGTAATTGATTCGGGTCTGAATAATTGCCTGTCGCTAGAAGCAAATCTGGATCAAACTGGACGAGCGTTTATGCAAGATGTTGTGATGTCTCTTCTTAACGAAGGATGTATTGCCATTGTTCCAGTTGATACAACAGATGACCCGAATATTACTGGAGCTTACGATGTTTCGACATTGCGAACTGCGAAAATCCTTGACTGGTATCCAAACCATGTTCGAGTGCGTGTTTACAATGAAAAAACGGGGCTCAAAGAAGATATCCTTCTTGCCAAAAGCTTTGTGGCGATTGTTGAGAATCCGCTTTATGCCGTGATCAACGAGCCAAACTCTACCATGAAGAGGTTGATAAGGAAATTAAGTTTATTGGATGTGACAGATGAACAGACGGCGTCTGGCAAACTCGATTTAATTATCCAACTTCCTTATGTGATTAAGACAGAGGCGCGTCGAACACAGGCTGAAAATAGAAGACGTGATATTGAGCAACAGTTATCCGGTTCCAAATATGGAATCGCATACACGGACGGTACAGAGCACATTACTCAGTTAAATCGATCTCTTGAGAATAATCTCATGAAACAGATCGAGTATCTGACTTCATTGTTGTTCAGCCAGCTCGGTATTACACAAAGTATCCTTGATGGTACTGCGGATGAGAAGACAATGCTCAATTATTACAGCAGAACGATTGAGCCAATTCTTTCGGCGATTGTCGATGAAATGAAACGAAAATTCCTAACAAAAACAGCGCGGTCTCAAAAGCAGGACATTATGTTCTACAGAGATCCGTTCAAACTTGTTCCTGTGGATAGTATTGCTGAGATAGCGGACAAGTTTACGAGGAATGAAATCATGACATCGAACGAAATCCGACAAGTGATTGGTATGCGGCCGTCTTCTGATCCAAAAGCGGATCAATTAGTCAACAGTAATATCAGTCAACCTTCAGCTGATGGATCTTCAAAAATCTCTGAATCAGAAAATGATTCCACGAATTCTGATGTGATTGCTCATTATGACCAGATTGTTGAAGAGTTGCTAAGCGGTCTTGAATCGGACATTGATTCGATTATTGGACAAGTATCCGACGAAAAAGGAGGAAGTCCATAAATGGAAAAAATAGCTGAATTAATCCATTATGCCTCTCCTTATTATGATCCGGAAAAAGCCCATGAGTATTATCTGAAAACCAGGGAACTCAAAGGAAGACGCTCTACAACTAAACTTAATGATCAAGGAAAAGAAGCATGGTCGTATACGAAACGATCAATCAATGAAGAGAAAAAAGCAAAGGTAGAGGAGGAGAAAAAGTCAAGAGATGAAAAAATTGAAGCTTTCCGAACAGAAGCAAAAGCAACGCGGGAACGTATTTCTGCACGATTAAAGCAACTTAATGAGGAATTGACCGAATCTGTTGCAGATGATCGAGAATCAGTAGATGTGAAGAAGAAATCTGATCTTGAATCTGCTGATGAAAGAAAAGCGGCGAAGGCAAAGAAAATCAGTCAGGAGAGAGATGCAAAAATTGAAGCTCTTATGAATGAGAAGATTCCTGAGAATTTGTCCAAGGAGGAACGTGCTCGAAGAATCGCTGAGCGAAATGAGAAAATTGCAAAACTTCGAGGCGATGCTAAAGCAGAAACTTCTAAACTTTCGGAAAGTGTTCAAGAAGAAAAAGCATCTATCCGGACAAGTGCCTCTACAAAGAAGGCACGAATCACGGAGAATGCAAAGCAAGAAAGAAAACAAAACTCAGAAAATGCTTCTGAACGGCGAGCAGAAGTTGCCAGTAAGCTAAAGTCTTCCATTGCAGCAGTAAGGGAGGCTTATAAACAGGCAAAGGAATCTTTAGATTCTTCCTACGAAGACATTCTTCAGCAGGAGTTCGATAAGATTGCTGCCGAAATGCCCAAAGTAACGAAACGCAAGTCGAGAAAGAAGTGAGAGGAGGAAATTCAAAATGGCGAAGTATGATTTCAGTGGCTGGGCCACTCGAAATGACTTGCGATGTGCCGATGGACGAATTATCCGAAAAGATGCATTTAAACAGCAGGACGGCGAAGTAGTTAGTCTTGTTTGGAATCATCAGCATAATTCTCAGGATAATGTTCTTGGACATGCGTTGCTCGAAAATCGGGATGAGGGTGTTTACGCTTACTGTACATTTAATGACACAGAATCTGGTCAGACAGCTAAAAAGCTGGTACAGCATGGCGATGTCTGCTCTCTTTCGATATGGGCTAATCAGCTTCAGCAGAATGGGCGTGATGTGGTTCATGGAATTATTCGTGAACTTAGTCTTGTTCTCGCCGGAGCAAATCCTGGGGCATTTATCGATACAGTAATGGCTCATGGGGCAGATGCTAATCCGGATCAGATTGAAGAGCTCATTGCAAGTTACAACGAAAATCTCATGCTCTATCATTCCGATGACAATGCGGATGATAAGGAGAAGAAAGAAAAAGGCATGAGTGAGGAAGAAAAGAAGGAGGAGACACCGAAGGATACGAAGGAAACTCCGCCGACGGATAACAAAGAGGAATCCCCCAAGGATGAGAAGGAAGAGACCATTGGCGACGTCTTAAAGGGATTAACTGAAAAACAGCAAAACGTTGTTTGTGCATTAATCAGTCAGGCTCTCGGTGAGAGTGAGGACGATAATGATGACGATGACGACGATGACAAAAATGAAGGAGGAAAAACGAACATGAAGCATAATGTATTTGATCAGGACAGCGTGAAGGAGAATACTTTCCTGAGTCACGCGGATCAGGAGGGCATTGTCGCCCTTGCAAAACAGAATAGTGTTGGCACTCTTCGTACAGCTATCAACATTTATGTCGAGAATCATCAGGATGCGCTGGCCCATGATGGGATGGAAGGACTGACCGGCGAGCAGGCTATCGAGGCTCTGTTCCCTGACTTCAGGGATGTTCGTCCGGGTGCTCCTGAGCGGATTACTCGTGATCAGGGATGGGTTACTGCGGTTATGAGCAAGGCGTACAAGACGCCTTTTAGCCGTATTCGTACCCGCCAGATGGATGCTCGTGATGAGAATCTTCGTGCGAGGGGTTACAAGAAGAATGGTCAGAAAGCGGATCGTGGCAGCATGACTCTGTACAATCGTACTACGGATCCTCAGACCATCTATGTGAAGGATAAGCTGAATCGTGATGATATCCTTGACATCACCGATTTCGAGGTGGCGGCGTACATCTATCAGGATATGCGTGAGAAGCTGAATGAGGAAATCGCGATCGCGGTTATGGTTGGCGACGGAAGAACTCCTGGTGGAGATGGAAAGATCGATGAGACCCATATCCGTCCTATTTGGCAGGATGATGAATTCTTCACTATCCATGTTGATGTTGACATTGAGGCTGCTAAGAAAGAACTTCAGGGTACGAACACCGGTGCAAACTTTGGCGAGAATTATGTGTATGCCGAGGCGATCATTCGTGCTGCACTGTATGCCAGAGAGGAGTACAAGGGGAGCGGCACTCCCGATTTCTTCTGCACTCCGCACCTCGTTAATGTGATGCTGCTGGCAAGAGATCTGAACGGTCGTAGAATTTACGATACGGTTGACGATCTGGCTAAGGCTCTGAATGTTGGCGCTATCTACACGGCAGAGCAGTTTGATTCTCTGGAGAGAGAAGACAAGAATCAGAAGAAAAAGAATCTGCTTGGCCTGTTTGTCAACATGGCGGACTATACGATTGGTTCTACCAAGGGTGGCGAGATCACCAGATTTAATCAGTTCGATATCGACTTCAACCAGGAGAAGTATCTGCTTGAGACGAGGCTGTCTGGTGCACTGACCAGGTATCATTCTGCAATTGCGCTGGAAGAGCCGCAGTCGGGGGAATGATTAGTCCTGCCGTAGTAAAAGCCACAGCCGGCGGGACGATGAGATATGGTCTTGATGTAGACAATCTTCAGGAGGGTATTCAGATCTCCGATGATGCTATTAGTGGTAAGCTGAAGCAGGTTGAAGAGTACCCACAATTCGGTGACGAAAAAGCTTCTGAGCTTGGTCACTATCTGGCATTAGATATTGAAGTACCTGAAGGCGAAACTGCTACTACCAAGATCGAAGGTGGCACAAAACCGGATTATGTGGATGTTACATCCGATAAATTCTGTGTATACAGGATTACCGACAGCAACTCTCAGAAGATCAAAGTAAAGACTCGGAAGGGCGAGGAAGAAGTCGAAAAGACTTATGACTTGACTGGGCTTACACTTGATCCGGGGGAATGATTCGTCTCATTGTCAGCGCCGTAGATGATGAGACAGAGTTGTATGGACTAACGGCAAGTGACCTACAATCAGATCTCCAAATCGGTGACACTTCTATAAGTGGAATTCTTTCTTACATTCCAAGCTATCCAAATTATAGCTCAGTATTAGAAGAACAAAGCGGTTATTATCTTGCGCTTTCATTCAGTGCAAATCCAGGTGCGACAATTACAACTGAATTAGTTCCAGGAGCGGGTAAATCCAAACCTGTGACAGATGGATTCTGTGTGTATCGTATCACGGATAAAGATAACCAGACCATCCGAGTTTCTGTAACGAAGAAAGGCTGTTCGTCCGTAACAAAGGAATATTCCTTAGCCCAGTTAATTTTGGGCGATTGGCTCAGAGATTCTGAAAAAGAAAAAATACTGGACAGTGAAAGCGAACGGATCCAGGCGGATGATCTGGGGAGAACTGATTAAAAGGAGGAAATTCAAAATGGGAAAATTTTATGGACCGATTGGCTATGGTGTAACCAACGAGACAAGACCTGGCGTATGGGAGAAGGAGATAACAGAACGGAATTATTTCGGAGATGTGCTTCAATTTAACCGACGGACAGAATCGAGCGGAAATCTTAACGATGACTTAAACATCAACAATAAGATTAGTATCATAGCTGACCCGTTTGCCTATGAGAATTTCCACACAATGCTTTATGTCTTATGGATGGGCGTAAAGTGGAAAGTGACAAATGTGGAAGTACAGTATCCACGTTTAATTCTGACGGTAGGGGGTGTTTATAATGAATCGCAGTAGAATTCAATTGCAGAGCTTTCTTGAAACGGTGAAGGGTTTGGCGATCAATCCTATTACGCATAAGCCTGCGGTTTATTTTCAACCCCCACCGTCAGTAAAGTTGGTTTATCCGTGCATTATTTATGTTCTTGATAAGATAGACACAAAACATGCGGATGATAAGCCATATCTGAACAAAAAAGGCTACAGTGTAACAATCATTGACAAAGACCCGGATTCGGAAATTCCTGATATGCTTTCTGCTATGCCTTTGAGTAGATTTGATCGAGCATATACAGCGGATAATCTGAATCATTGGGTCTTTTCTTTATTCTATTGAAAGGAATGATAAAAACATGAGTAAACAGCTTGTTTGGGATCAGGTAGGGGAAAAGCTCTACCAGACTGGTATTGAACAGGTAGCACTCTATCCTCAGGATGAGAAGGGTGCATATCCGCTTGGAGTTGCGTGGAATGGCGTTACGAATATTACAGATACTCCTTCTGGCGGAGAACCGAATGATCTTTATGCCGACGATCAGAAATATTTATCCCTTATGTCCAGAGAAGAATACGGTGGTTCTATTACGGCCTATATGTCTCCTCCTGAGTTTGACGAATGTGATGGTACTGTTCAGGCTGCTGATGGAGTGTTGATTAAGCAGCAGGCAAGGAAAGCATTTGGTCTTGCTTACAAAACTCTGGTAGGTAATGACACCCAGGATACCGATTACGGTTATAAACTGCATCTGGTATGGGGAGCAAAGGCTTCTCCGTCTGAGGAGAGTCATGATACTGTAAACGATAGCCCGGAAGCTACCGAGCTTAGCTGGGAATACACCTGTACCCCGGTCAGTGTTACTACCAAGATTAAGGAGAAGGCACTGAAACCTTTCGCACATATGGTGATTTCCAGCAGTGCGGCTAAGATTGCAGATCTTGAGAAGATCCTGTACGGCAGTGAGGAGACTGATGCGAGACTGCCTCTCCCGGATGAAGTGCTGAAGCTGATGATGGGGGAATGATACCCTCTCCTCATGAGCCAAGCAGTGATGGAGAGGGACCAGCCGTTAGTATCAGTGCCGGTAGTGACACAGATACTGTTCTTGGCACAAAAAAGGTTCAGGATTTTCAGGAAAATATTCAGATAGATGAAGACCAGAAAAAGATAACTGGAACATCGCATCATGTGACTGATTTCGAGGACTTTAATCCGTCGGATTCATCTGAACAGAGTGGTAATTATCTGTATCTGTCATTTGCTGGCATTGATGCAGATAAAATCACAACCAAAATTACTGGAGGAAAGCACACCAACGAGGTGGATTGCACTTCTGATAAATGGTGTCTGTATTTCCTTACCGCGAGTTGTACTGCAATTGTTGTGACAGCCACAAAAGGCGACAAGGCTACTACCAAATCTTATGATATCAGCGAATTAGAATTGGAAGAAGCATAAGCAAAAGTTAAGGGAGTCGTATTCAGGGTGATAGGCTGGCGGCTCTCTTTTTTTTTATGAAAGGAGAAAAAGATAATGCTGAAGAAAACAATTACTTTTACAGATTACAATGGTCAGACCCGTACCGAGGATCATTACTTTAATCTGAATAAAGCGGAAGTCATCGAATGGCTGACAACTACCGGCGATTATACGATCGACGAAGTGCTTACTCAGATGTCTAAGAAGATGAATGCTAGAGGGATTATGGAAACTTTCCGTGATCTGATCTATCGTGCATACGGTGAGAAATCTCTCGACGGGAGAAGATTCATTAAGACTCCTGAGGTTAAGGCGAATTTCATGGAGACAGAAGCTTATTCTGTTCTTTTCACTGAGTTGGTAACGGATGCTAAAGCGGCAGCGGATTTCTTTAATTCGATTATTCCTCCGGATCTGGGGAAGGAAGTCGAAAAGATCATGAATGCGCATCCGAATGCAACTCCTGAGGAGCTCCGTCAGATTGCTGCCGGTGAAGCTGCTGGAAATAGCGGGGCACCGTCATTGCCAGCAAAATAAATGTGAAGGAAGGGAGACTGGAAGATGCTTGAAGTCACGATACCTGCGGTGGAATTATATGATTCCGAGAAAGAGGAATTTTTCTGTCCTGTAAAAAAACCGGTCACATTGCGGCTGGAACATTCGCTGGTCTCCCTTCAAAAATGGGAATCAAAATGGCATAAACCATTTCTTGGGAAAGAAGCAAAGACCAGAGAAGAAACACTGGATTATGTTCGATTTATGTGTACCACGCCAAATATTGATCCAGAAATCTATCAATATATCCCACCGGAGGAGATGAAACGAATCAGCGATTATATCGAGGATCCTATGACAGCAACTTGGTTTAGCGAATCCAAAAAGCAAGGCGGTCCCCCTCCGAAAAAAGAAGTTATTACGGCGGAAATCGTCTATTATTGGATGATTACTTTGGGAATTCCGAGTGAATATCGAAAGTGGCATCTAAATCAGTTGCTTACGCTAATTCGGGTCATCAATGCGAAGAATGCACCAAAGAAAAAGCGAAGCAAGAAAGAAACTTTAGCAGACTATTCCCGTCTTAATGCGATGCGCAGGGCGAAGTATAACAAATCGAAAGGGTGATGATCTATGTCGAACAAACAGGGAATCGACATTTCAACTTGGCAGGGAAATGTGGATTTTAACAAAGTAAAGGCTGCTGGAATTCAGTTCCTTATTTTAAGAGCCAGCTATCGGCAGGCTGTAGATTCCAAATTCTACGCGAATGTTCAGGGGGCAAAAGCTGCCGGTATTCCAATTTACGGCGTGTATCATTTTAGTTATGCGCTGAATGAAGATCAGGCTAAACAGGAGGCTGCCTTTTGTATTTCAGAGGTAGAGAAAGCCGGTCTTGGAAAAGACATTATTGTTTTCTTTGACTTTGAATATGACACTATTACAAAAGCAAAAGCAGCCGGGGTCATTCTTGGAAGAAGCGAATGTAATTCTCATGCGAAGGCTTTCTGTGAATATGTTACTTCTCGTGGATACAAAGCCGGAATCTACGCAAACATCGATTACTACAAAAACATGTTTGATCATGATTTACTTTCCAAATATGTGTTTTGGTTAGCCGACTGGTCTGGCGATGCTGACTATCCATGTGATTTCCATCAGTATACGAGCAAAGGTTATGTGTCTGGTATTGCAGGAAATGTGGATATGGATTACCAGATTGCAAATCTCAATGATGAAAAGGGGATTTCTACGATGGGTTATTCGAGACAAGCTGTAGTTGACTTAGCTAAATCTTGGGTTGGCAAGAACGAAGCAGATGGATCTTATAAGGAAATCATCGATATTTACAATTCCTATACCGGAAAATTCCCGCGGGGAACGAAGATGCAGTATGGGTGGGCGTGGTGCGCCGCAACCTGGTCTGCGTTAGCTGTAAAGCTCGGTTATACAGCTATCATGCCGATCGAGATCAGCTGTTACTACATCATCGAGGTAGCGAAGGCTATGGGGTGCTGGGTGGAAAACGATGCATATGTCCCGGCGCCTGGTGACGCAGTCTTATATGACTGGGAGGATTCTGGAGCTGGAGATAATACTGGCAATCCTGATCACATCGGTACCGTAGAATATGTATCTGATGGCTACATTGTTGTAATTGAGGGGAATTACAGCAATGCTGTAAAACGTCGTACTCTTTCTATTAATGGAAGATATATTCGCGGTTTTATTACACCGAAATACGACGAGGGAGTCGTGTCCGGTCCTGTACAGGAATCCAAAAAGTCTGTGGATATTGTGGCGCATGAAGTTATTAGTGGAGTTTGGGGAAATGGTGCAGCTCGAAAAGCGGCTCTGGAGGCTAAAGGATACAATTACGCGGAAGTTCAGGCTCGTGTCAATGAGATTCTGAATGGTTCTGCGGCTAAGCCATCTTCTCCTGTTCAGGATCAGTCTCAGCCGGCTGCTAAGAAAGTCACAGCAACTGCTTATGCGCAGGGATTCGATAAGGGATTGGCTGGAACTTATACTACTACAGCTGATCTGTATTGTCGTAACGATGCTGGAACGAACAAGAAGGCACTTTGTTTGATTCCTGAAAGTACGAAAGTACAATGTTATGGCTACTATACGAGCTACAACGGTGTGAAGTGGCTGTACATTCAGTTCATAATGGATGGTGTTCAGTATACAGGCTTCAGCTCCAGTGAGTATCTGAAGAGATAACGGAGAAATTCAAAATGATTAGTTTTCGGCAAAAGGGCGACTTCTCCAAACTCGAAAAGATGCTTAAAAATTCTTTTGGTAAGAATTATCGAAGAGTTCTTGAGCAGTATGGACGAGAAGGAGTAGCCGCCCTTGCCGCTGCTACTCCGAAAGATTCAGGGAAGACTGCCTCATCATGGGAATACGAAATTACCGAAAAGAACGGACAGTTGTCCGTCACATGGAAAAATACAAATATTCATGACGGTGTCAATATTGCGATTATTTTGCAATATGGTCACGGAACGAGAAATGGCGGCTATGTTCAGGGGAGAGATTACATCAATCCTGCGTTGCGGCCTATTTTTGAAAAAATGGCTGATGCAGCCTGGAAGGAGGTTTCTGCGCTATGAGTGCAACGATCGACGAAAGAGTTGTTGAGATGCGATTTGACAACAAGCAGTTTGAGAGCGGCGTTAAAGAAAGTCTTAGCACTTTGGATAAGTTGAAGCAAGCGTTAAACCTCTCTGATTCTGCAAAAGGATTGGAAAGTATACAAAAAGCTGCCGAAGGAGTTAATATCGGCGGCATCGGAACAGCCATTGAAGGAGTAAAAGAAAAATTCACGGCCCTCGAAGCGATTGCTTTGGGGGCTTTGATGCGAATTGGACAAAAGGCGATCGACACCGGAGCCCAACTGGTTAAATCGCTTACTATAGAACCCATCACTCAAGGTTTTGAGGAATACGAATTAAAGATGGGATCTGTTCAGACCATTATGGCCTCGACAGGAGAAGACCTGCAAACGGTTAATAAATATCTGGAAGAATTAAACAAGTATTCTGACCAAACGATTTACTCGTTTTCTGACATGACCAATAACATTGGTAAATTTACAAATGCCGGTGTCAAGTTGGAAGATGCAGTAATGGCGATCAAGGGTATCAGTAATGAAGCAGCTGTATCTGGTGCCAATGCAAATGAAGCTTCCAGAGCAATGTATAACTTTGCGCAGGCATTATCAGCTGGTTACGTTAAACTGATTGACTGGAAATCTATTGAAAATGCCAACATGGCTACTGTGGAATTTAAAAATCAGTTGCTTGAGGCGGCTGTTGCTGCAGGGACTGTTGAGAAGACAGCCGATGGCATGTATAAGGTTTTGACAGAGAACAACCAGGGCAAGACGATGGAAGATACCATTGATGCTACAAAGAATTTCAACGATAGTCTTCAGTACCAGTGGATGACAACCGAAGTGCTGGTTAGTACCTTGAAGGAATATGCCGATGAAACTACTGATATTGGTGCGAAAGCGAAAGCGGCTGCGACTGAAGTAAAGACATTCAGCATGTTGATGGATACGCTGAAGGAAGCAGTTGGATCTGGTTGGGCCCAGACTTTTGAACTGATATTTGGTGACTTCAATGAGGCAAAAGAACTTTGGACAGAAGCAAGTAATGCTTTGGGTGCGATTATCGACGCACAGGCTGATGCCAGAAACGAACTTTTGAAGGGTGGATTAAGTACCGGCTGGAAACAATTTCTGGATTTGGACGGACTTAAAAACTCTACCATTGCAAGCGATTACAAAGAATGGATTCAGGACATCGCGACAGATCATGGCGTAGCGATTTACGATATGATCGAAACCACTGGATCCTTTGAAGCGGCTTTAAAAGAAGGTTGGATGACAGCAGATATTTTGGGAGAAAGTATTGAAGGTCTGACTAACCGTTATCACGAGTATTCGGATGAAGAATTAGCCGCTATGGGAGTTACTGCTGAAGACATCGCAGAACTTGATAAACTTTGTGAATCGGTCAAGAATGGAAGTATTTCTCTGGAAGAATTTGCGGAGAAGATTAATCGGCCGTCCGGTCGTGAAAACCTGATTGAATCGGTCAAAAATTCTTTCAATGCGCTTATGGCGATTGTCAAACCGATCAAGGAAGCTTTTCGAGAAATATTTCCACCAGCTACAGCCGATCAGTTATATGATCTTACCGTTAAAATCAAAGAATTTACGGAAGGTTTAAAAATTTCTGATGAAACGGCTGATAAAATTAAACGTACTTTTAAAGGTGTTTTTGCCGCCGCTGATATTCTAAAACAGGGTATCGCGGCGGTTATTAATTTACTATTTCCTGGTGTAAAAGCAGCCGGTTCTTTTGCAGATGGAATTCTTGGAATTACGGCCCGTATTGGCGATTGGATTGTTGCGCTTGACGAATCCATCAAGAAAAATGAATTCTTTACAAAGGCTGTAGATAAGATCAGGGATGTTGTGGAGATTGTAACTGGTAAAATCAAGGATTTTATCAAAGTTATTCAAGATTTTGTATCAACACACTTTAAGGCTCCTGATTTGAGTTTCATTACCGATGTTGCCGATACAGCAGAAAAGAGATTCCGTCCGTTGCAGGCAATTTTTGATTTCTTTGGAAAAGTTGTTAAAACGGTTGTTGATGTCTTGTCAAAAGCTGCGCCAATAATTGGAACAGTAGCCAGTACAGTCGGAAAAGCGTTGTCTTCTTTTGGAAAAGCTATTGCTGATGCGTTTACTGGTGGCGGATTCAATGCCGTATTAGATCTGTTCAATAGTGGTGTTCTTTCGGTTATTGGCGTGAAGATTTCTGAATTTATGGGAAATCTTTCATCCATCACTAAGGGTGGAACGAGTTTTGTTGACGGCATATTGGAAATCAAAGACGCTGTGTTGGATACCTTTGGTGCATTTCAAGAGCAGTTAAAATCTAAAGTCCTTCTCAATATTGCAGCCGCGATAGGGATTCTCGCTGCCTCATTGGTAGTACTTTCTTTGATTGATTCTGAGAAAATGACAGAAAGCCTTGGCGCAATTACTGTTCTATTTCTGGAGTTGTTCGGAAGTATGGCGGCATTTGAGAAAATTATGGATTCTTCTGGTATGAAGTCCATGAAACAGATTTCCGGCTCCATGATTGTCTTGGCTGCGGCTGTCTTGATTCTTGCCTCAGCAATGAAGAAGATTTCCGGAATTGATTCAGATAAACTTCTCGGTTCACTTGGTTCTGTTTCTCTGCTTTTGGGAGAAATGGCGGGAGTTGCTATCATCCTTTCAAAATACGGTGGGAAGGTCAAGACTGGAGCAGTCAGTATCATTGCTTTTGCAGGGGCAATCTATATTTTAACAGCATCGGTTGAGAAGCTTGGTGAATTAGACGTAGATACCCTGATCAAAGGATTGACCTCTGTTGGAGTTTTACTTGCCGAATTGGCGGCTTTTCTAGTTGCTGCGAAATTTGGAAGTTTGAAACTTACTCAAGCAGCAGGCATAGCTGTTTTGGCAGGGGCATTAATCATCTTACAGGGCGTCGTTTCCGATTTTGGAAATATGGATACGACAAAGATCGTTAAAGGTCTTGCCGCAACTGGTGCTATTTTGGCAGAATTGGCAGTCTTTAGTCGTGTCACGGGAAGTGCAGATCATATTCTTGCTACTTCTGTGGCAATGATAGGACTTGCCGCTGCGATGAATCTGCTGGAAGGTCCGATGACGACCTTTGGCAATATGTCGATTGAGCAGATTGGTAAAGGTTTGCTTGCGATGGGCGGAGCTTTGGCAGAAGTAGCAATCGCCATGAAATTGATGCCGAAGAACTCTCTTAGTGTAGGGCTCGGTTTGATTGAGGCTGCGGCTGGGATCATAATCATGAGCAAGGCGCTGGATTCTATGAGTGAAATGACCTGGGAAGAAATAGCCAAGGGATTGGTAGCTCTGGGAGTGGCTTTAGCAGAGATGGCAATTGCTATGAATGCTATGAAGGGTACTCTGAGCGGTTCGGCGGCTATGTTAGTAATGTCCGCGGCTTTATTGGTATTTACTCCGGTATTAAAAGCTCTTGGTGGAATGGAATGGGACGAGATTGCCAAAGGGCTAGTTGCTCTTGCTGGTGCGTTCGCGGTTATCGGTATAGCAGGGGCTGTTCTTAGTCCGATTGTTCCTTCTATTCTCGGATTGGCCGGTGCAATGGCTCTTCTTGGAGTGGCTGTTGCCGGTATTGGTGTCGGATTATTGGCTGGAGCAGCAGGACTAACTGCACTTGCGGCAGCAGGTGTTGCATCGGCAGCTACTATTGTCGCAATGCTGGAAATCATAATCGTTGGATTATTAAATGTTATCAGCGATAGTGCAGCTGCTCTTGGAGAAGCACTGAAGACAGTTATTCTTACTTTATGTGATGTAATTGTACAGTGCGTTCCTGAAATTGTAAAAACTGTGCTGGTTGTAGTGAAGGAAGTTCTTGCTGCATTGGCTGAAAACGCACCGGATATCGTGCATAACTTATTACAGCTAATTATCGGGATCATTGATGCTTTAGCAGCAGATCTTCCGACCGTCATTCAGTCGGTTGTAAATCTATTCATGTCATTCTTTGCCGGGGTCGCACAAGCATTGCAAGGGATTGATGTCAGCGTACTAATCGAAGGTATTGTTGGTATTGGTTTATTATCTGCATTGATGCTTGCTCTTGCGGCTATGGCTTCTTTGGCACCGTCCGCTATGGTTGGCGTTTTAGCAATGGGCGCTACGATTGCTGAACTGGCGATTGTTTTAGCAGCGGTTGGAGCTTTGGCTCAGATTCCCGGACTGCAGTGGCTGATCGGGGAGGGAGGTAACCTATTACAGGGAGTTGGAACTGCTATTGGAAAATTTGTCGGCGGCATTGTCGGCGGATTTATGTCAGGCGTTTCGGCTCAGTTTCCTCAAATCGGAGCTGATTTATCGGCATTTATGGTTAATGTTACTCCATTTTTGATGGGAGCAAATATGATTAAGCCAGAAATGCTGAATGGTGTAAAAGCTTTGGCTGAGACCATTCTTCTTCTGACTGCAGCTGATATTCTTCAAGGTTTGACATCTTGGCTTACTGGCGGAAGCAGCCTGGCAAGTTTCGGAGAGGAATTAGCTGCTTTCGGACCGCCATTCGCCCAGTTTGCGGAAGATATTAAAGGAGTAGATCCTGCAGTTGTCGAGGGAGCAGCAAACGCAGCAAAAGCATTGGCAGAGATGGCCTCAACTTTACCAAATAGCGGCGGATTGGCTGGAAAGATATTTGGTGAGAACAATCTGTCTGATTTTGGAGCAGAGTTGGAGAAGTTCGGACCGCATCTTGCTAAGTATGGTGAAGATGTAAAGAACGTAAATCCTGACGTTGTGGAAGCTTCTGCGAAGGCAGCACAGGTGTTGGCTGATATGGCGTCTACGCTACCGAATAGTGGTGGATTAGCAGCAAAGATACTTGGCGATAACACTTTATCTGCATTTGGTGAGGAGTTAGAGAAATTTGGACCGCATCTCGGTGCATACGGAAACTCTGTTAAGAATGTAGATCCTGAGGTGGTGGAAGCTTCGGCCAGAGCTGCTCAAGTTATGGCTGATATGGCGTCTACTTTACCGAACAGTGGCGGGTTGGCAGCTAAAATTATGGGAGATAATACTCTGTCCTCTTTTGGAGAAGAGCTCTCAAAGTTTGGCCCGTATATTGCGGATTATGCTTCCAGCGTAGCCGGTATGGATGCAGATGTTGTAGTAAGTTCTGCAAATGCTGCGTTGGCATTATCTGAGCTGGCAAATGGATTACCGAACAGTGGCGGATTGTTGTCCTGGTTTACTGGTGATAACGATATCGCTACCTTTGGCGAAAGCTTATCAAAATTTGGTAATTCGATGAGCGCTTATTATCAATCAGTTGCTGGAATTGACACGGATCTCTTAGACAGTGTTATTACGGAAGTTTCAAAGTTGATTGATATTGCGACTGGAACCGCCGGCATTGATACATCGGGTATGACCGGATTTGCAAACAGTCTTCAAACCATGGGAAATAATGGCATTGACGCTTTTATTCAAGCTTTCAATGGCTCTGTTTCCAATGTGACTGCTGCAGTGAATGGCATGATGACAGCCGCTGTAACCGCGCTTATCAGCGGAGGTACAACACTTACTACAAGTGCCACTACAGTTGGCGGAAATGCAGTGAATGCGCTTGGAACAGCTATGACTGCGAAGCAGGGTACGGTGTTGACCACCGTGAGAAATCTATGCACGGCTATCGTGACTCAGATGAAAACCTCATTACCCAGTACGACATTCAATACTATTGGGCAGAACGTGGTACAAGCTCTTATCAACGGAATCAATGCTAAGAAGTCGCTTGCATTGACCACCGTGAGAAATCTATGCACGGCTATCGTGACGGAGTTTAAGAACGGTTTACCGAGTACTACGTTTTCAAATATCGGAGGAAATATTGTAACATACCTTGCTCAAGGCATCCGAAATAAGCAGAGTTCGGCTACGGCAGCTGCTAAGCAGGTTTGCCAGGCAGTAACGCAAGCTTTCCGAGATAATATGTCCGAAAGTACTTTCAAGGGAATTGGGGAGAATGCAGCACAGGGATTGGCGAACGGTATCAAAAACAAGATAGACGATATTGCAGATGCAGCGATTCGTGCAGCAAGAGAAGCAGTGAAGGCAGCACGAGAAGAATTGGACGAACATTCGCCATCGCGAGTTTTTCTTGAGATTGGTAAGTATGTCTCCCTGGGTATGGCAAATGGTATTCTGAACTATATTTCCACAATCAGTGCAGCAAGTCTCGATTTGGCAAATTCTGCGGTTGATCCGGTTCAGACAGCAGTTGCAACTATCAACAATATGATCGAAAACGGTCTTGGAGATGACTTTAATCCGACCATCACTCCTGTTCTCAATTTGTCGAATATCGAAAAAGGAGCTCAGAAAGTTTCTTCGATGTTTAGAGGTCTTGACGTATCGACCTCTTATGACAAAGCACTAAACGCCAGCAACAGTTTTGCTAATAAGAAAACTGGAATGGAGAATGGAGAAGTAGAAGGAGGAAAAGGCTCTACCGTTAATCATTGGAGTTTGACACAAAATAACTACTCACCCAAGGCCTTGTCCAGAGCGGATATCTATAGACAGACAAGGAATCAGTTCACGACGTTAAAGGAGGCGGTTGAGGCACAATGATTAAATCCATAACGATCACAAATTACCTTGGCGAATCGATCAAGATCTTCTTAGCCCAAGATAACCCAGATCATGGGTTGTTAATAAAGAGTATTGAAGGTCTTGGTCCAGCCAAGGCGAATATCAACACAACCAATTTGGCAACGAATGATGGGTCTTTGTATAATTCTGCGAGACTTGATTCTCGTAATATACTGATTAAGTTTTTATTTGGATTTGCACCGACAATCGAAGATTCCAGACAGAGGACTTATCGATATTTTCCGATTAAGAAACCTTTGGAATTTTTGATTGAAACGGACAACCGAATCGCCAAAACATCGGGTTATGTGGAATCAAACGAGCCGGATATTTTCAGCAAAGACGAATCAAATTCAATTTCTATCATTTGTCCAGATCCTTATTTCTACTCTGCAGGAGAAAATGGAACCAATACGACCATTTTCTATGGAACGGAACCGTTGTTTGAATTTGTATTCTCTAATGAATCACTAGATGAGTCTATGATTGAATTCGGTGCTATCGAAAATGAGACAGAGAAGACAGTGTATTACGACGGAGATGCAGAGATAGGTATTGTTATCACAATTCATGCATTGGGAGAAGCTCGGAATATTACCATTTACAATACCGGGACAAGAGAAGTTATGCGAATTGATACAACCAAAATTCAAGAGATAACTGGTTCCGGAATTATTGCTGGTGACGACATTATTATTTCAACAGTGCGTGGAGAGAAAACCATTACGTTGCTAAGAGGAGGACACTACATCAATATTCTTAATGCATTGGACAAAGGGTCTGACTGGTTCACGTTGACAAAAGGAGATAACGTTTTTGCTTATGTTGCGGAATACGGGTCAGAGAATCTGCAGTTCAAAATTGAGAACAAAATCATTTATGAAGGGGTGTAAAGATTATGGAAGTATTGGTCTTGAATCAGAAATTTCAGCAAGTTTGCCTGATCGATACTTTCGAGTCTTTACTATGGACAGAGCGGTTCAACGGGGCTGGAAATTTCGAAATCTACACCCCCGTTGATCTTGCCCTGTTGCAGCAGGCTAAGCAGAATTATTACGCTTGGCTAAAAGACTCCGATCAGACAATGATTATTGAGGAAATCCAAATTGCAACAGAAGTTGAGACCGGTGCCCATATGATGATTTCTGGTCGGTCTCTTGAATCAATCCTTGATCGAAGGATTATCTGGCAGCAAACCGTTCTTAATGGGAATCTTCAAAATGGAATCAAAAAGCTGCTAGATGAAAACATTATTAGTCCGGCTCTTGCAGACCGCAAGATTGCCGGCTTTATTTTTGAGGCGTCTACTGATCCGGCAATTACGAATCTTACGCTTCGAGCTCAGTATACTGGCGATAATCTGTATGACACTATCGTTACAATCTGCGATTCATACCATATCGGATTCCAAATTACGCTGAATGATAAAAATCAGTTTGTGTTCAAGCTTTATGCAGGATCTGATCGGTCCTATGACCAGATTAAAAATCCCTATGTCGTGTTTTCTCCTAAATTCGAAAACATTATCGATAGCAACTATATCGAGTCAGATAAAACTCTGAAAAATGTTGTTTTGGTGGCAGGAGAGGACTCTGGTTCCGCACGAAAAACTCGTATTGTGGGGTCTGGCACAGATCTTAACAGAAGAGAAATCTATGCGGATGCTCGTGACATTCAATCTGAAACACAAGAGGGAACTTTGACCGAGGCGGAATACAATAGCCAGTTAGACCAGAGAGGACATGAGGTTCTCGCTGAGCATTCGATAACGAAGTCATTTGAAGGTCAAGTGGAAGCAACAAAGATGTTTGTTTACGGACAGGATTTCTTCAAAGGAGATATTGTCCAGATTGTAAACGAATATGGGATGGAGGAAAAGGTTCGGGTAGCTGAGTTTGTGCGAGCACAAGATACCACGGGCTACAATACTTATCCCACATTTAGCGTCGTGGAATAGGGAGGTGATATAGATGAGTGTTACATATGGTTTTTACAATTCGTTAAACCATGACCGGAGATACGACGCAATCCAAATGTCCAGTATTTTTGACGGGATTATTCGAGATGGCATTTTTATGTCCATCGGAACAAGATTTCAAGTATTGGCTGATTCAGAAATGATGGTTACGGTTGGAACCGGTCGAGCATGGTTCGATCACACCTGGACACTGAATGACTCATTACTTCCTATCTCCATTCCGCAGTCAGAAGTGATCTTAAACAGAATTGATGCAATTGTAATCGAGGTAAACGCTGAACCTGCGGTTCGTGCGAATTCCATCAAAGTTGTAAAAGGAACGCCATCATCTAAGCCGGCACGACCAACCTTGACTAATACGGCAACTGTACATCAATATCCGCTGGCTTACATTTCTGTAGGCGCCGGGGTTACATCGATCCGACAGGCGGATATTACCAGCATGATTGGTCAAGGGTCTACTCCATATGTTACCGGTATTCTCGAAACTATAAATATTGAATCTATGGTTCGGCAGTGGGAAGACCAGTGGCAAAAATTCTTTGAAGATCAGACAGACGATATGCAGGATGCCAACGAACATTGGAAGTACGAATGGGAATCCTGGTACAAGACCTATCGCGGAGATATGGAGCAGACCGGTCAGGATTGGAAGAAGCAGTGGGAAGAGTGGTACAAGCAGTTTACGGAAAGCGGTACAGAAAATTTCGATCAATGGCGTGATGAAACGAACGCTACTTTTGAGGAATGGTTTCGCCGTATTCAGGAGCTGGTGGAGGGTGATGAGAAGACAGATCTGCCGGCTGAGGTTGAGAAACTGGAGGAACGGCTGAAGCTGTTAGAGACTTTCACGGACGAGGTTTATAACAATCATGCCTTGTGGTACAAGCTGTACGACAATCAAGTTACGGTTCACCACGACTATATTCTCGATAGTGCTGGCGACCAGATTACCGATTACATTGATCGGCAAGTTGAAACCGCAAATATCACGATTGAGCCATTAGAAGATAGCGAACCAATTCTTGACAGCGATGGTCGTGTTATCGATGGACGACTGATATTTGAATTCAAATAATGAAGGAGAGTGAAGATTACTATGAAGATTACAGAGTATGCCAAGACAACCGACCTTTCGGATGAGCGGGTGCTTCTTTCCGATGGTACGAACGGCACAAAAACAATCAAAGTTGCTGATCTGCTTTTTGCAATGGTGGACAGCGGTCTTCTTCCTGTAGAAATGCGTAGGAATATTTACAGGGGGAAAAATCTGGGTTCTAGTGTAAGTGCTGCACAGTGGGAAGCGATTCGAAACGGTAAGTTCACTGATTTGTTTGTAGGAGATTACTGGACAATCGGTGACAAGACCTACCGGGTGGCGGACATTGATTATCTCTATAACTGTGGAGATACCGCGTTTACCTCTCATCATCTGATCATTGTTCCTGATACCAATATGGGAAATCAGAAGATGAACGATACAAATATTACAACCGGTGGTTATGTCGGAAGTAAGATGCGTACCGAGTATATGGAGACAGCGAAGACCGAGATCAAGACAGATTTCGGAGAAAGCCATATCCTCAAGTACAGAGATTATCTGACGAACGCTACTGCAAATGGGAAGGCATCTGCCGGAGCTTGGAGCGACTGTGACATTGAGCTGATGAATGAACGAATGGTTTACGGGAGTCCTTGTTTCAATCCGACTTCGGACGGATCCACTGTTCCGTACAATTACACGGTCTGCAAATCTCAGTTGGCACTTTTCATGCTGAATCCCAAAGCTATCACAACCAGATATACTTACTGGCTGAGAGATATCGTGTCTGCGGCTGGTTTCGCTCGTGTGAACTACTATGGCGATACGAGCTCCAACGGCGCTTCGAACTCTGGTGGGGTTCGTCCGTTCTTCGCTATTGGTTAGCTTATTAAGGGGGCCTTGTGCCCCCGCTTAAAAAAGAAATAAGGAGGAAATTCAAAATGGATGAAAAACGTTACACTATTACGCTTGCGGATGGAACAGAATTACCCGATTTGCGGCTGAATGGTAATAACTACATTTCGGATGAGCCGGTATCGGAGGACATTTTTGATGAGAACTGTACTCCGCTTACTGTTTCGGATGGTGAGACAGAAGAGATCCATGAAAATGCCGCGTTGATTCAGGTGGCACAGTATGGATCTGAATATTGGATCGCTTTTCGGGATCTGACCCAGGCCGAACTCGATAATGCAAAGATGCGTTCAGATATCGAGTATCTGGCTATGATGACCGATGTGGAACTGTAAAGGAATTCGCATCTTCCGTATGTAGGTGACGAAAGATTGCGATAGGATTATAGAAAATTGGAAGGAGGACCACCGATGGAACATAGCAATAATTACGAAAAGGTAAAGCGTTATTACCGTACTAAGATGTGGAATGAGTCTCGTGTAAAAGATGCCGTTAAGAAGAATTGGATTACGGAAGAGGAATTCAAGGAAATCACCGGCAAGGATTATTCCGCATCATGAGTGTTCTTGTAAGCGACCGAAAGGAATCCCGATGTGAATCTATCATATATTCCATAGAATTGCATGATATGCTCTTAGATCTACTAAGCCGCAATTTCGGAATAAAAGATTTGGATCATATGGTACGGATGAAATATGCTTATGGTCAGATTGAATCGGAAGATTTTCCTTTTTATCATTATCAGATGCATAAGTATAAAGAACGGATTGACAAATTGGCGTATTTACTGACAAATAACCTAAGAGCAGCCAAGAGGATTCATCCGACATCTATGCATGAATATGAGAAAAGACGGGATTATCAGAATGACGCAATCGGTAACTGCGATCAACTGGTGCATAATTTGCAAAGGGTCGTGGAAATTTTTGATGTAGATCTGAACCTATATGGTCGCTATGTAAAAGCTATCAATCGAGAAATCGATTTGATAAAACGTTGGCGTCAAAGAGATAACAAACTCAAGACGTACTTACAAGGGTAATATCTAAATATGCGCTGTCTGCGGCTAATTTCGCTAATGTGAACAACAATGGCAATACGAACTACAACAACGCTTCGAACTCTAATGGGGTTCGTCCGGATTCTCTACCTAACCAATAGAGAAGGAGATGTTATCCGTTCCTTTTTTATAAGGATGAATGATAAAGCCGGACGCGATTTACTACGGTAACTATTGCTATAACGGTGAATACTTATGACGTATGAGGAGATACTCTGCGACGCCAACAATTTGTACAGAGCCTACAAGGCCTCGGTCAAGGGCAGCAAGTGGAAAGAATCAACTCAAAAGTTTATACTGAATTTTCTCGGATATATTTTCCAAATCCAAGAAGATTTAATAAATCGGACACTGAAAAATGGTCCAACCGAAGAGTTCGAGCTGCGTGAACGAGGCCGAATTAGGCCTATCACAAGTTTACAAACTCAGGATCGTATTGTTCGTCATGTTTTATGTGATGATATTTTACTTCCTGAGGTAAGAAAGAAAATTATCTACGATAACGGTGCATCTATCAAAGGTAGGGGCATTTCGTTTTCAAGAAAGCGTTTTGAGGTACATCTCCGAAAATACTATCAAGAGTACGGAAACACTGGGTTTATCCTATTTGGTGATTTTACGAAATTCTATGACAATATCATTCACGAGATAGCCAAACAGGAATTACTCAAGTTGTTCGATGATGACGAGTTTATCGACTGGTTGCTTACTCTTATATTCGATGGGTTCAAGATAGATGTTTCTTACATGTCAGACGAGGAATATTCAACCTGCATGGAGGACACATTTAACAAACTGGAATACCGGCTAATTCCAAAGAACAAACTGACTGGTGAAAAATTTATGGAGAAATCCGTGAATATTGGAGACCAGTTATCACAAGTTATTGGTATCTATTATCCACATCGTATTGACACTTATGTAAAATACGTTCGTCGTCAGAAGTATTACGGGCGATATATGGATGACTGGTATATCATGAACCCTGATAAAGAAGAGTTGCTTGATATTTTGGAGAATATTCGGATCATCGCAAAAGAATATGGTATTCACATCAATGAGAAGAAAACCCGTATTGTCAAAATCAGTGGAACGTACAAGTATTTACAGATTAAGTATACTCTCACAAGTTCTGGCAAAATCATCAAGCGAATTAATCCGAAGCGTGTAACCGCAATGCGTAGAAAAATAAAGAAACTTGCTGTTAAGGTTAAAAACGGTGATATTCTTTACGAAAACGTCGAAAACATGTTCAGAGGATGGATGGGGAGTTTCTATAAACTGTTATCCAAACAGCAAAGAAGCAATTTATTGGCTCTCTATGAGGAACTATTCGACAAGAAAATTGAGATTGTAAATAAAAAGATGCATATTTACAATCCGCATGAAATTCTTCAAGGAGGAGCAAATACATGACCTTGCTGGAAATGATCGTAACGATTATTTGTTCTGTCTTGGCTTCATCTGGATTTTGGGCATATGTTCAAAAGAAGAATGAGGCCAAAGACGTTAAAACAAAAGTTCTAATTGGACTTGGCCATGATCGAATCGTGTTCTTAGGAATGAAATACATAGAAAGAGGCTGGATTACTCAAGATGAGTATGAAAATCTATATGATTATTTGTATCAACCCTATGAGCAGCTTGGCGGAAACGGTTCTGCAAAGCGGATCATGGATGAAGTAAAGAAACTGGAGATTCGAAAATAAAAAAAAAAGAGGAAGAAGATTATGAAGATGGATAACAAAACCTACGATGTTTTGAAGTGGATCGCACAGTATTTGCTGCCGGCGGCAGGTACCCTTTACTTTGCCTTGGCAAGTATCTGGGGTCTTCCCTATGGTGAGCAGGTAGTGGGCACCATTACTGCAGTTGATACTTTCCTTGGAGTTCTTCTGGGGATTAGCTCGGCGCAGTATAACAAGGATTCCATATGATTGGATTCTTACTTTTACTAACTCTCTGTTGCTGGATTTTCATAGCCATTATCGTTCTCGCACTAATCACTCTGGTAAAATACGGAGGATTGGTGTGTTTTATTTTAATCATCATAGTGTCCGTAATTGTAGGATTGGTATTGGAGCATATATTGGATAAGAAGAAAAAGCATTGAGAGGAACCGAAAAAGAATGATAAAGTGGGAGGACTGAGGTTTTCCCACTTTCATTCTGCATTCTGTCTTTTCTACATTTTCTTTTATTTTTCCGTATTTAGGTTACGATGAAGACTGCTATCCTATACCCAGAATAATAATGATAGGAGTGATTATTTTGGGATATAGAGACAAAATACCTTTGTGGGAGAAGAGTAATTTGACGCTTGAAGAAGCCGCTGCGTATAGTGGTATCGGCATCAATAAGCTTAGAACTCTTTCTGATGATGAAAACTGCCCATTTGTTCTTTGGGTTGGGAACAAGCGATTACTCAAAAGAAAAAAGTTGGATGAGTTTCTTGATGGCTCGTATTCCGTTTGAAAAAGTGCTGGTAAAAGTGGTGTCAATGTGGTACCCTATATGTGGATTATCTATATCGCTTTCTACCAGCGTTTGAAAGGAGAAGAACAATGGCAGTTAAGCGAAAAGATAAAAATCGTGTCGTTTTAAAAAAGGGTGAAAGCTACAGAGAAAGTGACGGAAGATATTTTTACCGTTGGACAGATGCCACAGGTAAGCGTCATGCTGTGTATGCGAGGACACTGGAAAAACTTCGGATCAAGGAGGATGAGGTCGCAAAAGATATTTCAGATGGAATTAAGGCAGAGGCACAAGCTATCACACTAAACCAAATCTATGATTTATGGAAGGATATCAAGCGAGGACTGAAAAATACGACTTTTCAGAACTATTGCTATATGTACGATATGTTCGTCCGTAATACATTCGGGAAAAAGCGTATTTCTTCTATTAAGAAATCAGATGTTAAGAGATTTTATAACACTCTGGCAGACGAGAGAGGATTGGCGGCATCCACTATTGACAGTATACATACTGTTGTGCATCAGCTGTTTGGGATGGCTATAGACGACAACTACATCCGTTCGAATCCGTCTGATAATGCCTTGCGAGAGCTGAAGAAATCGCGAGAGTTCATTGAGGAAAAGCGATTTGCTCTGACTGAAGAACAGGAAAAGCTATTTTTGGACTATCTGCTAAAGACGCCTATGTACCGGCATTGGTATCCAATCTTTGCAATTATGGTGGGTTCTGGGCTTCGTGTCGGAGAGGTTACTGGTCTTAGATGGCAAGACATCGACTTTGAGAATGGCGTGATCGATGTCAACCATACCTTGGTATATTATGCACATCGTATTGTGAAGCCTGGAGAAAAGAAGGGTACATACTTCGCAATCAATAGCACCAAGACGCCGGCGAGCAAACGAAAGATTCCCATGCTGGATTTTGTGAAGGAAGCTTTCAAAATGGAACAGGAATATCAGCAGGAAGCAGAGATTTGTTGTCAGGCAATCGTTGATGGCTATACGAACTTTATATTTGTCAATCGATTTGGCAATGTGCAGCACCAAGGAACTCTCAATAAAGCGATTCGGCGTATCATACGGGACTGTAATTCGGAGATTATTGAAAAGAATGCGGACAAAACGGATCTGATATTGTTGCCTCACTTTAGTTGTCATTCCCTCAGACATACCTTTGCCACGAGAATGTGCGAAAAGGGTGTGAACATCAAGGTAATTCAAGATGTTATGGGACATACTGATATCAGCACGACAATGAATATCTACACCGATGCGACAAAAGATATGAAAACACAGGCGTTTGCCGATCTGAATGCGCAATATGCAGCTGACACCATTTGACACCAAAAACGACACCAAATGAAACAATATAGACAAAGATTTATAAAGACTTATACCGATGGAGCACTAAAAAGTCTTGATTTTAAACGGTTATGAAGACTGGTGTAGGGATGTGCTGAGTTGAGTTCGGTAATCCCCACCATGAAGACACTGGGCGGTTCCGATGGAGCGAAAAAGGTGGAAAAGGCAGCTTCGGCAGAAGTGAAAACAGAAGCAAAACCGGCAGAAAGAATTGATTTTTCCAACGTAAAAATTGAGCCGCTGTTTGAGGAAATGGTGGATTTTGAAACCTTTGCAAAGTCTGATTACCGTGCCGTAAAGATAAAAGACTGTGCCCCAGTGCCCAAGAGTAAGAAACTTTTACAGTTTACCTTAGATGATGGTTCAGGCACAGACCGCACGATTTTAAGCGGAATTCATGAGTATTATGAGCCGGAAGACCTGATTGGAAAGACAGCGATTGCGATTGTGAATCTGCCGCCCAGAAAGATGATGGGCATTGATTCCTGCGGAATGCTGATCTCTGCGGTTCATGAGGAGGACGGACATGAAGGACTTCATCTCCTGATTGTAGATGACCATATTCCGGCGGGTGCGAAGCTGTATTAAAGTCCATATTAAGTGTTCGGGTAATGGCCGGGGCGGGATTTGCGAAAATCCTGCCCCGGCTTATTGCGTTACAAAACGCACTTTTTATTAAGACAATCCGGTGCTCTCCTGTTATAATAAAATGAACCAGACCAGGAGGTGGCGGAATGAAGAATCAAAAGCATACAGTGAGAAAGGTCATTGATTATATTGAGGAACACCTGGAGGAGGAGCTGAATCTGGAGCAGATAGCGGAGCATGCAGGTTATTCCAGGTTCCATCTGAACCGGATATTCATGGAAGAGACGGGAGGCACGATTCATAAATATGTGCAGGAGCGCAGGCTCACCATGGCGGCTGAGAAGCTGGTGGATACGGATATGGACATCACGCAGATAGCCTACGATGCCGGGTACCAGTCCCAGCAGGCATTTTCTCTCGCATTTAAACAGGTATATTTATGTCCGCCCGGAGCGTACAGAAAAAGGGGGATTTATCAGCCTGCAAAGAAACGGATTCAAATGCATCAAGCCTCCTGTTTTACAGTATATGGGGTTTGTGACAGAATGGGAGGGATTGCAGCGTGAGCACCATACCTTATGTGATTGAACAGACAGGAAGAGGAGAGAGAAGCTATGATATATATTCCAGGCTTCTGTCGGACCGTATTATCTTTCTGGGCGAGGAGGTCAGCGACACCTCCGCCAGCCTTATTATAGCCCAGCTGCTGTTTCTGGAATCCGCGGATCCGGACAAGGATATCCAGCTGTACATCAACAGTCCGGGTGGTTCTGTGACAGCTGGCTGGGCTGTATATGATACCATGCAGTATATTAAATGCGACGTTTCAACTATCTGCCTTGGACTGGCAGCCAGTTTCGGGGCCTTTTTGCTGGCAGGAGGAGCACATGGAAAACGCATGGCCCTTCCAAATTCCGAAATCATGATACACCAGCCCGCCATGCACGGAAATGGAATCCAGGGCCCTGCCAGCGACATTAAAATCATGTCGGATTACATGCAGAAAAGCAGGCAGCGTTTAAACCGTTTTTTGGCGGTGAATACAGGACGCTCCGAGGAGGAAATAGCCAGGGATACAGAGCGGGATAATTTTATGAGCGCGGAGGAGGCATTGGAGTATGGGCTGATTGATTCTATCCTTACAAGGCGGTAATAACTTTAAAATATAATAGATTATATATAAGCGCAGGCACTGTGCTGTGATACTCCTCCGGGGAGGGCACAGAAGCCTGCGCTTTTGTTGTGTCTGAACCCCATCCTTATACCTCTGCGGAGAGTCCGTACGCAACCCCGCATAAAGTATCAATGCCGGAAGAATGCCCAATGTCTGAGAATACGTTTAAAATCCTATCGGCAGAGGGAAGGTCTGTCAGGCTGTTGACAGCCAGGCTGAAATGGTGCTGCACAGAGCAGTCCAAAAAGGCGCGGCTGATATCATTGGTATCAAACCGGCGGGAAGTTATCTCCCGGCAGAGAGCGTGCGCAAATGGATGGTTTTCCTCTCCGCGCAGGATGAGTCCTGCCAGCACCCCGCACAGAAAATCATCACCGCTTGGCGTAAGGCCTATTCCCAGTCCTATGAGTCCTGCCAGGTGTTTGGCAGCATCTCCGTACAAATGCTGTTCCAGACATTCGCTGCATTGGAGGATTCGGCTTCTGGCTGCGGCCAGAATTAGGCTGTATTCCTCTTTGCCTTTCATTGCCTGGTCCTCCGTGGAATCCCAGAACAGAAGCCGGAATATGCCGGCCTGCGAGCTGGCGACGGCCTGACGGACCCGTGAGAGAAGCTCTTTGCAGGGAAACGGTCCGGGCGGGAAGGTTAACCGGGTGCAGCAGACTTTTTTCGGCCGGCACCAAAAATCCACTGTGTGTCCCGGAGAGGATATTATAATTCGGCTGCCGGCAATGGACACCTGCTGGCCTGGTTTGACCGGTAGAACTTCAAAAGCCCTGACATCCATGTCTGTTATGATGCTGATAGGAGACATGGGAGAGGATGCGGCCTGCAGGGCCAGAAGGCGCTCTCCTGCCTGAAGATTCACTGTTTTTTTGTAGACAGAGTGGACCGTCCAGAAACGGCACTCCTCCAGCTGCTGTGCTGCGTAGGCGGCAATGGCGGTGATGGTAGGATACATTTGCTTTCTCCCTGTGCTATGCTGTTTATTGCACTTATGACAATGCTTCAACAATAAATTTTACCAGATTATCGAAAAAAACACAAAAACAAATTTCAAAATAATATAGTTTTATACATGATAGACAAAAAAACATAATTTTTCCCCGTTTTCTCGTCATTGTTTTCTGACTGTGTATCTAATAAAATACAACGTAAGTATTGAAACGGTCAACGATTTACAGTCTGTAAGGAGGTAAAAAATGTATGATTTAGTAATAACAAACGGAAAGCTGGTAACCCCTGACAGGATTTATGAAGCTGATATTGCGGTAAAAGACGGGGTCTACGCTGCCTTTCTTGCCAAGGGGTCGCAGGCGGCTGCAAAAGAAGTGATAGATGCAAAGGGATGCTACATATATCCGGGAATCATTGATTGCCACGCGCACCTGAATGAACCGGGATTTGAATACAGGGAGGACTTTGAGACCGGTTCCAGGGCGGCAGCGGCAGCTGGCTGTACCTGCCTGATTGACATGCCCTTGAACAATGATCCGTCTTTGATGAATAAGGAAATCTTTGACCTGAAGATGGGGCGCATCAGCAAGCACTCCTATGTGGATTTTGCCCTGTGGGGCGGTATTGTGGGGGATTATGACAATCAGCCCGGTTCGGTGAAGAACAACATGGCGGATCTGGTGGACCTGCACAAATGCGGCGTGGCTGCATTCAAAGGGTTTACCTGCCCCAACGGCGATTTGTTCCCAACCGTGAACATGGGCAATGTGAGAAAGGCACTGGAAATCTTAAAGCCGTACGGGGCCCTGTGCGGTTTCCACTGTGAAGAGTTCGGTCAGGTGCTGGAACGGGAAAAGGAGGCAAAGGCAAAAACCGGAAGGACCAGCGAAGAGAAAATCAGGGATTTCCTGGATTCCCATGATGTGTGGACCGAGTATGTTGCCACTAAAAATGTGATTGACATGGCCAGGGCAACCGGGGGCAGAGTGCATATCTGTCATGTGAGCCACCCCATGGTGGCACAGGTTGTAAAGGACGCCATCCACGAAGGGCTTCCTATTACGGCTGAGACATGTCCACACTATCTTGGGTTTACAGAGGACTTTGTCTTTGAGAAGGGCGCTCCGGCCAAGTGTACGCCGCCTATGCGCAGGAAAGAGGATATGGAACGGCTGTGGGATTATGTTCTGGACGGCACATTATCCTGTGTGGGAAGCGACCACTCACCGGCTGCGGATGAGGAAAAGGACAATTCCACAAAGGATATCTGGCATGCATGGGGCGGTCTCAACTCCATCCAGTTCTTCCTGCCTATGATGTTTGACATGGTGGTAAACAAGAAGGGCTTAAGCCCCACCCTGATTGCCAGGGTGATGGACTACAATCCGGCCAGGGTATTCGGTCTCTACGGCCGGAAGGGGGCCTTTGAGCTGGGATTTGACGGGGACATTGTTATTGTTGATCCTGAGAAGGCCTGGAAATGCAGCCAGAATGAACTGCTGACCAAGGGGCATGTATCCTGCTTCGATGGTCTGGAAGGAAAGGGCGCTCCTGTATGCACCATCATCCGGGGCAAGGTGGTTGCCTCCGACGGAACCTATAGGGAAGACGCTCTGGGCTACGGGGAATACGTGACTCCGGTACATGACTGTTAATACGAGGAGAAGAAAATAAGGGGTGATATTATGAGCGATGTAAAAAATGAAGTAAATAAGCAAACAGATTCATTGGCGCCGATTCAGGACAAGGACCGTATTATGGGGTGGGGATCCTACCTGATGCTGTGGCTGGGAGGATGTATTTCCATCGGCACATTGACCATGGGGTCTGCCCAGTTGGACAAGGGGCTTAACCTGATGCAGGTATTTTTGGCGGTGCTGATTGGCTCCACCATACTGGTTATCGGCATCTGTGCAAATGACCGTTTCAGCTACAAATCAGGCGCGCCCTATGCGGTTCAGCTTAAGAGCGCGTACGGCACAAAGGGAAACATTGTACCGGTTATGATCCGTGGTCTTCCCGCTATTGTATGGTACGGATTCCAGACCTGGCTGGGCGGCTCCGCCATCAACCAGATATCCATTGCCATATTCGGATATGACAATGTTGTGCTGTTCTTCCTCCTGTTCCAGGTGGTCCAGATTATATTATCAGTAAAGGGCTTCCACGGAATCAAATGGGTGGAGAACATCGGCGGCGTGGTAATCGTCAGCGCCATGCTCTATATGTTATTTGTATGCGTGACCCAGTACTGGGGCGTGATTGGCGATAAGCTCATCAGCAGGAAGGGTTCATGGGGAATGCCGTTCATCGCTGCTATCATAGCTTTCTTTGGCAACAGCACCACGGTTATGCTCAATGCCGGCGACTATTCCAGAGAGTTAAAGGGCGGTTTTTCCGTAGGAAAGCGCGGTGTTGCCTATTTTATCGCCATGGTACCAACCACTGTCCTTCTGGGACTTATCGGCGCAATGGCTTCCACGGCAACAGGGATTGCAAACCCCATCAACGCATTTTCACAGATGGTACACAACAAGGTTCTGCTGGTGGCAACCCTTGGATTCATCCTTTTTGCCCAGATGACCACCAACCTGGCCAGCAACGTGGTGCCCCCTGCCTATGCGTTTATGGACGCATTTAAGATGAAGCACAGGACGGCCGTGATCCTGGTGGGAGTCCTGGCTGTATGTACCTGTCCGTGGATCCTGACCAACGACAGCTCCGCGGCAGGACTGGATCTGTTTGTTAAGATTTACACCGCTTTCTTTGGCCCAATCTTTGCCGTGCTGATTACGGATTACTACATCCTGCATAGGGGGAAGATGGAAGGAGCGGCTCTGGATGACCTCTACGATGATAACGGAACCCATTCAGGAATCAACTGGGCAGCCATCATTGCAACGGCAGTGGGCGCGGTAATCGGACTTGTCAATGTAGACATATCCTTCTTTACGGCAACCATACCTACAGGACTGGTATATTATTTCTGCATGAAGCATATGCCGTCCTGCCAACGTTTCAGGAAAGGGACTTCCCTGGAGAAGTAAATAGGAGGCAAAGCTTATGTATGATCTGTTAGTGAAAAATGGAAGGATTGTTACCGCCCAGGCAGTGACAGAGGGGAATATCGGCATAAAGGACGGCAGGATTGCCGCCCTGCTGGAGGCCGGGCAGGAGCCGGAGGCTGCAAAGGTGATTGACGCAAAAGGAAAATATGTATTTCCAGGAGCCATTGACACCCATGCCCACCTCAATGATCCGGGGTATGAATGGCGGGAGGATTATGAACATGGGACAGCGGCGGCAGCCATGGGAGGTTATACCACCATCATCGACATGCCCCTTCAAAATGAACCGGCCATGACGAACGCGGCAATTTTTGACAGAAAAGTGGAGAAGGTGGACTGTAACGCATATACGGACTACTGCTTCTGGGGCGGCCTGGTGCCGGATAATTTTGACGAACTGGAAGGCCTGCATGAGAAGGGCTGTGTTGCCTTCAAATCCTTTATCGGACCGGTATCACCTGATTACAGCTCCTTAAACTACGGGCAGGCCTATGAGGCCATGGAGAGAATTAGGGAATTTGGCGGCCGTGCCGGCTTCCACTGCGAAGATTTTTCCATGATTAAATGGCAGGAAGCCAGGATGAAAAGAGAAGGACATATGGACTGGCAGGGATTTCTGGATTCCAGGCCGGTGATTGCGGAGATGGTTGCCACTGTGGATATGATTGAGATTGCCAAGGCAACAGGGTGCAAGGTACATATCTGCCACGTGAGCAGTCCCGACGTGGCCCAGAAGATAAAGGAGGCCCAGCAGGCGGGCTATGATGTGACGGCGGAGACATGTTCCCATTATCTGAGCCTGACGGACCAGGATGTCCTTGCCAACGGACCTCTGTTCAAATGCGCGCCTCCCCTGCGGTCCAAGGAAGATGTGGACCGTCTCTGGACCTATGTGGAGGACGGTACCTTCAGCGGTATAGCAAGCGATCATTCTCCCTGCTCCTACGATGAGAAATTCAAAGAGATTCTGGGAAATAAAATCGAGAATGTATTTGACGTATGGGGCGGCATCAGCGGCATCCAGAGCGGATTCCAGGTGGCGTTTAACGAGGGATGCGTAAAGCGGGGCGTGGATCCCAGGGTATTGGCAAGAGCCATGGCCCTTAATCCGGCAAAAGCATTCGGCATATACGGAAAAAAGGGTGACATACTTCCGGGATTTGACGCGGACCTTGTGATTCTGGACCCGGAAAAGGAGTGGGAGATTACAAGCGAATCCCTCCTGTATGTAAACAAGATTTCCGCGTTTGTGGGAATGAAGGGCAAAGGACTGCCTGTATGCACCATCATCCGCGGCAATGTGGTGGCTGAAGACGGAAGGATTACAGCAGAAAAAGGTGTGGGGAACCTGGTCAGGAGACTGAGCTGACAGAACGTGATTTTTAGACACTCCCCGGAAAAGGAGAAAGTATGAGTAATATAGTTGAAAATATGAATTTGAATCCGGAGCTGGTAAAGAACGTGGATCCGGATCTGCAGCCGACGAAAAAACGTATTATGGGGCCCCTTTCCTACGCGGCAAGCTTCATGGGAGGGTGCGTATCCATTGGCACCTTCTCCATGGGCGCCGGCCTGATAGGGGCATTGACAGTGGGGCAGGCCATCCTTGCCATGGTCATCGGATGTCTGGTCATCGCGGTGGCGCTGGTAATCATCGGCAACTGCGGGCATAAGTACGGTATTCCTTACACGGTACAGCTTCGGAGCAGCTTCGGCACCACCGGCGTCAAGGTGCCCGGCCTGTTAAGAGGTATTCCTGCCATTATCTGGTTTGGTTTCCAGAGCTGGGTGGGAGCGGGAGCCATCAACAGCTGTCTGAGCATCCTGTTCGGTTTCAGCAACCTTCCCCTGGTCTATGCCCTGTTTACAATGCTGCAGGTTGCCCTGGCCATCAAGGGATTTGAGGGTATCAAGTGGCTGGAAAATATTTCCTGTGTATTCATCATCGCAATACTGGCCTACATGCTGTATGTGGTCAAGACACAGTTCGCAACTGAGATTGATGACGTGTTCTCCGGAATCAAGGGAACATGGGGCATGCCTTTCTGGGCAGCCACCACCTCCTTCCTGGGAATCTACTCAACCATGATCATCAATGCATCCGACTATTCCCGTAACCTGGAGGGGAAGGTGGGACCCACCTTTACCGGAAGCATTTACACGGTTGCCATTCTGCCTGTAACGCTGTTTATGGGATTGATCGGACTGCTTGTGACGGCTGCTACCGGCAACAGCGACCCGGTTGTGGTGTTCTCCACAACCATGGGAAGCAAGTTCCTCACAGTAGTGACATTGCTGTTTATTGCATTTGCCCAGGTCACAACCAATGTGCTGAACAATATCGTTCCGCCATCCTATGTGCTGATGGAATCATTCCACATGAAATGGTCCCACGCCACCATCCTGGTAGGAATCCTCTCGGCATGCTGTATGCCGTGGAAGCTGGTGACGGATGATTCGGCAGCGGGCTTAAGCCTGTTTACCCAGTTCTATTCCGCATTCCTGGGCCCGATTTTTGCCGTAATGGCGGTGGACTATTACATTCTCCGGAAAAAGAAGCTGAATATCAATCATATGTATGACAAGCAGGGTGTGTTTAAGGGAATCAACTGGGCAGCCATCATAGCCATCGTCATCGGCTCCCTCTGCTCTCTGGTCATCGTACAGCTGTCCTGGTATGTGAGCCTGATTCCCACGGGACTGGTGTATTACTTCCTGATGAAGAACATGAAGAGCGCAAAGTCATTCCGCACAGGAACCATTTTCCAGGAGCAGGAAGGCTAGTTATAAGCACTGAGCCGGCGACAGCTTCAGGTTCTCCTCCAGGAATGCCAGTGTCTCGTCCAGCAGTTTTTCCGTAAACGGGTTTTCTTCATCCCGGTCAAAGTCGTGGCCATCGCAGGAGGCGATGAACTGCCATGGGCGGAAACGGTTTGACAGCTCCAGGAATTCCCCATAGGGCACATCATTGTCACGGGTGCCGTGAGCGCAGAAAAGGGGGCAGGGAAGGGCGGTGCAGGCGCGCAGGGTGTAGTCCAGATAGAAATATTTATCCCTGCCTTCATACAGAAGGGAACGCCAGGATCCGGTCTGTCTTGCATATACATAAATGCTGTAGTGGGTGTCCAGGCTTCCGGCCGTGTGGAGGTCAGCACCGGCCTGTTCCAGGCAGGACGCATCCACAGCCGGAAGGGAGCAGTAAAATCCGCTGGGTGTCTCATACCAGTGGTCGCACAGGAATCCGTATCCGTAGTAGGAGAGGATCCCCGCAGGCACGGCAGGCAGGTCACCTTTGGCCCCGGCTAAGAGGCAGAGATATGCTCCGGCGGAACGGCCCCACAGGAAGAACGGGAGTTTGCGTCCGCAGTACATTTCAGGATGATTTATGTAATGGGTGATGGAGGAACAGACATCACCCATTATGGTATCCAGCCTGGCGGCGGGCGCAAGGGGGTAGTCGTAGGATATGATGATATATCCGGCCCGGGTCAGGGTATCTATATGCCTTCGGGGCAGATCCTCCCTGCTGCCGTACAGCAGCCCTCCCCCATGGAAGTAAAGGATACAGGCTTTTGCATCTGTATCCTTTTCTGAATATACAGTTGCATACTTTGGATAAGCTGGATGTTCCAGGTTTATCTCTCTTTTTTCCGTCATAATGGTGTTCTCCTTTGTATAATAGATAAGTTATATTTAAAGATATTATAACATGAGACCGGAAAAAAGTGGGATGTGAAAAAATTAGCAATAGGGTATAAAATGGATAAAAATCATAGGGAGATTTGCATAAATACATAATTGAAAAAAGAGCGTTGTTTTGCAATAATATAAATATAAAAAAGTTGACCCAAAAAGGCCTTTAACAAAGAATGAAAGCGAGGAAGTAAATATGAGTTATTTAAATGATCAGGTAGGATACAGAGAGGAATTACTGGCAACACGTTCTGTAATCAAGAAGGAAAATTATGTTCTGCTGGAACCGGACGGTCTGGTTAAGAACAGCATCCCCGGTTATGAGAACTGCGACGTAACCATTCTGGGTTCCCCTGCCATGGGAGCTACCTTTGCGGATTATCTGGTTACGGTAAAGGAAGGCGGAAAAAACAGCGGCATTGGCGGTGAAGGTCTGGAGACGTTTATTTATGTACTGGCCGGCGAAGTGGTTGTCAAGAATGCCGACAAGGAAGAGAGCCTTACCGAGGGCGGTTATATCTTCTCCCCTGAGAGCGTTAAGGTTTCCTTTGAAAACAAGAGCGGCAAAGAAGCCAGGCTGTATGTATATAAGCGCAGATATGAAAAGATTGAGGGATACAGCGCATTTACGGTAGTGGGAAATGCCAATGATATTCCCTGGACAGAATATGAGGGAATGGACAACTGCCACATCAAGGATTTCCTTCCGGCAGCAGGTAATTTCGGATTTGATATGAACATGCACATCCTGAAGTTCAAGCTGGGAGCGTCCCACGGCTACGTGGAGACACATATCCAGGAGCACGGAATGTATTTCCTGTCAGGCAAAGGCATGTACAGGGCTGACAATGACTGGGTACCGGTAAAGGCCGGAGATTACATGTTCCTGGACGCATATTGCCCGCAGGCATGTTATGCGGTGGGACGTGAAGAGGATTTCGCGTATATTTACTCCAAGGATTGCAACAGAGACGTGCAGTTGTAGAATATTGAGAAGAAGCGGGGTGCAGATATGAAACTTTCCCATGATGAGTTAAAGGGGTTAATGAAAAATAAGCTGATGCAGGCGGGGCTGAAGGCGGATCATGCGGATATGACGGCCGATGTCCTCACCTGGTCAGACGAAAGGGGTTATCACTCCCACGGGGCTGTGCGTGTGGAGTATTACAGCGAGAGGATTGCCAAGGGCGGCATCACGGTTGATCCGAAGTTTGAGTGGAGGGAGACAGGACCTTGTTCCGCTGTCTTTGAAGGGGACAACGGCTGCGGATATGTAGCGTCTGTGCTGGCCATGGAAAAGGCCATCGAGATGGCAAAGAAGTCCGGCATCGCAGTGGTTGGCATCCGCAACATTTCCCATAGCGGCTCCATTGGTTATTATACGGAAATGGCCGCCAAGGCGGATCTGGTGGCGATTGCATGCTGCCAGTCCGATCCGATGGCGGTGCCTTACGGCGGGATAGAGCCTTACTACGGTACCAACCCCATCTCCTTCGCAGCCCCCACGGCTGACGAAAGAACGGTTGTATTCGACATGGCTACAACGGTCCAGGCATGGGGCAAGATACTGGACAAACGCTCCAGGCATGAATCCATTCCCGACACATGGGCAGTGGACGCCAAGGGACGTCCGGTTACGGATTCCAGCCTTGTGAATGCCCTGGTACCCATTGAAGGCGCCAAGGGATACGGCCTGATGATGATGGTGGACATTTTCTCGGGCGTGCTTCTGGGAGTTCCCTTTGGGAAGCATGTAAGTTCGATGTACCATGACCTGTCGGCAGGCAGGGAGCTGGGACAGATGTTCATTGTCATGGATCCGTCCAGATTCGTGGGATTAGACGCATTCAAGGCGTCCATGTCACAGGTGCTTGATGAGCTGGGAGAGATGCCGGCCGCAGAAGGCTTTGATAAGGTATATTATCCGGGTGAGCGCGCGGTCATGAGGCGGGATAAAGCCTATGCCACAGGCGGCGTGGAGATAGTTGATGAAATCTATGAGTATTTAAAGAGCGATAAGGTACACTTTGATAAATATGACCACAAAAACAGGTTTGCCGAATAAGGAGAAGGGGAGCGTATGTTAAAAACCATAGTAAAAAAAGGGAGTTATCATGATTCTGTAGTCCTTATGCTTTTGACTAACCAGATTTCTTCCATAGAAGGTGTAAAGAAGGTTTCCATCATGATGGCAACTCCTGCCAACAAGGATATTTACAGGCAGAGCGGCCTTAGTACCAGCGAGCTGGAGGAGGCGTCCGCCAATGATATGGTGGTAGTGGCTGATGTGGATGACGACGGGCTGCTTGACGTGATCATGGAGGAAGTGGAGGCGTTCTTTAAGAAACAGTCCACTTCAGAGTCGGATAAAAAGGGAGCGGAGGCGGTCCGGTCCTGGGATAAGGCACTGGGAAAGCTGGCGGACGCCAACCTGGCGGTGATTTCCATACCGGGCGCTTATGCGGCGTTGGAGGCTGACCGGGCATTGGATGAGGGCATGAACGTATTCATGTTCAGCGACAATGTTACGCTGGAGGATGAAATTAAGTTAAAGAAAAAGGCCCATGAAAAGGGGCTGGCTGTTATGGGACCGGACTGCGGTACCGGAATCATCCAGGGCGTGCCCATTGCCTTTACCAATCACGTGGCTCCGGGATCCATCGGCATCATCGGAGCGTCAGGCACCGGCATCCAGGAACTGACCACCATCATAGACCGTCTGGGAGAGGGTGTTAAAAACGCCATCGGCACCGGCGGCAGGGATTTGTCCACTGAAGTAGGCGGAATTACCATGATGGATATGATTGAGGCCATGGAAAAGGATGATACCGTGAAAGTGTTGATCATCATATCCAAGCCTCCGGCAAAGGCGGTGAGGGACAGGATTTCCGACCGGCTGAGCAACTTTAAGAAACCGGTTGTAACCCTGTTCCTGGGTGAGAAGCCGGAGTACCATGAGGAAAACTTCTACCATGCGTATACACTGGATGAAGCAGCCCGCCTGGCCGTGGGGCTGGTGAGGGGCCAGGATATCGCAGAGGGCAGCGTGGAGGCGGATACCTCCAGCTTCTTCGCGGCAGAGGAAAAGAAGACAATCAAGGCATACTACTCAGGAGGCACCCTGGCAGGGGAAGCTGCCATGTTAATCAAGGATGCCCTGAACCTTAAGGTTCCGCCCCAGAAGGCAGAAGGCTTTATGTTAAAGACCGACGGACATATCGTGGTGGACTTGGGAGACGATGTATACACCCAGGGCAAGCCTCATCCCATGATTGATCCCGCCAAGCGCATTGAGTGCATGCAGGAGGCGATAGACGACGGGTCCACAGGCGTTATCCTTTTGGATATCATGCTGGGTTACGGTTCCCATGAGGATATGGCCGGGGCCCTCCTCCCTGCAATCATCCGCCTTCGCGACAAGGCCAGGGAGGAAGGGAGAAAATTATTCTTCGTGGCCACTGTATGCGGGACAAGAAGGGATTTCCAGGGTTATGACAAGGCCGTGGAAACACTGAAGGAAGCAGGGGTCATTGTATGTGAGAATAATAAGCTGGCTGTACATACGGCAATCCGCGCCATCGGTCTGGACTTTGAAGAGCCGGTGAAGGAAATCCGCCCCAAGACAACAGCCCGGATCCAGAAAACGGAAGCATCGGAAAAACTCCTTGAACTACTGTCACAGAAGCCAAGGGTCATCAATGTGGGCCTTAAGAGTTTTGCTGAGGTCATAGAAGCCTTTGGATGTGACGTGGTCCAGTATGACTGGGCGCCGCCCGCCGGGGGCAACGTGGAGCTGATAAAGGTCCTGAATTTCCTGAGAAGCTGCCGGGAAATGGATATTGATGAGGCCAACCGCTCCGTTATTGCCAAAGTGGTTGCCAGCCAGCCTGTCATCAAGGATGTGGTGCCGGCTAAGTCTGTCATCAAAGAATTGAATGAGGGCAAGGTGATTCTCCATGCGGGACCGCCAATCCGGTTTGAGAACATGCCGGACCCGGTACAGGGTTCCTGTGTCGGCGCAGCACTCTTTGAGGGATGGGCCGCTACAGAGGAAGAAGCAAGAAAGATACTTGCATCCGGTGAGGTGACCTTTATTCCCTGCCATCATGTAAAGGCCGTGGGCCCCATGGGAGGCATTACCTCCGCCAACATGCCTGTGTTCGTGGTTGAGAACCAGACCGACGGCAATGAGGCATACTGTACCATGAATGAGGGAATCGGCAAGGTGCTGAGGTTCGGTGCATATTCCAAGGAAGTGGTTGACCGCCTGCTGTGGATGAAGGATGTGCTGGGACCAACCCTTGGAAGGGCCATCCGTTCCATAGGCGGACTGAATGTGAATCCTCTTGTAGCCAAGGCAATCGCTATGGGAGACGAGTTCCACCAGAGGAATATTGCGGCGTCCCTGGCTTTCCTGAAAGAGGTCAGCCCGGTGATTACCAAGATGGATATGGACGAAAAGGACCGCTATGACGTCATCAAATTCCTGGCTGATACGGACCAGTTCTTCCTGAATATCATGATGGCAACAGGTAAGGCTGTCATGGACGCCGCAAGGCAGGTAACCGACGGCACCATTGTCACTGCCATGTGCAGAAACGGCGTGGAATTCGGTATCCGCATAAGCGGCATGGGGGATGAATGGTTCACCGCTCCTGTCAACACGCCCCAGGGACTCTACTTTACAGGTTATGACGGTGAGGACGCCTGCCCGGATATGGGTGACAGCGCCATCACAGAGACCTTCGGCGTAGGCGGCATGGCCATGATCGCGGCTCCGGCCGTTACCAGATTCGTGGGAGCCGGCGGGTACGAGGATGCGCTTCGTACCAGCACGGAGATGACGGAGATTACCATTGACCGGAATCCCAACTTTATCATACCAAACTGGAACTTCCAGGGAACATGCCTTGGGATTGATGCCAGACTGGTGGTGGAAAAGGGTATCACACCAGTTATCAATACGGGAATCGCCCATAAGGTGGCTGGCTACGGACAGATAGGGGCCGGCACCGTACATCCGCCTATTGCATGTTTTGAAAAGGCAATCGCGGCATACGCGAAAAAACTGGGGTTCTCTTTGGACTAAGCTTATGATGTAAGGGAGATGGGGTTATGGATAAAAAAAGAGTAGTAATTGCCCTGGGCGGTAACGCCCTGGGCAAGGATATCGAAGAGCAGAAGCAGGCAGTGGCAAAGACAGCTGAGGTGATTGTTGACCTGGTGCAGCAGGGCATGGACCTGATTATCACCCATGGCAACGGCCCCCAGGTGGGCATGATCCAGAATGCCATGGACCAGCTGGCCTGCAGCTATGAGAATTACAAGGAAACGCCGCTGCCGACCTGTGTGGCCATGAGCCAGGGGTATATCGGCATCGACCTGCAAAATGCCATCAAGTATGAGCTGTATAAGAGGAACATGGATGTAAAGGTATCCACGATCCTCTCCCAGGTGGAGGTGGACCCGGAGGACGAGGCATTTAAGAATCCCACAAAACCCATCGGCAGGTTCCTGACCGAGGAAGAAGCAAGGAAAAACATGGAAAACGGGATTCCCTGCATGGAAGACGCAGGAAGGGGTTACCGCATCGTGGTGGCCTCCCCCATGCCCATGAAAATCCGGGAGCTCAAGACCATTGAGACGCTGGTGGACGCCGGCCATATCGTCATTACCTGCGGCGGAGGCGGTATTCCTGTGGTGAATGACAATGGCAGGCTCTCAGGAGTCAACGCCGTCATTGACAAGGACAATGCCAGCAGCCTGCTGGCAGCGGAGCTGGAGGCGGATTACCTGATTATCCTGACCGCGGTGGAAAAGGTAGCCATCAATTTCGGCAGGGAGAACCAGGAATGGCTCAGTGACCTTACAGTAGATAAGGCCAAGGAGTACATTGCCCAGGAGCAGTTTGCCAAGGGGTCCATGCTTCCGAAAATCGAGGCAGCCATCCGTTTCGCACAGTCTGGAGAAGGCAGGCGTACACTTATCACCTTGCTTGACAAGGCGGCGGAAGGAATCGCCGGCAGCACGGGGACAGTAATACATAAGTAATCGGGAGATAAAATATGAACGTACCAACAAATCTGTTTATGTGGATAATGGCATGTCTGCCAATCATTGTCCTGCTGCTGCTAATGATTAAGTTCCAGTGGGGGGCTACGGAAGCAGCCCCCGTGGGGCTGGCCATTACGATTATTACCGGCATTGTATTCTATAAAGCTGATATCAGGTTGCTGGCAGCGGAAAGTGCAAAAGGAATATGGAGCGCTCTTATTATCCTGCTGATTGTATGGACTGCGATTCTTCTGTACCAGGTGGCGGATGAAGCCCGGGCCTTTCTTGTAATCCGTAACGGGATGAGAAAGCTTTTGCCCAATGAACTTTTGATGGTGCTGGCCCTGGGATGGATACTGGAGAGCTTTCTCCAGGGAATTACAGGATTCGGTGTACCGGTGGCAGTGGGAGCTCCCCTGCTCATGGGCATTGGAGTAGTTCCCGTATTCGCGGTCATCATACCTTTATTGGGGCAGGCATGGGGCAATACCTTCGGTACCCTGGCAGCTGCCTGGGATGCCCTGGCCATGTCCACCGGACTTGTGCCCGGTACGCCTGACTATCTGGCGGCTGCCTTTTGGGCGGGTGTGTTCATCTGGATGTGGAATGTGGTGATTGGTCTGGTGATATGCTGGTTCTACGGAAAAGGAAAGGCTGTGAGGAAGGGGCTTCCCGCCCTCCTTATCCTGTCCCTGATTCAGGGAGGGGGAGAGCTGCTTCTGACCCGGGTCAATACAACCATAGCCTGCTTCCTTCCGGCCTGTCTCTCCCTGGTGGCCCTGATACTGATAGGCAGAATGAAGATGTACAGACAGGAGTGGAGTGTGGAGGACAGCCGGATTATGGACCGTGGCGCTGCGTCCGGCACATCGGAGGAGACGCCGGACGGCATGACGCTGGTACAGGCATTTGTGCCTTATATCCTGCTGACTGCGGTTACCATGGTGGTGCTGGTGGTGCCTCCGGTAAATCGTTTCCTGAACCAGGTGTCCATTGGATTTTCCTTTCCGGAGACTTCCACGGGGTATGGATTCGTCAACCAGGCTACGGAACAATTTTCGCCGTTGCGGCCCTTTACCCATGCCAGTATGTTCCTGTTTCTGTCATCCATTGCAGGGCTGGTGTATTTCGGCAGGCACGGATGGATTCGTCCGGGAGGCGTAAAGCGTGTGTTTGTCCGTTCCATAACCATGTCCATGCCGTCGGGAATCGCTATCATCGGTCTGGTCATTATGTCCAAAATCATGGGCGGAACAGGGCAGACCAGCGTGCTGGCGGACGGGATAGCAAGGGTACTTGGCAAGACTTATGTCATATTGGCGCCTCTGGTGGGAATGGTGGGATCGTTCATGACCGGAAGCAATATGTCATCTAATATACTCTTTGGAGAGTTTCAGGTAACCACAGCCAATCTGCTTCATCTGAACCAGGCGCCAATCCTGGGCGCCCAGACAGCGGGAGGTTCTATTGGAAGTGCCATCAGCCCCAGCAATATCATCCTGGGGACTACCACAGCGGGAATCCTGGGAAGCGAGGGACAGGTGCTAAAGAGAATCATACCCTTCACAACCATTATGACGCTGGCAATCGGTATTATCGTATTTTTATCAGTGGCTGTTTCATGACGCGCAGGCAGTGCCGGGGCAGAGGAGGATGACATATGGAGACGGAGAAATTTTTCAAGACAAAAGGGGGCAGGCTCACAGTGGCCTTTGCAGCCATCCTGGCGGCCTTTGCCCTGATACTGACAGGACTTAAGATGCAGGGAGACGGGGTATGCCTGTTGGGATTTATTCTGCTGGTGGCGGCTATGCTGTACTCGCCGTTTAAGGTATATGTATTAGACAGAAAGAAATAAGAGGAAACACAAGTTGGTTTCCAAATAAAGAATAGAGAGGGTTTACTAATGGTGATTGAGGAGATTACAGGCAGGATTGCCAGGGATTTGGAGCATTTAAAACAGTTTACGGCAACACCGGGAAACGGCTGCACCAGGCTGCCGTTCACAAAAGAGGCCAGGCAGGCCGTAGAGTATTTAAAGGAGCTGATGACGGAGAGCGGACTTGATGTGAGGGAAGACGCTGCCGGCAATGTGATTGGGGTATTAAAGGGTGAGGACTCCCAATTACCCTGTGTCATGATGGGCTCCCACTATGACTCTGTATATAACGGCGGAGACTATGATGGGATAGCCGGCGTCATCTGCGCCATTGAAGTGGCACGTCTCCTTTTAGAAGAAGGAATCAGACCTAAGAGAGATTTCGTGGTGGTTGGATTCTGTGACGAAGAGGGAACACGGTTTGGAACCGGCTATTTTGGCTCAGGAGCCATCCTTGGTCACAGGGATGTGGACTACATGAAAAAATTCCGTGACAAAGACGGTATATCCATCTATGAGGCCATGAAGGAATACGGTATGGATCCGGAGCGGATCAAAGAAGCAATCTGGGAAGACGGAAAAATCGGCTGCTTCCTGGAGGCGCATATTGAGCAGGGACCGGTCCTGGATACGGAAGGCACAGAGCTTGGACTGGTAGACTGTATCGTGGGCATTCAGCGCTACATGGTGACGGTGCACGGCAGGGCCGACCATGCAGGAACCACACCCATGGATATGAGGATGGACCCGGTGGACGCGGCGGCAAAGGTTATCTCAAGAATAGCTGACTGGGCCAGGGAAAAAGCGGACGGAACCGTTGCTACGGTGGGATATGTGAACACCATACCGGGCGGTATGAACATTGTGGCGGATACAGCGGAGTTCACAGTGGATATCCGTTCCAGAAATAACGACAATATAAATGATATTACAAACAGGATCAGAAAGGCTCTTGAGCGTGCGGTTGGTGAGTATGGCGGCAGTTTTGACATGGAGAACAAACTGACCATAACTCCTGTGGAGCTTTCAGGGGAAATGCTGGATATCATGGAGAAAGAATGCGGGGAGCGGGGCTACAGCTGCAAGAGGATGTTAAGCGGCGCAGGCCATGATGCCCTGGAAATCGGTCAGGTACTTCCCACAGTCATGCTGTTTGTGCCGAGCAAGGACGGACGGAGCCATTGCCCGGTTGAGTTCACCAAATACAGCGATCTGGCCAAAGCGGCAGTGGTTATGGAGAAGCTGGCAAAAGAAAAGGTCATGAAATAGCATATAAATAGCAAAAGGACACAGACGTGATATTTTATTATACGTCTGTGTCTGTTTGTGCTATAATTAGGAGGTAGTGTTGGCAGGACAAATGATGGCGGTGAGGGAAAAGATGGGATTAACAGTAAGAGAACTTCTTTTGGCAGAGGAAATGAAGGATATCAAGGTACTTGCAGGCGACAGGGGACTGGACAAGGAAATTAAGGGTGTGACAATCATTGAGGCGCCGGACATCGTAAAGTTTATTGACGGCGGGGAGGTACTTCTGACAGGTCTGTATGCTTTCAGATCCTGTACGGTAGATGAATTCCGCACGTATATCAACGAGCTGAGCAGAAAGAGTGTCAGTGCCCTTGTGTTAAAGCGGGGCAGGAAGGTGGAGAATGCGGACACCAAGATTGAACTGCTGTTTACATTTGCCCAGGAACATAACATTCCGGTTTTGGAGGTGCCGTTCGAGGTTTCCTTCCGGGATGTCATGAGTCTGATTATGGAACGGCTTTTTAACGAGGAGGTTACCAGGCTTAAGTATTTTAAGACAACCCACGACAATTTCGCAGCCCTTGCCATAGCCCCTGATTCCACAGGAAAAGGTGTGGATGAGATACTGGATGTGCTCTCCAAGCTGATCCGCAACCCGGTAGCCGTATACAACCAGAACCTGACCTGCCTGGCGGCTACGGATCAGGCGCCAAGGGAGTTCGCCGTCAGCAGGGACGCGGTGCCGTTTGATCCGGGCACTTATTCCAATTACACCTATATGAGGCAGAAGGGAGAGGTCCCCCAGTGCCTGATCCAGGTGAAGATGAGTTTCCGGGAGAAGATATACCTGGTGGTGACAGAGTTAAACCAGCCCTTTGGGACCATGGACTGCATAGCCGCAGAGAGCGCCATTACGGCCCTGCGCTTTGAGTTTTCCAGACAGTACGCGGTGACGGAGCTGGAGAAGAAGTTCCAGAATGATATTATACACAATATTCTCAATGGAAAAATCCATTCCATGGGAGAACTCCAGAAGAATACCAGCCTGCTGGGGGTCGACATCAACGGCAGCTACCGTGTGATTGTATTCGGCATGACAAACGAAAGCATGGCCAGGGGAGACTTTAAGGCAAAGGTAAAAGATATTGATGTCTTAAGCGATTTAATCCGAAGCCGTATATCCAAAGCCAAAATCCATAACGATCTCGATAAAATCGTGGTGATACAGGAGGTGGAAAGGGAGCAGACCCAGGAGGAATACCGCAAAAACATCAAAAAGATAGCGGAACAGGTTCAGGCGGACGTGGCCAGATATAACAAGTATCTAAAAATCAAAGCGGGAGCAGGCAGAGTGGTGGACGGCATCATCAATCTTCCGGAGAGCTTTAAAGAAGCCAACGAGGCGTTCATGTTCGTGGATGTGGCGGGAGAGACGCCGGAGGACGGAGGCCCCCAGATTATGCTGTTTGCGGATCTGGGCATATTTAAGCTGCTGTGCCAGTTAAGCGACCCTTCCATGCTGTTGGAGTATGTGCCGGAAGGGCTTCAGAAGCTTTACAACTATAAGAAACCCCAGAGGGATGACCTGATTACGACCCTGAGGGCGTATCTGGACCGGAATCTGAACCTTTCCAAAACGGCCCAGGATCTTTATGTTCACTATAAGACAGCGGTTTACCGCATTGAAAAAATAGAGAAGCTGACCGGGATTGATTTTGACAATGCCAACGAGGTGCTGGCGGTGCGGATTGGACTGGTGGTGTATAAGATGATAGAGAATTACAACAAGGATTTTATATAGCAGCAGGGGGTTGCGGCTGTGAGAATTTAGCCTGTAATATACCATAGAGAGATAGTTTATCCAGACTAGATAAATTATCTCTCCATTTTTATCAGTTTGCTCCGATGCAATCTGTTAAAATATTATCTATAATGTGCAATATAGATAAGAAGTTCAGGAAAGAAATAAACGGTGTGTGCAAGATTGACAACGAATAGAAGCGAGGAGGGGTTAAATGGATATCAATTTAGACAGGGTTCTCGGACGGCTGGAAGAGCTGTACCAATGCGGAGCCCAGGAAGACGGAACATTCACCCGCATGGCATATTCGCCGGAGGACAGGAAGGGACGGGAGATCTTCATGGACTATTTCCGGAAGCTGGGAATAGAACCTAAGATGGATGCTGCCGGAAACCTGATTGCCAGACTGGAGGGAGAGGATAAAACACTGCCTGCCATCATGACAGGCTCCCATCTGGACACGGTGCCGGACGGCGGAAGGTATGACGGGGCGCTGGGCTGCGTAGCCGGCCTGGAGGTCTGCCAGACACTGATTGAGAGCGGCAGAAAACTGCGCCATCCGCTGGAGATTGTGGTATTTACGGATGAGGAGGGCTTCCGGTTCGGAAGCGGAATGTTGGGAAGCGGAGCCATGTGCGGACAGGACCTTCATGTCAGCGAGGAGGACCTGGATATGTACGGACAGGCCAGAGGAGATGTGCTTAAGGCCTGCGGATTAAAGGTGGCTGACCTGGGCAATGCCAGACGGCCCAAAGACTCTGTGCACTGTTTCCTGGAACTGCATGTGGAACAGGGGGCGTCCCTTCACAAGAAGCAGATTCCCGTAGGTGTGGTGACATCCATTGCAGGAGTGAGCCGGTTTGAAATCAAGATTACGGGAGAGGCCAACCATGCCGGGAGCACGGTGATGGAGGACAGAAAGGACGCGCTGGTGGCTGCGGCCAGATTCGTGGCCCGGGTTCCGGAAATCGTAGCTGCTTACGGTAATCCGTTTACAGTGGCAACCGTGGGAACCATGAAGGTGGTGCCCAACTCAGTGAATGTGATTCCGGGGGAGGCTTTCTTCCACCTGGAGATACGCGACCAGGATGAGAAAGTGATGGAAACCATAGAACAGAAGCTGAGAGAGTGCCTTGGGGAAATCTGTGAGGCGATGGGGGAAGAATACAGCTTTAACCGGTTCTCCTACCATGAGCCGGCGCCCATGACCGAATGGGTGAAGGATGCCATTGAAGCCTCTGTCAAAGAACTGGATATTCCTTACACGAAAGTCCCAAGCGGGGCCTTCCACGATTCACTGCTCATGACAACAGTTTTTCCCACAGGCATGATATTTGTGCCAAGCGTGGGGGGAATCAGCCATTCCAGATATGAATTTACAGAGGGACGGGATATCGGACAGGGGTGCAGGGTGCTGCTGGAAACAGTCCTTCGTGTAGATGATATATAAACCTTGTGATAAAAAAATAAAAATGTGAAAGGCAGGTAAAGTTATGGAAAAGAAAAGAATTGGTATTATTGGCGGAGGTATTTCGGGAACATGTCTCGGATATCATCTGAGTCTTTATGACAATGCAGAGGTAATTGTGTTTGAGAAGGATACCATCGGCGGAGCTTCCACAGCAAAGTCCGCTGGAACCGTATGTCTCTTTGACGATTCCTTAAGAAACAGATACTGGGACGTAAGGCTGTATGGCTTTGAGTCATATTTAAAGATGGAAGCAGAGGAAAAGGGTTCCGCCGGATTTGATAAAACAGGTACTCTGGTGGTTGCAACAGATGAGAAGGTAGAGGCCACCATTAAGACCGGCATCGCCCTGACAAAGGCAGCCGGCTATACAGGCGAGTACATAACGGACAAGGACAGAATCAAGGAAATCCTTCCTGACATCTCCACAGACAATATTCTGGGCGCAGGCTACACACAGGATGACGGATACTTTGACGGAACCATGATCTCCAACACCTACGCAAAGAAGATGCAGAAAAACGGCGGCGTTATCAAGACCGGCGTAAAGGTGACGGAAGTTCTGAAAGAGGGCAATAAAATAAAAGGCCTTAAGACAGACGACGGCCAGGATTATGAATTTGACTATGTTGTGGACTGTACCGGCCCATGGAGCAAATTTACCGGCGAGATGGTAGGCATGGACGTGCCGATTTGGCATACAAAGGCAGAAGCCTTCTTCTTATGCCCTCCAGGCAAGAAATTGGGCTATACCTTCCCGGTGCTTAAATACCCGGCCTTCTACGCCCTGCGCGCAGGAGACAACATCTTTATCTGCAAGTCCCACCTTTCCATGGATTTAAGCAATCCTATGCACGCAGGCCAGTGGGATCCGGACAAACTTCCGGCCACAGGCGGAACCGATGATTACTTCATTGACTTCCTGTTAGATCAGTTAGAGTGCAGGGTACCGGGAATCGTGGACAGCGGACTGGTATCATCCTGGCTTTCATACCGTGCGGAGCCAAAGGATTTCCTTCCGATTCTGGGAGAGACACCGGTGGAGGGCTATATCCTGGCAACCGGTTACGGCGGGAACGGCGTTATCGAGGCACCTGCCGCCAGCAGAGACCTTGCAAAATTCATTATGCGCGGAGAAAAGACACCTTTATTGGAAGACTGGGCGTTTGAGCGTCTGTTAAAATAAGAAAGCGGCGGAGAGGAGAAAATATGGATATAGCGGTTCTTATAAAACAGGTTCCTGTTTCCAACGATGTTTCCGTTGACCCAGAAACCCATGCCCTGATCCGTTCCAGTTCAGAAGGCATGATCAATCCTGCGGACCTGAACGCCATAGAGGCCGCCATGGTCTTAAAGGAGCAGACCGGCGGTAAGGTGGCCGTGTTCACCATGGGCCCCACTGACGCGGAGAAAGCATTAAGGGACGCTATGGCCCTGGGCTGTGATGAGAGCTGTCTCATCACAGACCGGTGCCTTGCCGGAGGAGATACCATTGCCACAGCCAAGGTGCTGGCAAGAAGCATTGAGAAATACGGGAAATTCGACCTGATTTTAAGCGGCGCATTGTCTGCTGACGGCGCCACCGGACAGGTGGGAGCCATGGTGGCGGAATACATGGGCATCCCCCATGTGGCTGAAATACAGGGACTCTCATATGATGAGGATGACAAGGACTGTATCACGGCTGTGAAAAAGTACCAGGGTATGGAGTGGAAGATTAAGGCGGCCCTGCCCGCGCTGGTGAGCGTGTGCTTCGGAAGCAATGAACCGCGTCTGGCGACCCTGCGTTCCAAGAGAGCTGCCAAGAACAAGCCCCTGGAGGTATATACCAATGCAGACCTTAAGATGGCGGCGGACGAGATTGGACTTCCGGGATCTCCCACAATGGTGACGGATTCATTTCAGCCTGAGAGTACCAGGAGAGCCCAGATGCTTTCAGGTACTCCGGAGGAACTGGCAGCCAAGCTCAAGGAACTGATTGAGATTGAGAAAGGAAAGGAATAGATGGCGAACGGAATTTGTGTTTTTGCAGAAAATTATAATGGGAACTTAGAACCCGTTGTGGCAGAACTGGTCCGCGCAGCTCATTGTATCAAAGAGACCACCGGTGAAAAGATACAGGCCGCTGTCCTGGCTGAGGACTGCAAGGCTTTGGTGGCCCAGCTGGAACAGCTTGGGTTTGACGAGATATATGCCGTTGAGACAGACAGGAACTGCCTGTTCCAGGACGATGCGGTAAGCCAGGCAATGGCGGAAATGCTGAAGCGCATAGACCCGTCCAGTGTTCTGATTCCGGCTACCCCCACGGGCCGCTCCGTTTTTTCCAGAGTGGCTGCCCGCCTTGGCTGCGGAATGACTGCGGACTGTACGGAATTAGCCGTGGATACCAGGGAGGACGGGACCTTTTTCATCAAGCAGAACAAACCTTCTTTTGGGGAAAACGTATTTGTCACCATCGTGACAAAGGAAGGGGTTTATCCCCAGATGATGACGGTAAGGCCGGGTGTGTACACCCCCTGTGAGGCCCAGGAGGGCAGAAGGGCAGATGTCACATATTACAAAGATATCACCCTTCCTGAATCAGGGATTCAGGTGATGTCAAGCGCCCCTGCAATGAATGATACGGACAGTATCCTTGCGGCAGAGGTGGTGGTAGTGGGCGGACGCGGCGCTGAGAGCGAGGAAAACTTTACACTCTTAAAAGCCTTTGCTGAAAAGCTGGAAGCAGCAATCGGAGGCACCAGACCTCTGGCAGACACTGGATTTATACCCTTTGAGCATCAGATTGGACAGACCGGGTTTACGATACGGCCAAAGGTATGCATTTCCCTGGGTGTATCCGGCGCCATCCAGCACACGGAGGGCATTAAGGATACCAAGCTCTTTGTGGCAATCAACCAGGATGAAAGCGCGCCGATCTTTAATATCGCGGATTACGGTATGACCTGCGATATGAAGGATGTGCTGGAAGCGTATCTGAAACTGTAAGCCGGCATCATATGGATGCAGCAGCAGAAAGGAAGAAGACCATGGATTTATTAGAGATTATGAGAAGAAGGCGCAGCATCAGGAACTACAGCGGTGAGGAGATTCCGGAGGAAAGTCTTACGAAAGTGCTTCAGGCAGGCCTTTTGTCGGCGTCGGGAAAGGCAAAACGCCCGTGGGAGTTTATCGTGGTGCGCCAGAGAAAGACCTTGGATGATCTCTCCGGATGCAGGGCAGGAGGCGTGAAAATGCTGAAGGAAGCACAGTGCGCTATCGTTGTCATAGGCGACGAAACCGAGCAGGACGTGTGGATTGAGGATTGTTCCGTTGCCATGGCAAATATGCATCTGATGGCATCCAGCCTGGGGATCGGCAGCTGCTGGGTCCAGGGCAGACTCAGGAACGCGGATGAGAAAACCACGGAGGAATATGTAAGGGAACGCCTGGGCTTTCCTGAAAATTATAAGCTGGAAGCCATCCTTACCCTTGGAATGCCGGATGCAGAGGCGCCTGCCCATCAATTGG
>OHCT01000031.1_pt1 | contig 117419 bp, 100 predicted proteins | sample 1566871 | NCBI WGS metagenome assembly OHCT01 (sample SAMEA3879548, study PRJEB24766) | human gut metagenome | biome: human-associated habitat; feature: feces | place: USA | collected 1985/1987 | reverse complement strand
TCGCATTTCGGCCGTTTTGCTCCGCAAACCCGGCCGTTGAGATGTGCCATATGCAGTGAGGCAGAGCCGTTACCCCAAAATGGCTCTGCCTCTTTCGGTTAAATTGTTTTGAAGCGGAAAGTATGCGAATTTATTGACATTTTATCTAAATTTCGATACGATACAAGCAAGGTGAGAAAGATGAAAAGAAAGGTGACTTTATATATGGGTGATATAAAAAGAGTAAAAAAGGCAAAGGCTATCCATCGGATTTCAGTGGTAGATCAGGTGAGCGAAGCTATTAAACAGAATATTTTAGATCATGTATGGAATGTGGGAGATAAGATTCCATCAGAGAGTGAGCTTGCAGATGAATTTGAGGTTAATCGTCTTAGTGTGCGTATGGCATTGCAAAAACTCAGTACCTTGGGATTGATCGAAACGAGGGTAGGAGAGGGGTCATTTGTCACTAAATTTTCACCAAAACCATTCTTCAGTGAACTTGCAGCTGTTTATCATGACAAAGATCAATATCAGGATGTAGTACAGCTTCGTAATCTGCTGGAAGGGGAAAGTATGCGTTTGGCGCATTTGAATGCCAACGACGAGGATTTGAAAAAATTAAAGGAATGTCTGGACTCCTATTATAATGCAACAGACATATATAATAAAGACATTGACAATAGGGAATATTTGGAAAATCTTGTAGATGCAGATTTAGCTTTTCACTATGAAATAATTAAAATCAGCCATAACCATCTCTATGTGGCCGTTTATCAGGTGGTGCAGGAACTGGTAAGAGATCATATTAAACAGTTATTGTATAAACGTACTCATGATCGTAAAAGAGCAGGATATCCTGCAAAATTAGAAAATGATACTCATACAAAGATGTATCAGAGCATATTAAATGGAGATCAGGAAGAAGCAAGAAGATCAAGAGAAGAAACATTGGGTATTGTGCAGGTGCATGGTCTTGATTATTTTGAGAGCGGGAATGATTCAATATAATAAGGCAGAAGAAAACACCCAAGATTTAGACGTACAATCTAAGTCGGGGTGTTTTTATAATCTGATGAAATGCTATACAGATACCTCTACCGCAGCTGTACCATATTATCCTTGATCTTAAAGGTTCCAAAGCTTCGGATAAAGCTGGAAATCCGGCTGAATCCATACTGTTTTACATCAAAATCCGGGAATTTCTTTTTCAGCTCTTCGTGGATGATGCTCAGATTATCCACATGCCCCTTGTTGTTTTGGATCAGACGGATGATCTCTTTTTCGATATCAGCCTTGGAGGTGGAGGCAGATTTTTCCTGAACAAAGTAGCCGCCGTGGAGCTTTACCACCTGAAAATCGCTGTTATTTAAGCTTTCTAAGAAGGTGGAAAGTTTGGAGTATCCATAATTACGCACATCAAAATCAGAGAAGCGTTTGGTGAGGAAATTTCCTACCCGTGCCAGAATGATAGGCTGATTCTGGCTGTTGTTTTCAATCAGAAGTTTCGTAATAGCTTTCTGGATTTCATCAATACCGGTGATGGTTTTCTGGATCTCATCAATGGATGGGATCTCGGCTTTGGCAGCTGTAAGGGCATTTGCACGTCCTTTGTTTATGGGGGCGGTTTCTGCTGCATCTTCCGAAGAAATGATTTCCAGAAGCTTAAAGGTATCGCAGGCGGCCCGGAAAGGCTTTGGGGTTTTCTGCTCCCCGATGCCCATGACAAACATACCGGCCTCTCTGAGTCTCTGGGCCAGCTTGGTAAAGTCCGAATCGCTGGATACCAGGCAGAAGCCGTCTACATTTCCCGAATACAGGATATCCATGGCGTCGATAATCATGGCGGAATCGGTGGCATTTTTGCCGGTGGTGTAGCTGTACTGCTGGATGGGGTTTACGGACCAGTCCAGGAGCACATTTTTCCATGCCCGCTTTTCATTATCCGTCCAGTCGCCGTAAATGCGTTTATAGGTGGCGATCCCAATATCGGATACCTCATCCAGAATATATTTGATATATTTGGGAGATACGTTGTCTGCATCGATCAATACTGCAAATCTGCGTTCATTCTGTTCCATATGCTTGTGTTCTGTCGCTTTCCTAGTATTATCCCATGGGGGACTGTTAAACGTACAATCAGTGTATCATATTCGGGCAGCAGGCACAAGGGGGCAGAAGGTTCAGCCGCAGTATTTTATAAAATCAGCTGTTCAGATAGCTGCGCATGGATTTTAGGGCGCTTTTTTCAAGCCGTGATACCTGAGCCTGGCTGATATGGATTTCTTTTGCAACCTCAGTCTGGGTTTTTCCTTCAAAAAAGCGCATATCGATGATGCGGCGTTCCCGGTCCGGCAGGCGCTTCATGGCTTCTGAAAGGGAAAGATCCTCTACCCAGTTTTCCTCCAGATTTTTTTTATCGCTGATCTGATCCATCACATAGAGCGGATCCCCGCCGTCTGTATATACCGGCTCGTAGAGACTGACCGGAGTCTGGATGGCATCCAGAGCATAAGTGATATCTTCTCCGGAAATACCGATTTCCTGAGAAATTTCCATCAGGGAAGGCTCCTTGGAGTGGAGGCGGGTGAGCTGTTCTCTGGCATAGAGGGCTTTATACGCGGTATCCCTGAGAGATCGGCTGACACGGATGGAGTTATTATCCCGCAGATAGCGGCGTACTTCTCCAAGGATCATAGGCACCGCATAGGTAGAAAATTTTACATTCTGGGTAATATCGAAATTGTCAATGGCTTTGATAAGGCCGATGCAGCCGATCTGAAAGAGATCATCGATATTTTCCTGGCTTCCGGCAAAACGCTGGATCACGCTTAAGACCAGGCGCAGATTTCCTTTGATATATTCTTCTCTTGCATCCATATCCCCTTTCAGGATCCGGGAGAATAAGCGCTCTTTTTCTTCGTTGCTGAGAAGGGGCAGCTTGGCAGTGTTGACGCCGCAGATTTCAACCTTATAGCATGACATGATCCGTACCTCCGTTTGGTTGTGTTATGCACGGAAAGCTTTTCGTATTTCCATTCCGGCTATAAGAGAATGATGGACGGATACGGACGGTTTTATACTTTTTTTTCTATCCAGAAAATGGGAATCGCAGCAGAGAAGAGGCAGATGCAAATAAAAACAGCCGCCGTTTCTGGAGGGTTTCCAAAAACAGCGGCTTGTTTGTTACTGGGTATTTTTCCGGTACAGGATCAGAAGCCCTTTTAGAAGAAGGGCGTCGTCATATATGATCTTATGCCTGCACAGAGGCGTGATAAAGCGGGCCAGACCTCCGGTGGCGATGACAGTGGGAGCTTCGCCAAGCTCCTTTTCCATTCGGTCTAAGAGGCCGTCGATCATATCCACATTGCTGAAAATGATGCCGGCTCTCATGCAGTCAATGGTATTCTTTCCAATGACCTTATCCGGCACTTCAAGGCTGATGTAGGGAAGCTGGGCAGTTTTTCCGCTTAAAGAGTTTAAGGATACACGCAGGCCGGGAAGGATCACGCCTCCGATATAATTTCCCTGCTTATCAGCTACGCTCATGGTGGTAGCGGTACCCATGTCGATTACCACCAGAGGAAGAGGGTGCTCATGGATGGCGGCGGCTACATCTACGATCAGGTCGCTGCCAAGGGTTTTGGGATTGTCCATCAGAATATTGATTCCTGTTTTAATGCCGGGACCCACTAAAAGCGGACGGACGCCCACAACCTTTTCCACAGCCCGCAGGATGGTGGAGTTTAAGGGAGGAACGACAGAGGAGAGAATGGCTCCCTCGATGGCAGAGGGATGAATCTCATGCATTTCCAGAACGTTTTTAATCGTGACTGCATATTCGGTATCCGTGCGGTTCTGGTCTGTAGTGACCCGCTCGATAAAATATGTCTTTGTCTCATCAATTCCGCCGATCACGGTATTTGTATTTCCCATATCAATGGCTAAAATCATATAGAAGACTCCTTTCTGCGGATGGTATTTCCATCAAAGAAAAATTGTGCTATGATTGTAACATAGAAAAAACGGAAAGACAACCGGAGGAAGCGTATGTTAAAAGGAAAAACCATACTCCTTGGAGTTACGGGCAGCATTGCTGCCTATAAAATCGCAAACCTGGCCAGCGCCCTGGTAAAGCAGGGAGCAAGCGTCCATGTGCTTATGACGAAAAATGCTGTGAATTTTATCAATCCCATTACCTTTGAGACACTGACCGGCCATAAATGTCTGGTAGACACCTTTGACCGGAATTTTGAATTCAGCGTAGAGCATGTATCACTGGCAAAGACGGCAGATGTCTTTTTGGTGGCCCCGGCCTCTGCCAATGTGATCGGAAAGCTGGCCCACGGGATCGCAGACGATATGCTGACCACTACCTTTATGGCCTGCACCTGCCCGAAGATCGTCTCGCCTGCCATGAACACGCGGATGTATGAAAATGAAATCCTTCAGGATAACTTAAAGGTTCTGGAGCATTATCACATTCAGGTCATCCGTCCGGCGACAGGGTATCTGGCCTGCGGCGATACAGGGGCGGGAAAGATGCCGGAGCCGGAGCTCCTTCTGGAATACATCCGATGCGCCCTTGCTCCCAAAGACTTAAAGGGAAAGAAAATTCTTGTTACCGCAGGCCCTACCAGAGAGGCCATTGATCCGGTGCGCTATATTACGAATCATTCCACCGGGAAAATGGGGTATGCCATTGCAGAGGCGGCTGCATACCGCGGAGCAGACGTGACCCTTGTCACAGGCCCCGTATCCATAAAGGCGCCTCTGTTTGTGAAAACCGTATCAGTAGAGAGCGCAAAACAGATGTATGAGGCTGTTGCAGAAGCGGCAAAAGAGCAGGATATCATTATCAAGGCAGCAGCAGTGGCAGATTACCGTCCTTCCCATCAGGCGGAGGATAAGATCAAAAAATCCGAAGGCGACATGAAGATTGAACTGGAACGCACAGATGATATTTTAGGCTGGCTGGGAGCTCACCGCCGTGAAGGCCAATTCCTCTGCGGCTTTTCCATGGAAACAAGAGACCTTCTGGCAAATTCAAGGGCAAAACTGGAACGCAAGAACATTGATATGATCGTGGCTAACAATCTGAAAACAGAGGGAGCCGGCTTCGGTACAGACACCAACGTAGTGACCCTGATCACCAAAGAAGGACAGACAGAGCTTCCCAAGATGACGAAACAGGAGGTAGCCCACCGCCTGTTGGACGAGATCAGGAACCGTCTTGACTTTACTCTTTAATCATAATAAAATATGTAGGATACCAGGGGCAAAAGGTCCGAAATCCGACGCAAGCTTGCTTGCAGGAGGATTTTGGATCTTGGGCGGTGCCCCAACATCATACGAACAGCCCGTCCCCTTAAGGGGCGCAATCAGCAGGAACGGAGGATAAGACCATTGTCACAGACAGATGATCAGATGATAGAACAGATAAAAAAGCGCAGAACCTTTGCCATTATTTCCCACCCCGATGCAGGTAAAACCACACTGACAGAGAAATTCCTTCTTTATGGAGGCGCCATCAATCTGGCAGGTACGGTAAAGGGCCGCAAGGCGGCAAAGCATGCAGTTTCCGACTGGATGGATATTGAGAAGGAGAGAGGTATTTCCGTTACTTCTTCCGCTATGCAGTTTAATTATGACGGATTCTGCATCAACATTCTGGATACGCCGGGCCATCAGGATTTCTCAGAGGATACTTATCGTACCCTTATGGCTGCCGATTCCGCGGTCATGGTAATTGACGGCTCCAAGGGTGTGGAGGCTCAGACTATTAAGCTCTTTAAGGTCTGCGTCATGCGCCACATCCCAATTTTTACATTTATTAACAAATTTGACCGTGAGGCCAGAGATCCATATGAGCTTTTAGACGAGATCGAGGAGGTGCTGGGCATCCGCACCTGTCCGGTGAACTGGCCCATCGGCTGCGGAAAGAATTTCAAGGGTGTTTACGACCGCTTTACAAAGAAAATCTCCACTTTTACCGCTGCCATGGGAGGCGCAAAGGAGGTTGCAACCAGGAAATTTGAGGCAGAAAGCCCGGAGGCAGAATCCGTCATCGGCCCCATTTATTACCAGCAGCTGATGGACGACATTGAGCTTTTGGACGGCGCCAGCGATGAGCTGGATATGGACCGGGTGCAGAGGGGAGATCTTTCTCCTGTATTTTTCGGTTCTGCCCTTACGAATTTCGGTGTGGAGACCTTTTTGGAGCATTTCCTGAAAATGACCACCTCTCCCCTGCCAAGAAAGTCCCTTACAGGAGAGATCGATCCATTCCGCAAGGACTTTTCCGCCTTTGTCTTTAAAATCCAGGCAAATATGAACAAGGCCCACAGAGACAGGATCGCTTTTATGCGTATCTGCTCCGGAAAGTTCGAGGCAGGCATGGAAGTGAACCACGTTCAGGGCGGAAAAAAGATCCGCTTAACACAGCCTCAGCAGCTTATGGCACAGGATCGTAAGATCGTGGAAGAGGCGTATGCGGGCGATATTATCGGCGTATTTGATCCGGGTATTTTCTCTATTGGAGATACGCTGTGCACATCCAATGAAAAATTTGAATTTGAGGGGATCCCGACCTTTGCGCCGGAGCATTTTGCAAGAGTGCGCCAGGTGGATACCATGAAGCGCAAGCAGTTTATCAAGGGGATCAACCAGATTGCCCAGGAGGGTGCGATCCAGATCTTCCAGGAATTTAACACAGGTATGGAAGAGATCATCGTAGGCGTAGTAGGCGTACTTCAGTTTGAGGTATTAACCTACCGTCTGCAGAGCGAATACAATGTAGAGGTTATCCTGGAAAAACTGCCTTATGAGCATATCCGCTGGGTGGAGAATCCTCAGGAGGTGGATGTGGCTCGTCTGATGGGAACCTCCGACATGAAGCGCATCTGCGACTTAAAGGGAAATCCGCTGCTTTTATTTATCAACAGCTGGAGCGTAGGTATGGTATTAGACCGCAATCCGGGTCTTAAATTAAGCGAGTTCGGCACCAATTAGCAGACAGGTTTCCTGTCCGGCTGCTGTGCCCTCATAGATAAAGGAGGTTTTAGAGATGTCAAAGGTAGAAGTAGTAAGAGCCGCTATGGTACAGGCCATGAAGGCAAAGGATAAGGCAAGAAAGGAGTCCCTTTCCATGTTGCTTTCCGCTCTTAAAAATGCGGAGATCGACAAGAGAGAGCCCCTGACTGAGGCCGAGGAAAATGCAGTTGTCAAAAAGGAAATCAAGCAGACACAGGAGACGTATGACCTGGCTCCTGCAGACCGTGAAGATATCCGCAGCGAAGCTGCAGAAAGACTGGCTGTATATAAGGAATTTGCTCCGGAGGATATGAGTGTGGATCAGATCCGCCAGGTGATCGCAGAGGTTCTTGCAGAGCTGGGGATCGATGCGCCCTCTCCCAAGGATAAGGGTGCGATCATGAAGGTTCTGATGCCCAGAGTGAAGGGAAAGGCAGACGGAAAGGTTGTAAACGAAACATTGGCAGGTATGTTTAAGTAAATAAGTGCCCATACAAAAAGGGCGGCAAAAGGAGGACAATATGTACAGAAAAGAAATAGAGGGATTTATCGATTCCCACAGGCAGGAGATGATTGACGATATCTGCAAGCTCTGCCGGATTAACAGTGAGAAAATGCCCTATACCGAGGGAAAGCCTTATGGCGACGGCGCATTTGATGCCCTTCACGCTGCTCTGGCTATGATGGAGGATTATGGTTTTTCCATTACCAATTATGATAACTATGTGGGAACAGCTGATTTAAATGATAAGGAGCGCCAGCTGGATATCCTGGCACATCTGGATGTGGTTCCCGCAGGAGAGGGCTGGACCGTTACAGAGCCCTTTGAGCCTGTGGAAAAGGATGGAAAGCTGTATGGCCGCGGTACGGCAGATGACAAGGGGCCGGCAGTGGCTGCTCTTTATGCCATGCGTGCCATAAAGGAGCTTGGCATCCCTGTAAAGAAAAATGTGCGCCTGATTTTGGGAACCGATGAGGAGTGCGGAAGCAGCGATATTGAGGTGTACTATAAGCGTGAGAAGGAAGCACCCATGACATTTTCACCGGATGCCTCCTTCCCTGTGATCAATATTGAAAAGGGACGCATCCCAGGGGGCTTTTCTGCTTCCTTTGAAGCTTCTGAGGCTCTGCCAAAGATTGTTTCCATTGACGCTGGCATTAAGGTAAATGTAGTTCCCGGCAAGGCAAAGGCCGTAGTGGCAGGTCTTGAAGCAGAGGTTCTCACGCAGACTGCGGATGCGGTTGAAAAGGAGACGGGACTTTCCTTCAGCTTTGGAGAGACGGAGGACGGAATCCAGATTACTGTTGAAGGAAAGGGCGCTCACGCATCCACTCCGGATGAGGGAAATAATGCTCTTACAGGCCTGTTATCCTATCTGGTAAGCCTGCCGCTGGCAGACTGCCCTCAGCTTCAGGCAGTAAAGAGCCTTGTAACCCTCTTCCCTCATGGTGATACCAGAGGAAAGGCTGTAGGAATCGCCATGGAGGATGAACTTTCCGGTCCTCTGACCCTGGCATTTGATATGCTCACCCTGGATAAAGACCACCTGGAGGGAGCGTTTGACTGTCGTGCCTGTCTGTGTGCTACGGAGGAGAACAGCTTAAATGTGATCCGCGCCCGTATGGCAGAGGAAGGCCTTACCTTACAGGCAGACCATATGACAGCGCCTCACCATGTTGACGGAAACTCCCATTTTGTAAAGACACTTTTAAAGGCCTATGAGGAGTATACCGGATTAGAGGGACATTGTGAGTCCACAGGAGGCGGAACCTATGTGCATCATCTGGAAAATGGAGTTGCCTTCGGCGCTTCCATGCCAGGTACCGACAATAAGATGCACGGAGCCGACGAGTTTGCAGTGATTGACGAACTTCTTACCAGTGCAAAGATTTTTGCTCAGGTAATCGTAGATCTGTGCTGTTAATTGCCTAATTGCCTTTCAGAGCCGGATGGCAGGAAAAAATTCTTGACAAACCGGTATAAGTGCGGTATCTTTAAAACTGACATTATTCCTAGCAGTATTATAGGAAATGATTACCAGTCCAGGCAGGAGGATTTTCATGAATCAGTTCAAAGCCATGCAGAATATGGATATGATGAACAGCATGTACATGTGCTGTGTATCTGCGTGCTTTGAAAACTGAATGGGAAACGATCTGTATGGATTTGGAATCATGATATCAATATATTTTGGAGAACGTATCATTCGGGGTTGCAGGTCCGTGCAGGACTGCGGCCCTGTTTTGTTTCTTAGCCGGAGGATGGGAAACAGGGGAAGGATTAGAGAAAGGAATGAAGAAATGGATCAGAATAAAGAAGAGGCCATCATACGCCTGGAAGGTCTGGGCAAACAGTTTGCCACGTCAAACGGGATCGTGACTGCTTTAGATGACATCAATCTGGAAATCCGCCGGGGAGAGATTTTTGGTATCATCGGTCTTTCCGGAGCAGGAAAGAGTACCCTGGTGCGCTGTATCAACTATCTGGAGAAACCCACTTCTGGCCGGGTGATCTTTGAGGGAAAAAATCTTTCCGCCATGAAGGAAAAGGAAAAGCGTCTGGCAAGACAGTCCATGGGAATGATCTTTCAGCAGTTTAACCTGCTGGCCCAGAGAAATGTGCTGCAGAACGTGTGCTTCCCCATGGAGATTGCTCATATGGACAGCAGAAAGGCCAAAGAGAGGGCAAAGGAGCTGTTAAAGCTGGTTGGACTGGAAGAACGGAAGAACGCATATCCGGCCCAGCTTTCCGGCGGACAGAAACAGAGAGTTGCCATTGCAAGAGCCATGGCGACAAATCCCAGAGTTTTATTATGCGATGAGGCAACAAGCGCCCTGGATCCCAATACGACAAAGTCCATTTTGGAGCTGCTAAAAAAGATTAACCGGGAAATGGGGATCACAGTGATCATGATCACTCATGAGATGGCAGTCATTGAGGCCATCTGCGACCGGGTGGCGATCATCGACCACAGCCATATTGCAGAGTCGGGCAAGGTATCAGATATCTTTTCCGGTCCCAAATCGGATATCGGACGCCAGCTGATTTTAGGAGATACCTCTGATCAGACAAAGAATTTCGGCGGTTCCCGTATGATCCGTGTGATCTTTGACGGACGGGAATCCTCTGAGCCGATCATCGCAAATATGATCCTGGCCTGCAAGGCCCCGGTCAATATCATGCATGCGGATACCAGAGATATCGAGGGAAAGGCTATGGGGCAGATGCTTCTGCAGCTTCCTGAGGATACCGTGGATGCAGACCGGATCTGCAATTATCTGAGAACAGCCGGAGTAACATTTGAGGAGGTGCACTAGAGATGACCTTTGATCAGACAACGATCGATATGCTTTTAAAAGGAATCTGGGAAACCATATACATGGTTTCACTTTCCTCATTTTTATCCTATGTGATCGGTATTCCCGTGGGAATTGCCCTTGTAGTCACAGACAGGGATGGAATCAGTCCCTTTCCGTTGTTTAACAAGGTGCTTGGCGTTGTGATCAATCTCCTTCGCTCCATTCCCTTCATCATCCTTCTTGTAATGGTCATCCCATTTACCCGCATGATCGTAGGAAAGATCATCGGACCCAATGCAGCGGTAGTGCCTCTGGTGATTTCCGCGTTTCCTTACATCAGCCGTATGGTGGAGTCCTCTTTAAAGGAGGTTGACGCAGGAGTGATCGAGGCAGCCAAGTCCATGGGCGCGTCTGCGGGACAGATTATATGGAAGGTGCTTCTTCCAGAGGCCAAGCCATCCCTTTTAGTGGGGGCTGCCATTTCCATTACAACGATCATCGGCTACTCTGCCATGGCAGGTACGGTAGGTGCAGGCGGTCTGGGAGATATTGCCATCCGTTACGGTTACCACAGATATGAGACAGAGATGATGCTCATTACAGTAGCCCTTCTTGTAGTGATCGTACAGATTGTTCAGGAAGTATTTATGCGCATATCAAGAAAGAGCGATAAGAGGATCCGGTAAAACGGATCTTAAGCGGCTTAAAAACCGCAGAATACATATCAGGGCCGTGGGCCTGAAAAGAGGAGGAACTATTATGAAAAGAAAGACATTAGAAACAGCAGTAATCGCAGCAGCATTAGCTGCATCCCTGTTAACCGGCTGCTCCAAACCGGCCGAGGAGACAACAGCAGCGGCAGAAAAGCAGGAAAGCAAAGCCGATGCAGGACAGGAGAAGAAAGAGAACCCTGAAAAGCTGGAAGAGCTGACCGTAGGCGCAAGCCCTGCCCCCCATGCGGAGATCCTGGAGGCTGCCAGAGAGGTTTTGGCTTCTAAAGGCTATGACTTAAAGATTGTAGAGTACACAGATTATGTGCTTCCGAACAATGCGCTGGATTCCGGTGATCTGGATGCAAACTATTTCCAGCACCAGCCTTATCTGGATTCCTTTAATGCCCAGAACGGCACAGAGCTTTCCGGTGTGGCGGTGATCCACTATGAGCCCTTTGGTATCTATGCAGGAAAGAGCGCTTCTTTAGACGCGATTCCGGAAAAGGGAACCGTTCTTGTTCCAAATGACCTGACAAATGAGGCAAGAGCCCTTCTTCTTTTAGAGGCCCAGGGCCTGATCACCTTAAAGGAGGATGCAGGTCTGGAAGCAACGAAAAATGATATTGTAGAAAATCCGAAGAACCTTGATATTGTAGAGATCGAGGCAGCCCAGCTTCCCCGTTCCTTACAGGACGGCGATGTGGCAGTTATCAACGGAAACTATGCCATCGAGGCGGGCTTAAAGGTAAGCGACGCTTTGGCAACAGAGGACGCGGAATCTCTGGCAGCCCAGACCTACGGAAACGTGATCGCCGTAAGAGCGGGTGAAGAGGAAAGTCCAAAAACAAAGGCTCTCATTGAGGCGCTTACGAGTGATGAGGTAAAATCATTTATGGAAAGTACCTATGAGGGTGCGGTTGTCCCTGTATTCTAAATTTTATATTTGAAATTCCCTGTGCATAGGGAGCAGAATGGGCCGGAAATGAATACTTCCGGCTCTTTCTGCGTATATATGGATAAGAAATAAAACTGCCAGGCAGGAGGGGAAAAATGACGATTTGCGATCTCAAGCAGAAAGAGGTCATAAATATAAAGGACTGCAAACGCCTGGGTTTCGTAGGAGATGTGGATTTTGATATGAAAACAGGATGTATGACTGCTTTGATCGTTCCGGGTCCCGGATGCATCTGCGGTTTTCTGGGACGGGAAAAGGAGTATATCATTCCCTTTTGCGATATCTGCCAGGTCGGAAATGATATTATCCTGGTGGATGTGAAGGAAAAGAATGTAGAGGAAAAGGTAAAATGTTAAAAAGACTGCCTGCCAGTGACGGGGGATCACTGACAGGCAGTCTTTTATGAGAAAAAGCTGTATGAAAAGCTTATGTGGGCTTTTAGCTTTGGAAGGGAGTGCCGGAGCTGTTGGGGGGATGAACCGGCACTCTGTAAGGAAACACTGACTAAAAACTAACACATTTTTTGCTGAAAGGGAAGGGGCATTACTGAAAATGAAATATATTTACTATTATAGAAATACCCTATGTCTGCTACAGATTATTATGAAGAATATCCAGCACACATTTTAGCTCTCTGGCGTCGATCTGCCCGGGAGCGGATGCCTGTCCTGCCAGACCAAAAGTAAGACAGGAGCCAAAGATTTCCCCCCAGACACGGCTGATGAGCCCTGTTCCCGCCATGGCCATGGTGACTACTGGGCAGGTGAGCTGGCGTCGGGCTGTAACGGTAGCTGTAAGCAGCGTAAGCACATCTTCCGGACACCGGGGCATCACGGCGATCTTTGCAATATCGGCTCCCAGCTTTTCCATGTGGCGCAGCCGTGACAGGAGTTCTCCGCAGGAGGGGGTGGAGTAAAAGTCGTGACTGGAAAAAATGGTTTTTACTCCTTTTTCTTTTGCAAGAGCTGTAAGCTCTGTAATGCTGTCCGGATCAGAGAAAAGTTCGATATCGATCAGATCGATACAGCCGGAGGTGATTGCTTCCATAGCCAGTGCTTTATATTGCTGAGGAGAGGCCTGGCGCTGTCCGCCTTCTTTTGTGGTCCGGAAGGTGAAAATAAGAGGCGTATTTCCCAAATGTTCTCTGAGACGGGGAAGAAGACTGGCCAGCCGCCCTTCATTAAAAATATCATTCATGTAGTCTGTCCGCCATTCCACCAGATCCGCCGGATAGGAAGAGAGCGCTTTGATCTCCTCAAAAAGAGCTTCATCCGAAGCTCCTACAAGAGGAATACAGACCTTGGGAGTGCCTTCTCCAAGACGCAGATTTCTTACATATACACAATTCATATTGATCCGCCTTTCGCTGCAGTATAGTTTGTTTTTTTATTATAGCAAAAAATCCCGATCCATCCAATGATTTTCATTCGTCTGGTTACAAAGTTCTTGCACTTGAGAAGTGTTTCGGTTAAAATAAATGCAAATAAAGACATAAATTGTCATCATTTTATATAAAGAAGGGAAGTGCAAGCCATATGAAATGCCCCTATTGCAATGAAGCAGATACGAAAGTAATTGATTCCCGTCCCGCAGACGATAACAGTTCCATCCGCAGACGCCGCCAGTGCGAGCGCTGCGGGAAGCGTTTTACAACCTATGAAAAACTGGAAACCATGCCCCTTATGGTGATCAAAAAGGATAATACCAGAGAGGCATATGACCGCTCCAAGATCGAAGCCGGTATCATCCACTCCTGCCATAAGCGCCCCGTATCTCCCCAGCAGATCGGCGTTATGATCGATGAGATTGAGAATCAGATTTTTAATCGGGAGGAGAGAGAGATATCCACTGCGGTGATCGGTGAACTGGTTATGGAAAAGCTCAAGCAGGTGGACGAGGTTGCATATGTGCGTTTTGCTTCCGTGTACAGAGAGTTTAAGGACGTGAGCACCTTTATGGAGGAGCTGGGAAAACTTCTCAAAAAATAGGAGAAAGGCAAAAGGATTATGTTTGAACCATTTTACCCTCAGGAGCTTTGGGACTCCACATATGATATTCCCTTTGAAACGTGGAAGGACAGGGGGATTAAGGGCGTGATCTTTGATATTGACAATACGCTGGTGCCCCATGGCGCGCCTGCCGATGAGAGAGCCATTGCTCTGTTTGAGCATTTAAAAAAGCTGGGACTTAAGACCTGTCTTCTTTCCAATAATAAAGAAGCCAGAGTAAAGCCCTTTGCGTCGCAGGTGAAAAGCCCCTATATCCATAAGGGAGGAAAGCCCTCAAAGAGAGGGTATAAAAATGCCATGGCCTGTATGGGGACAGGGCCGAAGGAAACGCTCTTTGTGGGAGACCAGCTGTTTACGGACGTATATGGAGCAAACCGGGCAGGACTTAAAAGCATTCTTGTAAAGCCCATTGATCCCAAAGAGGAGATACAGATCGTGCTCAAACGGTATCTGGAACGTCCCCTGCTTTATTTTTACGGAAAAAGCCGTAAAAAGAACTTGAAAAACATGGACACATAGTATAAAATATAAAAGATTAGATATACAGGGGACCGCCAAAGGCAGGTCATGCCCTGGCGGGCGCTGGAGAGAAAGGCGTCCTGTACACAAAGAACGTTAAGGAGGAATATCTTTATGATATCAGCAGGCGATTTTAGAAATGGAATTACACTGGAGATCGAAGGACAGGTAGTGCAGATCCTTGAGTTCCAGCACGTTAAACCAGGCAAGGGCGCTGCTTTCGTACGTACCAAGTTAAAAAATGTGATCAACGGCGGTGTGGTTGAGCGTACCTTCCGTCCAACTGAGAAGTTCCCGGCAGCAAGAATTGACCGTGTAGATATGCAGTATCTGTATGCAGACGGTGATCTGTACAACTTTATGAACACAGAGAACTACGAGCAGCTGGCATTAAACCAGGATCTGATCGGCGATGCATTAAAGTTCGTTAAGGAGAACGAGATCTGCAAGGTCTGCTCCTACAACGGCAGCGTATTCTCTGTAGAGCCTCCTCTTTTTGTAGAGCTGGAGATCACAGATACAGAGCCGGGCTTTAAGGGCGATACAGCAACCGGTGCAAGCAAGCCTGCAACTGTAGAGACCGGCGCTGTTGTAAGCGTACCGCTGTTCGTAGAGATCGGCGACAAGATCAAGATCGATACAAGAACCGGCGAGTATCTGTCCCGTGTATAATTCGTTTGTATGTGAGAAAATGTAGGATTGCTCCGGCTTCACTGCCGGGGCAGTTTTGCATCTATAAGAAGTACAGAAAAGGAGAAACGTGGAGTGAAGAAAATTCTGGATCTGATGGAGCAGGAGCTGAAGGCTGCCTTTACAGCCTGCGGCTATGAGGATAAATTTGCCAAGGTGGTTCTGTCCAACCGGCCGGATCTGTGCGAGTACCAGTGCAACGGAGCCATGGCAGCAGCCAAGGCGTATAAAACCAAGCCGATTGATATTGCAAATGCGGTAGTGGAAAAATTGACAGCAGAAAGGGAGCAGCCCATGTTTGGTGAAGCAGTGGCTGTGATGCCGGGCTTTATCAATCTGAAGCTGTCCGAGGAGTTTCTGGCAGATTATATGAAGGGTATGGCAGAGGCGGACAAGCTGGGACTGGAAGAACCTGAAAAGAAGGAAACGATCATCGTGGATTACGGCGGCGCCAATGTGGCAAAGCCCCTTCATGTGGGCCATCTGCGTTCTGCTATTATCGGCGAGAGCATCAAGCGCATGGGCCGTTTTATGGGATATGAGATGATCGGCGACGTGCATCTGGGCGACTGGGGACTGCAGATGGGTCTGATCATCGAGGAATTAAGAGACAGAAAGCCGGAGCTGGTATACTTTGATGAAGCCTATACGGGCGAATATCCCACAGAGGCTCCCTTTACCATCAGTGAGCTGGAGGAGATTTATCCGGCAGCCAGCGCCAAATCAAAGGTGGATGAAGCGTTTAAGGAGAGAGCCCATCAGGCGACCTTAAAGCTTCAGAAGGGATATAAGCCCTTCAGGGCCATCTGGGATCATATCCTGGCTGTATCTGTGGCAGACCTTAAGAAGAATTACTCCAACTTAAACGTAGATTTCGATCTCTGGAAGGGTGAAAGCGACGCAGAGCCATATATTGATGATATGGTGCAGATGCTGATTGACAAGGGACTGGCCTATGAGAGCCAGGGCGCCCTGGTTGTGGATGTGGCCAAAGAGAGCGATACCAAAGAAATCCCTCCCTGCCTGATCCGTAAATCAGACGGAGCCTCCCTTTATGCTACCTCTGATCTTGCGACAATCGTGGAGAGGGAACAGGATTTTAAACCGGACCGCTATATTTATGTGGTAGATAAGCGTCAGGCCATGCATTTTGAACAGGTATTCCGGGTGTCCAGAAAGGCAGAGATCGTAAAGCCGGATACAAAGATGATCTTTTTGGGCTTCGGCACCATGAACGGCAAGGACGGAAAGCCTTTTAAGACAAGAGAAGGCGGCGTGATGCGTCTGGAAAAGCTGATCGCAGATATTGATGAGGCTGTATTTAACCGCATCATGGAAAACCGTACTGTATCAGAAGAGGAGGCAAGGGAGACTGCAAAGGTAGTGGGCCTTGCTGCGCTAAAGTACGGCGATCTGTCCAATCAGGCTTCCAAGGATTATGTATTTGATATGGACCGGTTTATTTCCTTTGAAGGAAATACAGGCCCCTACATCCTTTATACCATTGTGCGTATTAAGTCCATTCTTGGAAAATACAAAGAAAATGGCGGAAGCGTCAGCGAGCTGGCTGCTGAGAAAAAAATCCTTCCGGCAGCAGGAGCTTCTGAAAAGGCTCTTATGCTTCAGCTGGCAAAATACAGCGAGGTACTGGAAAACAGCTTTGCAGAAACAGCTCCGCACAAGATCTGCCAGTATGTCTATGAGACTGCCAATGCATTTAACAGTTTTTACCACGATACCAAGATCCTCTCTGAGGAAGATGAGGCCAGAAAGGACAGCTACATCGGCCTGATCACCCTTACTAAGCGGGTGCTTGAGACTTGTATCGGCCTTCTGGGAATCGAAGCGCCGGAGCGGATGTAAACCAGAGCCTGTAAAGGCAGGATGGATTTCATGTCAATGAAGATTGAAAAAATGGAAACCAGCAGCTTTTGGAAAGGAGAGGCTGGTGTAAAGGGCCTGGTAGAAGACCAGGCCCATACTTATAAGGTTCAGCTGTATCTTAAAAATGACCAGGTAAGGGATTATTCCTGTACCTGTGCAGAAGGGAATTCTTACAGGGGCATCTGCGCCCATGGGGAGGCCCTTTTTGCATATTATAAGAAATATAAAAAGGAAGCCCTGAAGCCTCCGGTCCGTACTTCTTTTCAGGCTCATGCCATGATCCGGGAGTATACAAACCGCGCAGTAGCAGATATTCTGGAAGAAGAGGAGGGCTCCGGGGTACGCATCGAACCGGTGTTGTTTCTGGAAGGCCGGGATATACAGGCGGAATTTAAGATCGGAAGAGAGCGTATGTATGCATTGAGAGACCTTCCGGCCTTCTGTACAGCCGTAGAGGGGGGAGCTTACGTATCCTATGGAAAGGAGCTGGCCTTCCATCATCAAAGAACAGTCTTTGAACCGGCATCGAGGCTGCTTGTGGATCTGATCCTGGAGCTTATGGAGCATCAGAAGGCTCTCAGGCGCGTGACTTTAGGCAGATTGGACCGGGACCGGTTTTTTGAGATTTTATTAAAAAATACATCAGGAGAAAAAGGGCTGGAGGTTCGCCTGCCTCAGGGCAGCGGAGGGATATTTTCTCTGGAACGCTCAGAGCCGGAACTGGCGGTTCTGGTAAGCCGGTACGGGAGAGATGGTATTCGGGTACGTTTGGAGGGGGTTCTGGAACAGGATGGTGAACAGAAAACCCCTCAGGCAGTGCAGGCGGTTTTTGGAGGAAGCCGTCATTTATATCTTGCAGCCGGAAAGCGTCTGTACTGCTGCGGTGAAGCATTTTCACGTTCGGCAGCGATTTTCCTGGAACAGATCCGCACAGACAGAGAAAGCCAGATCCTGATAGCAGATAAGGATATTCCTCTTTTTCAGCAGCGCGTATTAAAGCGGATCCAAGGATACAGCCGGATCCGTCTGGAGGAAGTGGAATTAGACCAGTATGAGCCGGAACCGTTAAAGGCAGAATTTTACTTTGAAGCAGGGGAAGATGGAACGCTCTATATGGAACCATATCTGTCTTATGGAGAATACCGGTTTCATCCCATAGAAGATGAGGCGCTTCCCAGAACGGTCTGTCGGGATGTGCCGGGAGAATTTAAGATCAGCCAGGTCATTGGAACGTATTTTAAATGCAAAAGCAGCACAGACGGACGTTTGGTGATCCGCAAAGATGAGGATGCCCTGTATCGTCTGCTGGGTACCGGGATGGATGAATTTAAGGCTCTGGGAGAGGTTTATCTGGCGGAAAATATGAAAAACTGGAGAGTGATCCGAACACCAGGGATAAAGGCAGAGGTACGTCTGGCAGCCGGATGGCTGGAGCTTACGGTGGATCCGGAAGAGTTTTCTGCGCAGGAACTGACAAAAATCCTGGGGGCCTACAGCCAGAAAAAGAAGTATTACCGTTTAAAAACAGGGCAGTTTTTAGAGCTGGGAGAAGGGGGCATCTATACAGTGATGCGTCTGGCAAAGGAACTTGGCATAACGAAAAAAGAACTGGAAGCAGGACAGATCAGGCTCCCGTCCTATCGGGCTTTGTATGTGGATCATCTTTTAAAAGAGGGGCAGGGAGTGGCACTTTACAGAGATCAGCTGTTTAAGGCTGTGGTCCGGGGGATCCGTTCCGTAGAAGACAGCTCGGATCCGCTCCCTGAGGCTTTGGAGGGTGTGCTGAGAGAATACCAGAAAACAGGATATCGCTGGATGAAAACTCTGGATCAGTACGGGTTTGGCGGGATTCTGGCGGATGACATGGGGCTTGGAAAAACGCTTCAGACCATTGCTCTTTTGGAGGATGCCTACAGCCGGGGAGAGACGCTTCCCAGCCTTATTGTCTGTCCGGCTTCTCTGGTATATAACTGGGAATGTGAGATCAGGAGGTTTGCTCCGAAACGGCGCGTCTGGTCTTTGGCCGGCTCCGGTACGGCCAGAGGAGAACTGCTGCAGTCTGTAAGGGAAAATCCTTCGTCCTGCCAGATCCTGATCACATCCTACGATCTTTTAAAACGGGATATTTCTCTTTATCAGGACATCCGTTTTCGATTTCAGATCATTGACGAGGCCCAGTATATTAAAAATGCAGCCACACAGAGCGCCCGTGCGGTAAAGGCAGTCAGCGCACAGTCACGGTTTGCGCTTACGGGGACGCCGGTGGAAAACAGGCTGGGAGAGCTGTGGAGCATTTTTGATTACCTGATGCCAGGCTTTTTATTTGGTCCGTCGGTTTTTCATAAAGAGTATGAGGTGCCGGTTTTAAGAGATCAGGATCAGGAGGCGCTTTTGCGGCTGAAGCGGCTGATCGGTCCCTTTGTGCTGCGCCGTGTGAAAAAGGATGTATTAAAAGAGCTTCCTGATAAAATCGAGCAGGTGGTATATTCCCATCTGGAGGGAGAGCAGAGGATGCTTTATGCGGCCAAAGCTCTGGAACTGAAACGTACATTTTCTCAGGATATGCCGGGAAATGGGGCAAAGCTTCAGATCCTTTCCGGTCTTATGCGTCTGCGGCAGATCTGCTGCGACCCCGGATTGTGCCTGGAGGGATGGAAGTCCGGTTCGGCTAAGCTGGAAACCTGTATGGATCTGATCCGGCGGGGGGCAGAGGGAGAACATAAAATCCTTCTTTTTTCTCAGTTTACCTCCATGCTGGAGCGGATCAGCCGCCGACTGGAAAAAGAAGGAATTGAAAGTATCTGTTTAACAGGAGCCGTGCCGAAGGAAGAGCGATTAAAGCTGGTGGAGCGGTTTTCAAAGGAGAAGGTTCCTGTTTTTCTCATCAGCCTCAAGGCAGGAGGAACGGGGTTAAACCTTACGGCAGCGGATATTGTGATCCATTATGATCCCTGGTGGAATGTGGCCGCCCAGAACCAGGCCACAGACAGGGCCCACCGCATTGGCCAGGAAAAACAGGTCACCGTCTACCGTCTGATTACCAAAGATACCATTGAGGAAAATATTTTAAACCTTCAGGAGACAAAGAGAGCGCTGGCAGATCAGATTGTCACAGGGGAAAGGATTTCCCTGTCTGACTTTACCGCAAAAGAGCTTTTGGACTGTATCGGAGAGATAACAGAAGACTCTGTTTAAGAAGAAAATAAAAAATCAAGCAGGAGGATATAGAATATGAAAGTATTGATGTTAAACGGAAGCCCGCACAAAGAGGGATGCACATGGAGAGCGCTGTGTGAGATCGCAAAGGAACTGGAAAAGGAAGAGATTGAGTCTGAAATTCTTCACATTGGCGGACAGCAGGTATGGGGCTGCATGGGCTGCGGAGCCTGCGGCACGCTGGGAAAATGTGTCCATGATGAGGATCTGGTAAATACGGCAGTCGCTAAGATGAAGGAATGCGACGGTCTGATCGTTGGCTCTCCGGTTCATTATGCATCTGCCAGCGGAGCCATAACCTCCTTTTTAGACCGTTTCTTCTACTGCGGCGGAAGCGCTGCAGCTCATAAGCCGGGAGCGGCCATCGCCTCTGCCAGAAGAGCGGGAACCACAGCGACTCTGGATCAGTTAAATAAATATTTTACCTTTAATCAGATGCCGGTGGTTTCCTCCCAGTATTGGAACATGGTTCATGGAAGAAGTGCAGAGGAAACCGTTCAGGACGAGGAAGGAATGCAGATTATGCGTACCCTTGGCCGGAATATGGCCTGGCTTTTAAAGTGCATTGAGGCCGGAAGAAAGGCTGGAATTACGGTTCCTGAGGCGGAACCGGAGAAAAAACGCACCAGCTTTATCCGTTAAATGTCTGAGACGAAAGATGTCACAGCCGTAGATTGGAATGCAGCAGAGCAAAACGGTTCTGCTGCATTTTTGGGATTAAAGTGAACAAATTAGAAAACAATGCTTAATTGATAAAAAATAAACAAGATAATTAAAAATTTAACGATTGGTTTACATATTGTATACACGCTTTATTTATGCTATACTGATAAGGCTGTGAAAGATCTATAAAAAATGTGAAAGATTCACAAAAAAGAGAAAATGTACAAGAAAGAAGGGAAAAATCTATGGGTCTGGCGACTTTTAAAGGCGGTATCCATCCGTATGAAGGAAAAGAACTGTCTGAAAGCAAACCGATTCAGGTCCTGCTTCCAAAGGGCGAACTGGTTTATCCTATGTCTCAGCACATAGGTGCTCCTGCAAAACCGCTGGTTGCAAAAGGCGACCGGGTTTTAGCGGGACAGAAGATCGGAGAGGCAGGCGGATTTATTTCTGCAAATGTAATCTGCTCCGTGTCCGGTACAGTAAAGGCCATCGAGCCGAGACGGACGGCCAACGGCGCTATGGTTCCGTCTGTGATCGTTGAAAATGACGGAGCCTATGAGACGGTAGAGGGGCTGGGAGAGGACAGAGATCCGGGGACACTGTCAAAAGAAGAGATCCGTTCCATTGTCAAGGAAGCAGGCATCGTGGGACTGGGCGGTGCAGGCTTCCCGACTCATGTAAAGCTTACCCCAAAGGACGAGAACGCCATTGATTACGTCATTGTAAACGGAGCGGAGTGCGAGCCTTATCTGACCAGCGACTACCGTCTGATGGTAGAGGAGCCGGAGAAGTTAGTAGGAGGCTTAAAGGTCATCCTTCAGCTCTTTGACAATGCTAAAGGCGTGATCGCGGTGGAGAACAATAAGCCGGAGGCCATTAAAAAGCTGGAAGAGCTTGTAAAGGATGAGCCAAGGATTACCGTATGTCCTCTGCTTACCAAGTATCCTCAGGGCGGTGAGCGTTCCATTATCTATGCAGTAACCGGAAGAAAGGTAAATTCCTCTATGCTTCCTGCCGATGCAGGCTGCATTGTAGATAATGTAGATACGGTTATTTCTATTTATATGGCGGTATGCAAGAGCACGCCTCTGATGCGCAAGATCATCACCATTACCGGCGATGCGGTCAATACGCCCTGCAACTTCAATGTAAAGCTGGGAACCAATTATCAGGAGCTCATCGAGGCTGCAGGCGGCTTTAAGGAGGAGCCGGAGAAGATTATTTCCGGAGGTCCCATGATGGGACAGGCACTCTTTACCGTGGATATCCCTGTAAGCAAAACTTCCTCTGCGCTGACCTGTTTTACAAAGGATCAGGTATCTGCCCTGGAGCCTACGGCCTGCATCCGCTGCGGCCGCTGCGTAAGCGTATGTCCAAGCCGCATTGTTCCTGTGATGATGATGCAGGCAGCTTTGAGAAATGACTGTGAGCGTTTTGAGAAGGTCAACGGCATGGAGTGTATGGAGTGCGGAAGCTGCACCTATATCTGTCCGGCCAGACGTCCTCTGACTCAGGCCTTTAAGGAAATGAGAAAGACCGTTGCGGCAAACCGCAGGAAGAAAGGGTAGGAGGGTACAAAAGTCATGAATAAATTATTAAATGTATCTTCATCTCCTCATGTGAGATGCAGCGTGGATACACAGAGCCTGATGCTGGACGTGGCCATCGCCATGCTTCCCGCGGCAGCCTTTGGCGTATACAACTTTGGCTTTCATGCGCTGTTTGTGATACTGGCAACTGTAGCTGCCTGTATTGCAAGCGAATATGTATATGAGAAGCTGATGCACCGTCCCATTACCATTATGGACGGCAGCGCCCTGGTAACGGGTATGATCCTGGCGCTGAATATGCCTCCGGAGATTCCGGTTTGGATTCCTGTGATCGGCGGTATTTTTGCGATCGTCGTAGTAAAGCAGCTGTACGGCGGCCTGGGACAGAACTTCATGAACCCGGCTCTGGCAGCAAGATGCTTTCTCCTGATCTCCTTTGCGGGCCATATGAATAATTTCTCATCCGCAAAGCTGGGCTTTGACAGCGTCTCAGGAGCCACTCCTTTAGCCTCCATGCGGGCAGGGGGAAGCGTGGATCTGGCCGCTATGGTTGTAGGACGGATTCCCGGAACCATCGGTGAGGTTTCTGTGATCGCACTTTTGATCGGTGGCATCTACCTGATCGTAAAGAAAGTCATCAGCTGGAAGATTCCTGTGACATACATAGCTACCCTGGCTGTATTTGTATTTATCTTTGGCGGCCTTGACGCCAATTATGTGCTTGCCCAGGTATGCGGCGGCGGTCTGATCTTCGGAGCGTTCTTTATGGCGACCGATTATGTTACCAGCCCCATTACACCTATGGGACAGATCGTATTCGGAATCATGCTGGGACTTTTAACCGGTATCTTCCGTCTGTGGGGCGCTTCTCCTGAGGGCGTTTCCTACGCTATCATCCTGTGCAACCTTTTCGTGCCCATGATCGAGCGCGTGACCCTTCCAAAAGCATTCGGAAAGGAGGCTAAAAAGGCATGAAAGGAATTATGAAAGATGCATTTCTTCTCTTTGTCATCACACTGGTAGCAGGCGCCTGTCTGGGTGCAGTCCACGAGGTGACCTTAGAGCCTATCGCAAAGGCCCAGCTGGCAGCCAATACAGCTACCTACAAGGAGGTATTTCCTGAGGCGGCTTCCTTTGAACAGACCGATGAGTTAAAGGCAGCAGTAGAGGCCGGAGCAGCCCAGATTGCAGAGCAGGGCTTTGGAAACGTATCCATTGACGCAGCCCAGGAGGCTCTGGCTGAGGACGGAACTCTGCTTGGCTACCTGATTACCGCAAGCTCCAATGACGGTTACAATGGCCTGGTGCAGATCTCGGCAGGCATTACTGCGGAGGGAACGCTGACAGGTATCGGCTTTTTAAGCATCAGCGAGACTCCCGGTCTTGGCATGAAGGCTTCAGAGCCGGAGTTTAAGGGCCAGTTTACAGGAAAGGCAGCCCAGACTCTGGAGGTAACAAAAACAGCGCCTTCGGCTGACAACCAGATTCAGGCCATCAGCGGCGCAACTTATACATCCAATGCAGTAACCGGAGCGGCAAATGCGGCCATCTATTTTGTAGAAAACTGCATCGGAGAGTAGGAGGCGTAAGAGATGAATAAATATACGGAACGAATTTATAACGGCGTATGGAAGGAAAACCCCATCTTAATCCAGATGCTGGGCCTTTGTCCTACGTTAGCAGTAACCACCTCCGCTACCAACGGTGCGGGTATGGGACTTTCCACCACGGCGGTTCTGGTTGCGGCAAATATTGTGATCTCCGCCCTGAGAAATATTATTCCCGCCCGTGTGCGGCTTCCAGGCGAGATCGTAGTGGTAGCTTCTCTGGTTACCATTGTAGATATGCTGATGGAAGGCTTTACCCCTTCCCTTTACAGTGCTCTGGGAATCTATATTCCCCTGATCGTTGTAAACTGTATCATCCTGGGCCGTGCAGAGGCCTTTGCAATGAAGAACAAGCCGCTCATTTCTGCCTTTGACGGCCTTGGAATGGGCCTTGGCTTTACCATTGCGCTGATCCTCATCGGCGGAGCAAGAGAGCTTTTAGGAGCCGGAACGGTTTTCGGCATTCAGGTAATGCCTGCTTCCTATGAGCCTGCTGCTATCTTTATCCTGGCTCCCGGCGCCTTCTTTGTACTGGCCTGCCTGACAGCCCTTCAGAATAAGTTAAAGCTGCCATGCGCTACCAACGGCTCTGTAAAGGATAAGAAGAAACGCAAGGGCTGCAGCGGCGACTGCGCTTCCTGCAAAGAGAAGACGGAAGAATAGGAGGAGAGAGTAGATGAAAGAATTACTTGTAATTGCCGTCAGCTCCGCGTTCGTCAGCAACGTGGTGTTAAGCCAGTTCCTTGGCATCTGTTCCTTCGTCGGTGTTTCCAAGAAGGTAGAGACAGCAGCCGGTATGGGCGGTGCGGTTATTTTCGTTATTACCATCGCATCCATTGCTGCCAGCCTGCTGTATAAGCTGATCCTGCAGCCTCTGGGCCTTGATTACTTAAAAACCATTGTGTTTATTCTGGTAATCGCAGCCCTGGTGCAGATCGTGGAAATGTTTTTAAAGAAATGCATGGTATCCCTGTATAACGCTCTGGGTGTGTTCCTGCCTCTGATTACCACAAACTGCGCCGTACTGGGCGTGGCTTTAACCAATGTGCAGAATGACTACACCATCATTGAGAGCGTGGTAAACGGCGTTGCAACCGCATTTGGATATACCGTAGCCATCGTGCTGTTAGCCGGTATCCGTGAGCGGATTGAGGGAAATGATATCCCATACAACTTCCAGGGATCTCCCATTGTCCTTGTAACAGCAGGACTGATGGCTATCGCATTTTTCGGATTTTCCGGACTGCTGTAGAAGGAGGAGACGAAGATGAATATTATGGCAATTGTTATGGCTGCCGCTGTCATTGCGGTGGTAGGTATTGTAGTTGGTATCGGCCTGGGCCTCTTTGGCGAGAAGTTCAAGGTTGAAGTGGATGAAAAAGAGCTGGCGATCCGCGAGGAGCTTCCGGGCAACAACTGCGGCGGCTGCGGTTTTGCAGGCTGTGACGCTCTGGCAAAGGCCATTGCAAACGGTCAGGCTCCCGCAAATGCCTGTCCCGTAGGCGGTGCTCCCGTAGGAGAGAAGATTGCTTCCATCCTGGGTGTAGACGCAGGGGCTGCAGATAAGAAGGTGGCCTTTGTACGCTGCAAGGGTACCTGCGATAAGGCAAAAACCCTGTACACCTATACAGGAATCGAGGACTGCGCCAAAGCCACCGTTGTTCCCGGCGGCAGCCCCAAGGCCTGCAGCTACGGCTGTATGGGCTTTGGCTCCTGTGTAAAGGCCTGTCAGTTTGATGCCATCCACGTGATTGACGGCGTGGCAGTGGTTGACAAGGAAAAATGTGTGGCCTGCGGCAAATGTGTGGCTGCCTGTCCAAAGGGACTGATCCAGCTTGTGCCTTACAGCGCAAAGCATCTGGTACAGTGCAGCAGCCACGACAAGGGCAAGGATGTAAAGGCAGCCTGCCAGGCCGGCTGTATCGGCTGTACCCTGTGCACCAGACAGTGCGAGTCAGATGCCATCCATATGGACAACAATCTGGCTGTGATTGACTATGACAAGTGTACTAATTGCGGCAAATGTGCAGAAAAGTGTCCTGCTAAGGTGATTCTGGAGCAGGAGTAAAAATTACGGATGTATTGAGAAACGTATAGGCAGAAGGCCGGGCGAGAGCTCCGGTCTTTTGTTATAGGGAAAAGAAGGAGTTATTATGATTAAAATTGCATTTTTTGATATAGACGGAACACTGCTCCGGTTCAGGCACAATGATCTGTCAGAACCGGTAAGATCCGCGTTAAAACAGTTACAGAAGCAGGGGATTCTTTTATGTATGGCAACGGGAAGAAGCTACCCGTTTATACCGCGCTTTGAAGGAATTGAATTTGACGTTATTCTGTCATTTAACGGCTCTTATGTCAGAAATCGGGAGGAAGTGATCCGCAAAGAGCCTCTTACAAGAGAGGATGTAAACTGTATTATAGGCAATCTAAATAAGAAGAAACGGGCAATTGCAATCAGCAATGAAGCTGTGGTGGTCACAAATGGAACCGATCCGGATCGGGAACAGTACTTTGCATTCGGAAATGAAGAAATGATAATTTCCGAAAAATTCAATGACATTTCCAGGGAAGACATTTATCAGATTATGTGCAGCTGCACAAAGGATGAATACGAGGAAATTCTTGAAGGAACCAAACATGCACAGATGAGCCAAAGAGGGTGGAAAGAAAACTGAGCAGCATGGAAAAGAGCGTAATCCCGGCATAATCTGCAATCAGTCCTTTGTCAAAGATTTCCCCCTGCATAATGGCACCGGTTATCTGGGGGAGGCGGACGGTAAGCATGGAAATCACAAGTCCGAATAGAACGTCTGCCAGATACCAGATCCACGGAATACCGGAAACAGACAGAAGATGAAAAAATGGCCTCCAGGCCTGCAGTTTCTTTTGTATCATCATAAACTCCTTTCTGGAACCGGTGTGTTAAAGGACCGGCTGTTTAACAGAATGATTTCATCAGCATCCTTTACAGCGGACGTTCTGTGGGCAATGACGAATGTGGTCCGTCCTTTTCTGAGACGGGCAAGGGCCTGTTCCACCCTGTATTCTGATTCCGGATCAAGGTTCGCAGTCACCTCATCCAAAAGAAGGATTTTGGGGTTTTGGAGAAACAGCCGCGCAAGAGAGATACGCTGGCGCTGCCTTCCGGAGAGCCCGCTGCCGCCTTCTCCGATCCGTGGGGCATGGCACGTATAAAATCACTGCACTGGGAATCCTCTATGGCCTGTAAAAGCTCTTGTTCAGTTACAGGCCGGTGAATCCCATAAAGGATATTTTCGCGGATCGTTCCGGAAAAAAGATAGGGGTTCTGGGGCCCGTAGCCGATCATACGCCGCCACTGTACCAGAGGGAGTTTAAAAATATCTGTCTTACCCATGCGGATACTTCCCTGATCCGGAGAATAGAAGCGTTCCAAAAGCTGAAAAACAGTAGTTTTACCGGCCCCGCTTGGACCGACGAGGGCCGTTGTTTTCCCCTCCGGGGCTGTAAAGGTAAGATTTTTCAGTACAGGCTGATTTTCGTAGGAAAAGGATACATTTTCAAACAGGATATCTCCTTTCATCCCGTCTGAACCGGTGCAGGGATCATCAGGTTCCGTCTGTTCTGCCATAAGCTCTGTGATCCGGCGGACGGCTCCCTGACTGGATTTAACGGTTCCCCAGATGCTCATGATTCTGGAAAATGAGTTTAAAAGGTTCTGGGAGTAGAGATAAAATGCAACCCAGATATCAAGGGTGATTTCATTATGGGAGATCATCCACAGTCCCAGGCCGATCATGGCAGTTGTATGGAGCAGTGAAGCAAGGTTTTTTAACTGGAGCAGAAGATTAGTGATAAGAGAATTGGAAATATTTACCTGAAACAACTGATGAATCCAGTGGTTTCCCCGTTTCGTTTCCCATTCTTCTGCACAAAATTCTTTTACCAGAGGCAGATTGGGCAGGATTTCGGACAGATGACCGGTAAGCCCGGCGTTTTTTCCCTGAATCCTTTCATTCCATGAAAACTGGATTTTTCCCTGCCATACGCCGAGAGCATACAGAAGGGGGATCATAACGGCTTCCAGCGCAGCAAGCTTCCAGTGATAGGAAAAGAGGAGCACAAAGGAACCGAAAAACGTGTAGAGGGAGGACAGCACATTTCCGGGAAAAGAAACAGCCAGGTCACTGAGCTTTGCGGTGTCCTGGGTTACGCGGCTGATCAGATCCTTTGAGGGCTGTGCGTCAAAAAAAGGAACAGGAAGGCGGAGGATTTGTCTCCAGATAAGCTCACGTAAGCGCAGAGAAACCTTTGCACTTGCAGCTGCTAAAATAAACTGGCTGACAGAGGTAATACATGCCTGTCCTGAAACAACGGCAATTACTGTACAAATAAGCGCCGGATTCAGGCTGCCGTTCATGATCTGCCGGGTATAGGAGGGAAAAAGCAGATACAGCTGGCTTGCTGCCATAGACAGCAGCGTATAGACCAGGATATAAAACCAGGGAAGTCTGGCCTGAAGCAGCAGATGGAAAAATGGTTTCCAGATAAGTCGTTTCATAGATCGCGTCTCCTTTCGTCTGACGGATCATAACATAAAAAGCCAAATCCGTGTGGGATTTGGCTTAAATGGCGTGTGCGGTGTCGTAAAAACAGGATTACAGATTGAGTTCAGGACATTTTCTGAGGGTTCAGGACAGAGGATCCTGCCATGACAGGGTAAGGCTCTGGATAAAGATATCCCCCTGAAGGCAGGAATTCAGGGTGGCATTGTGATAAGGGCTTAAAAGTTCACGGACAATGGAAAGCCCTTTTCCGCGTCCCTCTCCTTTGGTGCTGATTCCGGCATGGATGCCCTGCTGGATTGTACGCGGGGTAACGGAATTTCGGATTGTATAGGAGCAGCCGCAGGCATTTCCTGTAATGCGGACTTCGATGATGCCATCGGGAACCAGAAGAACCTCTTCAATTGCATTATCAATCAGGATTCCCAGAATACGGGTTAGATCGATCAGATCCATACCGGTCTGCCAGGTTTCAGGGAGAACCTGAATGTGCAGGGAAATGGAACATTTTTGCTGCAAAGCCTGAGAAGTTTTTAAAAAGAAGAAGGCCTGCAGAGGTTCGGAGGGCAGCTGGCAGATGGATGACAGCAGTTCGCTTTGGCGGATGGTATCCTGGGAGCAGGGAAAGATTTTTTCCCAGAAAAAATCTTTCATCTCCTGGTTTTCGCTTTCATTTACAAAATTTCCCATAGTGAAGAAAATATTTTTTATGTCATGGCGGATATTTTGCATGGCACAGAGTGTTCCGTTCAGGTTCTGATAGTAGGAGGAAAGACTTTCCTTTTCCATCTGATTAAAGGAAGCATAATCTTTATAAAAGGCGATCCGGAATAAAAGGCGGACGAATAAAAACTGCAGAAACAGAAATAAGATGCACAGAGCCGGAAATAAAAGAAAAACCAGCGGGTTCTGGAAGGACAGGATGGAAAAAGGTAAAAAGATCACCGTACAGAACACAAGGATTAAGGCGGAAAAGAGAAAATAGTAGGGTTCGATAGCGGGATATTTCTTTCCAAGCTGTATTAACTGTTCGATCGGTTTAAAAAAACGCGGACGGAAAAAAAGGATCGCTCCAAGAAGCAGGAGAGAATACAGCCCGGTAGTACCGATGAGACCCAGCGCATAACTTCCGACTGCTTTTTGAAGATAAGGGACGGCAAAATAGTTTACCAGAAAGAATCCGTAGGCAGAAACGGACAGGATTACAAAGGAGAGATAGCAGGAAAACTGGTTTCCGCGCAGGCTGTGGAGGCTTAATTTTACGGCAGTGTAATATACGCAGAAAATCAGCCAGAACAGCCAGAGGTGTCCCAGCAGTACGGAGGCAGAGTTAAACAGTCTTTGAGGGAAAAAGAAGGCTGAAAAAAGAAACAGGTAGTCTTCTATATGGAAAGGAACCAGATTCAGCAGCCGGATCAGGGCTGTCAAAAGGAGGGCTAGGGACAGGGAAAGAAAGACCTCTGAATGGATACTGGTGTTCCAGACGAAGAAAAACGCAGGAAGGGGCATGAAAAGCGCGGTAAGCATCACAGAAAAACCGGAATGGAGGCGCTTTGCCAGAAAGAGGATTCCGCACAGGAAACACGTTCGCCGTTGGAAAGCCGTATCATGCCGTTATCGAAAGAAAGTATATGGGACTGGTTGACTAATACGGAGCGATGGCACCGGATAAATGTCTCTCCCAGCTGTTTGCCGGCGTGTTCTATGGTGTCCCGTACAGTGATGGCAGAGCCGTCGAAGGTATGGTAGCAGATAGAATGGGCAATGGTTTTCACCGAATCCACATAGCAGATGTCATCTAAGGACAGGCGGACGGTTTCATCGATCCCTAAGGGGATTTCAATGAAAGACGTGGGGGTTTCATCATTTTTTGGGGGAGCGGCAAGCGTCAAACAGCGGGTAAATTCACGAATCATCTTTGGACGGTCCAGGGATTTTTCAATAAAGCCAAAGGCCTGTATTCCGCTTTTGAGAATATCCATTCCCTTATCGGTATGGCTGGTTACAAATACAATTTTTCCCCCTGGATCGGTCTGGTAAATGCGGCGAACCAGATCAATGCCGTTTAATTCCTGATTTCCTAAATCGAAGTCCAGAAAATATAAATAGGTTCCTGGATTTTTTTGTATAAAAGCCAGAAGTTCTCTGCCGGAAGCAGCAAGGCAGACAATTTTGGCAGTTTGTCCACAGTGTTCAATCGACTGCTTTACCAATGCAGAGACCGTCTGAAGGGTAAAGGAATCATCGTCGCAGATAATTATGGGGAGCATGAAATACCTCCTTTATAAGCCGAAGTGTTAGGTTTCTGCTGTGTCTGAGTATAGCAGATTTCAATAAGAAGGAAAAGGCCTTGTTCTGAATAATCCTGTTTTTTAAATTTGATAAAGAAATAATGCACTTGCATATTCTATGAGATTGGGGTAAAATAGACCAAAATTAAGACAGGGAGGAAATGAGTTATGGAAATTAGCGGACATACGCAAATGCTGTGCCTGATAGGAAGCCCTGTCGGGCATTCGGGATCGCCGGCTATGTATAATTACAGTTTTCAAAAATTGGGGCTGGATTATGTGTATTTGGCTTTTGATATAAAAGAAGAGGATACATCAAAGGCTATTAATGCGCTTCGGTTATTAAACGTAAAGGGCTTTAATATTACTATGCCGGGAAAGACGGCAGCGCTTTCCTGCTGCGATGAGCTTTCAAAAGCAGCACAGCTTATCGGAGCGGTAAATACGGTAGTAAATGAAAATGGCAAACTAATTGGCCATAACACGGACGGTTTGGGCTGGGTCAGAAACTGCCGGGAGCATGGCTTTGAAATAAGGGGAAAGAAAATGACGATTGCCGGTTCCGGTGGAGCGGCTACTGCCATTGAGATTACATCTGCTTTAGAAGGGATGAGTGAGATTTCTATATTTGCACGAAAGGACACTTTTTTTGCAAATGCAGAGGCTACGGTAGAAAAGATCCGCAGGCATGTTTCAGGATGCCGGGTGAATCTGTATGATCTGGAAGACAGGGATTTATTTTATCATGAAATAGAAGACAGTCATATTTTCACCAATGCCACCCGGGTGGGAATGAAACCTATGGATCAGGAGAGCCTGATTGAAAATCCTGAAGTTTTTCGCAGTGATCTGACTGTGTCAGATGTAGTTTATAATCCGAGAGAAACCAGACTCCTGTCAGATGCTGCGGCGGCAGGGTGTAAAGTGATTCCGGGAATTGGGATGCTTTTATGGCAGGGAGCAGAGGCATTTAAACTTTATACAGGTAAGGAAATGCCGGTTAAGGAAATAATGGAAAAATATTTTGCGGTATAATGAACCGCCCATAAAATAAAGCTGCTGATAACAGAAAGAAGGAACAGGGAACATGAAGCGTAATGTAGGGTATCTGTATTTGTTGATTACCTTTTTTTGCTGGGGAAGTATTTATGTTGTGAGCAAGTATGCTTTGGAGGTTATGGGGCCGGTAACAGTTTCTTTTTGCCGGTATGGAATAGCTCTGATCTGCCTGTATGGTATTTTAAAGTTAAAAGGATGTCATAAAAAAGTTCAGAAAGAGCACTGGCCGTATTTGATGATTCTGGGAGGCTTGGGATATTTTGCAGCAATTATACTGCAGCTTGCCGGAACCGCCAGATTGTCAGGATCGCTTTCTTCCCTGATGAATTCTTTGAATCCCGTTGCGATTTCTGTTATGGCGGCGATATTTTTAAAGGAAAGGATCACATGGAAAAATGCGATCGGCATTGTTATATCTCTTGCAGGCGTGTATGTTATTTTAGGAACGGGAGAGCTGCAGGCTGACCTCATGGGAATCCTGTTTTCCGCAGGCTCTGTAATTCTCTGGTCAGCTGCTTCTGTATCTATTCGCAAAATATCGGGATACTATGATCCGGTTCAGACGGCTTTATATGGTATGTTCATTGCGCTGCTTCTGAACGCACCGGCGGCAGTATTTGAGAATATGTTTATTTTCAGAAGCCATCCTACAGAAAAGGCATTGTTGGCCTGCCTGTTTGTTGCAGTAGTTGGAACTGCGGTAGCACACACCTTTTGGAATAAGAGCCTTCAGCAGCTGAGTGCAAGTACCTGTTCTATGTTTTACCCTTTACAGCCGCTGGTATCAGCAGTACTTGGGGTGGTGCTTCTTCATGAGATTATTACATGGCAGTTTGTAGCAGGCGCTGTACTGATCTGTTCCGGAATTGTGATTAATTTCCTGCCTTTTATGCCAAATAAAGAGAAAATAGCGCGTTAAAGCGATAAAATCATTGCGCTTTTTAGGTTCTGCTGATATAATTGCATTCAAAAATAATTCGTGTGACGAAGAAGACAGAGGAGAGTGCAATGGACAGAATTGAAGAAATACGTGATAAAATTGGACAGTGTGATGACAATATCATTGAGCAGCTGGTTGCCAGAATGAGATGTATTCAGGATATTATTGAATATAAGAAGGAAAAGGGAATCCCAATCCTGCAGCCGGAGCAGGAAAAAAAGCAGGAGGATAACCTGAAGCGTAAGCTGGGAGATAATCCCTTTGAGGAGGAGATACTGGATATCTTCAAATACATTGTGAAGAACAGCCGAAGGATTCAGGCTAAAGCTCTGTTTAATTATAATATTTTCCTTATTGGCTTTATGGGTGCAGGGAAAAGCACTGTGGCTAGAGAATTAAAAAAACAGCTGGAAATGAATTACGTTGAAATGGATCAGCTGATCGTGGAGCAGAGAGGAATGGCCATCACAGATATTTTTGCGGAATATGGTGAAACATATTTTCGTAATCTGGAAAGCAATGTGCTGATTGAACTCCAAAAGCGTAAACAGACGATCGTTTCCTGTGGAGGAGGTATTGTAGTCCGGGAAGATAATAAGGATCATATGAAGAAAAATGGGCGGGTTGTGTTTTTAACTGCAACGCCCAATACTGTTTATGAGCGGGTGAAAAACAGTACAGAACGTCCGATCCTGAATAATAATATGAATGTAGAGTTTATTTCACAGCTTTTAGAAAAACGCAGAGCTTTGTATGAAGAGGCAGCGGATATCACAGTAGCAACAGATGGAAAAACTGTTTCCGAAATATGTGATGAAATAGTTTCAGAGCTGATTGCTTATGATCTGAGATTAAATAAAAAAGAATCATGATAAAAGAGAGTTTCTGTTTCGCAATAGAATTATCGGACAGAAACTTTTTTATTACAAAACTATTAAAAGTGGGGGTTAATCCCATATTTCGACAGAAAATGTAAAAGAGTAAATCGTGAAGTATAGAAGGAAAAAAACGGAAAAAAGCCGCAAAACAGATGGTATAAAGGGTTGAAATTGTATTGTTAATAAAATAACAAAATTAAATATTAACAATAATGTAATAAAAACGTAAAAATAAAATCTATATTTCGTTCAAAAAACAGGATGATACCAAGAAAAAGTATACAATAAGCACAATATAATCGGAAATTATTTCCTGATGCAAAAAAAATGTAACAAAGTTGTAAAACCTCTGTTGACGGGTAGAACCAAATCCCATATAATACCCGTACATCCCAGCAAAACAGGTCAAAAGTGGGGAATAAACCTTATTTTGGATCTGATGAAAAGCAACTTGTTGACACATGGGATCAGACAGATCCCAGGAAAGAAAAGAGGAGTATGTATGCTTACATTGCATTCATTCCTTCAGTCGGTCGTTCTCTTTGTAAAGGCGCTTGCAGTTAAGGTCAAAAAAGAACAGTACCGCACTTCTTCTGTTGTGATGGCAGGGGCTGTAGTCATTGCCATTGTAACCTTCGGTGCAAACGGATTTGGCGGAAGCGGTAGAAATGCCATGGCTGCGCCCAGGATCCAGGAAAGCGCAGAGGAGCCGGAAGAACCGGAAGAGGAAGTGGTATCTGGAGGAAGCAGCTTTGTTACGGAAGCAAAAATACAATTTGGACTTTTAAATACAGACAGTGAAGGCCAGCATCTGGCAGGCGCGCTGCTGGAACAGGATGTCTGGGAGAAACAGAGAAGAGAGGCAGCAGCCCAGACAGAGATTGAGGCGCTGCAGAAGCAGATTTTAAAAGAGAAGGAAGAAGAGGAGGCCAGAAGAAAGGCTGAGGAGGAGCGGCGGGCCGCCAGACGGATCCGGATTTCAGACGAGGATTACCAGATCCTGCTGCGTATTGTACAGGCTGAAGCAGGCATCTGTGATGATAAGGGGAAGATTCTGGTGGCAGATGTGATCATTAACCGTGTCCTTTCCAAGCGGTTCCCCAATACGGTAAAAGGGGTTGTATACCAGAGAAACCAGTTCCAGCCCGTATCAAATGGCAGGATCAACACCGTAAAGGTGACGCCAGATACCATCCGCTGCGTAGATCGCGCCCTGGATGGAGAGGATTACTCAAACGGGGCTATTTACTTTATGAACCGCAGGGCTTCGGGAAAACAGGCTTCCTGGTTTGATTCCAGTCTTACCTATCTCTTTGCACATGACGGTCATGAATTTTTCAGATAACCGCCCATAGAAAAGACTCAAAAAGGGTTGAGTTTCCGCATCCTTTGGCGTATACTGTGAAGTGACGGGAAGCTGTCCAATACAGAAGGCAAAGGAGACTGGAATCATGATTTTTGATGAAAAGAAAAATTTGAATTTTTACCGCAATCTGGGAATTGAGGGAAGATACGCAAAGGCCGTTGATTTTCTTATGAACACGGATCTGGCAGCATTAGAGGCTGGAAAGCATGAGATCGACGGAACCAATGTATATGCCAATGTGACCTCCTACACTACGATTCCGTGGGAAGAGGCAAAGTATGAGTCTCACGAGCATTACACCGATATCCAGTATGTGATCGAGGGGAGTGAGGTTATGACCTATGCTCCGACACATGAGATGGAGGTAAAGACTCCTTACAATCCGGATAAAGATGTAACGTTTTATGAGAACACGGTTCCCGGCCTTCAGGCAGTTGTAAAGGCAGGTCAGTACATGATCTTCCATCCATGGGATGCACACAAGCCGAAGGCAGCAGATGGTGAGCCTGCCCCTATTAAGAAGGTAATTGTAAAAATTAAAGAAGACTAGTGTACTGTCTCATTCACTAGAATAAGGTACCGGCCGTTTGGACATTGTCCAGAGGGCCGGTATTTGTCATATCTGTACCATTTTCTGTAAAAATTAGAATTTTGTTAAAATGGAATTGTTGACTTTTTAACAATAAAGTGAGATAATAGGCTTGAATTTGGTTTTATAAACCAGACATTCACATTTACATCATTTCACATCATATCACAGGAAAGAAAAGAGGTTAATGTAGTATGGCAGAGATCAATTTAAGCAAGTATGGCATTACCGGAACAACTGAGATCGTACACAATCCTTCTTATGAGCTGTTATTTGAAGAAGAGACCAGACCCGAGCTGGAAGGTTACGAGAAAGGACAGGTTAGTGAATTAGGCGCAGTTAACGTTATGACTGGTATCTACACCGGCCGTTCTCCAAAAGACAAATTCATCGTGGTAGATGAGAACTCCAAAGATACTGTATGGTGGACTTCTGATGAGTACAAGAATGACAATCATCCTGCATCTGAGGAAGCATGGAAGGCCTGCAAGGAGATTGCGTTAAAGGAGCTGTCCAATAAGAAGCTTTACGTTGTAGATGCATTCTGCGGCGCAAACAAGGATACCCGCATGGCAATCCGCTTCATCGTAGAAGTAGCTTGGCAGGCACACTTTGTTACTAATATGTTTATTCAGCCAACTGCTGAGGAATTAGAGAACTTTGAGCCTGATTTCGTTGTTTACAATGCTTCCAAGGCAAAGGTAGAGAACTATAAGGAGCTGGGCTTAAATTCTGAGACAGCTGCTATGTTCAACATTACCAGCCGTGAGCAGGTTATCATCAACACCTGGTACGGCGGTGAGATGAAGAAGGGTATGTTCTCCATGATGAACTACTACCTGCCTCTGAAAGGCATCGCTTCCATGCACTGCTCCGCAAATACAGATATGAACGGCGAGAACACCGCTATCTTCTTCGGCCTGTCCGGTACCGGAAAGACCACTCTGTCTACCGATCCTAAGCGTCTTTTGATCGGTGATGACGAGCATGGCTGGGATGACAACGGCGTGTTTAACTTTGAGGGTGGCTGCTATGCCAAGGTTATCAACCTGGACAAAGAGTCTGAGCCGGACATTTATAATGCCATTCGCCGTGATGCTCTGCTTGAAAACGTTACTCTGGATGCAGAGGGCAAGATCGATTTCGCAGATGACAGCGTAACCGAGAATACCCGTGTATCTTATCCGATCAACCATATTGAGAATATTGTACGTCCCGTTTCCTCTGCTCCGGCAGCGAAGAATGTAATTTTCCTGTCCGCAGATGCATTCGGCGTACTGCCTCCAGTATCTGTTCTTACTCCTGAGCAGACACAGTATTACTTCCTGTCCGGCTTTACAGCAAAACTTGCAGGTACAGAGCGCGGCATCACCGAGCCGACTCCTACCTTCTCTGCATGCTTTGGCCAGGCATTCTTAGAGCTGCATCCTACCAAGTATGCAGAAGAGCTGGTTAAGAGAATGGAAAAGAGCGGCGCAAAGGCTTATCTTGTAAATACCGGATGGAATGGTACCGGAAAGCGTATCTCTATTAAGGATACCCGCGGCATCATTGACGCTATCCTAAACGGTGATATCAAGAATGCTCCTACCAAGACCATCCCATACTTCAACTTTGAAGTACCTACTGAGCTTCCCGGCGTAGATCCCAAAATCCTGGATCCAAGAGATACCTATGCAGATGCAGCAGAGTGGGATGCAAAGGCACAGGATCTGGCGGGCAGATTCATTAAGAACTTCGCAAAATACGAAGGCAATGAGGCTGGCAAGGCTCTGGTTGCAGCTGGCCCTCAGAAGTAAAACAAAACAGATCGACGAAAGTCTGAAAAGGCGCGGCATTTTGCTGCGTCTTTTTTTAAGTCCTCTCTTCTGCGTTCAATCTCCAGCCAGGTTCAAAAACATTGTTCTTAAAAAAAGACAATATTAAAAATAAAGTTCGTCTATATTTAGAATATAGATGTTTTAAAAGATAATATTAAGATAAAATACAAATAAAACTGATTATAAAGTTAATTTTTTGCAAATTGATTGGAATTATATCAACATTTTTGTATACAATGTGCGAAAGACTGAAAAAATATCAACTTATATTGTGCCAAACGGACAAATGTCTTTTGACAAGATACAAATCATGTGATATAATACGAACAATTCGCGAAAGGAAAAACAGGGCGGGTTAAAAACGGGGTATATAAAAAGATACCCGACTTAAAAAAGGAGGAGAAGGAATGAAAAAACGTTTTCTCAGTTTGACACTGGCAGCTGCAATGGTAATGTCTTTAGCAGGATGCCGCAGCGCAGAACCGGCAGCGACAACAGCTGCACCGGCATCAGAGGCAACGACGGCTGCACCGGCTGATGGGGAAAAGAAAGAGGGGGCCTCAGAAGCAGAAACAGCATCGGCAGAAGATTTTAAGATTGGTATTATTACCGGTACGGCCTCCCAGGGTGATGAGGAGATCACTCAGGCAAATAAGATGAAAGAAAAATACGGTGACATGGTTGTTACCTCTACCTATCCTGATAACTTCACCACAGAGACAGAAACCCTGATCTCTAATGCAGTGGCTATGGCTTCTGATCCGGCTGTTAAGGCAATCGTATGGTGCCAGGCAGTTCCCGGTACTGCAGCAGCCATTGATAAGGTTCGTGAGACCCGTCCGGATATGATCTTTATCGCAGGTACTCCTGGCGAGGATCCGGGCGTTATCAATCCAAAGGCCGATATCGTGCTTCAGGTCGATGAGCCAGGCTGCGGTACTGTGATTCCTCCTCAGGCAAAGGCTCAGGGAGCAAAGACCCTGATCCACTACTCATTCCCGCGTCATATGAGCTACGCTTTGATCGTTGCCCGTCATGAGAATCTGAAAAAATATTGTGCAGAGAACGGAATCGAGCTGGTTGACGTAACCGCTCCCGATCCTACCGGCGATTCCGGTATTACAGGCGCACAGCAGTTTATTCTGGAGGATGTTCCCCGCCAGATTGAAAAGTATGGCAAGGACACCGTATTCTTCACCACAAACTGCGGTATGCAGGAGCCTTTGATCCGTTCCGTATTTGAAAACGGCGCGATCTACTCCTTACAGTGCTGCCCGTCTCCGTTCCACGCATTCCCGGCAGCTTTAAACATTGATATGTCCGGTCACGAAGCAGACGTTACATATATGATGGAACAGCTTCAGGCAAAGGTAGACGAGTATGGAATGAACGGCCGCGTTTCCACATGGGGCGTTCCCTGCAATATGCTGTTTGTAAATGCAGGCGTTGAGTATGCAAAAAAGGTACTGGAAGGCGAGACCAACGGTGAGGTTCTTGATGAGGAAGTTCTGAAGGCTACCATTCAGGAATGTGCAAAAGAGTATACACCGGATGCAAATATGACCATTGAGCATTATGTAGATGACAGCGGAAACGAAAAGGATAACCACTTCCTGGTAATGTCAGATTTCGTTACATTTAAATAGACTTGACCGCAATGGGGCTGATATAAGAAGCAGGGGGTTCGCCGGCTGGCGTCTTTGGGGCAGAAGCTGGCGGACTCCTTTTTTCATTTTTCCCTGATGGAGGGCGGTAGAAAAAGAAGTCAAAAAGAAAGAGGTTGGTATTTTGGAAAATGCAAAAGAAACCTATGTCCTGAAAATGGATCATATTGTGAAAGAATATTTCGGGAACCGTGTCCTGAAGGGAGTTGACCTTGCGGTACGTCCCGGTGAGATTCATGCGCTGATGGGAGAAAACGGCGCAGGAAAATCCACCCTGATGAATATCCTGTTTGGTATGCCGGTCATTCACAACACAGGCGGTTTTGAAGGAACCATTGAGATTGACGGAAAGGAAGTGCAGATCAACAGCCCGGTAAAGGCCATGGAGCTGGGAATCGGTATGGTACATCAGGAGTTTATGCTGATTCCGGGATTTTCCGTTACGGAAAATATTAAGGTGGGCCGGGAAATCAGTCATGCAAACCTGGCCAGCCGCGTATTTGGAGAATCGATGGAAACCCTGGATTTTGATTCCATGGATCGGGATGCAAGAAAGGCCCTTAAAACCATTGGGCTTGAGATCGAAGAGTATGTAAAAGTAGCAGGACTTCCCGTAGGATATATGCAGTTTATTGAGATCGCCAGAGAGCTTGATAAAACGGGACTTAAGATACTGGTATTTGACGAACCAACTGCAGTGCTGACCGAATCAGAGGCTGAACGCTTGCTGGAGGCCATGAAAGTGATCGCCGCCAGCGGAATTGCCATTATTTTTATCACCCACCGATTGGATGAGGTCATGGCAGTGGCGGATAGTATGACGGTTCTCAGGGATGGAGAATTTGTAGCCAGACGTGAGATCAGGGATACAAATGTGGTTGAGATCGCAGAACTGATGATCGGACGCAAAGTGGAGAAGCTGTTAGATGATGATATACCGGATGAACGGGTGATCCGGGACGATGAAATTGCTGTCAGCTTAAGAAATTACAGAGTAGATATGCCGGGCGAGCAGGTCAATGGGATTGATATGGATATCCGAAAAGGAGAAATCTTTGGGATTGGCGGCCTGGCAGGCCAGGGTAAACTTGGCATCCCTAACGGCATCATGGGGCTTTATAAGGCCAGCGGTGAAGTGAGGATTAATGGCGAGGCCTTAAATCTGGATAAACTGGGAGATGCCCTGGATCATAAGGTAGCCTTTGTATCAGAGGACCGCCGCGGTGTGGGCCTTCTCTTGAACGAAAGCATTGAGCAGAATATCGTCTTTTCTGCCATGCAGACCAACGGCAGATTTTTAAAAAAGATCGGTTGGTTTCATTTATATGATGCTGCCGCTGCCAAAGTTCATGCCACTCATATGGTAGAGACGCTTGATATCCGCTGCACTGGTATCGGGCAGGCGGCAGGCCGTCTTTCCGGCGGCAATCAGCAGAAAGTATGTCTGGCACGAGCACTGACTCTGGAACCGGATATCCTGTTTGTATCGGAGCCTACCAGAGGAATTGACATTGGCGCCAAGAAGCTGGTGCTTGAGTATCTGGCAAAACTGAACCGCGAGACGGGCATGACGGTGATCATCGTTTCTTCTGAGCTGGTAGAACTGCGGTCGATTTCAGACCGGATTGCGATCATTTCCGATGGAAAGCTGTCGGGTATTTTAAAACCGGACGATTCGGATGCCGACTTCGGTCTGGCTATGTCCGGAACACGGAAAGGAGGAATGGAAAATGACTGATTCTGTTAAGAAGATGATCCGTAAATTCGGCCTTCCGCGTATTATTATCGTTCTCTTTTTTCTGTTTCTGGTGGTATGTGCAGGGGCATTCCAGATGAATCTGCCCCAGTTTTTCAGTGATGTGCTCCGCCGCTGGGGAATGTACGGTGTTTTAGCTCTTGCAATGGTGCCGGCGATCCAGTGCGGGATCGGACCGAACTTTGGTATCACCATGGGTATTGTAGGAGGGCTTTTGGGAGGTCTGGTTGTGATCCAGCTGGATATTGCACAAAATCCCGCTCTGGTAGCAATCCATCCTCTCTTTGCAGCCTGGGTGGCTATTCTGGCTGCCATTGTGATCGGCGTGATTCTGGCAGTGGGCATCGGATACCTCTACGGCCAGCTCTTAAACCGGGTAAAGGGCTCTGAAATGACCGTTACTACCTATGTAGGATTTTCCGTGATCGCTTTCATGAATATGGTCTGGATGCTTCTTCCCTTCGACAATGGTGAGCTGATCTGGCCCAATGCCGGAAAGGGACTGAGAAATACAATTTCCCTTGCTTCCTCCTACAGCGGTGTTATGAATGACACCCTTGCTTTTTCCATTGGAGACTTTTTTGTTCCTACCGGACTTCTTCTGTTTTTCTTCCTCATGTGCTTTCTGGTGTGGCTCTTTATGCGTTCTAAGACCGGAATTGCCATGAGTGCGGCAGGTACGAATCCCATGTTTGCCAAGGCCGCAGGCATCAATGTAAACCGGATGCGTCTGGTGGGTACCATTCTTTCGACCGTCCTGGCTGCAGTAGGTATCCTGGTATATGCACAGGCCTTCGGCTTCATCCAGCTGTACAATGGTCCTATGATGATGGGCTTTACCTCTGTAGCAGCCGTACTGATCGGAGGCGCTACTCCAAGGCGGGCCGCCATTGCCCACGTGCTGATCGGTACGTTCCTGTTTCAGGGCATCATGGCTCTGGGCCTTCCGGTTGTAAACCAGTTCATTCCGGAGAGCAACTTATCAGAGGTAATGCGTCTGATCATCTCTAATGGTATTATTCTGTATGCACTGGCACAGGCAAAGGGAGGTGACAGCCGTGAATAAAAAAATATCTGATTTCTTATTTAAAAATAAGGTAGTGATCCTGTTCCTTCTTCTTTGTGTAGGAGCTACGGCTGCATCGAAACAGCCTCTGACCTTTGTGATCCCGGAGCTGTTTACCAGAATCGCCAGAAATGCGTTTATCGTGCTGGCACTGATCATTCCGGTTATTACGGGTCTGGGTCTGAATTTTGGTATTGTAGTAGGCGCCATGGCGGCACAGATTGCCTTATTCCTTACCACTTACTGGGGTTTTACGGGAGTTGGCGGCTTTTTCATTACCGTTGCCCTGGCTACCCCTATTGCGCTGGTGTTCGGCTTCCTGGTAGGAAAACTCTTCAACCTGGTAAAGGGAAATGAGATGATCGCGGGCCTGATCCTGGGATATTTTGCAGATGGTATTTACCAGCTGATCTTCCTGTTCGTATTCGGCGGCGTGATTGCTATGAATAATCCTACGCTGATGATTGCCACAGGAGTAGGCGTAAAGAATACCATTGATCTAAAGGATACGGTAAAATATGCTCTGGATACCATTCCCATGCTGACGGTTCTGGAAATTGGCTTCTATCTGGTAATTGCAGGACTTCTCTTTACCACCATTCACAAGCGGATCAAAAAACAGGCAGTGAACTGGAAGGATACAGCGCTTAAGGCGGCGGCAGCAGTTTTTGTCTATGCCCTGACTTTTATCGGACCGGTGGAGCAGTTCTTATCTTCTGACCGTCTGCTGCTTTTGTCGGCGGTAGAGCTGGGCTGTCTGAGCGTTGTGCTGTGGCAGCTGTTTCAGATCGTGAGACATAAAATGACGAAACATACGGGAGCCGGAAGTTTTGGCAAAAGAGACACCTTTGATATACGCAGAGCCCTTGTCTTTATCGTTCTGGCTGGTGCAGTATATGGACTTACCTATATTCCCGCACTGTTTAACGTGCTGATTGCCGTACAGCTTCCTGTGATGACCTATATCTGTATTGGAGCTCTCTGCGTATTCAACAATCTGCTGATGCGGATCCGTCTGGGACAGAATATGAGGGCAGTAGGTCAGAACCGTGCGGTAGCAAACTCTGCAGGTATTGATGTGGATAAGACCCGTATTATCGCCATGCTGTTTTCTACCGTGCTTGCCAGCTGGGGACAGCTTATTTATCTGCAGAATATCGGCACCATGTCTACCTATGGTGCGCATACCCAGGTGGGGCAGTTTGCTATTGCAGCGCTTCTGGTAGGCGGCGCTTCCGTGCAGAAGGCGACAAATAAAAATGCTCTTTTAGGCATCGTTCTGTTCCATACCCTGTTTATCGTATCTCCGTTAGCAGGAAAGGAACTGTTCGGAGATCCTGTGATCGGTGAGTATTTCCGCGTATTCGTTTCCTATGGCGTAATCGCCATGGCACTGGCTATGCATGCATGGAAAAAGCCCGGCACAGACAAGTCAAAAGATGGGCTAGGTGAGTTTGAAAGCCAGATGAAGCCGGCTTCGTTAGGAAAGGTTTAGAAATGACAAACACCTTTTAACAGACGTCAAAGAGTAAGGCATAGTGGCCTGAACAACAGGAAAGAGGGTGCTGCTCAATCATTCGATTGTGGATGATTTTGCAGCACCCTCTTTTCTGGTTTAAGTGAATACATTTCAGCTGTCGCTGCATCTGGTTCACTCCGTCTGGATACGGCATTTTGTTGTATTAAGGGTATATACAAACTGGGATTTTTAAGAACAAACCAGTCTTGCCCTAATAACTAATTTTACATTCCTTAGATTTTAACATTCCGTTTTCTTTAAGTTTTTTATCAAGCCAGTAAATTGGAATTGGCAATATTTTTTCAATAGGCACATTGTTATTTGTAATATCTACTTCCTTTGTTATTCTATTATAGACAAAATTACATCTAACATTAGCATCTGGGCACAAATTCCTTCTCACTCATATCTGGTAACACAGCACGACCGGCATTTGTCATTTGTCCGAATCGTTCCATTCTGCGGCAGCGTTCTTTGTTCAATTCAGACCATAAACTTCCCTTTCTTCGAGGAGCTAATCTTTGTGCTGTAACTCCGCTATCCATTTTCTTTGTTGTGCTGTCAATCCAACCAAAGCACATTGCTTCTTCAACTGCGTCTATATACCAAAATGTTTCATCATCAACAGGACGCCCACGCTTTGCAACTACCCAACATTCAGGCTCTTTATTATGGTTTTCCAAAAGCCATTGCCGTAACTCATCACGATTTTTTATATTCAATAAATTTCTAAATTCCATTCGCGTTATTCAGATAGCCCTTCTGCTTCTGCCGCATCTCCATGATGCCATAGATTTTCCTGCAGGGATCCGTCAGGGAAGCAGTTCTTTTTGTCTTAAAATACCGTTATAGCCGCCTTCTGTACACGTTCCTGCGGGCACAAAGCCCTGAGAGGTGTAGTAACGGGCAAGAGAAGGGTTGTCCGCTGCCGAGTCCAGACGGAGATACTTCTTTCCCTTCTTTAAGGCATATTCCTCTGCGAACCGGAGAAAGATACTTCCGGCGCCGGGAGCTTCCACACGGGTTACAAAATTGTGGAGATAAAGGGCGGGTTCGCTGTCATTCCAGCGGTCATCCTGCTCTTTTAATACAGCAGCGCTGATGAGTTCTTTAGTGTCCTTTGACACAAGGACAAACACCTCGCCGTTTAAGCGTTTTTCTTCATAATAAGATAAAGGATAAATTTTGTCATACTTTGCAGCATTCCACTGCTGTATCCCTTTTTCGTCCATCCACTCCATCCGCTTAAGGATCATTGAAAACATCTGGGGAACCTCTGATTTTGTGATTTCTCTGAATTGATATCTGCTTTGCATGGGGAAACCTCCTGAATCTGATACTGTTTGAATGAATTGTACCACAAACTGTCAAGAATCGTAAGAAAATTGTTATTGTATTTCAGACCGGTTCATGGTATTGTTAAATCAGGATAACTGTATCAAGAGAATTAGTACAGTTAAAACAGAGAAAGGAGAGATTCCAATGATCGTACTGGATTACAGGGATCGGAGGCCTCTGTATGAACAGGTCACAGAACGGTTGGAGGAGCTGATGTTTCAGGAAATCCTGACGGAAAATACAAAGCTTCCCTCAGTCCGCAGCCTTGCGACAGAGCTTTCCATCAATCCCAATACCATCCAGAGAGCGTATGCAGAGCTGGAGCAAAGAGGCTATATTTATTCTGTTAAGGGAAAGGGCAGCTTCGTGGCAGAAGGGAGCCGGTTAAGGAGCGGGAGAAAAAAAGCCTGGGAAGCGAGCTTTGACCGTGCGGTGAAGGATGGCATACAGATCGGCATTTCTCCGGGAGAAATGACAGAGCGCCTGGGACGGATGCTTGATCTTGAGAAAAATAAGGAAGAAGGGGGAGACGACCATGATTCAGGCAGTGAAGCTGACGAAACGATTTGAGGATATTACGGCAGTTGATCATATAGACGCTGCGATCAGGGAAGGAAGCGTGTTTGGACTGATCGGTACCAATGGGGCGGGAAAATCTACCTTTTTACGCCTTGCAAGCGGCATTTTAAAGCCGGATGAGGGCCATATTACTATTGACGGACAGGAGGCCTTTGAAAATCCGGCAGCCAAGAGAAGGATTTTCTATATTTCAGATGAGGCATATTTTTTCAGCAATGCATCGCCCCTTGACATGATGGCTTATTATTCCCGTGTGTACGAGCGTTTTGATAAGGAGAGGTTTCGCCGCCTGTTAAATAGCTTTGGACTGGATGAAAAGCGCAGGATCCACACTTTTTCCAAGGGAATGAAAAAACAGGTGTCCGTGATCTGCGGGATCTGTGCCAATACAGAGTATCTGTTCTGTGACGAGACCTTTGACGGACTGGATCCGGTCATGCGCCAGGCTGTAAAGAGCCTGTTTGCCGCCGATATGGAAGACCGGAATCTGACGCCTGTCATCGCATCCCACAATCTTAGGGAGCTGGAGGATATCTGCGACCATGTAGGCCTGCTTCATAAGGGAGGAATCCTCCTTTCAAAGGATCTGGATGATATGAAGCTGAATATTCACAAGATCCAGTGCGTACTGCAGCCCGGAATGGAGCCGGAGGATCTGGTAAGCCTTGAAGTGCTGTCCACAGAGCGCAGAGGAAGGCTTCTTACGCTGACCGTCCGGGGAACGAGGGAAGAGATCGAAGCAAAGCTTGGAGCTTGTGATCCTGTATTTTTTGAATGTATTCCTCTGACTCTGGAGGAAATTTTTATCAGTGAAACGGAGGTGGCCGGATATGACATCAAAAAACTTGTTTTCTGAAAAAAAAGCCTGTGGCAGAATATGGGGACTGATGAAAGAGGATATCAAACGGCGTATCTGGGTGCTGACGCTGATGTTCCTGGCTTTTTTCTTCGCCCTTCCGGTAAAGCTGGCATTAGTTATGGAAAATGCCCGGCGAATGGAGTTTCGCGCCTATAATGACTATGAGTCGATTGAAAAGCTGCTTCCGGAGCATTTCACCGCCAAGCAGTATGAGACGATGACTGCATTTTTCAAGAGGGAAGTTGTACTAGATGAAATTTCCTATGGAAATGGACTGATGGTTTTTTTATTCCTGATGGCTGCGGTGGTTGTAGGGGTGACGGCGTTTTCCTATCTTCACAATAAGAAAAAGGTCGATTTTTACCATAGTATCCCTGTGAGGAGAGAAGTGCTGTTTGCGGTTCAGTACGGGGATGGGATACTGATCCCGGCAGCAGCCTATCTGTTTGGCTGCCTCCTGTTTACGGCAGTGGCAGCCGCTTATGGAGTGCCTGTTTCTGAATTTTTCGGCCCCATGGCAGCTGCCTTTGGAATGAACCTTCTGTATTACAGCCTTGTCTATGGAACCGTTACAGTTGCCATGATGATGACGGGAAATATAGTGATCGGTCTTTTGGGTACGGCTGTTTTTTTCGGTTTTGTTCCTATGGCAGCCGGACTTTTGGGCGCATTTGCAGATCAGTTTTTTGTCACATCGGCAGGTGAGTTCTGGTATGCGGACAGTTCTCCTTACCTGTGGGCGATGCAAAATCTGTCCCCCGTGGGAGCATACATCTGGTCTGCCGCCTCTGTTTCGGACGCGGATGGAATCAAAATGGCTGAGGTATTAAAGGCAGCGGCCTGTATGATGGCAGTTACCGCCCTGTCTTTAGAGCTTTACCGTCTTAGGCCCTCAGAGGCAGCCGGAAAAGCCATGGCCTTTTCAAAAAGCAAGGCTCCGATCCGTATCCTTCTGGTACTTCTTGGAGGAATGGCAGGAGGATGGTTTTTCTGGACGCTGCAAAGCCAGGTGAAATGGGGGCTGTTTGGAACGGCAGCAGGGATTCTCCTTGTGCACTGCATGGTTGAGATCATCTATCATTTTGATTTTAAAAAGCTTTTTTCACACAAAATGCAGCTGGCGCTGTGCCTGGGAGCGGGAATGCTGTTCTTTTGCAGCTTCCGTTATGACTGGTATGGCTATGATTCCTATGTGCCGTCTCAGGAGGAAATTGCTTCTGCCAGTGTGGATTTATCCATTGATCATTCGTTTACCGCCAATATGCCCAGAGTGATCTGGCAGGGAGATACCCAGAGACTGATATATGAAAGTGCGGGAGATTTTATAAAAGAGAAGATGGAGCTTACCGATTCTGCCTCTGTTCTTGCTCTGACAGAGGCTGCCTCTAAAGAAGCAGCAGGATACAGGGAAGAAAAGCTGAACCGCTGGGAAGCGCAGATCGGCTTAAACGGAGTTTCCATGTCTGTGAACCATTATAGCAGTAAGGACGCCTCAGCCATATCTGTCATTGGAGGAGCCGATGGTCCAACCTCTGTTTTTGTGGCCGGAAAAGAGGGAGATGAAGCGTATGACCGGTATTTCAGCCAGGTCCTTATCCGCTATCGTTTAAAGAACGGCCGGCAGGTCAGCCGCAGGTATCACATGGATTTAGAAGATGTGCTGGAAACTTATGAGAACATTTATAATAATGAAACGTATAAAAAGGGCCTTTATCCGATCCTTACTCAGCAGCCGGAAGAGATGGGATACGTTTCCTACCGGGAAAATGGAAATCGTTCTCTGTTTAAGACCATGGAAGAAGATGACATAAAGGAGCTTCTTGGAGCCTATCAGACCGATCTCAAGGCGCAGAAACTTAAGGACCGGATGAGAGAAGATCCGGTGGGAGCGCTTCAGTTTGCAGAAAAGGAGCTGTGCCTGTATATACAGGAACGTTGGGGAAAAAACGGCAGTTATATTTCTGAATATCAGAGAGATCTGATAAAAATGCTTCTTGGCCCGGAAGCATTGAAAGATTCCTATAATGAAATGCCTTCTGCAGATGAGATGGAACGGTATATGGAAAACCATCTGGATCAGCTCTGCAGATGGCCGGTTTATCCTTCTTTTACAAATACCATACAGGTTTTAGAGAAAATGGGAATTGAGCCGGGAGCTTATTTTACGGCTGAACATGTAAGCCGGATTTCCGTAGATGTATCCTCAGTTGTGAACGGGAAAGAATACAGTGACGGACTTCCGGAGGGAGAAGCCTTAAAGCGGATCCAGAAGGAAAATCCCTTCTATCAGGAAGATGGAACGCTTGTTTTTACAGAGCCGGAGCAGATCGAGCTTCTTATGGGCGCATTGCGTGACAGGGAGCTTGCTGATATGAATGGTATGCGTGAGCCGGAACAGCCTGCAAGGTACGATCTCTATGTCACATTGACCTTAAAGGATGAAAGCAGAGTTTCGGCAGAATTCTGGCCGGATGATGTTACACCTGAAATGGAAGCTCTTTTTAAAGGGCTTCGGTAGCCGGAACTATTGTTTCATTCAAAGCCATATCAAGCCTGCGCCTGTCTGAGGCCGGGTTTGGATATGGCTTTTTGATGGTATTGACAATCTTTCCCATCAAGGATACAATCAAATGAGCAGCAGCTTCTGCGTTTTTCCTGTACAGAGAAACAGAGCGGTCAGAGAACAGAAAGCTGCACGTTACCGGGAAAGAGAGGACATGAGTATGATATCAGAAAAGATGAAGCCGCTTGTAAATAATAACTCCGCAATCCGGGCCATGTTTGAGGAGGGAAAACGGCTGGCAGCCATATACGGAGCAGAAAATGTATATGATTTCAGCCTGGGAAATCCCAATGTGCCCGCGCCTGAGGCGGTCAATGAGGCAATCTGCAGGATTGTGAATGAGGAACCATCTGTTATGGTCCACGGCTATATGAGCAATGCAGGCTTTGAAGATGTAAGGGAGGCCATTGCACAGTCCTTAAACCGGCGTTTTGGAACAAAGTTCCATCAGGGAAATATCCTGATGACCGTAGGCGCTGCCAGCGGCCTGAATGTGATTTTAAAGACGATTTTAAATCCTCAGGATCAGGTTGTGACCTTTGCGCCCTATTTTGTAGAATATGGCAATTATGTGAGAAATTATGACGGCGTACTGGAGGTAGTTCCGGCGGACACAGAAACATTCCAGCCAGATCTGGAAGAATTTTCCAGGCGGATTACAGACCGCACGAAGGCTGTCATTATCAATACGCCCAATAACCCCACAGGGGTAATCTATTCAGAAGCTGTGCTGACGCGTTTGGGGGAGATCCTGACGGAAAAGGAAAAAGAATTCGGTACACAGATCGTATTGATTTCTGACGAGCCTTACAGAGAACTGGCATATGACGGGGCAGAGGTTCCCTATGTGACGAAATTTTACCATAATACGGTCATCTGCTATTCTTACAGCAAATCCCTTTCCCTGCCGGGAGAGCGTATCGGATATCTGGTGATCCCGGATGAGCTTACAGACAGCAAAGAGGTGTTCAATGCGGCTGTGATCGCAAACCGGGTCATGGGAGCGGTCAATGCTCCGTCCCTGATGCAGCGCGTTATTATGCGCTGTGTGGATGAGACGGCAGATATAGAGGCCTATGACAGGAACCGGAATCTTCTGTACCGGGGACTGAGGGAAGCCGGCTTTGAATGTGTAAAGCCTCAGGGTGCTTTTTATATGTTTGTAAAATCCCCGGAGCCGGATGAGAAGAAATTCTGTGAGGCCTGCAAAAAGGAACATATCCTGGTGGTTCCGGGAAGCTCCTTCGCCTGTCCGGGCTACGTAAGGATTTCCTACTGCGTATCCTTCGACCAGATCCGGCGTTCTCTTCCTGCCTTTAAGCGTGTGGCAGAAGGATATGGGTTAAAGGGGCTGGAATAGTAGAACTGTTTAAATAAAATGGGCCGTACAGGAAAGGACAGGTGAGACCGTATGGAGGAATATAAAAACAGTCGGGAAAAAACAGAGCCCCAGTGGCGGTATATTCTGCGTCTGATCTTAAATATAATGATTCCAGCCTCTGGATGGTTCTTTCTGTGTTTTCTGGGGCCGAAGCTTCTGGGCTTTTTCATGCCTTTTGTCGTTGGATGGATCATTGCCATGATCGCCAATCCGCTGGTGCGCTTTTTAGAGCGCAGGCTGAAGCTGGTGCGCAGGCACAGCTCCATTGTGATCGTGGCAGGAGCCCTGGCGCTGGTGATAGGGCTTTTATACCTGGCTGTATCCCGGATGCTCCATTTTCTCTGGTCCTTTATCCAGGATCTTCCGGCCTTATATGCCGGGATCGAAGGAGACGTACAGAGCAGCCTGGGACGGCTGGCAGGTATCTTTGGTTTTATGCCTGAAACCATGCGGGATGCATGGATGACCCTGGGAGACAATCTGGGAGCCTATATTGGAAAGCTGGCGGAGTCCATTGCCTCGCCTACCATGGAAGCGGCAGGGACCGTAGCAAAAGGGATCCCGGCTGCGCTGGTGTATTTTGTGGTCATTATCCTTTCGGCTTATTTTTTTATTGCAGACCGTGACCGGATCTTGTCTGTTATAAGAAGCCATATGCCGGAGTGGACCGGCCGGTATTCCGATCATCTGAAAAAAGAGTCCAGACGGCTGATCGGCGGGTATTTTATGGCTCAGTTTAAAATTATGGCTGTCGTATGGCTGATCCTGACAGCCGGCTTTTTCATCCTGGGCGTAAGCTACGGGCCTTTATGGGCGCTTTTGATCGCCCTGCTTGATTTTCTTCCGGTATTCGGCACGGGAACTGCCCTGATCCCCTGGGGGATCATCAAAGTCTTGGGCGGAGAGTATGCCTTTGCGGCAGGGCTGATCCTGATCTATGTGCTGACACAGGTGATCCGCCAGCTGGTGCAGCCTAAGCTGGTAGGGGATACTATGGGATTAAATCCCCTTTTGACCCTGTTTTTGCTTTATCTTGGTTTTAAGATAAAGGGGCTTGCCGGAATGATCCTGGCAGTACCGATCGGCCTCTTTATAGCCAGCCTTTACCGGTTTGGGGCGTTTAAGGGCATGACAGACAGCGCCAGAATGCTGGCAGAGGAAATTTCCCGGTTCAGGGGAAAATAACCTACATCAAGGAGAAAAATCGTGAAACTGGAAAATAATCTGGATACAGATCACATAAGAGAGCTGGTATGGAAGCTTGCATTTCCTTCCATGCTGGCTCAATTTGTCAGTGTTTTATATAGCATTGTAGACCGTATGTACATAGGAAACATACCGGAAATCGGAGGGCAGGCTCTGGCAGCCGTAGGCGTCTGCGGCCCAGTGGTGACCCTGATCACTTCCTTTGCCAGCTGGGTTGGCATTGGAGGAGCGCCGATCATGAGCATTCGTCTGGGGCAGAAGAATGAAAAGGCAGCCCAAAAGGTGGTAGCTAACTGCTTTGTGCTCCTTGCAGTCATGGCAGCCGTCTTAATGGCGGTTATGTATCTGTTTAAAAATCAGCTCCTAACCGTATTTGGCGCTGGTTCGGCTATTTTTCCTTATGCAAATGAATATCTGACCTGGTATTTGTCAGGAACTGCGTTTGCCCTTCTTTCCACTGGCATGAATCAGTTTATTATCTGTCAGGGTTTTGCAAAGGTAGGAATGATGACCGTGCTTTTAGGGGCTGTCAGCAATATCATATTAGATCCCGTTTTTATCTTTGTGCTGGATCTGGGAGTAAAGGGAGCTGCGATCGCTACCGTTCTTTCCCAGCTTGCTTCCTGTGTTTATGTCCTGTTTTTCCTTTTGGGAAAGCGGCCTCTGGTGCGGATCACCTTTGGAGGATATCAAAAGGAACTTATGGCCCGTGTATTGGTACTGGGCCTGTCCCCATTTTTAATTACAGCTTCAGACAGCGGCCTGATCATTATTATGAATATGCTGATCCGCCATTATGGAAGCTATGAAATGGGAGATGTGCTTTTGACCTGCAATACCATCGTGCAGAGCTTTATGCTGATGATCACTATGCCGCTGGGAGGAATTACCGGAGGCACGCAGACTATTTTGGGGTATAATTATGGAGCAGGCCGTCCGGATCGGATCCGAAAAGCCCAGAAGCACATCATTGGTCTTGGAATGGTATTTACAGCGGTTATGTTTGTCATTGCAATGACACTGTCGGCACAATTTGCTGAGATTTTTACAAATGACCGCTTTTTTATAGAAACCAGTGTGCGCGCCATCCGCATCAGCGTCCTTGCCATTGTTCCCCTTGCCATTCAGTATGAGGTAGTAGACGGATTTACAGGAATGGGTGCAGCGCCTCTGGCGATCAGTCAGTCGATGTTCAGAAAAGCCGTATATCTGGCTGCAATGCTGATTCTTCCGGCGCTTGCGGGAATAGAAAACGTATTTTATGCAGAGCCGGCGGCCGATGTTATTGCCAGTGCGGTGGCAGTTGGGGTTTATTTTGTATTCAGCGGACGTGTTTTGGGAGACGGGAAGTGTTTTTAGGGGAAAGGAGCAGTCAGAAAGGTTTAAGTGAATGAGTGAAGAAAAAAAGAAAAGGCCGGTGAGCCGCAGCAGAGAAGCCTTCAAAGCCCGCAGGAAGGAACGGGCCGGGGCCGAAAAGATAAAAAGGGGGTCTGTAAAGGCAGTGGGAGCTGGGATAACAGCAGCGACTGTTATCGGTATCGGCGGATATATTTATCAGGCAGGAGCGTATACGGATACCTATTTCCCTAATACAACGGTCAACGGTATGGAGGTGGGAGGAAAGACGGCAGGGGAGGTAAAGGAGATGATCGCCTCGGAAGCGGCCTCATATCGTCTTTGCCTGTCTATGCGTCAGGGTGAAACGGCACAGATTTTTGGAAATGAGATCGGCCTTTTGGCAGAATTTGACGGAAGTCTGGAAGAAATCCTGCGTCAGCAGGATCCGTATTCATGGCCGCTTTATCTGTTAAGAGGGCCTGAGTATGACATAAAGGCTCTTATAAGTTATGATGAAGCGCAGCTGGCAGCAGCCGTTTCCAGACTTTCCCAGTCAGATCCTGAAACGGCAGAAGCGCCTGCAGACGCAGTGATCTCAGAATATGAGGAAGGAAAGGGGTATTCCATCCTTCCAGAGTCAGAAGGAGCACGTTTAAATCAGGAGCGGACACTTAAGGCGGCAGAAGAAGCCATCTGTGGGCTTTTGCCTGAGCTGGATCTGGACCAGGCAGGCTGCTATGATGCTCCGGCGGTGCGCTCGGACGATCCGGCTTTAAGGAAACGCCTGGAACAGATGAATCGTTTTGCCTCCATGTCTGTGACCTATACCTTTGGAAGCCGCAGAGAGATCCTGGACGGAAAAACGATCAGCCAGTGGATTTCCTATGATGAAAAGGATCAGCCTGTAATCGATGAGGAACAGCTGGCTGCCTATGTAAAGGCACTTGGTTCGGAATACAATACCGCCTATACCAAACGGAAATTTAAGACCAGCTACGGTCCGGAGGTAGAAGTGGCCGGAGTGTATGGATGGAGGATTGATGGGGCCGGGGAGAAGGCGCGGCTAAAAGAGGAGATTCTGGCCGGAGAGCCGGTGGAGAGGGAGCCTGTGTATCTGCAGACAGCTGCCAGCCGGGAGGGGAATGATTATGGAACCACCTATGCGGAAGTAAATCTTACGGCCCAGCATCTGTTTTTTTATAAGGATGGGAAAAAAATCCTGGAATCTGATTTCGTGTCCGGAAATCAATCTAAGGGGTATACAACTCCTCCAGGCCTGTTCAGTCTTACATATAAGCAGAGAGATGCCGTGCTAAAGGGCGAGGGATATGCCAGCCCTGTAAAATTCTGGATGCCGTTTAACGGAGGCATCGGCTTTCATGATGCCAGCTGGCGGAATACCTTCGGCGGTACGATTTATAAGAAAAACGGTTCTCACGGCTGTGTGAATATGCCTTATGAAGCTGCAAAGACGCTGTATGAAAATGTATATAAGGGAATGCCTGTGATCTGTTATAATCTGGAAGGAACGGAACGCAGCACGGCAGGCAGTGCATCAGGAGGAGCAGAGCCCCCTGCACCTGCAAGTCCGCTGGCTGTTCCTGAAACAGTTCCCCAGACCGTCCCGCAAACAGCCCCTGAGACAGAGCCTCCTGTGCAGACTGCTCCTTTACAGCCTGCAGAAACGCTGCCCGAAACGCCGCAGGAAACACAGCCGTCAAAGCCGTCTGAGGAAATATCCGGACCGGGCAGTACGCAAAGCACTCAACCTCCGGGACCGGGCACCTCAGGACCGGGAGTGACAGGACCGGCAGGAAAACCTTCTTCAAATGAAGCGGGTCCCGGTGCAGATACGCCCAAAGCTACCTCGCCCAATGACGTTATCATACAGCCGGCAGGCCGATGAAACCATTTGCTCCCGAATCCGGCCATGTATGGGAAAAAGTGCAGAGAAAAGGGAAAAATCCTGATAAATCAAAGGAAAACGCGGCATATTGTGGCGGTATGTACATTGACAAAAACAGGAAATCATTCTATAATTTCCGTATTGCATCTGGGGATTTACATAAGAACGTTTGCGCCGGAGACAACCCGGCTGTATGGCCAAAGGGCCGGATACACACTACAGGGAGGTAGGATAGTATGGCAACAAGAAAAAGTACAAGAGCCGTATCTGCACAGGCAAAGAAGGCAGTAAAAGAGGCAATTTCTGAAACAGCAGCAGTAAAGGAAGAGGTTAAGGCAGCAGTAAAAGAGGCTGCTGAGGAAGTAAAGGCCGCAGCTAAGAAGGCTCCGGTAAAGAAGCCGGCAGCCAGAAAAGCAGCAGAGCCAAGCGCAGCTGTACACTTCCAGTATAATGGCAGAGATATTGCCGCAAAGGAAGTTTTGGCAGCAGCCATGGAGGACTATAAGAAAAACCATCCGGATGAGGAGATCAAAGAGTTTGAACTCTACATCGTAGCGGAGGAGAATGCTGCATATTACGTTGTAAACGGCATTCCTTCGGATGATTACAAGATTGTGCTGTAAAACAGACAGACACGGATTTTTAAGACCGGACCCCAAAATGGAGCCCGGTTTTTTTAATAAAATATAAGGAGAACGAATGATGATCACATTGCCCGAAGCCTTTAAGAAGCGTATGAGAGAACTGCTTAAGGATGAATATGAGGCTTTTGAAGCCAGTTATGAAAAAGAACGGGTTCAGGGCCTGCGTTTTAACAGCTTAAAATCGGCGGAGGGACGGAAGACAGGCTGGGAAAAAGAAGCGGTACCGGGTCTGGCCGCCTTAATGGAGAACCGGCTGGGAACTGCTCTTACGCCGATTCCCTGGGTGAAGGAGGGGTACTATTATGAGGCGCAGGCCCGCCCAGGCAGACATCCGTTCCATGAAGCCGGCGTGTACTATATACAGGAACCCAGCGCCATGGCTGTGACAGAGTTTTTGGATCCCCAGCCCGGAGAGCGTATTCTGGATCTGTGCGCTGCTCCGGGCGGAAAATCCAGCCATATAGCATCCCGGTTAAAGGGAAAAGGCTTCCTCCTTTCCAATGAAATCCATCCGGCCAGGGCAAAGGTTCTTTCCCAAAATATGGAACGTATGGGCGTTTCAAACGGCGTAGTGGTAAACGAGGAGCCTTCCCATTTGGCGGCGGTGTTTCCGGAATTTTTTGATGGTATTGTGGTAGACGCGCCCTGCTCCGGAGAGGGAATGTTCAGAAAGGATGAGGAAGCCGCAGAACAGTGGAGCGAGGAGCATGTAAAAATGTGTGCGGCCCGTCAGGAACAGATTTTGGCTCAGGCAGCCAGGATGATAAAACCGGGGGGACGGATCGTGTATTCTACCTGTACCTTCGCCCCGGAGGAAAATGAAGGTACGGTATTGAATTTTTTGAAATGCCATGAGGATTTTTATCTTGAAGAAACAGAAGGATGTGAGAAATTTTCTCATGGAAAACCGGAATGGGCAGGGTTTGGAGATGGTGAGGAAAAATCACACGAGGAAGAGGCTGCAATATACCATCTGGAACGTACATTCCGTCTTCTGCCCCATTGCCTGGAAGGAGAAGGCCATTTTATAGCGGTAATAAGGCGCAGAGAGGGAATTGAACGTAAAGAAGCAAAAAGAACGTATCCTGCTTATCTGGACCGCAGAAGGAACAGGGATGTATTTTCTCTGTTGGAAGCATTTTTAAAGGAAAGCCTTGCTGATGGAAGCTCTTATCTGAACCGGGCAGAATATGTGATGTTTGGAGATCAGCTTTATCTTCTGCCTGGTGAGATGCCGGATCTGAGGGGATTAAAGGTGCTCCGGCCGGGACTCCATATGGGTACCGTGAAAAAGAACCGGTTTGAACCATCCCATGCACTGGCCTTATCGCTGCTTCCAGAGGAGGCAAAAAGGGTGTACAGGATGGAGGCAGATGGAGAAGAAACTGCCGCTTATTTAAGAGGGGAGGCGCTTTCCTGCCGGATGGAGAGCTGGCCGGGCAATGAGAAAGGCTGGGTTTTGATGTGTGCAGAAGACTGGAGCCTAGGCTGGAGCAAGCTTTCCGGGGGCTGTCTTAAGAATCATTATCCCAAAGGCCTCAGACGGATGCTGGCGTCTGCGCATCCTCAGAAATAAGGGAAGCCATGTCATCCGGAAGCGGTGCGAAAAAGGTCATGGGCTCTTTGGTAAGAGGATGGACAAAGTCAAGCCGGAAGGAGTGGAGCGGCTGTCGGTTTATAAAGCGGTAATCAGGATGGTAGAGAAAATCTCCGGGAAGAGGGTGGCCGATATGGGCCATATGAACCCGTATCTGGTGGGTTCTTCCCGTGTCCAGTCTCAGGCTGATATAGGAAAGATCATTTTTGTTGTTGTAGGAAAGCTTTGTAAAATGGGTACAGGCATATTCGCCGTTTTCAAAATCTGTCTGGCGCATGATGGTAGAGCCGGGAAGCCTTGCGATGGGGACTGTGATGGTTCCTTCGGGGGGAAGGTTTCCGCAGACAACTGCCCGGTATTCCCGGCGGATCTGCCGCTTTACCATCTGATCGGAAAGGATACAGGCGCTTAACATATGCTTTGCAATGATTAAAAGTCCTGAAGTATCACGGTCCAGTCGGTTAATGGCCCGATAGACGATGGGTTCGCCCTTGGACTGATAGTACCAGGCTACGGCATTTGCCAGAGTGTGTTCAAAATGGCCCTGGGAAGGATGGATAGGGACGCCCGGAGCCTTATTTATGACCAAAATATCCTCATCCTCATAGACAATGGAAAGGGGGAGCGGGGAAGGGATGATGTGCTCAGAACTTTCTTCCTCTATAAGCGTGACGCAAAGAAGCTCTTTTTCCTTTAATATATGGGTTGTATAGGCTGTTTCTCCTTTGATGGTAAGTCCAAGAGGCGTATTTCTCAGATGGACGATCAAACGGTGGGAATAGCCTTTTGTCCGTAAAAATTCTTCTATGGTCCGGCCGGCGTCCGTACCGGAAATAAGATAGGACAGACTTCGTTTTATCATGCATTCAATCCTTTCTGTCGGGTTTGTATCATTTTGTTTGGGAAAGCTGTGTTTCCAGATGCACTGATGGTATCATAACAGAAGGCGTATGCAGATGCAAGAATATGTGAAGGATTTTGCGAATAGGATAGGAGGAAGGAACCGGGGAAAGTGGCGGCATGAGGATAAAAAAGGAAAAAACGCAGCAGCGGGGCTGTATCAGACGGATCCTGGCAGGACTGTGCCTGGCGGGACAGCTGGGACTTGCGGCAGGGCTGTGTCCGGAAATCGGGCAGATACAGCGGTCTGGGATCATACAGGAAAAAGGGGTTATGTATACGGCTGCATCTGGTGGGGCAGCGGCGTCATATGAGGCGGCAGCGCTGCCAAAAGAGCAGAACGATCCAAAGCTTTCCCTGCACGCGCAGTCTGCTGTTCTCATGGACGGCCTTACCGGACGGATCCTTTATGGGAAAAATGAGAATGATATCCGCCCTATGGCCAGTACGACTAAGATTATGACCTGTATTCTGGCATTGGAGGCCGGAGAACTGGATGAGTTTGCAGAAGCTTCGTCTAATGCTGCAGCCCAGCCACAGGTCAGACTGGGGGTAAAAAAGGGGGAGCGCTATCAGATCAGAGATCTCCTTTATGCTCTGATGCTGGAATCCTATAATGACGCGGCAGTGATGATCGCAGAAAAAACAGCAGGCTCCACAGAGGAATTCAGCCGCAGAATGAATGAAAAAGCTGAGAGCTTAGGATGCAGGGATACCTGGTTTATCACTCCCAACGGTCTTGATAAAAAGGAAGAGGATGAAAACGGTACAGAGCGGATCCATTCTACCACAGCGGCAGACCTGGCTCAGATCCTGCGTTACTGCATTACACAGTCTCCCCAAAAAGAGGAGTTTTTAAAGATTACCAGGACGTCAGATTATTATTTTACAGATGAATCGGGAAAAAGGGCCTTTTCCTGCAGAAACCACAATGCCCTTCTTACCATGATGGACGGTGCGCTCACAGGAAAGACCGGATTTACAGGAGGCGCAGGATATTGCTATACAGGGGCTCTTTTTCGGGACGGACGCTTGTATATCATCTCGCTTTTAGGCTGCGGCTGGCCGCCCCATAAAACATATAAGTGGGCAGATGCCAGAAGGCTGTTTTCATATGGTCTGGAGCAATATGAGCTTACGGATATTTTTAAGCCGGAACCGGAGCATACGATCTGTGCAGAGGGCGGGATCTGCTGGGGTGAAAACCCCGAAGGAGTTCTTCATGCTGTGATGAAGCAGGGGGAAACGGACAGCCGTCTTGAAATCTTATTAAATAAGGAAGAAAAGGAAGAGATCAGACGGGAAGTTACGCTTCCAGAACGTATCTTTGCGCCTGTAAAGAAGGGAGAACTCCTGGGGAACATTCAGTACAGTCTGGGTGACCGCAAGCTGGGGGAGTACGGCCTGTATGCAGACAGGGATATAGAAGCGCTTACAGTGCCGGCAACCTGGAAACATATTTGCGGGATGTTTTTTATTTTTTAAACTTTTCTTACAATTCAGCTGCATTATGTGAAGTTTTTGCGTTGCAGTTGACATAGAGCGATATTTGTCATTATAATAAAGAAAATGCCGTAAAAGGGTTTCTTGACACAGTCTTTTATGAAAAACAGGACAGGAGATACATATACACATGAAGGTTAAAAAATACAAAAGGGGTCTTGCGGTAATGCTGGGTCTGGCACTTGCCGTCCAGCTTCCGGGAGCAGTTCCGTTTCATCCGATGGATACCTATGCTTATACGGGAGCAGCCACAGTGAAGGCCTCCTCTTTAAACGTTCGCAGCGGGGCCGGAACCGGTTATCAGGCCATAGGCCGTCTGGCTGCGGGAGCATCCATTCAGGTTTTGGGAGAACAGCGGGGGACGGATGGGAAGACCTGGTATCAGATCCGTTTTTCCGGTACCGGAGGTACAGAACAGACGGGATATGTATCTGCTGAATATGTGCGTCTGCCTGTATCTTATACGACGGATTCGGACTTTGAAGCAAAACTGAGCGCGGAGGGCTTTCCGGAAAGCTATAAAAATGGCCTGCGCCAGCTCCATGCCCAGTATCCGAACTGGGTGTTCAAGGCCAAAAAAACAGGGCTGGACTGGAACACGGTAATTGAAAATGAAGCCCTTCTGGGCCGGAATCTGGTTTCATCCGGGAGCATTTCCTCCTGGAAATCCGTAGAGAGCGGGGCCTATAACTGGGATAACAGTACATGGACCGGCTTTGACGGCAGCAACTGGGTGGCAGCTTCTGAGGATATCATCAGGTACTATATGGATCCCAGAAACTTTCTGGACGATACCTATGTATTCCAGTTCCTTTCCCATGAATATAACTCCTCTACTCAGACAAGGGACGGGCTTGCGAAAATGGTAGAGGGAAGCTTTCTTTCCGGCACCACGGATTCCACAGGAACAGGAAGCAGCACAGGGAGTACAGGCGCTTCTGGCCCGTCCGGTTCTTTTGGCAGCTCAGGCGGTGTTTCCAAGGATGGCCCCGGGCGCAGCCAGGGAAAGGATCAGGATGTAAATCATGGCCCCGGCGTATCGGGAAGCAGCAGAAACTCAGGCAGTCCGGCAGGAAGTACGGGAGAGGTAAGCTTAGAGGCGCCCCATGCTTCTGTAACACCCAGAAACCATAATCTCGTCATGACCGGTATTGGCGTAGGGGAAGCGCCGGGAAGCAGTTCTCAAAATACGGGTGCACCTTCCGGTCCGTCCGGTTCTGACGCTCCGTCTTCTTCCGGCAGTCCAAACACAGGAGGGCCCGGCGTATCATCGGGAAGCGGCGGAAGTGATTCAAGTGTAAGTGTGGGACAGGCGCCGGGAAGCGGCGGCCAGTCCTCTGGTACGGGTTCTTCCAGCGGCCCCTCTTCCTCAGGAAGCTCATCCGGAACTCCCTCTTCCAATACGGGTTCAGGAAGTAAGCTGTATGTGGATATTATTATGGATGCGGCAGCGCAGTCGGGAGTAAGTCCCTATGTGCTGGCAGCCATGATTCTTCAGGAGCAGGGAACAAATGGCGGCTCCCCACTGATTTCCGGCAATTATTCCGGCTATCCGGGATATTATAACTTCTTTAATGTAGAAGCATATCAGTCCGGCTCCATGTCCGCCATACAGACAGGCCTTCGCTATGCGTCTCAGTCCGGTTCCTACGGACGCCCGTGGGACACAGTGGAAAAATCAATTATCGGAGGCGCCCAAAATTACGGGGATAATTATGTAAAAGCAGGACAGAATACGTTTTATCTGAAAAAGTTTAACGTACAGGGTTCCAATCTGTATAAGCACCAGTATATGACAAATATCCAGGGTGCAGCCTCTGAGGCGGAGCGGCTGTCCAAGGCATACAGCAGCGTAAAGGATTCTGCTCTTGAGTTTCAGATCCCGGTTTACAACAATATGCCGGAAACAGCCTGTGCAGCTCCGGTAGGCGACGGAAGCCCGAACAATAAGCTTTCCAGCCTGAGCGCTGAGGGCTACAGTCTGACGCCTTCCTTTGGAAAGGATACAGAAAGTTACAATCTGATCGTAAATACGTCTGTTTCCAGCATTCAGGTTAATGCAGCTGCCGCTGATTCAAAAGCGTCTGTTTCGGGAGCAGGAAGTATTCCGTTAAATGGATCAACCACAGATATTGCGATTACGGTAACTGCTGAAAATGGAAGCGCAAGAACCTATACGATCCATGTGGTAAAGCAGGACGGAGGGCCTGTATCCTCTGACTCATCAGGAAGTGCAGGCTCGCCTTCCAGTCCTGGTTCCTCTGAAGGCCCGGGAGGAGGAAACGGTTCGTCCGGCCCCGGTTCATCAGGAGGTTCCGGAAATTCGGGAGGAGGAAACACTCCCGGCGGCAGCAATGTGACAATTGTGGGCGTAAGCCCTTAAGCCGCAGGATAAGCGCAGGAAACTGCGGTGGAAAAGAAATGAAATAAGAGAAAGCAGGAATGATCATGATAAAACGAATAAAACAGGGAGCGGCGGCGCTGCTTCTCATGTGTGTGATGACGGTGCTGCTGCCATGGTGCGGCATCACAGCCTTCGCCGCAACGGCGCGGATCGCATTTTCCGATCCGTCTGCAGCTGCAGGCAGTGAATTTACTGTCAGAATGAAGATAACAGGCAGTGAACCCTTATCTACGGCAGATGTGATGCTTTCCTATGATGCAGCCAGCCTGGAATTTATCGAGGGAACCAATACGGACGGCGGAAACGGAGCTCTCCGGGTTCATGGAGATGCAGGATCAGGCGGCGCCTCCACACTGGCCTATGAGCTGAAATTTAAGGCGCTTACTGCAGGCACCTCCCAGATCACGGTTAAAGAGCAGGAAGTTTATGACGCGGATTCCAAGCTTGTTACAGTGGATCAGCTGGGACAGTCGAAGGTGACAGTGACCGCAGAGGAGGGGGCCTCTGATAATGCTTCTTTGAAATCCTTAAAGGTGTCCCCCGGCACCCTTTCTCCGGAGTTTTCAGCAGATGTGGACACTTACAGCGTGAAAGTGGGTACGGATGTTGATCAGCTGATCGTCAGCGCAGAAACGGCAGACAGCAAGGCGGCTACGCAGGTTTCAGGAGCAGAAGGCCTTCAAATGGGTGAAAACCGCGTCACGGTAAAGGTTACTGCACAGGACGGACAGACCTCAAAAGAATATGTGATCGTAGTTACTAAAGAAGAAGGCGGAGCATCTGCGGACAGCCAGACGTCTTCTGCAAATGAAGCCTTTGAGATGCGTGTTTCCAGACGTTCCTTTACTGTGATGGAGCCGGATGATACGGTAGAGGTGCCGGAAGGACTGGTTTCTACCACCATTACCATTGACGATCATAAGGTGACCGGATGGGTATGGGGCGATGAGGCAGAGCATGAATACTGCGTGATTTATGCCATGAATGAGGATGGAGAAAAGGGACTGTACCGATACGATTTAAAGAGTTCTGAGCGTACCATCCAGCGATATTTTGCTGACAGCTCATCTACCGCGGTATCTGCGGAGACATACGAGCTTTTAGCCGGACAGTATGATTCCCTCAGAAAGGATTATAATCTGTTCCGTACCCTGCTGATCGCAGTGATCGTGATTGCTCTTGTACTGGTTGTTCTTCTTATTGTGTCCCTGACAGGAAAGAAAGACAGAGGAAGAAGAGAACGGATTTCTGAGCGGAAGGATGAGACAGAGTCCAGACCGCAGAAGGAAGAGGCACTATTACACAGCCGGAAAGAAGAAAGAGAGAAGCTGATCCCGGATCCGTTTGAAGAGGAAGAAGCGGAAGAGATGGAGTATATCGTTGAGGAAGATCAGGGTGACACATCGGAAGAAGAACCGGCTTCCAAGGAGGAGGACGACTTCTTTGATACCATAGATCTTTCCTTTGAGGATGAGGAAGAAGAACCGGAACATGAAACGGCAGAGCCTGAGCCTAAGGCTCCCATCCGTCAGCTCCATCCGCGTCCGTCATCGGAGGAAAAGCAGGAAGATGGCGATGATTTTGAAATTTTTGATCTGTAAATAGGATTTAGCCCCGAATGTAAGGATATGTCTTTACTTTTGGGGCTGTTTTTATCGGAAACCGGTTTAAAAATCCTTCATGTTCGGCAAATAATACAATGACATTTAAAACAATTTGTGCTATACTGCCTACGGATTAAATTTGTGTATATTTTAACGTCCATTGGAAAGGAAGATTAGAGATGTACTGTATTAAAAAGATTAAAGATGATTTATTCTGGGTTGGCGGGACAGACCGCCGTCTGACTTTGTTTGAAAATGCATTTCCAATCCCCAGAGGAGTTTCTTACAACGCATACGTTTTAAAAGATGAAAAAACGGTTCTCTTTGACACGGTGGACAACGCCATCGGCGACCAGCTGTTTGAAAATCTGGAAGCTGTACTGGAAGGCCGTACGCTGGACTATGTAATTGTGAATCATATGGAGCCGGATCACGCGTCCACGCTGTCAGAGGTAGTAAGACGTTATCCGGAAGTAAAGATCGTATGCAATGCCAAGACGGTTGCTATTATCAAGCAGTTCTTTGATTTTGACATTGATTCCCGGGCAGTGATCGTAAAGGAAAACGATACCTTCTGCACCGGAAAGCACACGTATACATTTGTTATGGCTCCTATGGTTCACTGGCCGGAGGTTATGGTTACCTACGATATGACAGACAAGATACTGTTTTCCGCAGACGCCTTTGGTACCTTTGGCGCTATGAATGGAAATATTTTTGCGGATGAAGTGAATTTTGAGCGTGATTGGCTGGATGACGCCAGAAGATATTATACAAATATCGTAGGAAAGTTTGGTGCTTCCGTTCAGACGCTGTTAAAAAAGGCTGCCGGACTGGATATCCAGATGATCTGCCCGCTCCACGGCCCTGTATGGCGTGAGAATATCAGCTGGTATGTGGACAAATATCTTACCTGGAGCAGCTACGCGCCTGAGGAAAGGGCAGTTATGATCGCCTACGGATCTATTTACGGAAATACAGAGAATGCGGCCAATATTCTTGCCTGCAGACTGGCGGACAGAGGCGTCCGCAATATTGCGGTTTATGACGTTTCCTCTACTCATCCGTCCGTTCTGGTAAGCGAAGCCTTCCGCTGCAGCCATCTGGTATTTGCTTCCGTAACCTATAACGGCGACATTTTCACAAATATGGAGCGGGTGCTGGGCGACTTAAAAGCACATGCGCTTCAGAACCGCACCGTAGCCCTGATGGAAAATGGTTCCTGGGGCCTCATCGCTGCAAAGCAGATGAAGGAAATCATTTCTACGATGAAAAACATGGAGATCCTGGAGCCCTCCTTAAGCATCAAATCCAGCTTAAAGAAGGGACAGGAGGCAGAAATAGATGCGATTGCAGATGCGATTGCAGCTTCTGTTCTCTAATCCATCGTCATAGCTTAAGGGTTATGCGGTAATGACTCAGCCAGAAGTTGATCTGGATCAGATAAGCCATCATCTGCGGGCCTGCCATGAGCTGGCCGTACCAGGGCTTTCCATAGTCAGAGGTCATCTGAAGGAAACGTTCCGTCTTTTCTCTGTCTAAAAATTCCATAACAGGGGAAGAGGGATCATGGATTATTTCACGCACCTGTTCTGCGAGCAGAGCTTCATAGTGTGTATCATATGTTTTGGGATAGGGGGATTTTCTGCGCCATAATACTTCTTCGGGAAGCAGTCCCTTGGCGGCATGGCGCAGGAGACCCTTTGCCGTATGATCCTTTGCCTTCAGTTCCCAGGGCACATTCCAGAGATATTCAATAATCCTGTGGTCGGCAAAAGGAACTCTGGCTTTTAAGCCGGAAAAATCAGCGGCCCGGTCCATGCGTTCTAAAAGAGTACGCATAAACCAGTTCAGATTCAGCCAGACAATTTCCCGTTGTCTGGCTTCTTTTTTTGTATCCTCTTTGCAGACGGGGAGATGGGACAGGGAAAAATCGCAGGCGCTTTGTACATATTCCTCCATATGGAGCAGTTTAATTATTTCATCCTTCAGCAGCGCCTTTCTGGGCGACAGATCCATCGTCCAGGGAAAGCCGTGAAATTTAAGGCAGTCTTCTTTATAAAACCAGGGATAACCTCCGAAGATCTCATCGGCACATTCACCTGTGAGCGCCACGGAGCTGGTATTTTTTACCATGGAGCAAAAGTACAGAAGGGAGGCGTCGATATCTCCCATGGCCGGCAGATCGTGAGCTAAAACGGAATCTGTAAGGCGGCTGGCTAAAACAGTACTGCTGCATTCCAGATAATGGTGATCGGTATGAAGGCAGCGGATCATCTGTTCTGCATAAGGACGGTCCCTGGAGGGCTGGAAATCGTTGGACTGAAAGCAGGCGTCATTTTCCGTAAAGTCAAAGGAGAAGGTGGTAAGGGTCTTTCCGACCGCTGCACATTTCCTGGCGCAGACGGCAGATACCAGGCTGGAATCCAGCCCGCCGGATAAAAAGGTGCATACCGGTTCAGCAGAGTCCAGCTGACGGCTGATAGCATCGGTGACTAAGAAGGAGGTTTTTTCTACGGTCTTTTCCCAGGAGTCACCGTGGGGATGGCTTTCCAGCGTCCAGTAGGGTTTTTCCGTTTTTCTTTCCGGCGTAAGGATCAGGACATGGCCGGGAAGCACCTCACGGATGCCGCAGAAAATACCGCAGCCTGAGGATCTGGCAGGCCCAAGGGAGAAAATTTCGTTTGCGCCTGTAAGATCCAGTTCCGGTTTGATTTCGGGCAGAGAAAGGAGGGAGCGGATACGGGAGGAAAAGGCCAGCTCACCGTCTTTAAGAACGGTGTAAAACAGCGGTTTTGAACCGATCCTGTCTCGAAAGAGAAGGAGCGTCTGACAGGCTGTATCACAGATGGCAAAGGCAAAAATACCGTTAAGCCGTTTTACAAAATCCATTCCCCATTCCAGATAACTTTCCAGAAGGATTTCTTTATCTGAGGAGGATTGAAAGGAGTGCCCCAGATGTTTCAGTTCTGTCCGAAGCTCGTTGGAATTGTAAAGTTCTCCGCAGAAAGCCACGGCCACAATGCCTGAACCAAAGGCTTTTGAGATAAGGCTGCTTGCGGTTTCTGGCTCTGACGGCCCGGTTTCTGAAAGGCAAATGCAGGAAGAGAGCCACAGCCTTGTTTTGCCCTTTCCGTTTTTCTTCAGGGAATCTCCCATAGCGCTCAGGCGCTCCTGAAAATAAGCTCTGTTGTTTAAGTACACCCCTTCCGGGTGGAAAAAACCTGCAATTTTGTACATTCTCTGTCCTCCGGGCAGGAAATAATTTCAGTAATCATAATATGCAATATACGGCTGCAAATTGACAGAAAACGGGAAAAACGAGAGAATGAAAGTCTTGATTTTCAGCCCGGAAACTGATATGCTTAATCATCATGGTGCCTGATCGCTGGTTTTTTAGCCGGCAGCCGGGGATAGGAGACGAAATTATGAAATGGGGCTGTGTTCTTTTAAAAGGCGGCAGAGGAAGCCGTATGGGATACAGAGATAAGTCAGAGCTCATATGGAGAGGACAAACCTTCGGTTTTCGGATCAGACAGGAGCTGGAGCAGCTTGGTATACCCTGTTTTCTTTCAGAGGCAGAAAAAAGCAGCCCAAGTGAAGATGCCGGAAACAAAATGGCTCTGTGGAGCCCTGTTTTGGATCAGATTCAGCAGGCAGGTCCCATGGGAGGGATTGTGTCCTGTCTTAAGGCCTGTCTTTTAAAGGACAGTTCCATGGAAGGCCTGTTTTTTGTGTCCTGCGATCTGCCATTTTTCAGAAAGGAAATGGCTGTCCGTCTGGCAGCTGCTTTTAAAGAGGGAGATGACGGGGTTATGTGGCGCACCCGGGACGGACGGCTCCATCCCGTCTGCGCTTTTTACGCCCAAAGCGCCCTCCCGGTGATTGAATCCTGCCTGAATGAGGGGGAGTTCCGGATGAGGACGCTGTGCAGCAGACTGCGGATGCGTATTCTGGATACAGAAAAGGAACACATTCCCGATACCTGGTTTATGAATATAAACCGTCCGGAGGCGTATGAAGCGCTGGGAGATAGAAAAAGGCCTGCCGTATTGGCGGTAGGCGGCAGTAAAAATACGGGAAAAACGACGCTTACAGAAGCACTTGTAAGAGAACTCTCCAAACGTGGGGTGAAAGTCGCCGTGATCAAGCATGACGGTCACGATTTTACCCCGGATGTTCCCGGAACGGACAGCCATCGCATGAAGGCTGCCGGGGCTTTTGGAACGGTTGTTTATTCAGAAAAGAGGTTTTGCGTGGTCAAAGAAGAAACAAAGCAGGCAGAAGATTTCATTGCCTGTTTTTCGGAGGCGGATCTGATCCTTTTGGAGGGGCAGAAATATTCATCCTATCCCAAGCTTGAGACCATGCGCAGAGTCATTTCAACAGAGCCTGTATGCAGACAGGAGACCGTACTGGCTTATGTAACAGATTTTGGAGGCGGAGGGATACAGGGAAAATGGGATGAGACGCCGGTGTATCCATTTCAGGATATGGATCGGATTTTAGAACTTGTTATAAAGGTTATGGATGGTTACAAAGGATAAAATCATAAGAAAAGGAGAGAACGATATGCTGTCATTTGAAAGTGATTATACAGAAGGGACCCATGAGGCCATTTTAAAACGTCTGGCGGAGACAAACCGGGAGCAGACCCCGGGGTATGGAGCTGATCCCTACTGTGAAGCTGCAAAGGAAAAGATTGCCGGAGCCTGCCGCTGCCCGCAGGCAGATATCTATTTTCTTACAGGGGGGACTCAGACCAACCAGACGGTGATCGATTCTCTTTTAAAGAACTATGAGGGTGTGATCGCTGCCCAGACGGGTCATGTGAATGTCCACGAGGCAGGGGCAATCGAGTTTACAGGCCATAAGGTTCTGGCTCTGCCTCAGAAAAACGGAAAGATAGAGCCGGAGACGTTACGGGCATATATGGAGGCGTTTTATAAGGATCCATCCCATGACCATATGGTATTTCCGGGCATGGTCTACATTTCCCATCCGACAGAGTTTGGAACTCTTTATACGAAAGCAGAACTGACAGCTTTGTCTGAAATCTGCGGCGAGTACGGGCTTCCTCTGTTTTTAGACGGAGCCCGCCTGGGATATGGCCTGATGAGCCTGGATACGGATGTGACGTTAGAGGATATCGCCAGACTTTGTGATGTGTTTTATATCGGAGGCACGAAGGTAGGAGCACTGTTTGGGGAGGCTGTGGTATTTACAAAAAAGAATGCTCCCAGACAGTTTGTTACCTTAATAAAGCAGCATGGAGCGCTGCTTGCAAAAGGGCGTCTTCTGGGGCTGCAGTTCGATACTCTGTTTACAGATGGGCTGTACTTTGAGATCAGCCGCCATGCCATTCAAATGGCAGAGCGTTTAAAGAAAGGACTTCGTGAAAAGGGCTGTAAGTTCCTTATTGATTCACCTACAAACCAGCAGTTTGTGGTACTGGATCAGGATACGATCCGGCGGCTGGAAGAACAGGTGGCGTTCAGCATCTGGGAGCCGGTAGATGAAAACCATACGGCTGTGCGTTTTGCCACCAGCTGGGCTACGACGCCGGAGATGGTGGACGCGCTTTTGGAGCTGCTTTAAAGAACAGGAGCAGGGCAGGAATAAAATATCTGCAGAAATGAAGGGATCCGTCAGGAGCCAGAAGTTAGTGGTTCTTGACGGATCTTTATTTTCCTGTTATAGTAAAGACGGCAGGTGTTATATTGCCTGTAGAACAGATATAACGTTGATGCTCAGGCTGCGGCAGGTCCGTTCCGATTAGAGTCATAGAACGAAAGATGGTGTGCGTATGGTATTAAAGATTGATTTTAACAGCGACGAGGCGATTTATATCCAGCTTCGCAATCAGATCATCATGGGGATCGCTACAGATATGATACGGGAGGGGGATACGCTGCCCTCGGTGCGTCAGATGGCCGATCATATCGGCATCAATATGCATACAGTAAATAAGGCATATTCCGTTTTGCGCCAGGAGGGGTTTGTAAAGCTGGACCGGAGAAAGGGCGCTGTTGTCTGTCTGGATATTGATAAGCTTCAGGCCATTGAGGAGATGCGCCAGAATCTGGATGTGGTTTTGGCCTGTGGTATCTGCCGGGATATTTCCCGGCGGGAAGTCCATGAGCTGGTAGATCAGATCTATGACCGGTATACAAGACCTTGTGCAGACGAAGAAGACCTGTAAATGGGCAGGAGCCCGGATGGAGGAGCAGTATGTTATGTGAAAAATGTAAGATACGGGAAGCAAATATAAAATATACGGAAATTATTAATGGAGTGAAGACAGAGCACAATCTTTGTTCTCACTGTGCCAGGGAAATGGATTTTGGACAGTATGGCGCTGTGCTCGACGGGGAATTTCCTCTGGGAAGGCTTCTTTCCGGCCTTTTAGGGCTGGAAGAAGATGAAGAGGATACAGATGAGAGGGCGGCAGTGGTCTGCCCTACCTGCGGCACCAGTTTTGACGATTTTGTGGAAAACAGCCGGTTTGGCTGTCCGGACTGCTATGGGGTGTTTGACCTTTTTATAAATGACAAGATCAAACAGCTTCAGGGAAGTGAAAACCATAAGGGAAAGCATCCAAAATTCAGGAGCAAATTTGAAAAAGAGCACCCGGATGCGTTAAAAACGCCGGAAAAACCCATAAAAGGGCAAACGACTTCGGAAGATAACCGTATTGATACTGATCCCGGGAAAGAAAAAACGGCTGTGTCTGCAGAGGAAAGCCTTCAGGTGGTGCGTCTGCAGAAAGCCTTAAAGGAAGCTGTTTCTAAAGAGGATTATGAGAGCGCGGCCCGGTATAGGGATGAGATCCGTGCTTTAAAAGCAAAGGCAGCCGAAGGCCGGGATGAGAAGGGAGGCAGGACAGATGAGCCGATGGTATGAAGGAATCCGTGAGGAAAGCTCCAATATCATTTACAGCCGGATCCGTCTTGCCAGAAACTGGGATGAATATGTGTTTCCCTCCCGGTTAAGTGAGCAGGCGGCCTCTCAGGTGACAGAGCAGTTAAGAGAGGGGCTTAAAGAGGCGGAGACCGGAGAGCATCCCCTTTTGTGGAATGATCTGGCAGCTATGAACGGAGCGCAAAAGCAGGCTTTAAGGGAACGGCGTATTTTGAACCGCACAGCAGTGGAGAAGAATGGTCCAGGCGGCCTGTATTTATCAGAGGATGAGAGCTGCAGCCTGCTTTTAGGGGCAGACGATCATATCCGCATCCAGTTTCTCGCGCCTGGGCTGGATTTGGAGGATTTGTGGAAGAAAGCAGACCAGATGGATGATTTTATCAATGAGCGTTTTTCCTATGCATTTGATGAAAAATACGGTTATCTTACTACTTTCCCCACCAATGTAGGAACCGGCTTAAAGGCCTGTGTAGTGCTCCATCTGCCTATGCTGTCTCAGGTACGCAAATTTCAGAGCATCGTAGGCGACATGGGAAGGCTTGGGACGGCGATACGGGGGCTTTACGGGGAAGGAAGCGAAAATTACGGAAATATGTATGAGCTGTCCAATCAGAGAAGCCTGGGACAGTCGGAGCGGGAAATCATCGAGCAGGTGGCAAAGGCAGCCGCTCAGTTAAACAATCAGGAGCTTCGGGTTAGGAATGCTGCTTTAAATGCCAGACGGCTGGAGCGGGAGGATGAAACCTGGAAGTCTTACGGCATTTTAAAATATGCCAGAAGGATCACGGAAAAGGATGCCAGGATCTTTTTGTCCCAGCTTATGGCGGGAGAGGAAGACGGCGTTATTTCCTTTGAAAAGGAGAGAAGCTTATACAGCCTGATGATCGGCATCAAACCGGCCAATCTGGCGTTGTGGGCCAGCCGGCCTCTGGATAAGGAGGAGGCCGACTGTGTGCGTGCCGCATACATCAGGGAACGGCTTCCCCGGATGATCGAAAGCGCATAAGGAGGACATAAAAGTTATGGAACGATATACACCACAGGCAAAGGAAGCCTTAAGCCTGGCAGTTGGCGTGGCAGAGAGCTTAAACCACGGCTATGTGGGTACGGAGCATCTTCTCATTGGCCTTTTGCAGGAAGGGACCGGCGTGGCAGCCAAGGTACTGGAGGAAAATGGAGTGGAAGAGGATAAGGTAGTGGAGCTGGTGAGCCAGCTCATTGCTCCCAATCCTACCCTTCAGACAGCAGATACAGCTGCCTATACTCCCAGAGCCCGCCGCGTGATCGAAAACAGCTATCGGGAGGCTGTGCGGTTTAAGGCAGCCCAGATCGGTACGGAGCATCTGCTCATTGCGATCCTGCGGGAGGGAGACTGCGTTGCCAGCCGCCTTTTAAATACCATGGGCGTCAGTGTGCAGAAGATATATATTGATCTTCTGGCCGCCATGGGCGAGGATGCTCCCACTGTAAAGGAGGAGATGCAGAGCTCCAGATCCGGACGGCGGGGAAATGCCACACCTACCCTTGACAGCTACAGCCACAATCTTACAAAGATGGCTGAAGAGGGAAAGCTGGACCCGGTGATCGGCCGTGAAAATGAGATCCGCCGGGTGATCCAGATCTTAAGCCGCCGCACAAAAAACAATCCCTGCCTCATCGGAGAGCCGGGAGTGGGAAAAACGGCAGTAGCAGAAGGACTGGCTCAGATGATCGCAGCAGGAGACGTGCCGGAAACCATTGCGGATAAGCGGGTGATGACCCTGGATCTGTCAGGCATGGTGGCTGGCTCCAAATACAGAGGTGAGTTTGAGGAGCGGATCAAAAAGGTAATTGCCGAAGTGGTAGACTCAAAGGACGTGATCCTCTTTATTGATGAAATCCATACGATCATTGGCGCCGGAGGAGCAGAAGGAGCCATGGATGCTTCCAATATTTTAAAACCTTCTCTGGCAAGAGGGGAGCTTCAGCTCATTGGAGCCACCACGATCAATGAGTATCGAAAGTACATTGAAAAGGACTCTGCTCTGGAACGCCGTTTCCAGCCCGTTACCATCGACGAACCCAGCGAGGAGGAATCCGTTGCTATCTTAAAGGGGCTCAGAAGCCGTTATGAAGATCATCATAAGGTAGAGATCACAGATGATGCCCTGGAGGCTGCGGTAAAGCTGTCCAGCCGGTACATCAATGACCGCTTCCTGCCGGATAAGGCCATTGACCTGATTGACGAGGCTTCTTCCAGAGTACGGCTTATGAACTATACCCGTCCGGACAAGGTCAAAGCGTTAGAGGCTCAGATTGAAAAGCTGGAGGATGAAAAAGAGGCTGCTGTCCGGGAGGAGGCTTATGAAAAGGCAGGGGAGATCAAGAAAAAGCAGGAAAAGCTGAGGGAAAAGATCGCTGCCCTTTTAGAGAAATGGCAGAAGGAAAAGGAAACGCGCAGACTGATCGTCAGTGAAAATGAGATTGCAGATGTAGTGGCAGGCTGGACCAGGATTCCGGTGAAAAAGCTGGCAGAGGAAGAGTCGGAGCGCCTTAAAAATCTGGAAGGTATTCTCCATGAGCGGGTAGTGGGACAGGAGGAAGCCGTAACTGCCGTATCAAAGGCCATCCGCAGAGGCCGTGTGGGATTAAAAGATCCCAAACGTCCCATTGGCTCCTTTTTATTCCTTGGCCCGACAGGTGTGGGAAAGACAGAGCTTTCCAAGGCTCTGGCAGAGGCTATGTTCGGTACAGAAACAGCCCTGATCAGGGTAGATATGTCCGAATATATGGAGAAACACAGTGTTTCCAAGATGATCGGTTCTCCGCCAGGATATGTTGGATATGAGGAGGGCGGACAGCTCAGCGAAAAGGTACGCAGGAATCCCTATTCCGTGATCCTTTTTGATGAGATTGAAAAGGCGCATCCGGATGTATTTAATATTCTCTTACAGGTTCTGGACGACGGTCATATCACAGATGCCCAGGGACGGAAGATCGACTTTAAAAATACCATTATCATCATGACCTCCAACGCAGGGGCAGAAAATATCATTTCCCCCAAGCGTCTGGGCTTTGGAACTGCCACAGATGCAAAGGCCGACTATGCCTTTATGAAAGGCCGTGTGATGGATGAAGTGAAGCATCTGTTTAAGCCGGAATTTTTAAACCGCATTGATGAGATCATCGTGTTCCACCAGTTAAACAGAGAACATATGAAGGGGATTGCAGATATTATGCTGCAGGGTATTATAAAGCGTAGCAGAGAACAGCTGGGGATTACTCTGTCTGTAGATACGGCGGCCAGAGATTATCTGATCGATAAGGGCTATGATGACAAATACGGCGCAAGGCCTTTAAGACGTACGATCCAGAACCTTCTTGAGGATAAGCTGGCAGAGGCTGTGCTGGATCATAAGGTGCGAAAAAATGCTCTGGTAGAGGTAGGACTTGAGGGAGAGGATCTGAGCTTTTCCGTAAAAAAGAAAGCTGTACCGCGGAAAAAGTCCGCTTCCGGCGAAATAGAAAAGCAGGTTTTAGAAAATAAGGCAAAGTAAGAAAAAATAACTGGTTATTTTGAACCGGTTGTTGTATAATCGGAGTACAGAATATCCCTGTGAGACAGGGAGTGGAGAATGGCAGTCCGCCTTATGGGACGGGACTGAATGAACAGGAGGATAAAAAGATGCCGGTTGTTGAAGAACTGATCCGCACAGAGCAGGATGGCACCATCAGTTTTGGTAATTACACATTGGGACAGAAAGCGAAGAAGTCCGATTTTGAATATCAGGGAGATGTTTACAAGGTAAAGACCTTCTATGAGATCACAAAGCTGGAGCGCAATGATCTGTTTGTATATGAATCCGTTCCGGGTACAGTTGCAGAACATTTCCTTGTGTCAGATGAAGGTGTGGAGTTTTCGGTAGAGGGCGCTAAGGATGCCCAGATCACTGTACAGCTGGAGGATGACACAGACTACGAGGTGTATGTAGACGGAGTGGCTGTAGGCAGCATGAAGACCAACATGAGCGGAAAGCTCAGTGTCAGCGTAGAGTTGGAAGAGGGAACGGCTGTAAAGGTAAAGGCCGTAAAGAGAGCGTAAGGATGGATTCTGTCTGAGAAAACAGACGGAACATTAGGAGGCCGGAGACGGCCTCCTTTTTTCAGAATTCCGCTGTCAGCGGATCAAAGAACAGGGAGTAAACAAATGGCAAAAGCAAAGACAACTGCATTTTTCTGCAGTGAATGCGGATATGAATCTTCCAAATGGATGGGTCAGTGTCCGGCTTGTAAGGCATGGAATACCTTGGTGGAGGAATCGACGGCAGGATCAGCACGGTCTGCATCCCCCTCTGGCCGTCTGTCTGCCGTAAGCGGGATCGGTGCAGGCAAGAGGGAGAAAGCTGCCCTCTTATCAGAGATATCCTTAGAAGAAGAGGATCGGATTTCCACAGGCTTTAAGGAGCTGGATCGTGTGCTGGGAGACGGGATCGTAGCCGGTTCTCTGATACTGGTGGGAGGAGATCCGGGAATCGGGAAATCCACTCTTTTATTACAGGTCTGCCGTCAGCTGGCAGCAGATGGAAAAAAAGTGCTCTATATATCAGGAGAAGAGTCCTTAAAGCAGATCAAGATGCGGGCCTGCCGGATCGGAAGCGTAACAGGAGATCTGCGTTTTTTGTGCGAGACAAATCTGGACCGGATCAGTCAGGCCATTGATCTGGAAAAGCCCCAGATTGTGGTGATCGATTCCATCCAGACCATGTACCGGGAGGAGATTTCCTCTGCTCCCGGAAGCGTCAGCCAGGTAAAAGAATCCACAGGCCTTTTGATGCAGATTGCAAAGAGCCGGGGCATTGCCATCTTTGTAGTAGGCCATGTGACAAAGGAGGGGGTGGTGGCAGGCCCCAGAGTGTTGGAGCATATGGTGGATACGGTGCTCTATTTTGAAGGAGACCGGAACGCAGTCTATCGGGTTTTAAGAAGTGTAAAGAACCGTTTTGGTTCTACCAATGAAATCGGTGTATTTGAGATGCGGGAGGAAGGCCTCATGGAGGTGGAGAATCCTTCAGAATATATGCTGGACGGCCGACCGGAAAATGCTTCCGGGGCAGTGGTTTCCTGCTCTTTGGAAGGAAGCCGTCCCATCCTTTTAGAGGTTCAGGCTCTGGTAGCTGAAACAAATTTCGGCATGCCAAGACGCACGGCGGCAGGAACGGACTATAACCGTGTGAATCTTCTCATGGCAGTGCTTGAGAAACGGTGCCGATACGAGATGTCCCGTCTGGACGCCTATGTCAATATCGCAGGCGGTATGCGGATGAATGAGCCGGCGTTAGATCTTGCCATTGTAATGGCTCTTATGTCCAGCTATAAGGACCGGCCGGTGGATCCGGGTATGCTTATATTTGGAGAAGTGGGGCTTTCCGGGGAGGTCCGGGCGGTTTCACAGGCGGACAAACGGGCAGCCGAGGCAGCCAGGATGGGCTTTACTTCCTGTGTGCTTCCAAAGGTTTGTCTCGATAAGATGAAGCCCATAAAAGGGCTTAAGATGATCGGGGTATCCAATGTGCGGGAGGCGATCGGGCTTTTGTAGGAACAGAACCATAGGGGGAACTTTTGTGTTCCCCCGCCGGGTTTTTCAGCAATAATTTAAAAAATAAAAATAATTTAAAAAATTTCAAAAAAACGGTTGACACTTTTCTGGCGGTATGGTATTATAACTGAGGTTCGAGAGAACAGCAAAACAAACAACCAAATAGGGGAATAGTTCAATGGTAGAGCAGCGGTCTCCAAAACCGTAGATGGGGGTTCGAGCCCCTCTTCCCCTGCTGACTATTTGAAAAAATAGCCCAACCCGCAAGAAGTCCGGAGTACTGTAGAGTATTCCGGTTTTTTGTATTTAAACAAGGAAATCGGAACAGGAGATACAGAAATTTATGAATAAGAAGGAATGTAATGAGATCAAAAAACTTTTTACCCCTGCAAACTGTGCTATCAGCCGGATCTGCGGCTGCTATGTAGATTCAGAGAAAAACAAAAAGACAGAATTAAAGGAAGCCTTCCTTTCTTTGCCGGAGGAGGAGGCATTTAAGTATTTTACCATTTTCAGAAACGGGCTTTCGGGAACAGTGGGGAAAAATCTTTTAAATATGGAGTTTCCTTTACATACGGAATCAGAAGGGGGCACCCAGAACTTCCTTTTAAAGCTGAGAGACAGTGAATTAAAGGATGAGGCGCTCATCGAGGAGTTTTATGATAAGATTATTGCCAATTTTGATTACGGTGAGAATTATTATATCATTCTCATCCACTGTGCCTATGATATTCCTGCAAAGGCCACAGACGGTTCGGAGATGTTTGACGCGTCTGATTATGTATATGAGTTTATCCAGTGTACCATCTGTCCTGTGAAGCTTTCAAAGGCAGGGCTCTGTTATAATTCCATGACAAATGCCATTGAAAACCGTATCCGGGACTGGCTGGTGGAGGCGCCTATCAACAGCTTCCTGTTTCCTGCATTTAATGACCGGAATACAGATATTCACAGTCTGCTCTTTTATGCCAAAAATCCGGAGCAGCTGCCGGACAGCCTGATTGACGAGGTATTAGGCTGCGGGATTCCCATGTCGGCCAAGAGCCAGAAGGAAACCTTTCAGGCGATCGTAGAGGAAACACTGGGAGAAAACTGTGATTTTGAAACCGTAAAAAATATCCATGAAAATTTAAGCGAACTGGTAGAGGAGACAAAGGACGAGCCGGTGCCTTTGACTCTGGATAAGTACCAGGTAAAGAAGCTCCTTGAAAATAACGGCGCATCGCCGGAGAAGCTTGAGGAGTTTGAGGAGCGCTATAAGGATGTGGAAAATACGCCGGAAACAAGCTTTGTGGCAGCTAATGTGGTAAACACAAAGACATTTGAAATAAAAACACCGGACGTGACCATCAAGGTGGCTCCGGATAAGACGTATCTGGTGGAAAACAGGATGATCGACGGACGCCCCTGCATTGTCATTGCCATCAATGAGCATGTGGAAATCAACGGTATTTCCTGTCGTCCCATTGCAGTACAGAAATAGGCTTTCTGCACACCCAAAGTAAGGCAGTCTATGCACACTTTATGCTGTATGGACAAAAAAAGTAATAGTTGCTATAATGACTACAGCCATATTACAAAAGGAAGGGTGAACTTACAGATGAGTCGTACAATTAAAGCAGGTCATGTATATCGACAGTATTCCCGCGACGGAATGTTTATTGCAGATTATAAAAGCTCCCGTCTGGCTTACGAAGCGACAGGCGTATCGTTAGGTTCTATCGCCAGAGCTGCCCATGGAGAGCGTAAAACAGGAGGCGGTTATCTGTGGCGGGTTGTTCCTGAGAATACTCCCGAAGATCCGATCAGCGTAGATCTTACCAGCCGGATCGGCTACCATGACAAGCGCCCGCTGATCCAGATGACATTAGACGGCGAACCGGTTGCGGAGTTTATTTCCATTGCCCATGCCAGCCGAAGTCTGGGGATCAGCCGAAGGAGCCTTTCCTGTGCGCTTACCGGAGCACAGAAAACGGCCGGAGGCTTTATCTGGAAGGAAAAAGAATCAGAAGAAAACAAATAAAATTGTATAATATACATAAAATACAGCACAAAATACGGGAAAAATCTGAAAAAGTGCTGGAAAAATCTCCTTTCCTATAGTACAATAAGGACACAAGGCAGACAGTCGGGACGGTTAAAGGTTCCCCTTCGTCTGTAAGGTTGTCTGTCCATGAACAGGAAAGGGGATTTTGTTATGGGAAAAAAACGCAATATTATCGTAGGACAGTCTGGAGGCCCTACTGCTGTGATCAATTCCAGCCTTGCAGGTGTATACAAGACTGCAAAGGAGAGAGGTTTCCATAAGGTTTACGGTATGCTTCACGGCATTGAAGGTTTTTTGGATGAGATGTATGTGGATTTGTCCACGCAGATTCATTCGGATATGGATATTGAGCTGTTAAAGCGTACTCCGTCTGCCTTTTTAGGCTCCTGCCGTTTTAAGCTGCCGGAGATCCATGAAAATCCCGAAATCTATGAAAAGATCTTTTCCATTATGAATAAACTGGAGATCGAAGTATTTATCTACATCGGCGGAAATGATTCTATGGATACCATCAAAAAGCTTTCCGATTATGCGATCGTAAAGGGACATGAGCAGAAGTTTTTAGGTGTTCCAAAGACCATTGACAATGATCTGGCGCTTACAGACCATACCCCTGGCTTTGGAAGCGCGGCTAAATATATTGCAGCCTCCACAAAAGAAGTGATCCGGGATGCCATGGGCCTTTCCTACAAGCGGAAAATGATTACTATCATGGAAATCATGGGACGGAATGCAGGGTGGCTGACAGGTGCTACGGCGCTTGCAAAGACAGAGGACTGCTGCGGTCCCGATCTGATCTACCTTCCGGAGATTCCCTTTGATGTAGACCGGTTTCTGAAAAAATGCAGTGACCTGCTGGAAAAGAAGCCTTCTATTGTAATTGCAGTTTCTGAGGGCATCAAGGTGCCGGACGGCCGGTATGTATGCCAGCTGGCCGGAGGAAGCGATTATGTAGATGCCTTTGGTCACAGACAGCTGGCCGGAACCGCAGGCTATCTGGCCAGTTTCCTGGCCGCCAAGACAGGCTGCAAGACCAGAGCTGTAGAGCTTTCTACCCTCCAGCGCAGCGCTTCCCATATGGCCTCACGCGTGGATATCAATGAAGCCTTTATGGTGGGAGGCGCCGCGGTAAAAGCGGCAGACGAAGGAGATTCCGGGCGTATGGTTGTTATCGACCGGGTATCGGATGACCCCTATATGAGCGCGGCAGGAATTTATGATGTGCATAAGATTGCAAATAATGAAAAGCTGGTTCCCAGATCCTGGGTAAACCGGGAGGGGAATTATGTAACCAGAGAATTTATTGACTATGTAGAGCCTCTGATCCAGGGCGATTATCAGCCATTTATGGTAAACGGGCTTCCCCAGCATCTGGTGCTGAAACGGTAGGTAAATATGAGACAGTGGAAAAAATGGGCGGTTTTCATCGGAACGGCCGTATGTCTGGTTCTTGGTTCGGTATATCTGTATACTCTGTTCCGACCCGGTTTATGGATGCAGGAAACGTTTCTGTACCGTCAAAAGGACGGGAGCTTTACAGGAGCGGATGGAGAGACGGATTATAAAATGCAGATCCGCCGCCAGGACAGGGCTGCATGGATTGAGTTTTCTGTTAATGAAACAAAGAAGCTTTATGAAGTCAGATGGGATCCTGATAACTCCAGAGGGAAGATTTTTGAAGACGGGGCTCTGGTTTTCGAGGGGGAAGCCCATCTGGTGGGAGATACCTGGCTTTTAACGGGGGATGGAGAAGAAGTATACTTTGATATGCAGATAAAAAACGGTATATCTACGGAGCATTCCGATGAGGAGCTTTTTCCTGATTACAGCTGTATCTACCGCTGGGCGGTGAATGAGGACTGTCAGAAACGGGGAAGAGTGGAAGTATTGCCTGTGATCGCTTTTTTTGGTGTACTGCTGGCTCTGGATACTGCATTCCCGGATCTGCTTTTTAAACTTCAGCACGGCCTTGCAGTAGAAGGCGGAGAACCCAGCAGGTTTTATCGCATGGGGCAGTTTATAGGAAGGATTGCTATGGTTTTTGGAATCATTGTGGGGGTAGCGGCCAGTTTTCATGCACCCTGAGCCCGGTGAAAGGAACAAAGGAGGGAAGCGTATGGACGGATGGAACGAAGAAATTCAAAATGAAAATGAGCTTCAGGTTGTGATTTCTGTTTCCAAAGCAGAGGAGCTGGGAAAATGGCTGGGAATACTGTTCTGGATGGTAATTCCCAGTATAGCAGGCGCTGTACTGAGCAATCAGGCGGTGGCAGCCTGGCTGCCTTTTTTGTATCTGCCGGGGCGGATCATCAGTATGGTTACGCTGTGTGCATATGGCTATATACTCTTAAAGCTGTCCTCTGAGAGCAGCCGCTACCGTATGGCGGCAATCTGCTGTCTGGCATCCGTTGCAGTGGATGCAGGAAGCTCTCTGGTTCCGGAGGGCGCTGCTATGGCTTCGCTGATCGGACTGCTTTCCTTCCCTGTGATGATCCTGGCATTTTACGGGGAATATTCCGAGTATATGGGCCATTCCGAAGTAATCTGTGCGCTGGATGAAGAGATGGCTGTAAAATGGAAACGGCTCTGGCGGTGGTGTTTGTATTCATTGGGGGTAATGACAGGCTCCATACTTCTGGTGATGTTCAGCCCGGCATTGGGAATCACGGCGCTTTTGGTAGGTCTCATCGGTACCCTGATTGTAAGCGTTATGAAGCTGACGTATCTGTACCGCACTGCAAAAATATTCCGGGAATATGCAAAAGAGAGCAGATAACGGAGGAGCAAAAAACACGAAAACGTTTGCAAAACTCTCACGAAAATTTCTGTTATCTCTGATTGTATTTAAATGAGAACAAAATGTATTTTCTAAAAACAGGAAACGCATTTTATAATTATGACGGATAAAATGAAAACTGTGAGATAAAAATATATAAAATACACAAAAAATATCAGGAATTCATGAATGGCTCGTAGGCAGAATAAAATTTGACATGAAAGTGTAATGGTGATATAACTATACAACGAAATAGAATAACACACTTTGATACAAAAAGGAGTCTTTGAAAATGAAAGAAAAGAAAATTCTGCTGACATCCATTGAGGAGGCAAAGCGCTTTGTAACGGAGGCTTCCAGGTGTGACTTTGATGTTGATGTATTTTATAATCGTTTTACAATTGATGCAAAGTCCATCCTTGGTGTATTAAGCCTGGATCTTGCAAGAGTTCTGACCGTACAGATGAATGGTGAAAATGAAGAATTTGAAGCATATCTGGAAACCATTTCTCCGGATGCCTGCACAACAGCTGCATAAATTTTATTTTTCTTTTAACGGAACCTGTGACAGGGGACGGACTGCGAACATAAGTTTGCAATCCGTCTTTTTTTGTGATATGCTGAAAGCAATCAGAGGAAAAGGGAGCATCTGCTCCAGAGGCCGACAGGAGGGAGAAAATGGCACAGAGGGGAGCTCTGTCTCAGGTACGGATTTCCGTGAGGAATCTGGTGGAATTTGTGATGCGGTCAGGCGATCTGGATGACCGTAGGATGGCAGGAGCAAAAAAGGAGGCTATGCAGGCCGGAAGCCGTCTGCACCGGAAGATCCAGCGCAGGATGGGCTCGGATTATCAGGCAGAGGTAAGCTTAAAGCATACAGTAAAAGAGGATTCGTTTGAGCTTCTCATTGAGGGACGGGCCGATGGGATCATCACAGAGCCCGGCGGAGTGACCATTGATGAGATCAAATGTATTTATATGGATCCGGGAAGGCTGGAGGAGCCGGATCCGGTCCATATGGCTCAGGCGCTTTGCTATGGAACTATATATGCCGTTCACCATGATCTGGAAGAAATTGGGATTCAGCTTACCTACTGCAATATTGAGACGGAGGAGATCCGCCGGTTTAAGGAGGTTAAAACCAGAGAGGAACTGGAGGACTGGTTTAAAGGACTGATCCATGAGTATGTAAAATGGGCCAGGTATCTGTACCATCACAGGATGCGCAGACAGGAGTGCTTAAAGACGCTGCAATTTCCCTATGCGTATCGGGAAGGCCAGAAGGAACTGGCTGCCTGTGTGTACCGCTCTGTGGCAGAGGGGAGAAACCTCTATATCCAGGCGCCTACCGGAGTGGGAAAGACGCTTTCTACCGTATTTCCCAGCTTAAAGGCCATGGGAGAAGGCTATGGGGAAAAGCTGTTTTATCTCACTGCCAGAACCATTACGCGCAGCGTGGCAGAGGAGGCCTTTGATATCCTGAGAGGAGAGAAAGGGCTGTATTTTAACACAGTAACTATTACGGCAAAGGAAAAGCTCTGCGTGCTGGAAAAGCCAAGCTGCAATCCCTATGACTGTCCCAGGGCAAAAGGCCATTTTGACCGGGTCAATGACGCGGTCTATGAGATCATTCATGAGGAAGAGGGGATTACCAGAGAAAAGGTATTACGGTATGCGGAGCGGTTTCAGGTATGTCCCTTTGAGTTCTGTCTGGATATCAGCAGCTGGACAGACGGGATTATCTGCGATTACAATTATGTGTTTGATCCCAATGTGCGGCTGAAACGTTATTTTGCTGAGGGGGAGCAGACGGGCTCTTACCTGTTTTTGGTGGATGAGGCCCACAATCTGGTGCCAAGAGCCAGGGAAATGTACAGCGCAGCCGTTGTGAAGGAGGATCTTCTTTTAGCAAAAAGAATCCTGAAGGGACTTCCCGGAGCGGCAAAGACAGTCTCACTTCTGGATGCCTGCAATAAGCGCATGCTGGAGCTGAAGAGAGCTTACGGGACAGGAAAAGAGGAAGAAGGGATCAGCCACCGGAGAGTTTTGGGCGCAGATTATGAGCTTTTGGGTGATGTGAAGCTGCTTGCCCTGGAGCTGATGGCCATGTTTGGAGAGCTGGAAGCATTTATGAATGAAAACGGAGAATTTACAGACCGGGATCTGGTGCTGGAGCTCTATTTTAAGGTTCGTGATTTTTTGAATATCCATGACCGTTTAGACGACCGTTACAGGATTTACGCAAGGCTTTTGGAGGATGGAAGCTTTATGGTAAAGCTCATGTGCATGGATCCGTCGGAATGTCTGCGCCGATGTCTGGATCAGAGTGAAAGTACGGTGTTTTTTTCGGCTACCCTGCTGCCGGTTCAATATTATAAGGAGCTTTTAAGCGGTGATCCGCAGGAATATGCGGTCTATGCCAAATCGCCGTTTTCACCTGAAAACCGTCTGGTGCTTGCGGCGTCGGATGTGAGCAGCCGTTACAGCAGGCGGGGACGGAGCCAGTACGAGCGGATTGCAGACTATCTGGAAGTCATTATCCGGGAACGGAAGGGCAATTATATGGTATTTTTTCCGTCCTATCAGTTTCAGGAGCAGGTGGAGGCTATCCTTTTGGAGCGGGAAAGGACAGGCTCTCTGGGCTTTGACCGCATTTGCCAGTCAAACCGGATGACAGAGGAGGAGAGAGAGGCGTTCTTAGAGCAGTTTGAAGCGAAACGCAGCCGGTCTTTTGCCGCACTCTGCGTAATGGGAGGTATCTTTTCTGAGGGAATTGATTTAAAGGAGGAACGCCTGATCGGGGCGATTATCGTGGGAACGGGACTGCCTCAGGTGAACACGGAGCAGGAGATTTTAAAAGAATATTTTGACGAGAGAGAGGGAAATGGCTTTGATTATGCATACCAGTATCCGGGCATGAATAAGGTCATGCAGGCGGCCGGGCGGGTGATCCGCACGGTGAATGACAAAGGAGTGATCGCTCTTTTGGACGACCGTTTTCTGCGCCCGGAGTATGTAGCCCTTTTTCCGCGGGAATGGGGAACCTATACCGTAGTAAACCGAGGAAATGTATCCCAGGCCCTGAGAGAATTCTGGGAGAAATTTCCGCGGCAGGAGGAAATGTAAGCTTCTTTTGCTACAGCATTTCCATAAAGTGCTTGGCAGCCTGAGATACAGGCAGGTTTTCATTGTAGGCTACTACCATCTGTCTGGCAGGAAGTGTTTCAGACAGCTTAAGGATAAATAAATCCTTATCTTTCTCCGGGATGCAGAAGTCTGGCACAAAGGCGATCCCCAGGCCGATCCGTGCCAGATCAATGAGAAGGTCATTGCTGGAAAGCTCAATTTCAGGCACCAGATCCAGACGGTTTTTCTGGAAGATCTGATGGAGAAATTCGCTGGTTGTGCTTTTTCTGTCTAACATCATAATAGGGTAGTCAAGGAGCTGGTTTAGGGACACTGATTTTCCCTCCAGGTCAAAGGCCTGGCGGTTAGCTACGAATACATCGTGAAATTCATTGATCACCCGTGTGTGCAGGCTGCCTGACAGGGCAGAATTGGGATAATTTGCCACAATAAAATCGCACTGTCCGCTTTCCAGCACCTTGGCACATTCAATGGAAGTGTGGTTCGTAACCTTGATGTGGATATTGGGAAACTCCTTGTGAAAACGGTTCAGATACGTCACCAGATAGTAGCGGCAGATCGTGTCGCTGGCTCCGATGCGCAGCTGGCCTCCGTTCAGGGTATGTGCCTCCAAAAGTTGGTTTTCGCCTTTTCGGATCAGGTTCATGGCCGGTTCGATATGCTTTAAAAGGATTTCGCCCTCAGGGGTGAGCTGAACCCGCTTGGTGCTTCGGATGAAAAGGGGCTGGTTCAGCTTTTTTTCCAGGACTTTAATGGACTGGCTGACAGCAGACTGTGAGATAAAGAGCTGCTTGGAAGCCTCTGAAAAGCTGAGTGTGGCGGCAACGTGGTAAAACACCTTATATAATTCATAATTTATATCCATTATTAAGTCCTCCTTATAACTGTATCTATCTTAACAGCTTTGAGAGGCTTTGTAAAGTGGTTGACTTGGCGGCGGGGATGGATTATTCTTATAGAGATGTTATTTTAATAAAAAAGGAATGTAGATATTCATGGCAGAAAATTTTTATGAAATGTATCTGGAGGAGATGGAGTTAATCCGTCCTCTGGATCTGGAAGAGGAAAAGAGAGTCCTGGCGGCAGCAGCCGAGGGAGATAAAGAGGCTGGAAACCGTCTGGCAGAAGGGTATCTGGCCAAGGCGCTGGCAGTTGCAAAGGAATATGAGGGAAAAGAGCTTCCCATTTCTGATCTTGTTCAGGAGGCCAATATGGCTCTTATGATGGCTGTCACGGAGTATGACGGAAGCCAGGAGTGGACGGACTTTGCAGAAGCGAAGATCCGCCAGGCAGTTGAGGCGGCCTTGCTGGAACAAAGGAGCGAGGCGGAGATTGAGGAAACGATGGCAGCCAGAGTAAATGTGCTCCAGACCGTATCCCAGGTCATGGCAAAGGAGCTGGGCCGGGAGGCTACCGTGGAGGAACTGGCGGAAAAGATGAAGATGACGCCGGATGAGATCAAGGATATCATGAAGCTGGCGCTGGACGCCCTGACGGTAAACGGGGAAGGTACAGCGGCTTCTGACGGGGAGGCAGAGGAAGAGACGGAACCAGCTCCTGCTCCGCGCAGGGATGGATACGGAAGAAGCGGGCGCAGCGTTCAGGGTTATGATCCCATGAGGGACGGTTGGGATTTAAACAGTTAGGAGAAGAGGATGAAATTATACTTAATACGCCATGGACAGACAGACTGGAATATTGAGCGCAGGATTCAGGGACAGCAGGACATCCCCTTAAATGAAACCGGACGTGCCCAGGCCGCCTGCCTCACAAAGGCCATGAAGGATAAAAAGCTGACCGCCATTTATACAAGCCCTCAGATCAGGGCCTATGCCACGGCTCAGGCAGCAGCAGGAGAGAATCCTGTTCCTATCATCCCTTTGCCGGAGCTGATGGAGATTAACTACGGAGACTGGGAAGGGAAGACAGCGCAGGAGCTGCTTGAACGAGACGGGGATCGCTATAAAGCCTGGTGGGACCGCCCGGCAGAGGTGGCTCCCCCCGGAGGGGAAACCGTGATACAGGTAGATGACCGCTGCCTGAAAGCCTGGGAGTTCATTAAAAGCCAGATAACCGGCGATACGGCCATTGTATCCCATGGAGGGCTGCTGGCCCATTTTATGGAACAGCTTTTAAAGGGGAGCGGCGAAGAAGGCGGGGAGCGGGTTGTGCATAATGCAAGCATTACCACCTTTGAGTATGCCCCGGAGACGGAAAGAACAGTTTTGGTCGATTTTGACCGGTGCGATCATTTGGATTAAAACATTTTATATTGTTTCAGTAGAAAAGCTCTGTGCTGCGTCTGCAGCATGGAGCTTTTGACATGGTGCAGCTGAGGCGGAAACTATGTAGCGCGAAAGGGATTTCCGGGTGGGACAGATTGTAAGGAAAACGTAAAACAGGCTCCGGAAAAAGGGAGTATAATAAAAATAAAAAAGGTATTGTCAGGGAGTGTGTTTTATGAAAAAGCCGGTTTTTAGAGCAGAGCTGGCAGCGATGGCTTTGGTTTTTGCCGGATTATCGGCAGGATGTGCAGGCCAGAGGCCGGGGCGGGAAACAGAAATGGAATATAGCTCTGCTCCTGATATGGAACAGGGGAAAATGGACGAAATAGTGGAAATGGATGATGCGGGCAGGGAGGAGTCTGCTCATGGTGAGCTGCCCCTGAATGATTCGGCTTCCGTCCGCGTACTGGAGGATCTGGGAGCAGAGGCCAGCCTGCTTTCCGAACCATTTTATCTGGCCGGGGACAGCGGAATCAGCTGCATGGTTTATATCGACCCGGATGAAGGGGAGAGCTTTATGGATTCCCATAGGATTCAGCTCTTTTTTTCAGATGACAGAGAGAATGCTTCGGCTGTGGCAGAGTTTGTGCTGGAGCCGGGAAAGGACAAATACGAAATGGTCATCAATGTCCGTCCGTATGCAGACGGGGTACTGGAACGGGAAACAGAGGAGCTGGCCTGTGCTGCTTTTATAACAGATGAACAGGCAGGTACGCGGATTGAAGTAGAAAGTGAGGGAGCATATGGAGGTACTTATTATTCTTCCTGCAATTATGAGGAAATAGGACTGTCAGAGCGGTTTTATACGCGTACAGAACTTGCATGTCTGCCTTCAGAGAATCTTTCTCTTTTACGAAACACCATTTACGCACATCATGGGAGAAAATTCAAAACAGACAGCCTGAATGAATATTTCCAGCAGAAAATCTGGTACAGGGGCAGGATAGAGCCGGAAGCATTTGCAGAGGAGCTGCTTACAGACACAGAGCGGGCCAATGTGCAGCTGATCCGGGAACTGGAGAATATTCCTTTTGAGGAGCGGGTAAAGGAGGGCTACAGAGGCCCTGAGGGTATATCAGAGGCACCCTATCTTTCCTTTCTTTTAAATCAGAGGGAAGGTGAGTTATCACCTCTCACAGGAACCCATGTTTCCGAAGATACAGGCATTTCCTTTGATATGGCGCAGGCGGAAGATCGGGGAACGTATTTTACTGCGCCCGGAGTTATTTCCTGTCCTGTAACTGTTACGCAGGAACAGATGAAAGCGGTGCAGGAGGGAGGGCAGGAAGAGGTAACGGTGGATGAACTCACTGGTAAGACAAAGATATTGGAGATGGAAAATCAAATTCCTGTACTTCATGAAAAAGGGGAAACAGCTGCAGACCCAGGCTGGAATCCCTATATAGGCATTGACTATGATTATGAAAGAGGTGTTTATAAGCTGTGGCAGGACAGCGATGATACGATTATGAAGCCGGTTTATAAAGGAGAGATACGGATTGCCAAAGGCGCTGTCTGCGGCGGCCATGTGTCGCTGCTTTTGGCATCCGCTCAGCCCAGAGAGCTGAGCCTGTCTGAAGAAGAATGGGGAAACTGGATTCTCTATGACAGCAAAGGAACCATATTGGCTGTATATTATTTGGGAGATTAATGGAAGTATTTGTCGAAATGACTCTATTATGTTAAAAAAAAGACGAGATGTTTGTAAAAAAATGCCTGTTTCTATCTTGAAAATTACAAATATTGGTATTAAAATAGCAATATGATTGTAAGCGCTTACAAAATGAGAAGACCGGAAAACGGCTGGTTTCTGAGTGAGGAAGATTCTTTAGGAGGTATCCATTATGAATGAGGTAAGAGGCAATGTGATCGTAGGCCAGTCCGGAGGGCCAACTGCAGTAATCAATTCCAGTCTGGCTGGTGTTTATAAGACTGCCAGGGACAGAGGGGCTAAAAAGGTTTACGGCATGCTCCATGGGATTCAGGGACTTTTGCAGGAGAGATATGTAGATCTGTCGGAGCATATTAAAAATGATCTGGACATTGAGCTGTTAAAGCGTACGCCTTCCGCCTATTTGGGCTCCTGCCGCTTCAAGCTTCCGGAGATTTCAGAGGACAGAGCGATTTATGACAGGATTTTTGAAATTCTGGATGGCCTGGAAGTGGAATATTTCTTTTACATCGGCGGAAATGATTCCATGGATACCATAAAGAAGCTTTCTGACTATGCTCTTTTAAATGGAAGCAAGATCCGGTTTATGGGTGTTCCAAAGACCATTGACAATGACCTTGCGGCTACGGATCATACTCCGGGCTACGGAAGCGCTGCAAAGTATATCGGTTCCATTACAAAGGAAGTGATCCGTGACGGCCTGGTATATGACCAGCAGAATGTAACGATTTTAGAGATCATGGGACGCAATGCAGGCTGGCTCACCGGCGCAGCCGCCCTTGCAAAGTGCGAGGACTGTGAAGGCCCGGATATGATCTTCCTTCCGGAGGTTACCTTTGATGTAGATGAATTTATGCACAAGGTAGCAGAGCTTCACAAGAAGAAAAAGTCGGTTGTGGTAGCTGTGTCTGAGGGGGTAAAGACAGCAGACGGCCGTTATGTCTGTGAGCTTACGGACGGAATTGAATTTGTAGACGCCTTCGGCCATAAGCAGCTTACAGGAACGGCCCGTTTCCTGGCAGAGAAGATCAACCGTGAGGTGGGATGCAAGACAAGAGCCATTGAGTTTAACTCTCTCCAAAGATGCGCTTCCCATATAGTATCCCGGGTAGATATCACAGAGGCATATCAGGTAGGCGGAGCTGCCGTTAAGGAAGCCTTTGAGGGTGAAACGGGCAAGATGATCATTTTAAAGAGAGTGTCAGATGATCCTTATATTTGCGTCACAGACATTTATGACGTACATAAGGTGGCAAATGTAGAAAAGAAGGTGCCGAGGGAGTGGATCAATGAGGCCGGCGATTATGTGACAGATGAGTTTGTCAATTATATCCGCCCGCTGATCCAGGCTGAGCTTACGCCTATTATGACAGATGGGCTTCCAAGACACCTGTATTATACAGATGTGGAGAAAAAATAGAAAAAAACGGTAAAAATGCCGGACAGCGGGAACTGGAAAATCCTGCTGTCCGGCATTTAGTTTGTTCAGAATGGATCTGTTTCTCTTAGTGATACAGCTTCTTGTGCTCGTATACCGGTTCGGAGGTCAGATTCATGCCAAGTTTTTTAAAGGTTTTGATATCCACATTGGAGAGCATGACGGAGGTGTGTACCTGGCAGCCCTGAAGCTTGGGAAGCTGTCCCAGGGCTTTTTTTGCAACCGGATCCGTGGCAGCGCTCATGGACAGGGCGATGAGAACCTCGTCAGTATGGAGACGGGGATTTTTGCTTCCGAGATAGGTAGTCTTTAAGGTCTGAATGGGTTCAATGGCAGAGGGTGCGATCAGGTGGGTATCATGGGGGATTTCTCCCAGTACCTTGATGGCATTTAACAGGACTGCGGCGGAAGCGCCTAACAGGCTGCTGGTTTTGCCTGTGACAATGGTTCCGTCCTCCAGCTCAATGGCTGCCGCAGGGGCATTTAACGCCTGGGCACGTTCCAGACAGGGCGTTACCACTTTTCGGTCCTCCGGCTTTATTTTGGCCTGCTTCATAAGGAGATTCAGCTTGTAGACCTCCTCTGAATTGCCTTCCTCCTTGGCCAGATGGTTTAATGCCTGATAATAGCGGCGGATGATTTCCTGATTGGAGGCTTCCCTGCAGGCCTCATCATCAAAGATGCAGAAGCCTGCCATATTTACACCCATATCCGTAGGGGATTTATAGGGGCTGCTTCCGTAGATGCCTTCAAAGATTGCATTCAGTACCGGGAAAATATCTACATCACGGTTGTAGTTGACAGTTGTTTCTCCATAAGCCTCCAGATGGAAGGGGTCGATCATATTTACATCATTCAAATCAGCGGTAGCGGCTTCATAAGCCAGATTCACCGGATGCTTTAAGGGAAGATTCCAGATGGGGAAGGTCTCGAATTTGGCATATCCGGCCTTTACGCCCCGCTTATTTTCATGATAAAGCTGGGACAGGCAGGTAGCCATCTTGCCGCTGCCCGGGCCGGGAGCAGTTACAATGACCAGAGGACGGCTGGTTTCGATATAATCATTTTTTCCATAGCCCTGGTCGCTGACGATCAGAGGGATATTGCTGGGATAGCCCTCGATGCAGTAATGGCGGTATACCTGGATTCCCATATGCTCCAGCTTGGCCTTAAAGATATCTGCGCTTGCCTGGCCCTGATACAGGTTGATCACAACGCTTCCCACATAAAGGCCTTTGTCCTGAAACTCCTGAATCAGGCGCAGCACATCCACATCATAGGTAATCCCCAGATCCTGGCGTACCTTATTTTTCTCTATGTCAGAGGCGCTGATCACAATGACGATCTCAGCCTGGTCGGCCAGCTGAAGGAGCATCCGAAGCTTGCTGTCAGGTGCGAAGCCGGGAAGAACCCTGGAGGCGTGATAGTCATCAAACAGCTTTCCTCCAAATTCCAGATAAAGCTTATCACCAAACTGGCCGATCCGTTCTCTGATGTGTTCCGACTGCATGGAAAGGTACTTATCGTTGTCAAATCCGATCTTCATGTCTTTCGTTCTCCCAATATTTTATTCTTTCTAATCCGCAGCAGACAGCGGATCAACTGTTTCCTAGTATAGCATAGTTCGAGCTGGTGTGCCAGAGGGTGTTTTTAAAAATGGAAATTCGGCACGAAGACTTCTGATATGTTGGAAAGCAGCGGAATATTTATAAGTATAAAAAATAACAGTAATTAAATATATTAACTTTACTAATTTATACCACCTGTGTTATGATATAGGCAGATCAATGGTAATGTATGATTCTGTATTCTGATTTTACAGAGTGCAGGTATGGCGAACCACAGGAGGTTTTTAAATGAGCGTAAGACGAATTTTCGTAGAGAAGAAGCCAGACTATGCGGTAAAGGCTGGTGAGCTGAGAGAAGAACTGGAAAGCTATCTGGATATAAAAGGGGTAAAAAATGTGCGGGTTCTGATCCGCTATGATATTGAAAATCTGTCAGAGGAAACCTATAAAAAGGCTCTTGTGACGATTTTTTCAGAGCCTCCGGTAGATGAGGTATACGAGGAGGAGTTTCCGAAAAATCCCGGCGATCTCGTATTTTCCGTAGAATACCTGCCGGGTCAGTTCGATCAGAGAGCCGATTCCGCAGAGCAGTGTGTAAAGCTGCTAAAGGAAGATGAGGAGCCGGTGATCCGCACTGCTACAACTTATGTGATCACTGCGCCTTTGACCCAGGCACAGGAGGAGGCAATCCGCCATTTCTGTATCAATCCGGTGGACAGCCGTCAGGCTGAGGAAACCAAGCCGAAGACCCTGGTGACTGAATTTGAGGTGCCGGAGGATATTAAGAGCTTTGATGGCTTTGCCCATGCATCCAAAGAGGATTTGAAGGAACTTTACGGTACACTGAATCTGGCCATGACATTTAAGGATTTTCTTCATATCCAGAAGTATTACGCAGAGGAAGAGCACAGAGATCCTACCGTGACAGAGATCCGTGTGCTGGACACCTACTGGTCCGACCACTGCCGTCATACCACATTTTCTACAGAGCTTAAAAATGTGACCTTTACAGAGGGAGAGTATAGAAAACCAATCGAGGATACGTATCATCAGTATCTGGCAGACAGAGAGGTAATTTATAAAGGAAGAGATGACAAGTATGTCTGCCTGATGGATCTTGCGCTGATGGCCATGAAGAAGTTAAGAAGCGAGGGAAAGCTGGAGGATATGGAGATCTCCGACGAGATTAATGCCTGCAGCATCGTGGTTCCCGTTGAAATCGATGGCGTAACGGAAGAGTGGCTGGTGAATTTTAAAAATGAAACTCACAACCACCCCACAGAGATCGAACCCTTTGGCGGCGCTGCTACCTGTCTGGGAGGAGCAATCCGCGATCCGCTGTCTGGACGTACCTATGTATATCAGGCCATGCGCGTAACCGGAGCTGCAGATCCCACCAGACCTTTAAATGAGACTTTAAAAGGAAAGCTGCCTCAGAGAAAGATCGTAAACAGCGCGGCCCAGGGATATTCCTCCTACGGCAATCAGATCGGTCTTGCAACCGGTTATGTAAAGGAGCTGTACCATCCGGGCTATGTGGCAAAGCGTATGGAGATCGGCGCTGTTATGGGCGCTGCCCCCAGAAAATATGTGATCCGTGAAAATTCAGATCCGGGAGATATCATTATCCTGTTAGGTGGAAGAACCGGCCGTGACGGTATCGGCGGTGCAACGGGTTCCTCCAAGGTTCACACAACCGCTTCCATCGAGGTTTGCGGCGCTGAGGTACAGAAGGGCAATGCTCCCACAGAGCGGAAGATCCAGAGAATGTTCCGCCGCCCGGAGGTCAGCTCCATGATCAAGAAGTGCAACGATTTCGGAGCAGGCGGCGTATCCGTTGCCATCGGTGAGCTGGCAGCGGGCCTGCAGATTGATCTGGATCGTGTCCCTAAGAAATATGCCGGTCTGGACGGTACAGAGATTGCCATTTCCGAGTCCCAGGAGCGTATGGCAGTGGTGGTAGATCCAAAGGATGTGGAGCAGTTTCTGGCATATGCGGCAGAGGAAAACCTGGAGGCTGTAACCGTAGCCACAGTAACCGAAAGCCCAAGACTTGTGATGAACTGGCGTGGAAAGACCATTGTGGATATCAGCCGTGCCTTCCTTGATACCAATGGAGCACATCAGGAGGCAGATGTTACTCTGGAGGTTCCGGGCCGGGAAGGAAGCCTCTTTGAGCGCAGAGAGGTAGGAGATGTTAAGAAGGAATGGCTTACGATGCTTTCCAGCCTGAATGTATGCTCTCAGAAGGGCCTGGTAGAGCGGTTTGACGGTTCCATCGGTGCTGGATCTGTATTTATGCCTTATGGAGGTAAATATCAGCTTACCGAAACTCAGGCCATGGTAGCCAAGCTTCCGGTATTAAAGGGACATACGGATACGGTAACCATGATGAGCTACGGCTTTGACCCCTACCTGTCCAGCTGGAGCCCCTATCACGGAGCCGTATATGCAGTTGTGTCCTCTGTTGCAAAGATCGTGGCAGCAGGCGGCGATTACAGAAAGATCCGCTTTACCTTCCAGGAGTATTTCCGCCGGATGAGTGAGGAACCATCCAGATGGAGTCAGCCTTTTGCGGCCCTCCTTGGCGCATACAGCGCACAGATGGGCTTTGGACTTCCTTCCATCGGAGGAAAGGACAGTATGTCAGGAACCTTTGACGATGAAACAGGTGAAATCAATGTTCCGCCTACGCTGGTTTCCTTTGCAGTCGATGTAAACAGCAGCAAAAATATCATTACACCGGAGTTTAAGAAGGCCGGAAGCCGGATTGTGGTATTTAAGGCGTCAAGAGACCAGTATGATCTGCCGGATTACGGTCAGATCATGGAAGGTTACCACAAGATTTTTGAGGACATTAAGGCTGGAAAAATTCTGTCTGCCTACGCAGTGGAGGGCCATGGAGCCGCTGAGGCAGTGAGCAAGATGGCCTTTGGAAATAAACTTGGCGTAAAGATCGAGCACAATGTAGATCCAAGAGATTTCTTTGCCGCTGCATGGGGCGATATTGTCTGCGAGGTAGCAGAGGGCAAGATGGGAGAGCTGTCCATTCCATATACCGTGATCGGTGAAGTGACAGACCAGGGCGTATTTGAGTACGGAAACGTACATATTTCCATGGACGAGGCATTAAAGGCCTGGACAGGTACGTTAGAGGCGGTATTCCCGACGGTAACAGGAAAGGAAAAGACAGGCGAAGAGGCCAGAGTAGAAGAAAAGCTCTACCATACAGACGCAGTGTATATCTGTGACCACAAGATCGGACAGCCAACCGTATTTATCCCCGTATTTCCAGGCACCAACTGCGAATATGACAGCACAAAGGCCTTTGAACGGGCCGGTGCAAAGGTTGTGACAAGAGTATTCAAGAACCTGAGCCCGGAGGATATCCGTCAGTCTGTAGAGGAGTATAAGAAGGAAATTGCAAAGGCTCAGATCGTCATGTTCCCTGGCGGATTTTCCGCAGGTGATGAACCGGAGGGCTCTGCTAAATTCTTTGCGACCGTATTCCGCAATGCAGTAATCAAGGAAGAGGTTGAGAAGCTTTTAAACGAGAGGGACGGCCTGATGCTGGGTATCTGCAACGGCTTCCAGGCGCTCATTAAGCTGGGTCTTGTACCGGAGGGAACCATCACGGAGCAGAAGGCAGATTCTCCTACGCTGGCTATGAATACCATCGGACGCCACATTTCCAAGATGGTTTACACAAAGGTAGTTACCAACAAATCCCCATGGCTGGCAGGAGCCGAACTTGGCGGCGTGTACTGCAATCCTGCTTCCCACGGCGAGGGACGTTTTGTAGCAAATGAAGCATGGCTTCACCGCCTGATCGCGAACGGACAGGTTGCCACCCAATATGTGGATGACAAGGGAAATGTAACCATGGACGAATACTGGAATCCAAACGGCTCCTACATGGCAATCGAGGGCATCACCAGCCCGGACGGCCGTATCCTCGGCAAGATGGCCCATTCCGAGAGACGGGGCGAGGCAGTAGCGGTCAATATCTACGGCGAACAGGATATGAAGATCTTTGAGTCTGGCGTGAAGTATTTTAAGATCTGATAGAGAAGTGAATATAAGAAGATAGAAATTGAGTGAAAAGACGGCACCTGGGAGTGGTTTTTGGAATCCTGGGGGCTGTCTTTTTGCATGGGTATATATGGATTTTGCGGTTAGGGCATGGTATAATTGTATGCTATAAGCGAGATAAAAAGCAGAATGGAGAAAAGGAATGGTAACAGGAGCAATAAAAAACAAAGTAGATAAAATCTGGGATGATATAGCAGCAGGAGGAATTACAAATCCGATTACTGTAATTGAACAGCTTACATATTTGATGTTTATTCGATCTCTGGATGAAAAAGAGTTGGAAAATGAGGAATTTGCCAATATGATGGGAGAGTCTGGAGATTACATTTTTCCGCAGACAGAGTCAGGGCAGTCTATGCGCTGGAGCAAATTTAAGGATAAAGATCCAAGAGATATTTTTGATATCGTATCTCAAAGGGTGTTTCCTGCAATAAAGAAAATGAAACATGGTAAATTGCCGGATTTTAATATGGCAGGTGACCTGGTAGAAGTGAATGAAGCAGATCAATATTCCAATAGCGAAAATACTGCATTTTCCAGATATATGGAAGATGCAATGTTCCTTATTCCGACTCCACAGGTATTGCAGAAGATTGTTACAGGATTGGAAGACTTGTATACACATGATATTGCAGATAGAGATATGCAGGGGGATTTATATGAATATATGCTTGGAAAATTAGCATCTGCAGGACGTAATGGACAATTTCGAACGCCAAGGCACATAATAGATATGATAGTTGAATTAGTTGAACCTACTCCGGATGATACTATTTGTGATCCGGCCTGCGGAACAGCTGGTTTTCTGGTAGCTTCAGCTAAATATATCAGAGAACATTACGAGGATACAATGACCAGTGACCAGTGGGATGCCTATGCCAGCACCATGTTTTCCGGATTTGATACAGACCGAACGATGTTACGAATATCTGCAATGAACCTGATGCTACATTCGATCAGTAATCCGGATGTGGATTATAAGGACAGTGTTTCAAAACAGAATGATATCAGTTCCAAGTATACAGTATGTCTGGCAAATCCTCCCTTTAAGGGAACCATAGACGCAGAAAGCATCAATGATAATTTAAAAGCGGTTACAAATACCAAGAAGACAGAGCTGTTGTTTTTGGCGTTATTTCTCCGTTTGCTGAAAAAGGGCGGAAGATGTGCTTGTATTGTACCAGATGGCGTATTGTTTGGCAGCAGTAATGCTCATAAGTCCATAAGAAAAGAAATCATTGAAAATCATCAGCTTCAGGCAGTTATATCTATGCCTTCCGGTGTTTTCAAACCATATGCGGGAGTTTCAACAGCAGTGCTTGTATTTACAAAGACAGGAGCTGGTGGAACGGAAAATGTCTGGTTTTATGACATGAAAGCAGACGGATACAGCTTGGATGATAAGAGAAGTGAGATCCAGGATAATGACATTCCTGATATTATTGAGAGATTCCATAATCTGGAAAAAGAGGCCGGCAGGGAAAGAACAGAGCAGAGCTTTTTTGTTCCAAAACAGGAGATTGTAGATAATGATTATGATTTATCAATCAATAAATATAAGAAAGTTGAATACGTGCCGGTAAATTATCCGCCAACCCATGAAATTATGGCTGAATTGAGGAGACTGGAAAAAGAAATAGCCGAGGAAATGGCTGAGTTGGAGAAACTGCTTTTGTAGGCAGGGGAAGAGGTGCAGAATGGTTGATAAGATTCAGAAGTGCAAGGATGAAATTGTGACGCGAAAACGAATTCAATTAGGAACGTTCATTAGCGAATATTCTGTCCGTAATAAAAATGATTTGAATATTCCTGTATACAGTGTTACAAATAGCCAAGGTTTTTGCAAGGAGTATTTTGGAAAAGAGATAGCCAGTAAGGATAAGACAACGTATAAAATAGTGCCATATGGTTATTTTGCATATAATCCTTCTCGAATCAATGTTGGTTCAATTGATTGGCAGAGATGTGAGGAACAGGTAATTGTTAGTCCGCTTTATAATGTATTTTCCGTTTCGGATAGTATTGATCGTCAGTTTTTGTATTATTTTTTGAAAAGTGATATTGGCCGTCAAATAATTCAAGCAAAAGCTACTGGTAGCGTTCGAGATAATCTTAAAATTAATATGCTGAAAGAAATGACAATACCAGATATATGTTTAGAGGAGCAGAAAAGGTGTGCAAATATTTTGGATAAACTACAGAAGATTATTGAATTTCGCAAACAGCAACTTAATGAATTGAATAATCTTATCAAATCCCGATTTATCGAATTGTTTGGGGATATGTATTTGAATTCACTGGAATGGACAGAAGTATCATTAGAGTCTATTTCTGATATTGTATCAGGAATTACAAAAGGACGAAAAATAAAAACAGCAGAATTAAGAGAAGTTCCTTATATGGCAGTATCAAATGTAAAAAATGGATATATTGATTGGACAACAGTGAAGACCATTGAGGTAACAGAACAAGAATTAAACCAGTACCGATTATTACCTGATGATGTGTTGATGACCGAAGGTGGTGATCCGGACAAGGTTGGTAGAGGGGCAATTATTAGAGAACCCTTGGAGAACTGTATTCATCAAAATCATATTTTTCGGGTTAGGTTTAATGAAAGGGATATTCTTCCAGTTTTCTTTGCAGAATACTTACAGCATCAGAGGGCGAAGAGATATTTCCTTGGTTGTGCAAAACAAACCACAGGAATTGCGAGCATCAACATGAAACAATTGCGTAATTTACCGGTGCTAATGCCACCTTTAGAACTTCAGCGGCAGTTTGCCGCCTTTGTTGCCCAAACCGACAAATCGAAACTGGCAGTGGAAAAGAGCCTGAAACAGTTAGAAATTTTGAAAAAATCACTTATGCAACAGTATTTTGGCTGATTATTTGGGAGGAATTTATGGAAAAAACAGGAATTAAACATCAGGTAATTCATGAGATACAGAATCTGGCCCAAAAATATGAGGTCAGAAAAGTGATTTTATTCGGATCCAGGGCCAGAGGAGATTTTAGGGAAAAAAGCGATATTGATTTGGCGGTCAAAGGCGGTGACTTTACTCGATTTTCTATTGATGTAAATGAAGACACATCAACCCTTTTAAAATTTGATATCATTAATTTGGATGAAAAAATACAAGAGGAACTTATGGAGTCGATTCAAAAAGAGGGGAGGGTGTTATATGAAAAAATTTGAACATTTTAAATCAAATTTAAGGGTATTAGCTTTGGCAGAGAAAGAGGATCTGTCCAATGAGTTTATCATTGGAGGGATTATTGACAAGTTTTTTATTCAGTTTGAGCTTGGATGGAAGGTATTAAAAGAATTACTGAGCTATGAAGGGCAGAGTATTTCCGCCAGCGGATCTCCTAAAATGATATTAAAAACAGCATTTACCATTTATGATTTTATCGATGAAGATATTTGGTTGGGGATGCTGAAGTCAAGAAATGATATGACGCATATTTATGATGCATTAGCGGCCAGACGCCTGGTTGATATGATTTTAAAGCAATATATCCCGGAATTTCAAAAGATGGAAAAGGGAATAGAGCTGTTTTATAAGGATGAAATAGACAATATGTAAAATGGGGCGAAAAGCTGGAGAAGGATGTTGGTATACAAGTAAAGGAGTGTACCACAATGAAAGAACAGCTGATTACTGAGATTACCCGTCAAATGCTTCCATATCTGGATAATTATCAGATGGAACAATTACAGGAGACATTAGCGCACTGTTTTTGGGGAGTGCAGGTTTCACCGGAAGAAGAAACAGATCAGATAAAAGAGAAAGAAACAAATTCTGAGTTGTTGGATATGTTCATTTCAGCAAAACGTGTAGAGGGATGTAGTGAAAAGACATTAAAATACTATCAAGCATCAATCATGAGGCTTTTTTCAACGGTAGATATTCCGGCAATTCGTATGAGAACGGATGACTTAAGAGGATATTTATCGGAATATCAGCAGACCAGTCAGTGCAGTAAAAGTAATATTGATAATATTCGCCGTATCCTTTCCAGTTTTTTTGCATGGTTAGAGGATGAGAATTATATATTGAAAAGTCCGGTACGCCGGATTCATAAGATAAAATCAAACCAGCCGGTAAAAGAAACGTACACAGATGAATCTCTGGAAATCATGAGGGATCAATGCGGGTGTTTGAGGGATCTGGCATTGATTGATTTGCTGTCATCAACGGGGATGCGAGTAGGTGAACTGGTACGATTAAACAGATCTGACATAGATTTTGAAAATCGGGAATGCGTTGTATTTGGTAAGGGAAGCAAAGAACGTCCCGTATATTTTGATGCAAGAACGAAAATTCATTTGAAAAATTATCTTGATAGTCGAACAGATAAAAATCCTGCGCTGTTTGTGTCTTTGATTCAACCATTTAAGCGGTTAGAAATCAGTGGAGTTGAGATACGTCTGCGTAATTTGGGAAAGAAACTGGGAATTACAAAAGTACATCCTCATAAGTTTCGTCGAACACTGGCAACACGGGCCATTGACAAGGGAATGCCGATTGAACAGGTACAGAGACTGCTTGGACATGCCAAGATAGATACTACAATGCAGTATGCAATGGTAAATCAAAATAATGTAAAAATTTCCCATAGAAAGTATATCGGGTGATTTCCAATCCCGACTTTGCGGTGAGATGGAGGTGCCAGCATGAGTGCAATATATAAAAAGTTGGAAGAAGTGTGCGAAATCCTCGATTCTCGTCGTGTACCGATTACAGCAAAGAATCGCAAGACTGGTATTTATCCGTATTACGGAGCAAATGGGTTGCAGGATTATGTAGCAGAATACATATTTGACGATGAATTGGTGCTTCTTGCAGAAGATGGGGGTAACTTCGGATCCAAAGAGCGACCGATTGCATATCGTGTTTCTGGAAAGTGCTGGGTAAATAACCACGCACATGTATTGAAAGCCAAGCCGCTTGTGAATGCAGATTATCTTTGCTATGCACTTATGTTTTACGACACAGAGGGATTGGTCAATGGTGCAACACGACAGAAGTTAACGCAGACGGCAATGCGTCAAATGATGATTCCATACCGTAACATGACTGAACAGTTGCAAATTGCTGATGAAATCAACCAAGTTATAAGGTTGATAGACAAACGAAAAGAGGAATTGAGTCTTCTTGATCAGCTCGTCAAGTCCCGATTTATAGAGATGTTTGGGGATCCAGAAAAGAATCCATTTGGCTGGGATATGTCTACTATTGGGGTACTTATTTCTTCGTGTGAGGCAGGATGGAGTGGAAATGGAAGTCAGCGAGAAAAGAAAGATGGCGAGATTGCTGTTTTAAAAGTAAGCGCTGTTACGAAAGGATATTTTATTCCTGATGAATGCAAAGTATTAGATGACCAAAGTAATATTAAAAAGTATGTATTTCCACAAGAGGGGGATTTGCTATTTAGCAGAGCAAATACACGTGAAATGGTTGGTGCAACGGCAGTAATAACACAGAACTATCCGGAGTACATTCTTCCGGATAAGTTGTGGAGAATTCGTTTTGTTGATGCGACGAATGTGTGGTATATGAAGTATATTCTGAGTAGTAAATCGATTCGCGCGATTTTCGCATCGGTTTCTACTGGAACAAGTGGAAGCATGTTTAATGTTTCAATGGAGAAGTTTAAGTCTATTGCGGTTCCGCTTCCGCCACTGGAACTTCAAGAGCAGTTCGCCGTCTTCGTTACCCAGACCGACAAATCGAAATATCTATTTTACTGCTTAGAATATATACGCAATAATTTCAACGCAATGCTAGAATTTTATATGGGGGGATAAATCAGAGATGGCAAATTTTGAATTTTTAAAGAACCAAAAAGAATATATATTATTTGCAAACGCTGCGATAGAAGCAGAAAAGGTTTATGCGACTTCTCCGGCCATGTCAGCAGTTGGGAGCAGAAAAGCATTGGAATTGGCTGTGAAATGGGTATATTCTGCGGATGATTCCATGCAGATGCCGTATAAGGATAATCTGCAGTCACTGATCCATGAACCCAGCTTTCGGTTTTCGGTCGATTATCATACATGGGGTAAGCTTCCATTTATTGTAAAATTAGGTAACCTTGCGGTACATACAGAACGCAGTGTCAGTGCCGGTGATGCCCTTATGTCGCTGCGTAGCTTATTTGAGTTTATTGAATGGGTGGATTATTGCTATGGACTTAACTATGAAGAACGGTATTTCAGAGAGGAAGAGATTCCAAGAGAAAGAGTGATTGTTGATACCAGGAAGATAAAAGAGCAGGAGAGTCTTCTTGGAGAAAAAGATGCAGAAATAGAGAAGCTTCGCAAGAAAATTGCATCTATGTCAGAACAGTTCACTGCTTCCAAGGAACAGAATCAGCAGAGCCGAAACTTTGAACCGGAGGATATTTCCGAATTTTTAACCAGAAAGAGATTCATAGATGTTGATTTGAAACAGTTAGGATGGAAGTTTGATGGAAGTGATGCCGATGTATGGGAAGAGTATGAAGTGGATGGCATGGCAGGTGTCCTTGGGCAAAAGGGATACGTTGATTATGTGTTGTTTGGGAAAGATGGCTTGCCTTTGGCTGTGATTGAAGCAAAACGGACCAGCAAAGACCCTAACATTGGACGGAAGCAGGCGATGCTGTATGCGGATTGCTTACAGAGAAAATTTGGCCGGAGACCTATGATGTTTACCACAAATGGATTTGAGACCTATTTTTGGGATGATCAGACGAGTCCGCAGAGACGGGTGAGTGAGGTGTTTGGAAAAGAGGACCTTCAGCGTCTTATGAACCGCAGAACGGAAAGAAAGCCATTAAACGAGATTCCGATTAATGATAAAATTACAGACAGGTATTATCAAAAAGAAGCAATCCGGGCAGTATGCGGCCATATTGAGCAGGGATTCCGGAAAAATCTCCTTGTCATGGCAACCGGTACCGGAAAAACAAGAACTGCCTCCAGCCTGACGGATGTATTAAGCCGGGGCGGATATGTGACAAATGTTTTATTTCTGGCAGACAGAACTGCTTTGGTGAAACAGGCAAAGGATGATTTTAAAAACTATCTTCCCGATATGTCTCTTTGTAATTTGTGTTCAAGTAAGGATGATAAAACAGCAAGGATTGTATTTTCTACCTATCCGACCATGCTGAATGCCATTGATGAATGTAAGACAAAGGATGGGCTTCCGCTATTTACGCCCACGCATTTTGATTTAATTATTGTTGATGAAAGTCACAGGTCGATTTTCAAAAAATACAGGGCTATTTTTGAATATTTTGACGCATATTTAGTAGGGCTTACGGCGACTCCAAGGATGGATGTGAACAGAAATACATATGATTTTTTTGAAATGGAAGACGGTGTTCCGACCTATGCATACGATTATGAAACGGCTGTAAATGAGGATCATGTGCTTGTTCCGTATTATAACTATGAGGTCAAGACAAAATTTCTGGAAGAGGGAATTACATATGATGATTTATCAAAAGAGGATAAGGAAAGATATGAGGATGACTTTGCTGAGGACGGATATATTCCGGACTTTATTCCTTCTGCTGAACTGAATCAGTTTGTCTTTAATGAAAATACGGTAGATATGGTACTGCAGGATTTAATGGAGCGGGGCATTAAGGTTCAGGGAGGAGATCTCATTGGAAAAACGATTATTTTTGCTCAAAATAAAAAACATGCAGAATTTATCCTGGAGCGGTTTAATCAATTATATCCTCAGTATAAAGGAACATTTGCGCAGCGGGTTATCTGTGATGATGCCTATGCGCAAACCATCATAGATGATTTTAAACAGCCGGATAAGGAGCCTAGAATTGCCGTGTCAGTTGATATGATGGATACGGGTATTGATGTTCCAGAGTGTGTAAATCTTGTATTTTTTAAGAAGATCCGCTCAAAAACAAAGTTCTGGCAGATGATTGGCCGCGGCACCCGATTAGCGCCTTACTTAAATTGTGTCGATGGTATAAACGGTGAATATACCGGAAAGAAATATTTCATAATTTTTGATTATTGCGGAAATTTTGAATATTTCAGACAGAGGCCGAACGGAATGGAAGGAAATGATACAAAATCACTTTCAGAAAACATATTTGGAAAAAGGGTGCGGCTGGCTGCTGCCATGCAGGAAAGCGCATTTGCAGAGGAGCGTTACCAGGAGTGGAGAAAGGAGCTGGTAACAGAATGCAATGCCCAGGTTCTGGCCCTTAACACGGAGCTTGTGGCTGTGCGGCTCAGGCGAGAGTATGTAGAGCGATACCGTAATCTGGAAAGCTTTACTTATATAAGCGAGGGGGCAAAGGGAGAACTGATCGGGCATATTGCACCATTGGTGTATATGAATGACCCGGATGAATATGCAAAGCGTTTTGATAATTTTATGTATGGAATGATGATTGCCTGTCTGGAGGCGATGCCATCTTTCAAATATGCCAGGAAGCAGTTATGTGAGATTGCAGCATCATTTGAAAGAAAAATAACCATTCCTCAAATTAAGGCCAAACTTTCAATTATCAGAGAAGTTAATACAGACTCCTATTGGGAAGCGAATGATATTTTGGTTTTTGAGAAAACAAGGAGAGAACTTCGTGATTTAATGAAATTCCTCGTTGATGATGCAGAACCGAAAAAACGGATTATTACAAATCTCACAGATCCTGTGATTGATACGACAGAAGGGAAACAGCTGGATCCTGCATATGATTTTGAGGATTACAAAAAGAAGGTAAACCGCTATGTAAATGAACATGGCAATTCCATTGTGATTCATAAGCTTACACATAATATCCCGCTGACCGCAGGGGATTATGAGGAGTTGGAGCGTGTGCTCACAGAAGAGCTTGGAAGTAAAGAGGATTATAAGCGGGAATATGGAGATACACCCTTTGGGCTTCTTATCAGAAAAATTGCAAAGCTCGACCACGATGCGGCAATGGAGGCATTTTCTGTGTTTATCAATGATGCGTCACTGAATCAGAAACAGATTGCATTTGTACGCAAAATTATAAATCATATGGAGCAGAGCGGTTATATGGAGGATATAAAGGAGCTTATGAAGCCGCCTTTTGATAAGCCGATCAGCTTTGTTAAGCTGTTTGATGCCAAAACAAGAACCGCGCTGATGCAGAAAATAATGGAAATTAAAGAAAATGCTGTTAATATTGTAGCTTAGGACAGGTTAGCAGGGGAAGCTTTAGATAGGGAGGCAGATACCAGATGGCAAAAATGACAGTTTATCACGGTGGTTATACACCGATTGAAATTCCGGAGATCCGTATTGGAAAAAACACAAAGGATTTTGGAAGTGGATTTTACTGCACCATTATTAAAGAGCAGGCACAGCGGTGGGCGAAACGGTATGATACTAAAATTGTGTCTATTTATGATGTGCGTTTTAATTCCGGTTTACAAATAAAAGAATTTAAGGAAATGACGGATGAATGGCTGGATTTTATTATTGACTGCAGGAACGGAAAGAAACATGCATATGATATTGTAATTGGGGCAATGGCAGATGATCAGATTTATAATTATATATCGGATTATCTGGACGGGAGCATTACAAGAGAACAGTTTTGGATATTGGCAAAATTTAAGTACCCAACGCATCAGATCAACTTCTGCACAAAAGAAGCGCTGAAATGTCTCGAATCCAGAGGTTTTGAGGAGGTTTTATGATGGAAAATCCAGGCAGAGAGTCGGCAAAGGATAACGATCTGTTTTTTACATGCAGCTTGATTGATTATATTGCAAGAAAAACGAAAAATACAAGAGCAGATACCGTAAATGCATTAGGGAAAAAGAACCTTGCGAAAATCTATGATCTGGCGGATGTCTATCACTGTGACAATATAGAGCGTGTGAGTGATGATTTTATCAGAGAAGCAGGAATCAAAATGGGAAATTTTGACAATGTAGCAGCCTGTGGATATGCCATTCCGTCCCATTGGGATATTGGAAAGGTTTATAAAAGACTGATAAAGTCTGTGGCAGAGTGCGAGAAGATAGAAGTGACTGACGCCCTGATAAAGGTCTATAATTCATTTATCAGCAGTAAAATTGATGATTACAACAGCAGTATGTATTATGAAAACCCCTCGTATCTGCTGGAGTGTTATCTGGAAAATAGAGTGATTTAACCGTTCAAAGAGCCGTGGCTTTATAGATATGTGAAATTATCCATAAAACAGCGGCTCTTTAAACAGTCCCCTATTTCAGACAAAGCTCCCGTAAATATGCCTCCATTTCCTTTGGCGTCTGTACCCTGTGATCCCACAATTCTGCATCCGCTGCATTCCATGGAGAAACAAGGAGGGTTGAAGCGCCGCATGTTTTGCCGGCATACAGGTCAAAATAGCCCTGGTCACCGATAAAAAGCATTTCCTTTGGAGAGAGATTAAACTGTCTGCCCCACTGTGCAATTCTCTGGGGAAAGGTATGGGGTTTGTCTGCGTCAAAGCACAGCTCTTCAAAACAGGAGTCATCAAAGCCAAGGTAATCTAAAAGCTCAATACAGTTAGCCTCCTGGGCGTTGGAGCAGAGAACCACATGGATTCCCTGCTTTTTTAATTCATTAAGAAGGGCAGAAAGAGCCGGATTCGGTACAGGCCCCCAGGATGGATCGATCAGATCCTTCCGCACCAGCCGGAACCGCTGCCAGAAGTCCTCGCCTTCCCAGCCGATTCTGCGGGCCAAATACATCCCCAGGGTCCAGCCGTCGGAAATATAGGAATAAAGTGTTCGATCCAGCCAGGGGGAGGGATCAGGCAGAAGAAGGGCTGCTGTGCCCGGTACATCAAAAAGATCTTCAGGAGTTTTTGGATGTTCTGCCTTCTGCTTGGGAACAAACTGCCCGCATCGTAAGGAACTCTGGCCGGAGAGTACCTGTTTCATCTGCTCCTGAACCGGAAAAATCCAGTCACTGTAAGGCGTGTCATGAAAAAAATGATCAATCATCCGCAGGTATACGCAGGAATCCAGATAAAGGGTTCCGTCAAGGTCAAAACAGATGAAGCGTGGTGTCATAGGGCTCCTCCTTCTTGTTACAGCCTTGTCATCCAGGTAAACGGGCTTCCGTCCATATGGTGCTCTGTGATTCCTAAAAGACGCAGGATCGTGGGTGCTTCATCCACCAGGTATCCGCCCTTTTGTACCTTTCCGGGGATTACATCCGGGCCGCTTAAGATAAAGGGCGGTTTGTCCCCTTTTTCCGGCAGATGGCCGTGGGTAGAAACAGAAAGCTTGTATTCGCGGATTTCATCCACAGAAGTAAAGTACTCAGTGGCATTGGCTACCTTATCAAAGGCTGTCCGATCCCCGGCTTCTACTACAAAGTCAAATTCCCCGGTCAGATGCAGGTCTGCTGCCTGTTCTTTTGTAAAAATCTGGGAAATACTTCCGGGATATTGGTCGCGGATTTTACAAAGGGTTTCATAGACCAGTTTAGGGTCTACATCCGGCTGGCGGTAGATCTGTGCGCTGAAGGCGCACTGGGCGGCATAAATCTTCCAGGATGCCACGGTTCCGTTTTCCTCTGTCAGAAAGCCCATATCGCGCAGCACGGTATTTAAGTGGAACATCTGGTCGCAGTAGAGCTGGCCGTGATCCCCAAGGACGGCGATATTGGTATTCTCAAGGCCTCCTGTTTCATCCAGGGCGTCAAATACCCTGCCAAGCTGTTCGTCTACAAAAGCAAAGGCATGATCCAGCTTTTCGCTTCGTACACCCAGCTTGTGGCGCTGGTGATCCACATAGGATAAATGCAGGAACATAAGGTCAGGCCGGTATTCCTTTATAATATCTACGGCGCACTGGGCGGCAAATTCGTCCATCTGGGGCGTTTTCATCCAGCGGAGCATATGCTTGTTGCGCTCAAAAATCTCTTTGGCCTTTGGGCTGTCTGCTAAGTCAAAGTAAGGAGTGGGATCATCCTCTTCACGGGGAGCCCAGATTTCTGCAATATTGTAGTCTGCCCCGCAATCACCCATTACAGGCCAGGTAATGGCTGCAGTGGTCAGTCCGGCTGCTTTTGCATAGTCAATGAGCGTAGGCGTTTTGATATCCTTTCTGAACCAGTACCATTCCGGCCGGTCTTTTGACAGGGGCTGGAACTTTTCATTGTTGCAGATACCGTGGCGGTCCGGCCAGCAGCCGGTGGAAATGGTTACATGGCAGGGATAGGTAAGAGTGGGGTAGCAGCACAGGATATCCTCTGCCCAGGAGGCCTGCTTCATGATGCGCCCCAGATTGGGAAGTTTTTTTAAACGTTCGATATCAGCGCTGATCAATGCATCGATGGAAATGACAAGTGTCCGGTTCATAGGTCTTCCTCTCCTTTCCGTCTTTCTGTAAGTTCTGCTTCCCAGAGGCCGTTCTGGCCGGCTGTGCTGTCATTTAAAACGGCTTCCGGGAAAACGACAGCCGCTTGAGAGATAAAATGTTCATAGGAGCGGCCGCGTTTCTGTCCCTCAATGGTATGCATGTCAAATACATAGTCCGGAAGGGGGAAAGGGACGCGGTCGCGGATCCGCCGCTTGGTCAGACTGGCCAGAGTGCTGGAACCTCGTTCCTTGGGACAGCTGCACAGATAGCGGACTGCATGGACAAAAAACAGAGGGTAATCCATGCTGTCTGCTCCCAGCTTTTGGCTGGCGCGGTACAGAGAAAGCACAACCGACGGCGCAGCCGGCTGTCCAAGCCCCACGTCCTCTGCACTGATGACTAAAAGCCTCTGCCACAGATAGTCGCGAAGCTCCTCGCCGGACAGATAAAGCTCATAGGCAGCACGGGCCGCTTCCTCCGTTTTGCCCCTGCGGATGAATTTCTGCAGAGCTGAGATGATAACGTCTGCCGGTTCTCCGCAGGGAGTAAGAATATGATGATAGAGAATCTCCATAAATTTGTTCCTCGTCTTTCTGACAGAAGGACGGAAAATCAATTCAGTCCTACGGTCTGTTTTAAATTGTCCAGAGCAGTCTGCGGGTCTGTACCGTTTTCTGCAACCTCCTGCATCATAGTACGCACGGCGCTGGTAACGGCGCTGGAGGTAGTGGTATCGTTGGTAAAGGCCGGCTCGTAGAAATAGCGGTCATTCTGCTCTACTGCGGCGGTAAGAAAATCATGTCCATCGGCAACGTAAGCTTTATATTCTTCGCTGTCAGCCACAGACTGGCGGATGGGAAGATAGCCGGTGCCTGCGGTTACCACAGCCAGATTGGCTTCTTTAGAGGTTAAAAACTTGATCAGCTCATAGGAAGCATAGGCTTTTTCAGGATCCCCGGACTGGTTTAAGGCCGTGATGACATGACCGGCGCTTAAGTTGGCTGCCGTATCATCGCTTACCTGTGGGATGGGAGCGGTTGCCCACTTAAGTTCCGGATTTTTGGCAGGAATATAGCTGGCTTCTACGCTGTCTCCTACATACATGGGGATCTGTTCGTTTGCAAAGGGCCCGGAGAAAAACATATCCTCACCTGCAGTCCTCCAGATACCGGATTCTACATTTTCCTTCCAGAGGTTTAATACCTTTAAAGCCGTTTCAGAATCCTCTCCTGCAAAGTAAATATTTCCTTCCGGGTCTGTATACCGTCCGCCGTACTGCTTTACAAGGGTCATAAAGCTTCCGGCCAGATTGTCCCAGCCAAAGGCAGGAGCACCGGTGATCTCATGGATTTTTTTGCTGGTTTCGATCAGCTCGTCCCAGGTGGCGGGAACCGTTAAGCCGTTTTCCTCAAAAAAGGCGGTGTTGTAATAAAGCACTTCTGAGTAGGAGTGGATGGGAAGAGAATACGTTCCTTCCTTGGCATAGGTGGTTCCGCCGTTTCTCAAACCTTCAAATATATCTTCGTAGTCAGACATTCCCACGGTTTCATCCTGAATGTAGGGGGTAAGATCGACGACCAGGTCAGTCTGAAGATAATCGGCCACATAGGGACGCAGTGCCAGAGTTACATCCGGGGCTGTTTCTGCTTTAATGGCTGCGATTACATTGGAATATAAGTCGGAGCTGCTTCCGTTAAAGGTAGCGGTTACGGTGATCTGTTTTTCCTTTCCGACGGTATCATTAAACTGGGCGATCAGCTTATCTAAAACCTCTGCATGGACAGGATTGGAAATAGAATGCCAGAACTGAAGCTCTACGGGCTTGGTGATTTTTGTGACAATCCCGTCGGATGTCTGGGAAGGCGCGGACTCAGAGCCGCAGGCAGCAAGAGACAGTGCAGCGGTTCCTGCTAAAAGAAGACAGGTCATTTTTTTCATTTGTTTTCCTCCTTGGTGGGTTGACTTGAAATAAATATTATCCTTTGATTCCTCCGCGGGATACTCCCTCAATGATCTGTTTGCGGAAGATCAGATAAAAAATCAGCATAGGCAAAAGGACAATGGTGGAACCGGCCATCTGCAGGTTGATCTGGGAGCTGACGGCATCTTTAAAATGTAAAAGACCGATTGCCATTACGCGGTGGGCGTCATCTTTGGATACCATCAGAGGCCAGATAAAGGAATTCCACTGGCTGATAAAGGTCAGGATGCCGATGGTGGCAATGGCATTTTTGTTAATAGGCATCATGATGCGCCACAGATAGCGCCAGTCCGTACAGCCGTCGATTTTGGCGGCCTTATAAAGCACAGAAGGGGTTTGAAGAAAGTATTCCCGCATCATGTAGATATAGAATCCGCTGGCAATGGTCGGTATGATGATACCCTGGAAGGTATTGACCCAGTGGAGCTTGGAAACGGTGATAAAATTCTGGATGATCAAAAGCTCTGCCGGTATCATCATGGTGGCAAGACAGCAGAAGAAGAGGCCGGATTTTCCGGGAAACTCAAAGACCGTAAAGGCATAAGCGGCTAATACGGTGATGACCAGGGTGAGAATGGTTCCCAGCCCGGATACCAGGATGGAGTTAAAAAGGTACCGTCCAAAAGGCGCCATGGTGAAAGCTTCCGCATAATTTGCAAAGACAGCCTTTGCAGGAAAGAGCGTAGGCGGAATGGCAGTGGCTTCCGGAAGCGTCTTTAAGGAGGTGGCTAACATCCAGATAAAAGGAAACATCATAACCAGTGCTCCGGCTGTTAAAAGGATCCAGACGGCTGCTTTTTTCAGTTTTTCTGTCATGAGGCGTCTCCTTTCTTATACATAGTGAACGAATTTTTTCGATACCCATTTCTGCAGGGCAGTCAGCGCCAGTATAATGATGAAAAAGATGATGGCGGCGGCTGATGCGTAGTGCACCTGAGAGCGGTTGAAAAACATATCGTAGATATAGTAAACAATGGTAATGGCGCTGTTTCCGGGGCCGGCCCCGTTTCCTCCGAACATGGAGTAAACTTCATTGTAGGTCTTAAAGGCGTGAATGACCGATACAATGGTTACCATCCAGAAGGTAGAGGATAAAAGAGGCATGGTGATTCGGAAAAACACACGGGAAGGCGGAGTTTCGTCCATGCGTGCCGCCTGATAATACTGAGGATCGATCTTTTGAAGTCCTGCCAGAAACAGAACGATCTTAAAGGCCATTCCGTTCCAGATCGTAAAGATCGTGACGGAAATGGTAGTCAGATTGGGATCTGTAAGCCATTTCTGAGGCGGGAGGCCAAAAAAGCTTAAAACATGGTTGATGTAGCCATAGTCTGAGTGGAACAGCCACCGGAACACCAGTCCGATGGCAATGGTGGAGGTTACATAGGGAAGGAAGTAGATCGTCTGAAACAGTCCCTTTCCTTTGCCCAGAGAGTTGATAAACAGGGCGCTTCCCAGCGACAGGATAATCGTAATAGGAACGCCGATAAAGGTGATGATCAGTGTGTTGCGTACCGCAGACCGAAAGGCTGGATCCTTTAACACATAGCGAAAAGAAGCAAGACCAAAGCCTTTTCCTACATCGGTCAGATAGACATAGCTTTCATAAAAGCCCATCCGCAGGGTCATTATAATAGGGAAAAATGCAAATACAGCTAAAATAAGAGCTGCAGGAAGCAGATAAAAGTAAGCCTTCAGGCTGTATTCTGTATTTCCCAGCGGATTTTCAGGACGGGGCTTTCTGCAAAAACCTTTAACTTTCATAGGCCACCTCTGCATCGATCCGAGTTTCGTTTGCTTCATTAAACAGGTACAAAAGATCCTTGCGCTTTAAAGAGAGTTCGACCGTATCGCCGGTGCGGACCCGGTCTGTAATGCTTAAGAGCGCCTTGCCTTTTGCGCCTGCCAGGGTAAAACCGGCCAGTACATCACGGCCTCTCTGTTCCAAGGTTTCAATTGTTACCCGTATTCCCGGTCCGGGCTCCCAGGCTTCCGGACGGATTCCTGTAAGTACGGTTCCGCTGGCGGTTGTGCGGATGGGAAGTGCATAGCTTTCTGAGAGGATCAGGCGTCCGTTTTTTATGGGAAAATGGAAAAAGTCAATGGGAGGATTTCCCATAAAGGATGCCACGAAACGGTTTACAGGCTGTAAGTACATATCAATGGGAGCACACTGCTGCTGGATGACGCCCTTTTTCATCAGTACGATCTCGTCGGTGATGCTCATGGCTTCCTCCTGGTCATGGGTAACGAAAATAGTGGTAACTCCCGTTTCCAGCTGGATGCGGCGGATTTCCTCCCGCATTTCCAGTCTGAGGCGCGCGTCCAGATTGGAGAGAGGCTCATCTAAAAGAAGGATGTCAGGTTCTTTAATTAAAGCCCGTGCGATGGCAACCCTCTGCTGCTGGCCTCCTGAGAGCTGTCCCGGCTTTCTGGACAAAAGCTCCTCTACCTGCACCAGCTTTGCCATCTGCTGCGTTTTTTGCTGGATGAGCTCTCTGTTTTCCTTGCGGTTTACCAGAGGAAAGGCGATATTCTGCGCAACTGTCATGTGGGGATAAAGGGCATAATTCTGAAAAACAAGGCCGATTCCTCTTTTTTCCGGAGGAAGCTCTGTCACATCCCGGTCTCCGAAAAAGATCCTTCCGGAGGTGGGTTTTAATAAACCGGAGATGAGGTAAAGAAGGGTAGATTTGCCGCAGCCGCTGGGGCCTAAAAGTCCGGTGAGTTTTCCGTCTGAGATTGAAAAGCTGCCGGTGTCAACGGCCTTTGTCCCGGAGAAATCCTTGACCAGGTCTACAAGTCGCAGTTCCATTTTGTACTCCTCTCTGTTTGAAAAATGGTAAAATGTTGTATAAAAATATTGTAATTCTTATCATACTCATTGTCAATATTGCAAAATAAAATTGATAAAATGATAAAATGCTATCAAAAAATATGAAAAAATGTTATATTTATGATGGATTGAATCATTATAGCAGAGGGAATTAAATGTTTTGATCATTTTATATCAGCAGCATAAAAATTTTTCAGTATAATACAAAAAAATACAGATTAGAAAAAGGAGGAAAACAGGATGAGCGGCAGGAAAACAGACCGGCTGGACCGGATGAGAAAAATGCTGATGACGGAAAACGGGATTACCATCAGGGAGTTTGCAGGGAAGCTGGATGTGTCGGAGATTACTGTCCGAAGGGATTTAAAGCTCCTGGAAAAGCAGGGCTGTCTGCGTCTGGTAAACGGAGTCGCCATATATCATGCGGCAGAAAAAGCGGCTTTGTATCCGGAGTACAATTTAAATGATGAGTGCCTGGTATTTCCGCAGAAAAAGGAGAGGATCGGAAGACGGGCGGCTTCTCTGATTGAAGCAAATGACGTAGTTGCCATTGACAGCGGATCTACGGCCGCCTATCTTGCCAGAGCTCTGCCCTATGATATCCATATGACGGTCCTGGCTTCCAGTTTTAATGTTCTTCTGGACTTAAATGACCATTACAACTGTGATATCATCTGTTCCGGCGGTTATCTTTATTCCAATACAAAAACCTTTTACTGTCCGGAGGGAATTTCCATGATAAACCGGACCTGCATCAATAAGACCTTCATTACGGCAGCCGGCATCAGTGAAAAGATGAATGTTACCTGCATTGCCCCCCATGAGATGGATTTAAAGAGAGCTCTGATGGAAAGCGGACAGACAAAAATACTTCTGGCAGATTCTTCCAAGTTTGGAAGGATTTTTCCAACCGCTTTTTCTCATCTGAAGGATTTTGACAGTATCATTACAGATGACGAGCTTTCTGATGAGTGGAGAAGCCTTATTGAGTCACAGGGGATCCGCCTGTACTGTGAATAAAAAGTCTTTGATATGCGGACAAATGTGCTTGTCACGCAAAACTTTTGAGTAAAAACTATTGACTTTTTTATAGAAGTGGGATATCATTTCCAGAAAGCATTACCTTCGAAAATGTGGCAAGAGGAGATCTACGATTATGAAGAAAGTGTCTAAATTCGGCGGCAGTTCACTGGCCAGTGCAAAGCAGTTTAAAAAGGTGGGAGATATCATCCGGGCAGATAAGTCAAGGAGGTATGTGGTTCCCTCCGCACCGGGAAAACGCAATGACAAGGACGAAAAGGTAACGGATATGCTCTATGCATGCTATGATGCAGCATCTGAGGGCCGTTCCTATAAAAAGATCCTGGAGAAAATCCGGGGCCGGTATGAGGAGATTATCGAGGGCCTGGATTTAAACCTGAATCTGGATCATGAGTTTGCAAAACTGGAGGAGAATTTTCTTGCCGGGGCAGGCAGGGATTATGCTGCTTCCAGAGGAGAGTATTTAAATGGTATTGTGATAGCAAATTATCTGGGATATGAATTTATTGACGCTGCAGAGGTGATTTTCTTTGATGAGCAGGGAAACTTTGAGGCAGATCTGACCGATAAAGAGCTTTCTGAGCGTCTGTCCCATGTGGAACGGGCTGTGGTTCCGGGCTTTTACGGTTCCCGTCCGGATGGGAGCATAAAGACCTTTTCCAGAGGCGGTTCCGATGTGACGGGCTCCATTGTGGCAAAAGCGGTTCATGCAGATCTGTATGAGAACTGGACGGATGTATCCGGCTTTCTGGTGACAGACCCAAGGATTGTAGAGGATCCGGAGGTAATCGAGACCATTACATACAGAGAACTCCGGGAGCTTTCCTATATGGGAGCAAGCGTTCTCCATGAGGATGCGATCTTCCCTGTAAGAAAAGAGGGGATCCCCATTAATATCCGCAATACCAACCGTCCGGAGGATAAGGGAACGCTGATCGTAGAAACGACCTGCCGCAAGCCGCGCCACACGATCACAGGCGTAGCGGGAAAGAAGGGCTTCTGCGCCATCAACATTGAAAAGGCCATGATGAATACAGAGGTGGGCTTTGGGAGAAAGGTCTTAAGCGTGTTTGAAAAGTCAGGTATTTCTTTTGAGCATATGCCTTCCGGTATCGATACGATGACAATTTTTGTGCATCAGTCTGAGTTTGAGGATCATGAGCAGTCTGTAATCGCAGGAATCCACCGGGCTGTTGAGCCGGATGTGGTGGAGCTGGAATCCGATCTGGCTCTGATCGCTGTGGTTGGAAGAGGCATGCGCTCTAATCGCGGGACAGCAGGCCGTGTGTTCTCCGCCCTGGCTCATGCAAGAGTGAATGTAAAGATGATCGATCAGGGTTCCAGTGAGTGGAATATTATCATCGGCGTTAAGAATGATGACTTTGAGAAAGCAATTCGGGCCATCTATGATATTTTTGTACTGGCAGATCTGTAGGGATCGGCCGGGATTTATACAGTGAAAACAGCCCGGGCGGTATTTTTTGTCCCGGGCCGTTTTATTTGCTGGAAAAATGTGGTATACTTACGTTCAACACAGAATAAATGCCGCGGCAGAGAACAAGAGAGGATTCATGAATAAAGAAAAGCATATTATCATCGCAGGCGGAGGTGCGGCAGGAATGATTGCCGCAGTAGCCGCTGCAAGAGAGGGCTGTAAAGTCAGCCTGTATGAAAAAAATGAAAAGCTGGGAAAGAAGCTGTTTATCACAGGAAAGGGACGCTGCAATGTGACAAATGCCTGTGATATGGAAGAACTTTTTGGAGCCGTTGTGACAAACCGCAAGTTTTTGTTCAGCAGCTTTTACGGCTTTACCAATGAGGACGTGATGGAGCTGTTTGAGGAGGCGGGGCTGCCTCTTAAAATCGAGCGCGGAAACCGTGTGTTCCCCTGCTCCGATCATTCTTCCGATGTGATCGCCGCTCTGGAGCGGATGATGTGCCAGGCAGGCGTAAAGGTATACTTAAGGCAGGAGATTAAGGGGCTGGCAGTGCGAAGCGAAGAGGATACGGATACCGGAGCGATCCGGAAGGTCTGTTGCGGGATCTGTCTGGAAGGGCCGGACGGAAAGGAAAAAGAGGTGCCGGCGGATTGTGTGATCCTGGCTACGGGAGGTGTTTCCTACCCGTCTACCGGATCCACAGGGGACGGACATGCATGGGCTAAAATGCTGGGCCATAAAGTGACGGATCTTCTTCCGGCCCTGGTTCCCTTTGAAGCGGCGGAGAAAGAGGAGGTAAAGGCTCTTCAGGGGCTTTCTCTTAAAAATATTGAAATTGCTGTCTATAACGGGAAAAAGGAGCTTTACCGGGAATTTGGCGAGATGCTGTTTACGCATTTCGGAGTCAGCGGCCCCGTGATCTTAAGCGCCAGCTCCTTCTGTGCAAAGGCGGTGTCAAAGGGGGCCTTAAAGCTGGTTATCGATTTAAAACCGGCTCTTTCAGGAGAACAGCTGGATGAGCGTATCCTGAGGGATTTTGCAGAAGCGAAAAACAGGCAGTTTAAAAACAGCTTAAGTCATCTTTATCCTGCAAAGCTGATTCCGGAGATCATCCGCCGCAGCGGTATTGACCCGGATAAGCAGGTCAATGAGATCACCAGACAGGAACGGCGCAGGCTGGTGGAAGCTACAAAGGGACTTACCTTTACGCTCACCGGTCTTCGTCCGTTTAAGGAGGCTATTATTACCCAGGGAGGCATCAGCGTGAAGGAGACGGATCCTTCCACCATGGAGTCAAAACGGGTAAAGGGTCTGTATTTTGCAGGAGAGCTTCTGGATCTTGACGCAGTAACCGGAGGTTTTAATCTGCAGATTGCCTGGTCTACGGGCTGGCAGGCGGGAAAGGCTGCGGCTAAGGACACAACCCTATAATAACAGGAGGAAACAATGGAACACTTTAATATTGCAATTGACGGACCTGCGGGAGCAGGAAAAAGTACCATCGCAAAGCTGGCTGCAAAACGCCTGGGTTTTGTATACGTTGACACCGGGGCCATGTACCGCACCATAGCGCTGCATATTTTAAGAGAAGGCATCGATCCTCAGGATGAGGCGGCAGTCAGCGCAACCTGCAGAAATGTAAATGTAACGATCGCCTATAAAGACGGCGTCCAGCAGGTTCTTTTAAATGGGGAAAATGTTTCCGGCCTGATCCGCGCCGAGGAGGTGGGAAAGACGGCTTCCGCCACATCTGGCTATCTTCCTGTGAGAGAAAAGCTGGTGGAGCTTCAAAAGGAGCTTGCAAAGCGGGAAAATGTTGTTATGGACGGAAGGGATATCGGAACCTGTGTGCTTCCCGATGCTCCGGCTAAGATTTATCTGACTGCATCTGTAAAGGTACGGGCCGAGAGACGTTATAAGGAGCTGACAGAGAAGGGCATTGACGCTGATTTAAGGGAGATTGAGCGGGATATCGAAAGCCGGGATTATCAGGATATGCACAGAGAGCATTCTCCGCTTATGCAGGCAGAGGATGCGGTTTTGCTTGACAGCTCAGATATGACTCTGGATGAGGTGGTACGGGCTATCTTTGTTATTGCGGCAGAGAAGGGCTGCAGCGCAGCTGTCAGTGCTCTTGGAAATAAGGGGGAGGACAGATGAATGCGCAGGTAAAAGGGGCTGCTTCTTTTGAAATTCCGGAGGGCCGTACGGTCACCGTGGCAAAGACGGCCGGGTTTTGCTTTGGTGTAGAGCGGGCGGTAAATCAGGTATATGAACAGATTAAGGCAGTGAAAGAGGGAAAGGCAGAAGGCCCCATTTATACCTACGGTCCCATTATCCACAATGAAGAAGTGGTACGGGACTTAGAGGAAAAGGGCGTAACCGTTCTGGACACAGAGGAGGATTTAAAAGCTCTTCCTGAGGGCAAGGGGACAGTTATTATCCGTTCCCACGGCGTCAGCCGCCATATCTATGATATTTTAAAAGAGCGCGGGATCCGGATCGCAGACGCCACCTGTCCCTTTGTAAAGAAGATCCACCGCATTGTAGATGAGCATGCGGCGGCTGGGGATGCGGTTGTTATCATAGGAAGTCCTTTTCATCCGGAGGTGGAGGGTATAAGAGGCTGGGGCAATACATACACCACAGTGATTGAGAATGAGGCGGAAGCGCAAAATTATGTGGTTCCGGAGGGGAAAAAGCTGTGCGTAGTGTCTCAGACGACATTTAATTACAACAAATTTCAAGATTTAGTTGAAAAAATTTTAAAAAAGGGTTATGATAGTAGTGTTTTAAATACGATTTGCAATGCAACACA